>Ga0316578_10001249_pt1 | contig 10138 bp, 5 predicted proteins | sample J0NA_2_FD_203076 | JGI IMG/M metagenome (GOLD analysis project Ga0316578, IMG submission 203076) | Rhizosphere microbial communities from salt marsh grasses in Alabama, United States - J0-2_160517rDrC | ecosystem: Host-associated > Plants > Roots > Rhizosphere | place: USA: Alabama | collected...
CCTTGCGCCCCCTGCCAGGCAGGCAGACGGCCGTTGATCTCGCGACGCCTGAAGAATCCTGTGCAATTAGATCGTTAATTAGTATGCATTGCCAGTTTCCGAGCTGATCTAACGCCGGCTTCGCCACCAGTTGCCAGCCCGATTTGAGCGAGATTAGCCACGAGCCTATGTGTATGACGGCGACGACGACCTACCAAATCAGGAAATTGTTCAGCAAATGTATTTTGCTTGCATTCCTCATTTCGACAACGAAATCGTCGTACCTGGATTTCCAGCCAAACTGGTTTCAACCCAATTGGTGTATCCCGCATCAAGCGCATGTAGCTGCTGTGATAGTACGATGACCGCACTCCGCAATTTGTGCATTTCGCCGATCTCCGGGTAGCTTGCCCAGTAATGACCAGTTTTTCCAAGGTGTTTTCTATTTCTGTAATCCTGATTCCCGGAAGGAGCAGCGGTGTGATGAATGATGAAATGTTCATCACGTGATTTTAGCTCAGGAAAGTGCTGCTCCTATATTTGCACTATTGATGATGGAGAACCATGAAAGTGGACACATTTGGTACACTCTATTTCGTCGGCAAAAGCCAAGAAAACCAACTGGAGAAACGGCCGCTTTTCACAGCCTCCAAAGCCAGAGATAAAGGACAAGCTCAGTGTTCCATAAAAACAGTTGTTTGGCAAATGGCCCCGATACTGGGTCACAGAATTGGTACGTTAACAGCAAAATGAACTTCGGCCGTTGTGCCCCATCGATTCACCAGGCAGCCAACCGGCGATTGAGTCTTGTGCCGGGTCTTAGCGTGTGGAAAACTATTGGGAAACGGCCGTTCGCATGCATGAACGGCCGTGACAAAACCGACTCACACACAAAGTTACGGCCGTAGCGCCAGCGGCGGGTACACCTACCGGCATGCCAATGGCGCCTTGGCTAGCCCTACTGCTGGCGGATCATCGCCCTGACCATAGTCATAATACATCCAACGTTCATTACCCACGTCAATCACCGTGGGAACCTCTACCACGTTACCGGTCGACGCAGTCACTGGATCGTCAGCCGCTTCGTAGATCGGGTTGGCTGGATCTTTCACCCACACAAGTCCATCTTCACTCGTCGCATAGCCGATGGCCGATTCAAAAAACGAAGGCGCCCCAGTGTAGTACATTTCCCAGCCGCAAGGCGTGTGCCGTACTGTGCTTTCCCACACCATTGCTTCATCCCAGGCGCCGGCTGCGCCCGGCATTAACACAGGATCACTTTCGGCAAAAGGCGCTTCGGTGGTGGCAGGATCGTCATACTTGGTCCAGGTGAGCCCGTCAGGCGAAGTGGCCCGCCCGATCATGAATCCAGCCCCGGAAAAGAAATCGGCTCCACCTGAATAGTACATAACGTACTCATTGTCGATTTTCAACACGGTATTGGCTTCAATGAAACCAGAATCCCATTCACCACTGCTACCTAGACTCAGCACGGGCTCCGTGCCTTTGGTCCAGGGGCCGGCCGGGGCGGGCGCCGTGGCCCTACCGATTTGGGAGCCACTGGGGGCCGGCGGTGGCGTAGGCTGGCCAGCATAGTACATAACCCACAACCCATCGTCATACAGCATAGCTGGGGTTGCTACGTAGTAAGCGTCAAAGCCTGTCCCATCGCCAACAAGAATAGGGTTGCTAATACTCTTGGTCCAGGTCAATCCGTCAGGGCTAGAGGCATAGCCAATAGCGGGAGCCGAACTAAAGGCGGTGATCAGGCCCGTATAGAACATGTGGAAAGTGTCACCGACTACAATCACCTCCGGTAAGACAATCGTGCCCCCATCCCACTCTCCTTGGTTGCCAAGCTCTAACACCGGGTTATTGGGATAGGCGACGAAGTCATTGTTGACACCAGATGGTGTAAGATCACCCTGGCAAGTAAAATGGGCCTGGCCAGCGGGTGTGAGCGTCACGTGCGTGTCATAAGTCACATCCCAAGGTGTGGTACAGGAAATTGTGGGATTTGCCGCAGTAGAACGTTCGTTGTAGGCTTCATCCAAAGGGGCTGTTTGCTCGTATATCTCACCCTGACAGGTCAGTATCCACAAGCCCTCAGGCGTTTCCACATAATGTAAATCACCCGAAGCCAGATAATTTTCGCCTGTGTCTTCCGTGGTAATATCCATCCAACAAATGTCATCGATGCGAACTACAATAGCCCCCTGTCCATTCCCGGCCAGCACGGCCGTAGCACTCATGATCACCAGCAAACTGACAGTAAGTAAGACAATATACTTTTTCATCACAAGATCCTCTTTAGGGCACCAGGAAGAGAACGCCTTGGTACCAATTATTTAGATCAACAATTGCTGATCTCAGATGGTCACAGCAAAATCACATACTTCCTCCTTTTTGTGCGCGGAACGGAAACAAAACCTATTGCTGTTACCTGTGCTCTAACTCCATGGCTTTAGCCTACCAACCAATCGTGATGAAAACGTCCTGAATGTGTGAAGCGAGCGTCCACGCACGCAGATTGGTTCTATCTTGAGAGGCTTGCCAGATACGGTATAATGAAATCAGTTGCTCGCACCGAAAACTGTATTGCTCTCAGTTAAGCGTTATCCAATTAGAAACATTCTTTTCCATGTGGCACGGAACGCCGTGAAAGGGAGTCTGGGATGAGCAGTTTATCCATCCGTTTGTTGGGCCCATTTCAAGTGGAGGCGGCTGGTGAGCCGGTAACCAATTATGCCTCAGATAGATCGCGGGCGCTGTTGGCCTATCTGGCAACAGAGGCCGACCAGCCGCATCGCCGCGATAAGCTGGCCGGGCTGCTGTGGCCCAACTCGCCGCAAAAAACGGCTCGCACCAATTTGCGCCGCGCCTTGTCCGATTGCCGCAAAGCGATTGGCGACCACCAGGCCACTCCCCCCTATTTGCTTATTACGCGCCAGGCGATTCAGTTTAACAGCGCCAGCGATGCCTGGGTGGATGTGGCTGCTTTTACAGCGATGGCGGAGATGAAAAACTCGCTGCTGGATGATCGGGCAGTGCAGCGCTTAGAGGAAACGGCCGTTCTCTACCGCGCCCGCTTCCTCGAAGGCTTTTACATCGAGGACGCCCTCCCATTTGAAGAATGGGCGCTGTTGAAAGGAGAGCGTTTCCAGCGGCAGGCGTTATTGCTGCTGCATCGCCTCGTCGCCCATTACGAAGCGTGCGGCGCGTATGAGCGAGCCGTTCCCTACGCCTGGCAACAAGTGGAGTTAGACCCATTCCAGGAACCGGCGCAGCAGCAGGTAATGCGTCTGCTGGCCATGACCGGCCAGCGGACGGCGGCCTTGTCCCAATACGAATCGCTCAAGCGGCTACTGGATGAGGAGATGGGGATGGCTCCCGCCGGCAAAACAACGGCGCTGTATGAAAAAATCCTGGCCGATGATTTAGACCTGACGCCTGGCACGGAAACGGCCGTACGCGGCTACGAATTACGCGAACAAATTGGCGTGGGGCGGTTTGGCGTCGTTTGCCGCGCCGTCCAGCCCGGCGTGGGGCGGAATGTCGCCATCAAAATCATTCAGCCCCAATACGCCAACCGCCCCGACTTCATCCGCCGTTTTGAGGCCGAAGCGCAGCTTGTGGCGCGCCTGGAGCATCCCCACATCGTGCCCTTATACGATTATTGGCGCGAGCCGGACGGCGCGTTTTTGGTGATGCGCTGGCTGCGCGGCGGCAGTTTGCAAACGAAGCTGGCGGACGGGCCGTTGGCGTTGGAGACGGCCGTCACCTTCATCCAACAAATCGCCGCCGCCCTAAACGCCGCCCACCGGCAGGGCATCGTCCACCGCGACATCAAACCGGCCAACATTCTGCTCGACGACGAGGGCAACGCCTACCTGTCCGATTTTGGCATCGCCAGGGACGGCCGTTCAGAGATGGCGCAGTTATCCGCAGGGATAAATGGCTCATCCAGCGCCATTTCGCCGGAGCAAATCCTCAACGAGCCGATCACGCCGCTGACCGACTTGTACTGTCTGGGCCTGGTTTTATACGAACTGCTCACCGGCCGCCATCCCTTCGCCGGACTTCCTCCGGCCGAGATGATGGCACGCTGTTTGCACGACCCCATCCCCTCGGCGCGGGCGCAGCGCAGTGAACTGCCCTCGGCTGTTGATGCCGTCATCCGGCAAGCCACAGCCCGCTGCCCCGACGAGCGTTACCCGGACGCTTTGACCCTGGCCGCCTCTTTCCAAACGGCCGTTTCCGGCGACGGTGCGCCCATCATCCCATCCGCCGACATCGTTAACCCGTATCGCGGTCTCCACGCCTTCCAGGAAGCCGACGCCGATGTTTTTTACGGCCGTTCCACCTTCATCCAACAACTCCAATCCCGCCTTGCCTCGACGCGTTTTCTGGCCGTGGTTGGCCCCAGCGGCAGCGGCAAATCCAGCGTTGTCAAAGCCGGCCTCCTTCCCGCCTTACGGGAAGGAGCCATTCCCGCCCTGCGGAACGGCGCGGTTCCCGGTTCCGAAAACTGGTTCATCGTGGAAATGATGCCCGGCGCGCAGCCGTTGACCGAACTGGAAACGGCCCTCATGCCTATCGCCGTCAATCCACCACCTAGCTTGTTGGACCCCCTGCAAAAAGATGAGCGCGGTTTGTCGCGGGTACTCAAGCGCATTTTGCCCATCACCGATCAAGGCGAACGGGGCCAGGTTTTGCTGCTGATTGACCAATTTGAGGAGCTGTTCACCCTGGTTGAGGATGAAGCCGTGCGGCAACATTTTCTTGATAATTTACTGGCGGCGTTGGCTGATCCGCTGTGTCAACTGCGGGTTGTGGTGACGCTGCGGGCCGACTTTTATGATCGGCCGTTGCAATACCCACCGCTGGGCCAACTGCTGCGCCAGCATACCGAACTGGTGCTGCCGCTAACGCTCGATGAGCTGCAAGAGGTAATTTACAAACCTGCCGCCAGTGTTGGCGTTGCGGTTGAACCCCAATTAACGGGCGCCATCATCGCCGACGTTCAGGAGCAGCCCGGCGCGTTGCCGCTGCTGCAATATGCGCTGACCGAGTTGTTTGAGCGCCGCCAAGGCGCAGCAATGACCCTTGCCGCCTACCAAGAAATAGGCGGCATCGCCGGAGCCATCAGCCGCCGCGCTGAGGCGCTATATGTCGGCTTGGATGAACACGGTCAGATAGCGACGCGCCAATTGTTCCTACGCCTCGTCACACTAGGCGAGGGGGAGGAATCGCCCGATACCCGGCGACGGGTGTTGTTGTCTGAGTTAAAAGCGATGCAGACATCCGATTTCTTTAAGACATCTGATGTATTGGCGGGGGTAAATGATTACGGCCGTTATCGACTCCTCACCTTTGACCGCGATCAAACCACGCGTTCTCCCACTGTAGAGGTAGCCCACGAGAGCTTACTGCATGCCTGGCCGCGCCTGCGTGATTGGCTGGACGAGAGCCGCGCCGACGTGCGCCAACAGCGATTACTAGCCTCGGCAACCGCTGAATGGCTGTCCGCCGAACGAGATGAAGGGTTCCTCCTTCGCGGCGCACGCCTGGCGCAATTTTCCGGCTGGGCCGAAACAAGCAGCGTGACGCTGACGCAACAAGAGCAAAATTATCTCTCTGCCAGTCAAGCCGCACGCCAAGGACGACAGGCTGAAGAAGCAGCGCGGCGACAACAAGAATTGCAAACAGCCCGGCAGTTAGCCGAAACTGAACAACGACGGGCAGAGGAACAATCCAGTGCCAACCGACGTTTGCGCCGGCGGGCGCTTTTCCTGGCAGGGGCTTTAATCACTGCCGTTATTCTAGCCGGGGTTGCTTTCTGGGCCTACCGGCAATCAGTTCAGAATGAGCGTATTGCCTTTTCGCGTGCACTGGCCGCCACGGCGTTGAACAATCTTGATACGGATCCAGAGTTAAGCGCTTTGTTAGCCCTACACGGGTTAACAGAAGCACAGACCATAGAGGCTCAAAATGCGTTGCATACCGCCTTGCCCGCCCTGCATCTGCAACGCACGCTGGCAGGACACACGGGGTCTGTCTTTGGTGTTGAAATCAGCCCTGATGGGAAGCGAGCGATTACGGCCAGCGCGGATAAAACTGCCAAGGTATGGGATGTCGCCACAGGAAAACTGCTGTTGACGCTTGAAGGGCACGCTGAAACGTTAAGCGACCCGGCCTACAGTCCGGACGGGATCCATGTTGCCACAGCCGATCATGGCGGCACCGCCAAAGTTTGGGATGCTCGCACGGGTGCAGAACTTTTAACGTTATCTGGTCATACGGGGGCAATTACGTATATTGCCTACAATCATGATGGGTCACGGCTGGTCACGGCCAGCGCCGATGCCACTGCTAGAGTATGGGACGCTTTTACTGGTGAGACATTATTGATCCTTGAGGGACACGCGAATGCTGACGTTGTTTCCACGGGTGGTGCTGCTGGTGGCGTTGTTGATGCCAGATTTAGTCCTGATGGGAAACTAGTGGCAACTGCTGGGGGAGACGGCACGATTAGATTGTGGGATGCTTATTTCGGCCAGGAACAACAAGGACTTGCCGCTCACACAAGCGCGGTCACAGCGCTGGCCTTTAGCTCGGATGGAACTCAGCTTGCCTCAACAAGTGAAGATGGAACTGTTAAAGTATGGCGTATAACGGCTGAAGATAAGTTGGGTCAGCAACTGCTCCTGATCAATCAACAGACAGATGGCCTCGCTTTCAGTCCTGACGGCAAGCGCCTGGCAACCATTGGGTATGATGGTCACGTTTTTATTTGGGATGTGGCTTCAGGGCAAAAATTGTTGACGATGTTCGGACATACCGGTGCTGGTCATGACATTGTATTCACACCGGACGGCCGTTTCGTGATCTCAGCCAGTGAAGATACAACTGCGAAAATTTGGGACACCGCTCCAGGACGAGAACTGCTGGCCCTCGTTGGACCAAGTGGGATTGTGGCTGATGCCGTTTATAGTCCGGATGGAAAACAGATAGCCACTGCTGGCGCAGATGGCTCTTCCTCTTTATGGGACAGTTTGACGGGAAAACTCATCGCGACATTGCCCGGTCACGATGACATGGTTTCAAATATTGCTTTTAGTCCCAATGGCCAGCATCTGGCGACAGCCAGTTTTGATGGCACAGTGAAGGTATGGGATTTGGCAACGCAAATTGAATTGTTCACACTGGTGGGACAAAATGGTCAGCTATGGGATATCGCCTTTAGCCCCGATGGCCACCTGATTGCCGCATCAGGAGAAAATGGCAAAGTGGAAATGTGGGATAGCCAAACGGGGCAAAAAACGGGAGAGTTTGTGGGTCATGAAGACCTGGTGTTTGGCATTGCTTTCAGTCCAGACGGCCGCCTATTGGCGACGGCAAGTTGGGATGATACGGTTAAGGTTTGGGATTTTGAATCGGGTGATGTCTTGCGCAGCTTCTCAGCAGACAATGATTACTTCGATGTCGAATTCAGTCCAGATGGGACACGCCTGGCAGCGGCAAATCGTAATGGCTTTGTGAAGATTTGGGATATAAGTTCCGATGATCCACACGAAATAACGACTTTAACGGGCCATACCGGCGCTGTTACACGCCTGACTTTTAGTCCAGATGGATTCACTTTAGCAACATCCAGCTTGGATGGAACAACTAAAGTGTGGCAACTTGATAACCCTGGCGCCGGTCAGGAGCTAACTTTAGCGGCGCATACTGCCTTTGTTACCGGTGTCAAGTTTAGTCCCAACGGTACTCACCTGGTAACCTCCAGCTTTGATGGCACTGCCAGAGTTTATACGTTGGACTTAGATGAACTGATAGCCGTGGCTCAAAAGCGCGTCACTCGTTCTTTGACGCAGGCGGAATGTCAACGGTATCTGCACGCGTCGTTATGTACGGCCGCACCATAAATAGGGTTGTTGGTTCAGTTCCGATATTAGCGAGAATTATGCCGGAATCTTGTGCTTTCTGCTCTCCTGGCCCATTTCAGCCGTTCGGTCGCTATTTTCTGGCCTTAATCTTGCGGAGGCGACGATCTGCCGAAGTAAAGTGTACCAAATGTGTCAACTTTCGGTTCTCCCTCATCAATAGTGCAACTAACTGCATTAGGCTAGTTTCCATTGCGATTTAAACTGAGGGGCGAATGCGCCCCCGGATTTTTTGAACTTTACCAATCTAATCATCAAGGACTGAGTCCTTTGCCCATGGCGGTCAGGTTGTTGGCAATAACGCCCCAACCAACCCAGCGTTCGAAGCCATCTTGACCGCGATTTCGGCAGCGATCGAGGCCATGCTTGCGTTTGATGACGCTGATACGGCCTTCGACGCCGGCATGGAATCGACGGCCCCGCCAGAACCAGCGCTGTCGTTCATGTTGATGACGTGCTGCTGACTTGCGTCCGGGCTTGGGTAAGACGATGCGCTTCACGCCTAATTCAGTTGCGTAGGTTTCATTGTCAGCCGAATGTACACCGCGGTCGGCGCTGGCTTGTCTGGGTGGTCGGCCGAAGAGCTGAATATGCTTATCGAGCGTCGGCTGCCATTGGCTATCATCGTTTGGATTGCCATCGAGCACCTCGTATTGGGCAATGAAGCCTCCCTCAACTTCGCCGAGCCAAACCTTGTGACCAAATTCGGTGTCCTTGTTGGGTTTGCCGCGGCGGATAATGTCGGTGTGTGGTTCAAAGATGCTGACCAGTTTCTCGGCCGGCGGCACGTTCTCACCGCAGAACACCCGGCGCACAGTTTGGTCAAGAACCTGTTGTGCCCGTGGTAGGAATGTGTGCATGGTCTTGATGAGGCTGTGACCCTCATCGACCAGTCGGTCTTGTAGCTCGGCTAGCACTCGTTCTGCTTGACGAACCGTCGCCTTTGTTGTCTGCACCAGGCGTTGATAATGAGGTTTCAATTGCTCACGACCGCGTCGACTCAGCCTGGCTATCTGGCGAGCAGTTCGCTTAGCGCTGCGCTGGCGGTTGCGAAACACCTCTTTGTCCAGTTCAGTTCCTGAGCCAAGCAAAGCTCTGGCCTGGGTCAGGCTCCGGCCAAGAACGCGCACACTGTCGGCCAAGAGGCGGCTGTCGGTGGGATAGTGGATCGTGGTTTCCACGACCGTTCCATCCATGCGCAGTTTGCGGCCATGCGTTAACTTGTTGTCGATGGCCAGATTCATGACGCGCTGATTGAAGGCCTGCAACGTCTGCGGCTGAATGAGATTAGCCCAACGGCACAGTGTGCTCTGGTCAGGTGCGGCCTGCAAGTAAACTCGGCAGAACTGGCGCAGAACCAGACTGTCGGCCACTTGCAGTACGGTTTGCTCATAGCTCAGGTCGTACAGGTGTTTGATGGCCAGCATGCGCAGAACGACCTCCACCGGTGTGGACTTCCGTCCAGCGGTCAGAGTCTTTGGATAGCGCTGTGAGAGGTCGTTACGAATCATGCAAAACAGTTCGTCGTCATCCAGCACTCGGTCAATGGCAGCCAGTTCAGGGTTCATCTTGATGGTTAGACCAGGAATTCGGTTGAGAACATTGTCTGCTTCATGTTTGTCGATTAGCATTGGAGCGGGCCCTCTGTAATTTTGGTTTGCTTGGTCGCTAACTAAAATTACTTTGAGGCCCTTTATTATGCAATTTTGCAATGGAAACTAATTAATGCACCTGCGCGCGAAGGTGTTTCCAGCCTTTTTGAACAGGCTTTTTACCCTTCAGCCTGGGATTTGTCATCCCAGGCTGCCGCTCGCTTAATTTCGGCGTCATCCGCCGCACTTTCTCAACCGGCAGCGACCCTCCCCTATCAACAACCCCCGATTAGGAGTATAATAAGATCACGTATTGTTTTTCTGTTCGTGGAGAGGCGCGAATGGAAGAGTGGGAGCTGGCCTCTTCTTTCTCACCGCTGCTACAGGGAGAATCACAGCATGTCAACAAATGAGAGAAACAGCGATCGCCGCTGCCTTGGCGCGATCCTGGTCGACCTCGTCTCATCGCACGGCAGGGGCAATTCAGTGGTCCTGGTGGGCTGTACGCTCCACTATGCCAGCGAAGAGCAAAGGATTTCATGAGGGTTTTATGGCAAAAAGTTCCTGGAGGATGATGCCGGTAACAACAGCAGGCAGGTGGTCGCTCGCGGCGGCCGTTGT
>Ga0316578_10001254_pt1 | contig 10127 bp, 8 predicted proteins | sample J0NA_2_FD_203076 | JGI IMG/M metagenome (GOLD analysis project Ga0316578, IMG submission 203076) | Rhizosphere microbial communities from salt marsh grasses in Alabama, United States - J0-2_160517rDrC | ecosystem: Host-associated > Plants > Roots > Rhizosphere | place: USA: Alabama | collected...
ATACGCAATCTCTCCGGGGAAATACCCGGGAGGAGATGACCCCAGGTTTATTCCTTTGAGGATCATAGGTTTGTAATCATCAGTAATGTAACGTGCTATATGATTTCCTTCCACCTTGAAGGGCATCGATTGTTTGGCTGCAAGTACAAAATCTATCACAGTATCCTGTGCAAGAGTTATATCAGTCAATCTGACAGGATAATAACCCGTTGCAGTAACCTCGCCAGTGACAGGGAATCGGTACGACTCATCTGCCGGCGGAGTATCCGGCGGCAGCATAACAGGTTCAAGGTAACTGCCGGCAGAAACAGGTGCACTGCCTGTTGTCTTTATCAATCTGCCGCTGTAAGTTCTCCCCCGGAAGGTAATGGCATAGATGTAAAGTCCTGCACTCATCTGTGAGTTGTTCTGCCCGCAGCCGTCCCATACAATATTATAACTGCCCGGCATCACTTCCGGGAAAACCATTACCGTTACTTTTTCACCTGTCAGCCTGTAGATGTTAAGCATCACATCTCCCGAGGCGTTGATTAAAAACGGTATGTTGACTGTACTGTTAAAGGGATTTGGGTAAGGAGTGCCGATATGAAACTCACCGGCTATATCGCTGTAAGAGCCCGTGATATTCACAGAATATCTTCCGTCAGTACCTGTGAAAACCCGAAATTCCCTGGCATTGAGCAGGAAAGATACTCTTGCGTTCATCACCAGGCCCCCGCTTTCATCAGTCACGGTTCCGTTTACGGTGATATCTTCAGCCCGCATTGCCTGAATGCACAATGCCATGGCAATGGTGGCGAGTATCACTGTCAGGCTTCGTTTTCCGGGATTTGTAGTCATTCAGGAAGTTGATTTTGTGGTCGTCTGAACTGTTTATGGCCAAAAATAGCAAAAAGCTGCAAGAAAGTTACTCCTATTTTTTCCACATTCGTATTGTCTTTTTCACCCGAATATGCTAAATTTATGCTCTTCTGCTGTTGCTGAGAATGGAAAGGTTCACTTTAAAGGAGACTACAAGGACACCGTCAGTTAGTTTTGATCCGGAGAGAGGCCTCTTTGAAATAAAGGGCAAGTCAATCCCTGAGAATTCCACGGGCTTTTTTGGTCCTCTTCTTGAGTATATGGATAATTACTGCAAGAGTCCTGCAAACCGCACGGTACTTGATGTGAAGCTGGAATACTTCAATACCAGTTCAACCAACCGGATCCATTCCCTGTTTAAAAAGTTTGACAGGCTCTACAGGGATGATTACGATGTTCTGATACGATGGTACTGTGAAAGCGGCGATGAAAATTTGCGTGATGCGGGAAAAGATTTTAAGGCGATGCTGCAGGTTCCGTTTGAAATTGTTGAGGTTGAAGAACTGTGATCTGTGTCTTTTAATCATTCTGTAAAAAAAAATCCCTACTTTTAGTTGCTTAGAATTTTTCCGGGATGGCTCTTAATTATATCTGGATCGCTTTTTTTCTTATAGGCTTTCTCTTTGCCCTGGCTCAGCTTATATTTTTTGGCAATACGGAGATCTTCAACACGATCATTGAGTCAACCTTCTCAAGTGCAAAGACCGGCTTTGAGATATCGCTCGGACTGACGGGTGTTCTGACGCTGTGGATGGGGTTGATGAGGGTAGGAGAGAAAGGGGGTGCCGTCACATTGCTCTCAAAAGCAATCGGGCCTCTTTTTCGCAAGCTCTTTCCGACACTCCCGCGCGAAAGCCCTGCATACGGGTCAATGATGCTGAACGTTGCCGCCAATATGCTGGGACTTGACAATGCTGCCACGCCGATGGGCCTGAAGGCAATGAAAGAATTGCAGGAACATAATCCGGATAAGGAGGTTGCATCAGACCCGATGATAATGTTTCTTGTTTTGAATGCCTCGGGACTGACAATTATTCCGGTTACAATAATGGTTTACAGGGCCCAGCTGGGAGCTGCCAATCCAGCTGATGTCTTCATACCAATACTTATTGCAACATTTGTAGCAACCATGGCAGGACTGATAAGTGTAGCCATTGCACAGAAGATCAACCTGCTAAATAAGGTGGTTCTTGCGTATCTTGGCGGACTGACGGCGATTATTGTGGGCATAGTCTGGTATTTCAGTTCACTGCCGCAGGAGAAAATAAGCACCGTTTCTACCTTTGCTGCCAATTTCACCCTTCTGTTTATCATCGTTTCCTTTATTGTCATGGCGATGGTGAAGAAGGTAAACGTATATGAGGCTTTCATTGAGGGAGCCAAAGACGGGTTCAAGACAGCCATAACCATTATTCCGTACCTGGTGGCAATACTTGTTGCCATAGGTGTCTTCAGGGCTTCCGGGGCCATGGACATGCTTGTTGACGGCATCAGGTCTGCTGTGGCCTGGATGGGCTTCGACACCTCCTTTGCCGATGCCCTGCCCACAGCCCTTATGAAACCCCTCAGCGGCAGCGGATCACGCGGCATGATGATCGATGCCATGACCACGCACGGGGCAGACTCGTTCGTCGGACGCCTGGCATGTTGCTTCCAGGGCTCCACTGACACTACTTTCTATGTCCTTGCAGTGTACTTCGGGTCAGTGGGGATACGTAACTCAAGGTATGCCGTCATATGCGGACTAACAGCAGATATCGTGGGCAGCATCGCCGCCATCCTCGTGGCATATCTCTTCTTTGCCTGAAATCAGGCAACAGGCAAGAGGCAGCAGGCAGTAGTGAGGGAATAGGCAATGCGAGGCAACAGGGAGTGGATGCGAAATTATAAATATCTGTATCCAGGACCCTTAATTCTTAATTCTTAATTCTATTGCTGCAGCCTCTTCCTCAATTCACGATAGCCCGGTAGGATTCTCCCCAGGAGAGTATAGTACTCCCTGCTATGGTTGTGATGCACCAGGTGGCACAGCTCATGGATGATTACATAATCTATCAGAACAGGATCTTTTTTGATCAGTTCGCGGTTGAACCATACAGCACCTCCGGTATGGCATGTGCCCCAGCGTCGTTTCATCTTCCGGACATTGACCGATACCGGTGCGGGCAAGAGGGCAGAGTACTCCAGTGCCAGCTCTGCCGTGCGTTTGGTGAAATACTTTTTTGCCTCACGCAGGTACCATCCTTCAACAACTGCCGTGATCTTCTCCGGTGATGGCTCTCCGGCAACGGATAACATCAGTAGCGTGCCATTCAGCCAGGCACTGTTGCCCGTACGGTCTGAATGGGTGACGGTCAGATCTCTTCCCATAAAAGGTGTCACGCTGCCATAATTCAGAAGCATAGGTTCAGCGGCAGCTTTGATATCCTTCATCCGTTCACGCTGGCGCATGATCCACCCGGCCTTATCCCTGACAAAATGCATTATAACATGAACCGGAACATACCAGGGTGCCCGGATAAGGAGCGTGCCCCCCGGCCTGACATACAGCGCTATCGTGCGACGTGATGAACGGATGATCTCCAGGTCAGCTTCCTCATTGCTCACGATGACCCTCTTTTTCTTCATCAGTGAAGACCCTGCCTATTTCTGAGATTTCTTTTCCAGTTCAGGCCTGACAGGGTCAGTGGCTAGCATGTATCCGGTCAGGAATCCTGCCTTCGAAACCTTGAGCAATTTGTCAAAGTCAATTAATTCATAATCATCCGAAGGCTTGTGATAGTCTTTGTGGAGTCCGGTGAAAAAGAAAAGGACCGGGATTCCCTTGCGGTAGAAGGGGTAGTGGTCTGAGCCGGAGAAGTGCGTTCCCTTCCCTTCATCGATCATATATATACCAGATTCCTTGCAGGCCTCTTCTGCAAAGGCAATGAGTTTGTGGCAATCAGCACCGGAAATCACCTTGATCGTATCTTTTCCGGTAATATCATACTCGCCTGTCAGTGATGCTCCGGTGTCAGTTTCCCGCCGAGAACGGCCTATCATGTCAAAATTGATGTCAGCAATGGTATTCTCCAGGGGGAAGAGCGGGTTTTCGGCATAGTATGATGATCCGTGCAGTCCCTCTTCCTCTCCTGTGGTCCAGAAGAAAATGATGCTTCTTGGAGGCTTCTGCTCCAGAGCAGCAAAGGCGGCTGCAACATTGAGCAGACCCACGCTGCCTGAAGCGTTGTCATTGGCCCCGTTGTAGATATTTCCGGCGGCATCTATACCAACATGATCATAATGAGCACTGTACAGTACAGCCTCTTTCTTCAGCACAGGATCAGATCCTTCAATTATACCTATGATGTTTGAGCTGGTGACAGTGTCCTTGACGACGTTGACCTGAACGTCGGCCCTGAGATCGGGGATGACGAACGAAACCGGTTCCCTTGATGTTGCTATGCTGTCCTGCAGGTCTTTCAAAGTGACTCCGGCATTGCGGAGCATCCTGTCAACAGCCTCATGGGTGATGGCATATGCGTTGATGTTAAAGAAGAACATCTGTTTTCTGAAGAGAGGTACCAGGTTGTATGAGCTTCCCATTGACAGAAGGTCGGCAGAAATATCTGTTCCCAGTGCAGGATCAGCTACGAAGAACACGGCATTCGCATTCTGAAGCATTATCGAAGGTAACTTTCGAACCTCCATCATCTCGCTGATACTGCTTTCAGATGACGGCATGCCCGAACCCTTGAGATCGGGATTACGGGTCATGATAATGACGATACGGTTTTTCAGGCTTATATTGTCAAAATCATTGTAGTTCTCCTTACTGTCTGAGTAGCCGTAACCGGCGAAGACAACCTCGCCGCTGATACTTACGGTATCAGAGGGGGGCACCAGTGGTATCACATTTGAGGTATAAAGGACATTTCCTGTTGAGTCTGTCAGGGTGACATTAGATTCTCCCGGAATGGGAGTAATACGCAAATATTCAAGTGGCTGAAAAAGGTCGTCCTGCCCGGGCAGGGGTTTAATGCCTGTCTTAAGGGCAGTCTCACTGATAAAAGCTGCTGCGGCCTTGTTGCCTTCGCTGCCTGTTCTTCTGCCTCCAAGACTGTCTGATGCAAGATATTCAAGATATTCTTCTGCACGTTCCCTGCTAATGGCTTCAAGAGCTTTCTCCTGTGAAAATGAAGGAAGTGTCGCGGCCAGGGCGACAAATACGATTACAGGTTTAAGTTTCATCAATATCAATTAAATAAAACAAAGGTTCAAATTTAATAAAATCTTTAATTGCCTGTCAGGGATAGCACTGCTATTTCGGGAGGCATGAATATTCTCAGGGCCATTCCCATTGTTCCCAGCCCGGTAGTAACATACAGATAATGGTCTTCTTTTTTGTAGAGGCCTCTCCAGTATTTATGAATTAATGAGGCCGGTGAAATATAACCACCCGGTACCGGCAGTCCGACCTGCATACCATGCGTGTGTCCTGAGAGAGTAAGATCAGGGACGTGCTCCTGCAGAAGCACCTGGTCCCATCCGTCTGGAGCATGCAGGAGCAGTATTGAGAAGAGTGAATCTGGTACCTGCCCCAATACATGTTCAAAATCACCATAACTGATATCAAAATGGTGACCATGGGTGCTGATGCCTGCTATAGCCACACGTGAGCTGTCATGAATGATATATACAACCGTATCCCGAAGCAGGGTATAACCTGATGAACTGATTCGGCGGTTAAGCATATCGTCGTTCTCCCGGCTGTAGCGGATGGAAAAGCTCGGGTGGTAGGTCCCGTCATCATGGTTGCCGTCAACAGCAAAGGCACCGTCTGTTGCATGTGCCTTCACCAGTATGGTGTCACACCTTCCGTACTCTTTCCATCCGTAGGTGATGAAGTCACCGGTATTTATCAGCAAATCGGGTTCTTCATCATTGATAATCTTCATTATCCTGCTCAGCCTGCCATAATGCCCATACCACGATGACAGGTGAAGGTCGGAGATCAGTACGATCTTCATACCGGTTAGCCTCGGATCAAGACCCTTTATGGCGATTTCCTTGTGTACGACCTTTACACTAAGGCGCTGCCTGAAGTAACTGTCGGCGAACAGTGCCACAAGGGCACAGAATATTATGACGCCGGCCAGTCCGTGTGCCTTGCGTTTGCGTTTCCCGGTCTTATACAGCAGCCATGTGACCAGCCTTATAACAAGGTATACTGATGCTGCAGTGACAATAAATGCACCGAGGGCCCCTGAGACAATCATCCTGTAGGCATTAGCCGGATCATCAAACTCACCCTTATAAAAGAATATTCTGACAACCAGGTAAACCAATGCAACAGACAGGAGTGACTTTATGATATAAACAACAGCCTGAAGCGCACCGGTACGATGCCTCAGGTCAGATACCAGGGCATACCAGAGCCATATCTCTGCAACCAGAATCGTAAATAACAAACTTATCATTCTCAGGTTTGGGACAAAAATAGTGTAAAGAGATCATTTGTCATAAAAATCAAAAATAGGGTTATTTTTACCTTGTGGTCAGGGTAGGATTGATAAAACCCGGTGAGGTGCCTTCAGTGCTTTCCTATGTTGTCATTGCCGCCAGGTATGATGACGGGTGGCTCTTTGTCCGTCACCGCCGCAGGGGAGGCTATGAGCTACCGGCAGGTCATCCTGATCGCGGGGAGGACAGTGTGCAGGCGGCGGCAAGGGAGCTGGCGGAAGAAACGGGTGCAGTTGACTTTGTGATGGAGCCACTGTCATATTACTTTGTGGAAACATTGGAAGGGACACAGTATGGCAGACTCTTTCTCGCAGAGGTTGAAAGGCTGGGTGATATATCCGACAACGCCGAGATTGAAGGTGTGAAGGTTTTCAGGCGCCTGCCCCGCAGGCTGTCATTGCCAGAGGTAATGACCTTTCTTTATGAGACTGCCAGGAAATACATCAGATGTATTCAATGCTGACCTGCTTGAGCCACTTGTCTTCCAGCAACCTTGCTATACGCTTAACCACCGTCCGCCGTATCTCCAGGTCAACAGGCAGGGTGGGATCCTGATGAGCAACATTTATACGGGTACCGACGAGGAAATTTATCTCATCGCTGTCCATGATCATCTTTACTATCTTGTCAGCAGGACCCTTGCCCAGCCTGACGCTGTTCCTGTACACCTTGAGAAGCTCATTGACCTTCTGCAGGGTGAGTATGCCTTCTGTCACCAGGTCAATGCCTTCCATGAAACTCTCAGGGGGCAGATCGGGATCTTCAAATATCAGCTCATCAATAATCTTGCGGTTGAGTTCCCTTGCTACTATGTCAGCAGTGGTACCACCGCAGAGAATTACCTTTCCGTTGTAGCCGCTGACCCTGGAGGCAAGCTCCGTGTCCTTTTGTTCCTCATAGGGCGGACCGGAACATATCAGCAGCCTGCGTGGCTCCCTGAAATAGAGTATGGCGCATGAGATGTCGTCTTTGGCCTCATAGCCGTCATTCTTGAATGCCATGTTAACGATCTTTCCTGCCAGGGTTGCAGCAGAGATTGACCTTTCACTGGCAATGAGGGAGGCTGCATATTGTTGCACGTTGTCACGCTCCCATCCCAGCGGCCACGCGTCACTGCCCATGCCGCTCTGTGTCACACCGTCAGAAAGAAGTATGATCCGGTCTTCCTTTGCAGGATACAGGCTGCATTTACGGAGCTTCTTGCCTGCATTGATACCCTTGTCAAGCACAACCTCCTTCCAGTCGGGCTCAAAGGGCTGGCTTCCACGAAAGATGATACAGGGGGGATTATCGTATTCAAGTATATTGATCCTGCCGTCGCTTTCAATGTCGATAATGGAGAAGGTCGCGTAGCTTATCTTCCTTACAGAGCACACGGGAAGTGTATTCATGATTATCTCGGCTATGCGGTCAGGCTCCTTGTGCTCGCGCGTGAAGTTGAGCGCCATGGTGGAGGTCAGCGTGGCCAGTATATTGGCTTTTACACCGTGCCCCATGCCATCGGAAAGGACTGTGATGATACGCTTTTCCTCGCGCACTTTTTCTGACAGGAAGACATCCCCGCAGATGCGTTCGTCATGATGGTTGCGCTGCTGACTGTTAACCTCGATGAAGAACTCTCTCTCCATCCCTCCGTTCGGATTACTTGCCTGGCTCATTCTTCTTCTGACGGAATGATTCCACGATGGAGTTTAGCATCTTCTCGGTATCCGAGGCTCCTTCACCGAGCAGGAACCCGATCTTCTGCACCATCTCAAGGTTCTTGTCTATGACATCAGAAACCCTCGTAATGACCTCCTCGCGCTGTACTTCGGGCGAGAAGAGGTCGCGGATGACGGCGCCGGCGATCCTGTTCTGCCTGATGGGAAATATTGAGATATTGAACATACGGTCTTCAAGCTGTACATCACGGCTGATCACTGATTCATTTTCCCTGAGCACAAACGAGAACATATTATAGACATTGAAGGGCAGCAGTGTTTTTAGGTCAGCCCCATGCAGCCCCGGTATGATATCAGCTATTGCTTTGGCGTCTTCCCCGATGATCTCCAGGAAACTGTCATTGGAATGGAGTATTTTCAGCCCGTTATCCACGATAACTACTCCGTTGGGCAGTTTGTTCAGCATGCTGTTCATCATCTCCCAGGCGTCCTCTGCGGCGTCCTTTTCTCGTCTCGACTGTTCCTCTGACTCCTTGAGGGCCTGTTTTGTCTCGGAGAGCTTTTTGTTTGTAAGGCGCAGTGATTCAATATATTCCTGCTTGTTGCGGAGGTTGTAGGTGTGGCACATCTCCGGCACGGCAAGCCCCTTTGCCACGGTGATGGCAAACTCGCGGCAGGTGCCGTAGCCGCAGGCATTGCAGTTGAGTTCTTCAGAATGGTCAGCCTTGCCGATGATCTTTAGTACTTCACTGACAGCTTCTTCTGTCGGTTCGGGTATGCGCTGGTCATTGACGGTAAAAGTGCGCGTGAGATCGAGTGACGACCAGCGTTCCATGTTGCTTTTCCACTCTTTTTTGTCAAGGGCTTCAACACGTTTCTCGGCATACTGTCGCACCAGTGATCGTCTTCTGAAACGTTCATCATGCCTTTCCATTCCCGGTCCGAGCATACATCCGTTGCAGAAGAAAAGGTTGAAATGATGCCTGATAGTGTCAATATGATGGTCGAAGTCCTTGATGGCCTCCCTGGCGTCCTCTGCCCCGGAGGCCGTGATCACATGGCTTGAGACCAGGTCGCGCTTGATGCCTGCTGCCTGAAGTATGCCGGCAGGGTAGGGGTAAAGAGCGCCCCAGTTCCCTCCGGGAGGGTCAAATTCTGACATCTTCACACCCTTTTCCTGTATGCCGTTCTCACTGAACATTTGCCTCAGCTCGAGAAAGGTGAGTACGCCCTCTATCAGTTTGCCACCATCATAGAGTTTCGTCTCTGCCTTGGTGTCTATGCACGGTCCTATGTATACATTGGCCACTTCCTCACCGTGGATATCACGGGTGATCATGGCTGAAGCCACCATGGGCGATACCAGGGGAGCAAGATTGGAAACAAGGTGAGGATGGTATTTTTCAATAATCTCGACAATGGCAGGACAGTTTGCAGTGATGTAATACTTGCCGCTCGATTCTTCAAAGAGCTTTTTGTAGGCATAGGCTACGAGGTCAACCCCGAAGGAGACCTCGTGTACATAGTCAAACCCAAGCCTGCGAATCATGCCCACGAACTTGCGGTAGTCAGTGATGTCATCAAACTCAGATGCAATACTCGGTGCCACCAGCGCGGCTGTCCTGCGTCCTGACGCCAGCAGCTTACGCACTGCGCTGACAGATTCGCTGTATTCGATGGCAGCTGGCGAGCATGAGAGGAAACAGAGCCCGCATCCTATGCACCTGTCTGACACAATAACCGGGTGCGCTCTCTCGGGCTTGACCTCTATGGCATTCACCGGGCACGATCTGACGCAGGAATAAGAATTGCGGCACTTATCCTCGTTTATATAGATAACCTGATCAGGAATGTTCATATACAATTTTTTATTGTCTGCCGCCAGTGAAAGCCAGTTCCTTATCAAGGATCTTCTCTATATCCTGAACGGTAGTCTGAACGAAAGTCTTTCCGTTGATGATGATAAAGGGACCCTCACTGCATCTGTCCATGCAGCGGGCACCCCGGAGCGTCACCCTGTCATCGAGGTGATTTTTCTTCAGGTACTCTTTAATGAGCTGTACAACATCCCTGTTCCCTCTCGAGAAACAGGAACTACCGAGG
>Ga0316578_10001255_pt1 | contig 10122 bp, 8 predicted proteins | sample J0NA_2_FD_203076 | JGI IMG/M metagenome (GOLD analysis project Ga0316578, IMG submission 203076) | Rhizosphere microbial communities from salt marsh grasses in Alabama, United States - J0-2_160517rDrC | ecosystem: Host-associated > Plants > Roots > Rhizosphere | place: USA: Alabama | collected...
ATGTACAGTCTTACATTGGATGCATTATGCTGGGGGGGATCGTGGTCAACAACGCGATTCTGCTGGTGGATCAGGCCGGTCGCCTGGTCAGCGATGGGATGCCCACGCGCGAGGCGCTGATCGAGGCCGGCCGTCGTCGATTGCGGCCGATTCTGATGACGACCCTGACAACCATCCTCGGCCTGATGCCGCTGGCTCTTGGCATCGGAGAAGGATCCGACGCCCAGGCCCCGCTGGCACGGGCGGTGGTTGGAGGCCTTACCGGATCGACGCTGATCACGCTGGTCCTTATCCCGGCTGTCTATTCATTGTTTCATCCTGACCCCAAAATGGATCTCAAGTGATCCGTTTTATGCTTAATCAGAATTCTGGTATCTGCTGTGATGTTAGAAGTGGTTTCAAAACCTCAGATCAGGTTCAAGGGCCCCGCTAAGCGGGATTACATGTCTGATCTAAACAGATTAAGGTATGCATCAAGCGCAGGCCGATCGGGAAAGCGCAGCATACATGGGTATGTGAGCATTTGCCGGAGGCTGTGCTGCACCTTACGCTAAAAAATCAGATGCGAATCCCGCGCAAGCGGGGCAACGCAGCCATTGGGCCTTAGATGGGGTTTTGAAACCACTTCTAAGCTTTTGTGCTGCATAGCAGGTGTGATAAAGCTTATTTTGGCAATTTTTATTACATCCCAGAACCGCGTTTAGGCTGGATCCGGTCGCTTCCATTTGTACGGCAGCTCCTGAATGGTCCCCGGTTCGGTCATCGTCTGCAAAGCCTCCAGGGCATCTAAAATAATGCGCCGCTGGCGCTTCACGTTGCCCGGTTCACCGAGCATGCTGCCGCGCGCAAACTTGACGAGCATGGCCCGGGGCGGCTTGATGTGCGCCATTCGATCGCTGGCATTGCCCATAGAAATAGTGGGAATTCCCGCTTCCTCGACCAGGCGCTGAATCAGACCCACGGTCTGATGGCATTTCGGTCAGACCGGCACCAGAAATAGGACGTCCACCCCTGCGGCTTTGATCCGGGAAATAAATTCCGGAGCCGTTTTTTTTACCAGAGAAACAGCGTCGTTGACATAGCTGAAACTATAATTCGTATCGGTCAATTTGCCGATGATGCCTTCCTTTTCCAGTTCGACAAAGCGCTGGACGGGAAAGACGATGTTGAAGTCTTGTTCTGCCAGGCTGTGATCGTAATGCTTATGGGCAATGCGCATGTCCTGCTGGCGGACGGTTTTGGGAATTTCGCGAAAGGATACATCGCCGTGGATTGACTCGGTGTCAAACGGCGGCTGGCTGTCATTGAGATAAAAGCCGCCGGTGGTGAGCAGTGCGAAGGTTTGATTTGACGGCTGACCATTGTAGACCGTCCACGGGATACCATTGGGCACAACAAACGGATACTTTTTGATAATCTCCTTCATATTGCCTGCCCGGTAATCCGGCAGGCTTTCCTCCACCCATTTTTCGTAAGCAGGTTGGAACGCACTAAGATCAATCGGCATAGGTTCCCCTTTCTTTTTAGAACTCATCTCAGAAATGATGTTATCTGTTTTAACTTCTCCCGGTTCGGATAAATACGGCCAGAAAAGCCCCCAGAACAGGGGCAAGTGCCAAAATCCACATGACCTGGTAAAGTCCAAACGTATCGGCCAGAAATCCCGAAAAGGCGGTCCCCAATCCGCCGGTCCCGAATCCGAGTCCCAGAATCAGACCGGAGGCCAGTCCCACGAATTGCGGCATGAGCTCCTGGGCTACCACGATCGTAACCGCAAAAGATGCCAAAAGGGCCGCGCCGGAACTTCCGGCCAGCAACCAGACCCACCCACCTTTGCACATTATCATCAAAGAAGCAAGTATGGGATAAATCAGCATGCTGACTACAATCACGCGTCTTCGGCCGACTTTGTCCGAAAGGTGGCCGCCGTAAAGCCCGGCGACAGCACCGCCGACCAGAAACACGGTTAGCAGCAGGCTGCCTGTTTTCAGTTGAATACCCTGTGTCTGGAAAAACATGGGCAGGTAAGTAAGAAAGCTGATATACACCCATGATCGCAACGTCACGATGAGGCACACGGCGATGAGGGCACCCCATGGAATGTTCCGTAATGCCCTGTTGAATTCCTTTGAAGATTTTTTTTGCACCGCGGGCTCCTGTCTTAAATAGTCCCCGCGGTAAAAGAAAAGGACCAAGCAAAGAAGCACTGCCGGTGCCAGCAGTCCAAGCGTCGCGTGAAGCCCGAAACCGAGTACCAAAAAACTTCCCACCACAGGGCCGAGGGCAAACCCGAGATTGCCGCCGGTCGAGAATACGGCTGCACCGAATCCGAGCCGGGTTCCGCTCACAAAATAAACGGCCATCATCGCCCGCGGGTGAAAAATTGCCGTGCCCAAGCCGGCCAGCCCCACCAAAAGGACTGCAATGGGATAATTGGCAGACCAGCCCAGCAGACCCATGGCGAGTGCCGTCCAGAGAATCCCCACCGGAACGAACCACCCGGTGGAAAAACGGTCGGAAATGTATCCAAATACGGGCTGAATTACCGAGGAGGTAAGGTTAAGAACGGCCATGATAAAGCCGACCTGAAAATAACTTAGTGCGAACGACTCTTTGAGTTTAACCAGAGCCACCGGCAGGATCGCCTGGGAGGCATCGACCCAGACATGTCCTAAAAGCAATAGTAAAAGAGGTATCTTTTGCATAAATCAGATTTAATCCTCTTCCAATATCCTGACTTCGTTCGTTCGGATGCGCAGGCGCTCGCTTATTTCCAGTCCAATATTGCGAACCAGTTTGATCGCGATTTGCGGGCTTTCGTTCTGAAAAACACTAAATTCAGCAGGAGACAGCACGTATGTTTCGGAGTCCTCGTCCGACCAGACATCTGCAGAGCGCGGGTTTCCGTCTAAAAACGCCATCTCACCAAAGGTTACCCCCGGGCTGTAAGTGATCAGCCGTTTGTAGCGATCACTTTCCGCAAGGTGAATCCTGACACTTACCAATCCTTTTGCCAGCAGGAACAAATTGCGATCGGTATCGCCTTCTTTAACAATTATTTCGCCTTTACTGAATGTTTTGCGTGTCAACTTCTGTTTTAAATCGTGAATTTCTTGCGGGGTGAAATCTCTGAGAATGTCCATCTGCTCAAGTTGAATTCGGTCAGATGCGCCTGCAAGTTCAAGTGACTGGGTCAGCACGTTATCTTCGGCCCATTCAAGAGCGGCGTCGGTATCCGGGAAAAGACAGTCTTCCCCCAGGGTTTTATATACGCCCATCGCTTTGAGGAAATCCGATAATGAAGAATTATCCTTGAGGTAACTGATCAGCAGATATTTGCCTGATGCTGTTACTTTTTTGCTGATCTGTCCCAGAATCTTAGCGCCGGTGCTGTCGATCTCATTGACGCGCTTCATGTCAAGAATGCAATAGGTGTAATGACTCAGGGCGCTCTCGATTTCACCGGCAAGATTATCGGCCGAGCCGAAAAATAGCGGTCCGCGGAGTTCATAAACAATGATTCCCTTGCCGCGATCCTCCAGCAGCATGTTGTTTTTAATGCTGCGAACCTTTTTAGAACGGATCTGTTCGCCGGAATATTTTCTCTTAACGATGGATTTGCCCATTCGAACAACGAATAACCCCGATGCGATTGCGATTCCGATCAAAACGGCAACAATCAGATTGACGCACACCGTGATAACCGCCACCACAATTGTCACGGCCAGATTCGCCATAATCCTTTTCTGCTGTTCGCGAGCTTGCGACAGGTTTCGAATCAGATCCAAAATCCATTTATCAAACAATCCAATACCAACCGACACGATGATTCCGGCAATGACGGTCAAGGGAATCTTTCCGATGATGGGTCCCAGTGTCATTACAATTAAAAGGATTAAAAGCCCACAAATCAGACTGGACAGGCGCGTCCTGCCGCCGGCCCGATAATTTGCCATGTTATGCAATTCTGATCCCGCGGAGGGCAGGGCGGAAAAGACGGCATTCATCATATTGCCGATGCCCTGGCCGATGAGTTCTTTGTTACTTTTGTGGCGCGTACCGGCGAGATTATCTGCGGCCACAGAGCTGAGCAAAGATTCAAGCGCACCGATAGAGCCCAGCACAAATCCGGTAATTAAGATACGGGGAAAAAGATCGGCGAGATCGATATTGTCCCGTAATCTAAAAGCATCGGATAAAATATCGGGTTTGGGCCATTGAAAAGAGAAATTCCCGATGACCGGACCCAGGGCAGATACGCCCGGAATATTTTTCAGGGCGTAAAATAATGCGGTTCCGGCCACAAGCCCGATGAGTGAGGCCGGCACTGCCTTGATAAAGCGCCGGCCGAAAAAAATCACCATGATGGTTGTCAACCCCACGACCAGCGTTAAGGGCTGCACAACAGTGGGAGTGTGAAAAATTTCAAAGAGGGTGACGTGACCCCGGGCGCCGACCAGCGGTCCGATTTGTTCCAAAATAAGGATAACCGCGATCCCATTCATGAACCCCGAAACAACCGGATAGGGAACATATTTGATCAGATTCCCCAACCGCAGTGCCCCGAACAGAAACTGGACGGTGCCTGCGGTAAAAACACACAAAGATGCCAGAGCAACAATCAGGATATTGCGGAAAGCAACATCGGGAATTTGCAGACTCAACACCAGAGGGGCGACAAAAGCGGCCAGCAGGAGCGACAGAGGCGCCTTGGGGGCCGTAATCTGTATTTCCGTACCGCCCAGCAACGCGGCGCAGATGCCTCCCAGAAGACAGCCGTAAATTCCCAAAAGGGCCGCAAACGGGAGAAATTCGGCACCCAGAGGGCCATAAACGATAATGCCGTATCCGATGGAAAGCGGTATGGAAATGATGGCAGCAGATATTGCGCCGGAGAGGTCGCCTTTGATATTGGTCAGCCGCTTTCTCCTATTCATTAATCACCTCATTTGTGGTTCAAATTTTAAGACGAACAGGGAAACATAGAGGAGATAGGTTCAAGGATATCAATATCTTTTTGACCTGGCGGGGTCAAGCCTTCGTGTGACGCATATGAGGGGGATGATAATCCCCCACGGATCCGGCTTCGCTGAAGCTACGCCGCGACTGAAAACAAAAAATCCCGCTCTCATTTGCGGTTCTAAGAGGCGGGATTTTTTAAGGGGAGCCGTCAGGCCTACTCCAGGACATGAATGTTTTTCTGCGCGCAGATATCCTTGAGAACCTTCGGCCACACCGTTACACTCACTTCGCCCAGATGAGCCGTGCGCAGCAGGTACATGTAGGTTCTGGATTGTCCGATGCCGCCGCCGATGCTCAAGGGAATCTCATCGTTGAGTAAGGCCTGATGGTAAGGCAGGCTGAGAAAATCTTCCTGGCCCGACATCTTGAGCTGGACCTTGAGCGTTTCCTTGGTGACCCGGATGCCCATCGAGGTCAGCTCGTGGCGGCGTTTGGTAACCGGATTCCACACCAGGATATCACCGTTAAGCCCGTGGTAATGCTCGCCATTATTGGCGATGGACTCAGTGACCCAGTCATCATAGTCGGCGGCGCGCATCTCGTGCGGGTAGCCGTCTTTCAGCGGCCAGCCGATGCCGATGATGAAAATTGCCGGAGCATGTTCCATAAGGGTCCGGGTCTCGCGTTGTTTGCGCGGCAAATCCGGATACATATCCAGCATTTCTTCGGCGTGCAGAAATGTGAGTTCCTCGGGGATGTCGGGGTATTTAGGATTTTTAAGCTGCGGGAACATCTCCTGCGCCATCCGGCCAGATTCCGAGATGACCTTCCAGATCTTGGCAACAACGTCCTTGAGGAATTCAAGGGTGCGATCTTCTTTGGTGATAACACGTTCCCAATCCCATTGATCCACATAGGCGCTGTGATCATGGTCCAAAAAGTAATCTTTGCGTACGGCCTTCATGTCGGTGCACAAGCCCTCACCCACTTTGCAGTCAAACTGCTTGAGCGCCATGCGTTTCCACTTTGTGGCCGCCTGAACCACCTGGGCGGTGATGGGCTTGTCGAGTCCCAGACCGCACGGGAACTCCACCGGGGTGCGCGAACCATCGCGGTCCAGGTAATCATTGACGCCACTGTCTCTGTCAACGATCAGCGGGACCTGAACCATTTGCAGGTTGAGTTCCTTGCACAGGTTCTCTTCGATGTAGGTTTTGATGGCAAAGACGGCCTGCATTGTTTCCATCCGGGACAGCAGGGGTTCATAGTCGTCGGGCAGTTCTTGCTTTACATCCTCATAGTTGCCGATCCCGGGTCCTGCCAGGTCTGCTTTTTTGTCTGACATTGATGTCCTCCTCGTGTAAGGTGATATCCTGCCTGTCGTTTATTTCCCGGGCCAGCCCGGTTGAAGCCATAATCTAATAATATTAAATAATCGATAAATAAGCAAACCAATGCGTGGCATTACGGCTCAAGGCTAAAGGCGTAAAGCGATCCGCTGAATTAAAAATCGGGGTTGATTTGTTGCCTTTCTGGTATATTTCAGTTGCTCAAAAAATTACCTGGGCTTGAGTTCATCTATGATTTTATTAAATTCATATGTCCTGTTCGGACCGAATCAAAAATCAGTTTGCCTGTTAACTTTAATTTTCCCAGGCGGCCTTTCTTGCCGGCCATTATGATTTCGTTAAGATCCTCTCGTGTTTGTGGTGGTCTGACTTCACGAGATTTTTTCACAAGGGTGATGGAGTGGGTCGGGCAACTAGGGACACAAACACCGCATCCAAGACAGCGATCAAGATTTACCGCCGCTGGCTGTTTTTTTCCGGCAACCCTTATCGCAGCGACCTGGCAGCGTTTTTCACAGGCACCGCATCCTTCGCATGTGTCCCGGTTCACTTTTGCATAAAAGTTTGAGGCCCAAAAATCCAATGGTTTGGGGAGGATTTTGTGGGTCCTTAACATCCCACAGCAGCAGCCGCAACATGAACAGATGAACTCGGCTTTTTGGGTATTGGACGGCTGAAGCACGAGTCCCTGTTTCTGATTCTTTTCGATGATCGACATGGCCTTATCTCTGGTAATTTCTCTGCCGGCACCGCTTTGCAGTTCCATGCGGGCCATGCTGCCGATGGCGAGACAGGTTTCTTGGCGGTCTGTTTTCTTGCATGTTTTACCTTCCATCGATTTTTTCTTGCGGCAAATGCACTCGAATATGACAAAGGGTCCTTCAGCCTGTTGAATCAGCGTTGCCGCCTCATCAAATGTGCTGACATTATGATGCGGGTGAATGCTTTTAGCGACCGGAATGGTGCGCATTTGCGGCAGTTTCGTACTTAAAAATTCGATGCCAAAATCTTTTCTCGAAGTGTATTCATTGAAATCCTTGATAAACTCGGGGGTTAAGCGGTTAAGTTGATATTCGTACATCCCCACAATTAGCGGTGCATTGCAATAATGCATTTTGCCATGCTTGATTTTGGATTCAATTCCCCCCTTTTTTTGAATACGATCAAGACACCTTTCCAGTTCTTCAGGTGAATCGACCCGGTGGCCAGCTCTGTTGAAAATTGTTTTAAGCGGCTCCAATTTGTAATTCAAACAACAGGCAATCTCAGCCTCTTCCGGTGAAAAAATGTGCTTCAAAATTTTTATCTCAACGCCAGACCGGGTCGCCGGGAATCCGACAGCCTGTTTGTCTAAATGCTTTTGCAACTTGATATAAATTTGTTCGTTTTGTTCCACGCAACGCCTCCGAATTTAAATAAGAGATTCAAATTTTTGGTTGACTCTTGTGAGAGGGGAAAAATTGGCCGCAGACTCGTCTTCACGTATGCTTCGCCGCGGCATGCCCGCACAGATACACACAAACCTTTTCGCTTTGCCTCCGGCAGGCACGGCTAAAAGGTCTTACGGTTACGCGATAGGGCTCCAAAGTACCCTGCGATTGATAAGGTGTCAATTTGATTGTTTATTAAGCTTCTTCTACCACGATTTGTCTTAATAATTGATAATCTAGATTGCCGCCACTTAAAATGACACCCACCTTGCGTTCCGGAGCAGACCAGCGGCAGTTTAAAAGCGCTGCGACCCCCACCGCCCCGGATCCTTCCACCACCAGCCGGTGATGCTTCAGCAAAAACCGGATGGCGGAGCGGATCTCATCTTCCTCGACCAGCACCATGCGGTCTATCAGGCGTTGTCCGAGCGCGAACGTGATTTCACTGATGCCGCCCTCGAGCCCCTCTGCGATAGTCTCTTTTGAGGGAAAGGTGGTGTAAACCCGGTTTTCCGCAAGTGAACGCGCCATGGCGCAGGAGGCAGTCGACTGGCAGCCGATGACCTGGATGGCCGGATTGATCGATTTTGCGGCGGTGGCCACGCCGGCGATCAAACCGCCGCCGCCGACCGGTACGATCACCGCATCAAGGTCGGCAATCTCATCCAGCATTTCCAGTCCCAGGGTCCCATGGCCGGCCATAACCAGCGAATCGTCATAAGACGGAATGTAAACCCGGCCGGTTTTTTTTGCATCCGCCAGGGCGGCGGCGTGGGCCTCGTCGTAAAGCTTGCCCTCGATAACCACTTCCACCCGGTATCTTTGAATCGCCTTCAGTTTGTTACGGGGTATGATTTCGGGCACATAAATACGGCAGGGGATATTGAAGCGAGTTGCCGCAAACCCCACTCCCTGGGCGTGGTTTCCAGCCGAGCTGGTAACGATCCCTTTTGTTTTTTCCTGAGCGCCGAGCGAGGCAATCTTGTGATACGCACCCCGCAGTTTAAACGAACCGGTACGCTGCAGACACTCCGCTTTCAGATAGACCGCCATATCGGTCCGGTCACTGAGAACGTCTGATTTTTCAAATGGGGTTTCGCGAATAATTCCTCGCAGGTGTTTCCGGGCCTGAAGGATATCATTAAAGTCTAAAAAGGACATGGTTATTGACAATAGATGATATTGGTGCGAGTTAGAAATTGATTTATAAATGATCCACCGGAGAAACCCTCATGGGGCGTTTTCTTGACAGCATATCCTATCCGATTCTGATTTTCATCGCAGTATTTATGCTGCTGGCGCCTTTCAGTCCCATGCCGCATGTGGTTGAAAAATTGATCATGCTTAAAGACGGCGATCTGACCCGCCCGGTCGATATTTTCGACCTGTTTTTTCATCTGGCGCCCAGCCTTTTACCGATTATTAAATACCTGAGAAGCGTTAAAAAAAAGGCGGATAAAAGTGACTGAAGTGAAGGAATTCTGTCATTTTTATAGGGTTCACCGCAGAGACGCAGAGCGCGCAGAGAGAAAATTTCTTTATGAAAAACCTCTTCGGAGTGTGCGTCTCTGCGGTGAGCTAGCGCTTTAGCTGCGCCAACTTTAGCTCACTTTAAGCACTAATATTCGCCATTATCGAACCATTTGCGGTCGGCAAGGACAACCGAAGTTGCGACCTGGCGCGTCGGAATCGACCAGTATTTTTCGAGCAGTCGATTTTTTTCCTGTTCGGAAACCCGCTTGAAGCCATGTTTTTCATAAAATCGAATCGCCCATGTCGCATCCGCCCAGGTGCCGATCAGAATCGGGCGATCAGACTTTTTGCAAAGTTGTGATAGCAATTTTTTCCCGATTCCCCGGTGTTGTTTCTGCAAACGGACGTAGGCATGCCGGATGAGGGTGACATCCTGAACATGCTGGATCCCCATTACGCCGATCAGCCCCCTGTCTTCTTCAAATCCCCAGAACACCACACCTGCATCGATTTCGTGTTTCAGCTCATTTTTAGACATATACGGCACTTTCCAGCGATCTTTGGGGATAACCCCTTTGTACACCTGTGCAGCCTCGTTGATGATGGAATAGATCATCTCAAAATCCCGCTCGCTGCATTGACGAATCTTTGCCCCTGATCCGGAGCCAGACAAAACTTTTTTCACCCGGCCGACCTGCCCGCCGGTCAGCCGGACCTTTATGCCGTGGGGATGATCGGCCGAGCGGGTGAGGATATCTTTAACAATGCCGCGGGTCAATTTCCCGCTGCGCTGGTCTTTTTTCATTACAATGTCTACTTCGATGCCGGGTCTTATGTCCCGTCTGTTCTTTCCAGCCATTTGGCACAATCCTTTTTATACCGCCTGACCGATAAAAAAACAGTCAGAG
>Ga0316578_10001256_pt1 | contig 10117 bp, 6 predicted proteins | sample J0NA_2_FD_203076 | JGI IMG/M metagenome (GOLD analysis project Ga0316578, IMG submission 203076) | Rhizosphere microbial communities from salt marsh grasses in Alabama, United States - J0-2_160517rDrC | ecosystem: Host-associated > Plants > Roots > Rhizosphere | place: USA: Alabama | collected...
CGGAGCCGTTCACCCCCGGTGAGCCGACGCGCGTCCGGTTCGAGATCCCGGCCGTGATGCACACCTTCGAGCCCGGTCACCGGATCATGATTCAGGTTCAGAGCTCGTGGTTCCCGCTCGTCGACCGCAACCCTCAGACGTTCGTGAACATCTACGAGGCGACGGAGGCGGACTTCCGGAAGGCCACGCACCGGATCTTCCACGACGCCACGCATCCCTCCGCCGTGCGCGTGGACGTCCTTCCGCGCTGAGGAGAGGCCGGGTCGCGGCCCGGTCGGGACTCCGGATTCGAGGGCCCCGGTCTCGACGGCCGGGGCCCTCGGCGCTTCGGAACGCCGCGACGCGCGGATCGTCCGCGCCGTTCCACGGGTCGCGCGGATCGCCGCTCCGCGCATATCTTGGGCGACCTTCCGACGCCGAGGCGGACCGGACCCGGGCACGAAGAGCGCGGAGCGAGCATGGAATTCTTCGAGTGGCTGACCGACATCGGGAACCGCTACGTGGCGGAGCTCGGGTTCACCGTGAACGGGGAGACCATCCCCTACATGGTGATCCTCCTCCTCGGCACGGGCATCTTCCTCACCCTCCGACTCGGACTGATCCAGCTTCGCCGGCTCGGACACGGGTTCGCGGTCACCTCCGGGAAGTACGACGATCCCGACGAGCCGGGCGACGTCTCCCACTTCCAGGCGCTCACGACGGCGCTCTCCGCCACGGTCGGGATCGGGAACATCGCGGGCGTCGCGATCGCGATCCACTGGGGCGGGCCCGGCGCCCTGTTCTGGATGTGGGTGACGGCCGCGCTCGGAATGGCCACCAAGTACACGGAGGTCACGCTCGCCCAGAAGTACCGGAACGTGGAAGCGACCGAGGGCCACGCCTGGGAGGGGACGGTCTCCGGCGGCCCGATGTACTACATCGAGAAGGGCCTGGGTCCGCGCTGGAAGTGGATGGCCGTCCTGTTCGCCGTCCTGCTCGGCCTCACGGCGTTCCTGACCGGGAACGCGATCCAGGCGAACACGGTCGCCGACACGATGCGGTCCACGTTCGGGATTCCCGTGTGGGCGACGGGCGTCCTGACCTCGGCGATCGTGGCGGCCGTGATTCTCGGCGGGATCACCCGGATCGGGCGGGTGACGTCGATCCTCGCGCCGTTCATGGCCGCGATCTACGTGCTCGGCGCCCTCGTCATCCTCTCGCTGAACGCCGCGCACGTGTTCCCGGCCTTCGGGCTCATCTTCCGCGAGGCGTTCAACCCCACGGCCGGCGTGGCGGGCACGGGCGTCGGCGCCTTCCTGGTGACGATGATGTGGGGCGTCCGGCGGGGCCTGTTCTCCAACGAGGCCGGACAGGGCTCGGCCCCGATCGCCCACGCGGCGGCGAAGACGGACGAGCCCGTCTCCGAGGGCGTGGTGGCCCTGCTCGAGCCGTTCGTCGACACGCTCGTGATCTGCACGATGACCGGCCTCGTCATCATCACGACCGGCGTCTGGAGCGCCCGCCACCCGACGGAGATCGTCCTCTCGGGCGGGGACCTCGGCTATGTCCGGATCGACGAGGAGGGCTCGCACCGCGGGATCGTCGCTCCGCCCGAGCTCGTCTTCGAGGACGGCATTCCCGCCCGCTCCGACGAGGAGCACTGGGTGGCGTGGCACGACGTGGCGGTCGAGGAGCTCTACGTGGACCCGGAGATGCAGGAGGAGTTCACGGGGGTCGTACGGCCGGAAGAGGCCGTGGCGGTCGCGGCGGATGGCACCCGGTACGCCTCGCTCTGGGGCATGGCCTCCGAGAGCGGGGCGCCGCTCACGCAGGAGGCGTTCACGCGCGGGCTGTCTCCGCTCGCCCCGTGGGGCGGCTCGATCGTCGTGTTCGCGGTGCTCCTGTTCGCTCTCTCGACCGCGATCTCCTGGAGCTACTACGGGGACCGCTGCGCGAACTACCTGCTCGGTTCGCACGCGGTGCTGCCCTACAAGTTCGCCTTCGTCGTGATGCACTTCATCGGGGCGGTCCTGCCGCTGACGACGATCTGGAACCTGGGCGACATCTTCCTGTCGATGGTGATCGTGCCGAACCTGATCGCCCTGATTCTGCTCTCGCCGCAGGTGGTGGCGGAGACGAAGAGCTACTTCGCGCGGAAGCCCTGGCTCGAGAACGCGGAGAAGCACAAGCGGGTCCAGGCGGAGAAGCGGGCGGAACGGCACCGGGACGGGCCCCGGCGCTGAGCTCGGGCGGGCCGCCGGACGGGATCCGGCGGCCGCTCAGAACTCGACGTTGATCCCGATCGTCGGGAGGACGCCGAGCGATTCGTTGTACTCCGGCTCGTTCGTGCGGGGGTCCCACCGGACCGCGGTGACGTTCTCGCGGCCGTAGACGTTCTGGATGTCCACGTACAGCTCCAGCTGCCAGGTCCGGAAGCTGAACCGTCGGTCCACGCGCAGGTCGAGCGCGTGGAAGGCCGGGAACCGGCCTCCCTCGTTGTAGCGGGTCCAGTCGCGCTCGCCCGTCTCCGGTCCGCTCTCGATGAAGGGCGTCGTCGGAAGGCCGGATGCGTACCGGAACTTCCCGCTCACCTCCCACTTCGGATCGATCCGCCACCCCGCGGAGGCCGACCCGATGAACCGGGTGTCGTAGGCGCCCGGCCGGTCCACGCCCTCGATCGACGCGTATTCCGAGCGCGACAGGCTCAGGCTCAGGAGGCCGTACACCGGGACCTCGCTGAGCCGCTTCTGGAGAAAGAGCTCGACGCCGTACGCGCGCCCCGTGCCCGCGCTGGTGAGCGGCTCGAGGCCGAACGGGATGTCGTCCGTCACGTCGCCGAAGCCGGAAGGGGCGAGCACGGCCTGCGGTCGGAACACGCGGGCAGGGTAGTCGTCGTAGTCCTTCCAGTATCCCTCGACCTGGAGCCGGAGGTCCGCCCGGAGCAGCCGCTCCACTCCCAGCGTGAGCTGGTCCGACGAGATCGGCTCCAGCGTCTCCGGGTTCTCCGGGTCGCCGATCAGCCAGATGTAGGACGGCGGCTGCACGTATCGGCCCGCGCTCGCCTTCAGCGTGGTGCCGACGGCGAGCTCGTAGGTCGCGCCGAGGCGCGGCGAGAGCCGGAATCCGTCCCCCACGAAGTCGTACCAGTCCGCGCGGAGCCCGCCCGTGACCCGGAGGCGACGCGTCACCCGTGCGGCGAGTTCCGCGTAGGTCGCGTTCCGGAGCGCGGTGAAGGACGTGTCGACGGCCAGCGGTCGCGGCGTCCCGGTCGAGTCGGTGCGGACCGAGCCGGCGAGCTCGACGTCGTAGGAGAGGTCGCTCGCGTACTTGAAGGAGTTCCCGACGGTCCAGGCCCACCGCCGGGACGGGTCCGCCGCCCACTCCACGCGCAGCCCGTTCTCTCCTTCCGTGGAGAGGTTCCGGAACAGGGTGACCGGGGTGTCCCCGAACAGCGTCTGTGACGTCTCGAAGTCGGACCAGGTCCGGCCGAGCGAGACCTCGAGCCGGGACGCGGCGAACAGCCGCTCCCACGACAGGCCGGCGAAGTACTGCTTCACCTTCGGAGCGAGGGTCCGGCTGTTGTCGTAGACGTCGTCCGCGTCGTCGTTGTTGAAGGTGACGTCGTCGATCGCCCCGACGAACAGGAACGAGATCGCGTCGTCGCGGCCGAGGCGATGACGGGTCTTGAGCTGCGCGTCCCAGTAGGAGGGGACGAAGCTGAAGCCGGCGGCCTCGAACAGGAGATCGAGATAGCTGCGTCGCAGGCTGAACAGGAACGTGCCCGATCCTCCGAGCGGTCCCTCGAGAATCGCGCCCGCGCCGGTCGCGGACACGTTCAGCGTTCCGGACAGCTTCTCCGGGTTCCCCTCGCGGAGGCGGATGTCCGTCACCGAGGCGGTCCTGTCGCCGTAGCGGACGCCGAAGCCGCCGCTCGCGAACTCCGTCTCCCGCACGAACTCGATGTTGATCAGTGAAAGCGGTCCCCCCGTCGAGCCCTGCGAGCCGAAGTGGTTGATGTTGGGGACTTCGATTCCATCCACCAGGAACAGGCTCTCGAACGGGGCGCCGCCCCGGACCGCGAGGTCGTTGCGCCCGGGGGAGGTCACGGCCACGCCCGGGAGGAGCGAGACGGCCCGCACCACGTCCTCCAGCACGCCGGGCGCCCGCCGAGTCTCGACCGCGTCGAGAGTGCGCGTGTTCACGGGCTCCTGCTCTTCCTGCTCGGGGAAGTAGGAGGGCTGCACCTCGATCGCCTCGAGCTCGATCGGAAGCGGGGAGAGCTCGACGCGCACCGTGAGGGGCTTTCCCGATCCGACGACCAGGTTCGAGAGCAGGGCCGGCCGGTATCCGAGGGCGCCGGCCCGGAGGCCGTACGCGCCGGGCCGCACGTCGCGGATCGCGAACCGCCCCTCGTCGTCGGCGATCGCGACGAGGTCCGTGCCGAGCAGCTCGACCTGCGCGGCCGGGACGGGTCCGCCCCCGGCATCCACGATCCGTCCGAGCACGGTACCGCTCGGCCCGCCGCCCGCCTCCTGGGCCAGGAGAGGGATCGGGGCGACGGCCGCCATCGCCGCCGCGACGACCGTGAGGAAGCCGGTCCGGACCGGCGCGTGGATGTTCATGCGCCGAGAATACGCGCCTCGGCGCGAGGTGTCACGCCGATGGCGCCGCCGCGTAGACGCGCCCGAACCGGTCCGTCGCCTCGACCGTAACCGCCGCGTTCGGGCGGACGGGCGCGTAGAACAGGTGCCGCGTGCGGACCGGGTCGACCCAGGTGTGCTTCGGCGGGATCTCGGGCCCCGCGTGCAGCCGAACGCTCATCGGGTCGAGACCGACCCGACGGCTCATCTCGCCGCGCCGGTCTCCGTCCTCGTACCAGACGATCGTCCATTCCGGGTCGTGGTCCCACACGTTGGCGACGATCTCGTCGGGCGCCCCCGGTTCGGCGCCGGCGGCGTACACGCGGAGCTGCTCGGACGCGTCCGCGCCCGTGGCCTTGTAGCGCCAGAGGATCTCCTCCCCGCGCGCCTCGTAGACGGCATAGCCGTTCGGCGTGCCGTCCCAGCAGATCGGACCCGTCCACCAGGCGCCGCACACGGTCCCCGCCACGTGCTCGTGCACGCCCCCCTCGAAGCCGTGGTCGTTCTCGTGCGTGTGGCCGGCGAGCACGTGCGCCGCGTAGGGCTCCAGCAGCCGGTAGAGAGCCTCGCGGTTCGTCACGGCCACTCCGAGCTCGGGCCGGTCGCGCCCCTCCCTCAGGTGGCCGCTGCCGAGCACCGGGATGTGGAGCATCACGACCACCGGACGGCCCGGTGTCACGTGCGCGAGGTCGGCCTCGAGCCAGGCGAGCTGGCGCGCGTCCAGGTAGCCGAGGTAGCCGGCCCCGTGCCAGAACACGTCGTCCAGGACCACGTAATGCACGGCGCCGCGGTCGAACGAGTAGTAGCGGGGTCCGAAGTGACGGGAGAAGGTCGCCGTCGACGCCTCGTCCGAGCGGGCCGCCTGGTCGAGGTCGTGGTTGCCGACCACCTGGAAGAAGGGGATTCCCATCCGGCCCACGCCTCGCTCGTACTCCGGGTAGAGCTCGAGCCGGTCGTACATGATGTCGCCGCACGAGACGCCGAAGGCGGGAATCCCGCCGAGAGACCGGACCGTCGCCTGCACGTCCGGAACCGTCTCCTCGTGGAACCGGCGCATGTCCTCCGCGTCGAGCGTCTGGATGTCCGCGAGCAGCAGCAGCGCGTGCGACGCGTCGTCCAGGGGTCGCGGCGCGAGCGAGAATCGGACGGCCTGCTCGCCCCGAGGGTCCGGCCGCAGAGGCTCATAGAACCGGGCCGTGCCCGCGCGGTTGCGCGGGATCTCGAACCCGGCCGGCACGGTGACGAACACGAACTCGGCGCCTGGCGACGCGACGAGCTCGAACGAGCCGTCGGCGCCGGTCCGGACCACCGAGAGGCCGTCCGACACGGAGACGCCGGGAAGCCCGCGGTCGCCGACGTCCACGCGGCCCCTCACCCGGACCGGGTCGATCCCGGCGCTCGACGGTGGGACCCGTGCGCCCGTCAGGATGCCCGGCGGGAGCCCGCCTTCGGCCTCCAGGATCCCGGCCCGCAGCCAACGCGGGAGAGCCGCCGCCGCGCCGCCGAGGGCGGCCAGGTGGACGAACGCGCGCCGGCCGAGTCGAAGTCCGCTCACGATCGGATCTCCTTCGTATCGGGGGGAGGCGAGGCACCGGAACATGATACGGCCCCGTCTCGGATTGCCGAAGGGGGTAGGGCGCGGTGCGTCGCGCCGTCGCGATCCGGGGATCGCGCACGTGCCGCCGTGTCACCTTCACCGGCTCGCGCGAACCGACGTGTCGGCGTCCATCGCCCCGTCCTCGCTCGCGAGCGTCCCCCCGGTTCGCGAGATTCAGGATCGCGGTCGCCTCTTCCCGCGGGCACGCGAGGCGCCCCGGGGCGTGCGTACGACGGCCCAGAGCGAGGCATGATGCGAAGAGCGATCCGGACCCTTTCGGCGGCCCTGACCGCCGCGTCGGCCGTCTCCTGCGGATCGACGGACCCGAACCTGCCGCCGAACGCCGAGATCACTTCACCCGCCTCCGACGCGACGTTCTTCGCCGGGGACCCGGTGACGTTCACCGGCACCGGCGAGGACCCCGAAACCGGGCCGCTCTCCGGGAGCCGGCTGGCGTGGAGCTCGAGCCTCGACGGCCCGGTCGGAACCGGAGCGTCGGTGTCCACCTCCGCGCTCGGCGTGGGCGTCCACGCGATCACGCTGACGGCGACCGACCCCGGCGGCGCTTCGGGCACGGACGTCGTTTCGATCGAGATCGTCGTGAACCAGCCGCCGGCGGTGACGATCTCCGTCCCGGCGGACGGGAGCGAGGTCGTGGAGGGCCTGCCGGTCTCGCTCGTCGGCTCGGCCGTCGATCCGGAGTCGGGGGCCGTTCCCGGCTCCCGCCTCTCCTGGTCCTCCAGCCTCGACGGGCCGATCGGAACGGGCGCGGCGGTGGAGGCGGACGCGCTCTCGGTGGGGACCCACGTCGTGACGCTGCGCGCGACCGACGACCGCGGGCTCGCGGGCACCGGGTCGATCGAACTCACGATCCTCCCGAACGCCCCGCCGACAGCCGCGATCTCGGCCCCCGCCGACGGGTCGGAGTTTCTCCAGGGCACGGACGTGACGTTCGCCGGGAGCGGCACGGATCCCGAGCAGGGAGAGCTCCCGGGGTCGGCGCTCGCCTGGAGCTCCGACCGGGACGGCGCGCTCGGGACGGGAACATCGTTCGCGGCCTCCGACCTCTCGGTGGGCGACCACCGCGTCACCCTCACGGCGACGGATCAGCAGGGCCGGACGGGCGCGGCCACGGTCTCCGTCCGGATCACGACCCCGACCGGCCTCCCGCCGACGGCGGAGTTCGGCTTCAGCTGCTCCGCGCTGAGCTGCGACTTCACGGACTCCTCCACGGACCCCGACGGAACGGTCACGGCCTGGACGTGGGACTTCGGCGACGGGGGGACGTCGACGCTGCAGAACCCGGGGCACACCTACCTGACCGGCGGACCGTACCTGGTGACCCTCGTCGCCACGGACGATCGCGGGAACGTCTCGCAGCCGGCGCTCCGAAGCCTGAGTCTCAGCACCCCGGTCCAGGTGGGCTTCCAGGTCGAGGTCCGGACCTCGCCCGGTTCGAGCCTGACGGCGGCCCAGCGGGACGCCGTGGAGAGCGCGGTCGCCCGGTGGATGGAGCTCATCACCGGGGACATCCAGGAGACGAGCCTCGTGCGAGCGGCCGGCACCTGCGGCGGGGCGACGACGCCGACCCTGACCGAGGTCGTCGACGACCTGGTCATCTACCTCGAGTTCGAGCCGATCGACGGGCCGGGGAACACGCTCGGCTCGGCAGGCCCCTGCATCGTCCGCGCCGCGGGCTTCCCCGTGCTCGGCGGCATGCGGTTCGACACGGCCGACCTCCAGAACCTGGAGTCTGCGGGCCTGCTCGACGAGGTGATTCTGCACGAGATGGGACACGTGCTCGGGTTCGGGACCCTCTGGGATCTCTCGTTCGGGGCCACGGTGGTGTTCGACTTCCTCCAGGACCCGACGCCGGCCGACGGGACGATCCTCGACACACACTTCGACGGGCCCTTCGCGATCACGGCGTTCGACGACGTGAGCGAACCGGACTACACGGCCGGGGCGAAAGTACCGGTCGAGAACGACAACGAGGAGTTCGGGCCGGGGAGCCTCAACGGCCACTGGCGCGAGGGGATCTTCACGAACGAGCTGATGACGCCGCGGATCAACTTCGGAGAGAACCCGGTCAGCCGGGTAACCGTCGAGTCCCTTCGCGACATGGGGTACGTGGTGGACGCGGCAGCCGCGGACCCGTACGCCCTCTCCTTCAACCTCGTCGCCGGGGCGGCGGAGCCGGGCCTCGACCTCGGCGAGGACGTGTGGCGAGGCCCGGTCGAGATCGTCGATGCCTCCGGCCGCACGATCGCCGTGGTCGAGTCGGGACCGTGACCGGACGCGCGACGGGGGGGGGGCCGGGACGCGGCGAGGCCCGTCGGGGGATGGCGGTCGAGCGGATCCTCGGTCGTGCCGTGGTCTGCCTGCTTGGCCTGTCTCTGGCCGCCGCCTGCACGGGGGACCCCGCCTCCGCCCCGCTCGGGACGGGCCCGGTGTCGGCGGAGTCCCTTCGCGGCAGCTGGACGCTGGAGGTGGCCGCCACGTCGTCGTGCCTGCCGTCGCTCGAGGCCATGGAGCTGACTCTGGAGCTCGAGCCCATCCAGGTGGCGGGAAGCCCGAACGAAGAGACCCGGGACTACATCGCGGGCCGCTGGGGGCAGGCCGGGGAGACCCGGGACGAGTGGCTCCAGGGCTGGGTCGAGCGAGCCACCGGCCGCGTGCACCTCCTGTTGTGGCAGGGCGTCCACGTGACCGGTTCGGTTCTCGACGTTCGCGTCGTCTCGGACGACGTCCTGGATGGCTGGCTCTCGGAGCCGGTGCCCGCGGGATCGGGAGGGTACGCGGAGCCTTCCGAGGCGTATCCGGGGGGATTCACGGACAGCGCCTGCGCGTGGCGGGTGACGGCCCGGCGTTGACGGAGTCCCCACCGACGGGTTTATCTGGGTCGTTCGTGGCCTCGATACCGGCCCGTCCCTCGGTCTCCAGCCCGGGAGAGTTCATGGCAGAGCCGTTCCGGAGAGAGCCCGGCACAGATTCCGGCATGTTCTCACGCATATTCGGCTCGGGCGCTCGCGCCGCCGCGGCCCGGGACGTCGAGGTCCTGCTCGCCGCGGCCGACCGCCTCGCCGACGTCTCGGTCGACGAGGTTCAGGCGACGGCGGCGCTCCACGACGTGGACCTCTCCCGCCACCTGCGGACCGCGTGCCGCGCCCTCTACCGGCGCTACCTCGAGCACTGCTTCGTCGATCGGAAGCTCAGCGACCACGAGGCCGGGGAGCTGGCGCACCTGCGCGTTCTGCTCCACCTCGAGGAAGCCGACTGCGCGAAAGTCCACCACGAGGTCGCCCGGGCCCTGTTCGGGACGGCGGTGGACGAGGCGCTCGGCGACCTGCGACTCGAGCCCGAGGAGGAGGCGTTCCTCGAGAAGCTCCGCCGGGACCTCCGACTCGACGAAGACGCGGCGACCCGGGCCCTGGAGGAGAGCACCCGGAAGGCGAGGGCCCGGTTCCTGGCGTCCTCGTCGGCCGGGGAAGGCGCCCTGGTCGCCGCCCGCGCGGCGTCGCTGGAACTGACGGGGTCCTCCGTCGCCTCCATCGAGGACGCGGTGCGGGACGCCCTCGAGCGGGCCGGGGATGCCCTGCCCGAGATCGAGCGGGTCGACCTCGTCCGCACGGGGGCCCGGGTGGTCGAAGGGAAGGCGAAGACCTGGGAGGTCACCCTGCGGGCGACCCTCCCGCGGCCTGCCTGACCGCGATCGGCGCGGGGGTGGGCCCCGCGGGTCAGGTCTTCCGGCGCTTTCTCCGACGGGCGGCGCGGATCCGGCGACGCTCGGCCGCCGCGGCTTTCTTGCGCTTCTCGCTGGAGGGCTTGTCGTAGGAGCGGCGACGGCGGAGCTCTTTCATGATCCCCGCGCGGTTCACCTTGCGGCGGAATCGGCGCAGGG
>Ga0316578_10001258_pt1 | contig 10115 bp, 9 predicted proteins | sample J0NA_2_FD_203076 | JGI IMG/M metagenome (GOLD analysis project Ga0316578, IMG submission 203076) | Rhizosphere microbial communities from salt marsh grasses in Alabama, United States - J0-2_160517rDrC | ecosystem: Host-associated > Plants > Roots > Rhizosphere | place: USA: Alabama | collected...
TTGCACAGGGACGGCCAATGCACCAGCACCGCTCGCTGCGCACTACCGTCGGCGGAGATGGCCAGCACAGATAGCAGAAATACACAGGCCAACAAGACTCAAAAACCGCATCCTCACTCTTGGGGAAACTGAAATCGCCGTATCTGCTTCACCGGCACCTTGATCTGACGCCGACACTTGGGGCACTCTATGTTGTAATGCTTCGTGGGCGTCTTTTCAATCTCCTCTAGCGCAGTCGCCAATGCCTCGTGGCTCAAAGTGAACACAAAGCTACATCGCTGACATCGAATCTGCATTTTCTATTCCCCCTCATCAACCATCCTTGATCGTTTCTACACTCCCATTGTAGCGCAATTGAGACGAGCGAGCAAGATTCAAAAAAATCAGCCACCCCGTGTAAGCTCAGCACGAGAAGCGACGACAACGCCCGCAAGGATCAGTACCCCACCAGCTACTGCCCAATACGACGGTGACTCCCCCAGCAACCACCAGGCCAACAGCGTAGCGCCAATCGGTTCCCCCAGAGTAGCGATAGTGACATAAGTAGCAGAGAGGTAACGTAAAGCCCAGTTGAGCGACGAGTGCCCCACGATCTGCGGCCCCAACGCTAACAGCAACAACCACAACCAGGTCTCCTGGCGCTGCGGAAGCACCGGCAAGCCAGAGAGCAGCAAGACCAAGATTAGCACCACCGCAGCGGTGCAGTAGACGGGAAAAACATAGGCCAAAAGAGAAAGTCTCGCGCGCAGTCGCCGCCCAATGAGAAAATAGCCCGCAGCCGCCACTGCTCCAACCAGCGCCAGCACATCGCCCCACAACCGGTGAACACCCTTCCCCAGATCACCCAGGCCGATGAGCACACTGCCAGCAATCGCGATGAAAAGCGCGACGACCATTCCCCCTGACAACTGCTCGCGCAGCAACACGTAGGAAACCAGACCGACAAAGATCGGGCTGGTCGAAACTAACACAACCGAGGCCACCACCGACGTATAGGCCAGCGAGGTAATCCAAGAAGCAAAGTGAAGCGCTAGCATCAGGCCGGAGGCCAAAGCATATCCCCATTCGCGACGCGTCAACGCACGCAACTCGAAACGCCGCGTGGCCATCACAATCGGAGCTAAGACAAGCGTGGCCAGCGCCAGCCGCCATGCAGCAACGGCCAGGGAATGTGTCCCTACCTGGGCCAGCCGGATGAGCGTGGCAGCCATGGAGACAGTCATTACGCCCAGGCCGACACCCAGATAAGCACGCACGTCACCACCACGATCAAAACGCACGTCAAAATACTCCAAACGCCCAAGCCCGAAAGCTTCTTGACAAAGATTCAAATCTTATTAAAATGTAGGCCGTCATTCAACAATCGGCTTTCCAGTACGAGAGAACTGGGGCTGTCGAAACACACCTTATACGGAGGCAGAAAATGGCATACGTGATCACCAGCAAATGCGAGCGCTGTGGTTCTTGTGAAGAGGTTTGTCCAAGCGATGCAATCTCTCATGTGGATGACAACGCCGATTGGCCGACCTACTACATCTACCCTGAAAACTGCATCGAGTGCGCTGCATGCGAAGCCGAGTGTGATGCCGAGGCCATCTTTTTTGAAGAAGACGTGCCCGCCGAATACATCGGCGATATTCAGAAGAACGCCGACTTTTTCGAGAGCGGACCGGGCAAGGATCTCGCCTAAACTCGTAACAGTCAAATAGATATTGACAGTTGCGCTAAGCAAGTTGGCTGCGCCTGTCTTGCTACCATTTGGGGAAAGAGAGCCGGTTTCACCTCCCTGGTGAAACCGGCTTTGTTAACCCAACCGCCGCAAGAAACTATTTGACATAGAGAGGGCTGCTAAAGATCCAACCCCGCAGACCTAACTTGTACCGCCGATAAGCCTCCACCCGATACGCACCTGGCTCAGCCGTGGTATGCTTAAGATACGTTCCCCTCGTCCGTGCCACGATTTGCCCGTTATATATCAGACGGATTTCAGCTTCATCGGGAGTGTGAACCTCGAAAATAGTCGCTCCGGTGCGCACCAGCTCCCCTCCAATCAGCGTCTGGTTAGAGCCACTGCGAGCGAGGAACTGGAACCCCTTCGTAGGAGCCAATAGATCGTAACCCACCCACGTGCGACCGGCCCGCAGCGCGTCGTAAACCAGCGTTCTATCGTGCTCCAGAAACCCATTAAACGGTCGCTCGACCAGGATGTGGGTATTGATACAGCGAAAGAGATACTCGTAGGGAAACAACACCCGCCGCAAAGGACCCAGCGAATAAGGCGTTGCGTGAGCATCGGCGGCACCAATCACAGGAACGCGTCTATCCAGAGATAGAAGGTAATCCCAATGACGCAGCGTGTCCTTGAATGGTCCACGAATGCCACGATCGGGGAAAAAGGAACTATAGACCGCCGCCACCACATTCCTGCTCGCCAGCGATTTGAACTCGGCCATATAGTTCCAGAGCTCGATACCCACATACCCTGTGACATCCCAATCTACCCAGGGAATGGCTTCTTCACCCCCAAACGGACCGGCATACTCGTATGGGTGAGCCAGATAGCAAAAGCCTCCGTGCTGGGCCACCTCATCGATCAGCACCTGTGGATCTTTAGCCTGCAAAACCATCTCGGCCTCAGTGCCATAGATCAGAAGGTGATTGGCCTGTGGCTGGCGGCGCACGTCGTGTACCTCCTCACCGACTAAGAGCAGTACCTTGCCATAATACCTTTCCAAACCATCCACCCACACATTGTGGTCAGTGACGACGATAAAATCGAGCCCGGCATCCTGCGCCGCCTGCGCAACTTGCGCGTGAAGCGCCTCTCCATCAGAATAGGACGTGTGCACGTGCAGGTTGCCAGTATATTCATACACATTCATAAAGTCATCCTTCCCATTTCAGGGTCAACTCCCGGGCTGCACGCACCTCATCCAACCGGCGCACTGGCGTGTTGTGTGGAGCTTGTTGAAGCAAATCAGGGTTGGCGCGTGCCTCCTCGGCAATTTTCCGCAGCGCATCGGCGAAAGCATCCAACGTCTCCTTGCTCTCCGTCTCCGTCGGCTCGATCATCAGCGCCTCGTGCACGATAAGGGGAAAATAGTTGGTAGGCGGGTGAAAGCCATAATCGATCAGCCGCTTGGAGATATCGAGCGCCCGCACGTCAGGAGCATCGGATACGACCCCCTCACACACAAACTCATGCATGCAAGCGCGGCCATAGGGCACCCGGTAGATATCCTTGACCTGGCTCATTAGATAATTGGCGTTGAGCACGGCATGTTCCGCCACCCGCCGCAATCCATCAGCACCCAGCATGCGAATGTACGCATAAGCCCGCACCATCACGCCAAAGTGACCGTAAAAAGCCTTCACTCGCCCAATGGATTTGGGAGGCGAAACAAATGTGAAATGCGGCAGACTTTCCTCCGACCACTGCTCATCCATCGCCACGACTGGACCGGGCAAGAAATCGACCAGAGAAGGTGCAGCACCAACCGGCCCGGAGCCGGGACCCCCACCGCCATGCGGTGTGCCAAAGGTCTTGTGCAGGTTGTAATGCAATACGTCAAAGCCCAGGTCGCCAGGGCGAGCGATACCCAGCAGGGCATTCATATTTGCCCCATCACCATACATCAACCCCCCGCGCGCATGCACCAGGCGAGCGATCTCTTCCACGCGCTCCTCAAACAGCCCAAGCGTGTTGGGATTTGTCAGCATCATGCCTACCAGCCGGTCACCATGCTCATCGCACGCCGCCTTCAGCGCAGCCAGATCGACGTTGCCGCCCGAGGGAACGTCGGCCGCGCCGGACGGAACCTCCACAACACGCAAGCCGCTCATCGTCGTGCTGGCCGGGTTAGTGCCATGAGCTGAATCAGGCACAAGGATCACATTCCGTGCCGTGTCGCCCCGGGCCAAGTGGTAAGCACGCATCATCAACACGCCGGTCAGTTCACCCTGAGCCCCCGCCGCCGGCTGCAAGCTCACGCCCGCAAATCCCCCAATCTCCTTGAGGAACTCTTGTAGGTAATACATCAAAAAGAGCGCCCCCTGCACCGATTCCTCGCCTTGGTAAGGATGAAGGTGAACAAAACCCGGCAGGCGGGCTACTTCCTCGTTGATCTTGGGGTTGTACTTCATCGTGCAGGAACCAAGCGGATAAAAGCCGGTGTCCACCGAGTAATTCATCTGAGAGAGGCGCGTATAGTGGCGAACCACGTCTGCCTCGCCCATCTCCGGCAATGGCAGGTCATCACGCATCAACCCTGCAGGCAGATCGGCGGGCGGCACATCCAGGGCCGGCAGCACAGCGGCGCAGCGGCCAGAACGAGAAAGCTCGAACAGCAGGGGCTCTGTCATGCCGTCACCTCCTCCAGCGCCTCTACCAGCATATCGACCTCCTCACGCGGGTTCATCTCTGTGACGCACAGGAGCATGTGACCATCCAAATCCACGTAATCCCGCCCCAGATCGTAACCGCCGATGATGCCCCATTCAGCCAGCAGGTACTCGTTCACTTCTGATACCGGGCACGGACAACGAACCACAAACTCGTTGAAAAATGGCCCATCCTCAACCACAGAAAAGCCATCGATCTCCCCAATCCGTCGTCGAGCATAATGCGCCCGATGATAGCACAATTCCGCCACCTGCCGCATCCCGCAGCGGCCCAAGGTAGCCATATAGACCGCCGCCGCCAGCGCGACGAGTCCCTGATTAGTGCAGATATTCGAAGTGGCCTTCTCACGACGGATGTGCTGCTCGCGCGTCGAGAGGGTGAGTACAAAACCCCGCTTTCCCTCGGTATCGACCGTCTGACCCACCAGGCGCCCCGCCATCCGGCGCACATACTCCTCGCGAGTCGCAAAGAACCCCAGATACGGACCACCAAAGTTGAGCCCGGCCCCCATTCCCTGTCCCTCGCCCACGACGATATCGGCTCCGAACTCGCTCGGTGGCCTCAGCAACCCCAGCGCGATAGGATTAGCCACGACGATCAAGAGCGCCCCCGCCGCGTGCGCCGCCTCGGCCAGAGGCGTCAAATCCTTAACCCGGCCAAAGAAATCGGGATACTGAACAACCAAGCAGGCCGTCTCGTTGTCCAATTCCTGATCCCCGACCTCCAACCCCATACCTTGAGTGTACGTGCGCAGCACAGCGCGATACTCGGGATGCACGTAAGGAGAAAAAGCGGCCTTGCGCCGCTTCATCCGATGGACGTTGACCGCAGTGATGACCGCCTCAGCCGTAGCCGTCGCGCCATCGTAGTGGGAGGCATTCGAGACATCCATCCCCGTCAACGCGCAGATCATCGTCTGGTACTCGAAAATGGCCTGCAAGGTACCCTGACTGACCTCGGGTTGGTAGGGGGTGTAGGCAGTGTAGAACTCACCCCGGCGAAGAACGGCATCCACCACAGCAGGGACAAAATGACGATATGCACCCGCTCCTAAAAAGCAGGGACCATCAGCTGTGGTAAAGTTGGCCCCGGCGAGACTCCCCAACTCCCAGCGGGCCTCTATCTCTGAGAGAGCAGGCGGCAGATTCAGATCGGGGAAGCAGACGTGCGCGGGCACGTCCGCGAACAACTCCTCGACGGACTGGACGCCGATGGCAGCGAGCATAGCCCGGCGATCGGCGTCGCTATGCGAGATGTAAGGCATAGATCACCTAAAGAAACGCAATGTGTGAAACGCGTCGAAACACCGCGCGCTACACCTTACGCTTCGCCTTCCTCTTCAGTAATGCGCGCCTCATAGTCGCGGGCGGTCGCGAGATCATCAAACTCGGAAGGATCGGATGGAGCAATGCGAATCATCCAGCCTGCACCGTAGGGGGCCTGATTGACCAACTCCGGTGCATCCTCCAAATCTTCATTGGTCGCGATAATCTCCCCGCCCATCGGCATGTACAAATCAGAGGCTGCTTTTACAGACTCGACAACGCCGAATGTATCCCCCTTCTCAAACTCGTCCCCTTCATCCGGCAGTTCCACGTAGACGACATCGGATAGGGATTCTTGGGCGTGATCGGAAATGCCGCAGACGATTTCCTTTCCATCCCACCGCGCCCATTCGTGGTTCTCAGCATACCGTGCCTCTTGATCCAGTTTCATCGCGCCACTCCTTTTCGTGAATATAACTGATCCTATCCTGCAACCGGCCTGCTACACGTATTATACTCAACGAGCTTTCCAAGAGCAAGCAAGGCGGTTTCAAATCCCAGAGACGGCTTTGCCAACCCGCCTAGTCACCTGCGGTCAAGCCGGATAACCACTTCCAGATGCCACTAAACGACCTTCTCCCCCACACGGAACCTATCTGTCCGTTGACCACGATGGCGTACCGCTCACCCACAAGATGGTAGCGCAAGATCCACAATGGCAACAGGATCGACAGACGCGGCACACTCGGCCCAAATTCCTCGGCCGATCACCGGACTGCTTGGCACCTGGGTGCGTACCCTCAGACACCCTGCCCCCCTACACCACCCTTGGCACCCGGGCCAGTATCTCAGAGACGACCTCGTAGTTGATCGTGCCCAGCCAGTTGGCCACCTCCTCGGCGGTGATAGCATCATCGCCCTGGCAGCCGATCAACACCACCTCGTCGCCCACGCGGACGTTGGGAATGTGGCTGACGTTGACCATCGTCTGGTCCATACACACCCGGCCCACAATAGGCGCGCGCTTGCCGCGCACCAGCACTGCTTGCCAGCGAGTAGGCGCGCGACGAAAGCCATCGGCATACCCCACCGGAATGACGGCGATTGTCTCCTCGGCCTGAGTCTGGTAGATGTTGCCGTAACTGACATAACTGCCCGGCGGGAGCGTTTTAACCTGCGCAATCGTCGTCTTCCATGTCAGCGCAGGGTGAAAGCCCACGGGGAGATGGACGTGAGTCGAAGGTTGGAGGCCGTACATCGCCAGACCCAGTCGCACCATGCTGAAACGAGCCTCCGGGAGACGCAGGAGCGCCGCCGAGTTGGCGCAATGCACGAGACGGAAGTTAATGCCGATCCCGGCCAATTGTCCCAGCACCTTGAGAAACCGGTCGAGCTGCCAGCGCGTGTATTCTAAATCCTCATCGTCGGCCACAGAAAAATGGGTAAAGATACCTTCCAGATCGAGCCCTGGCAGCTTGTGAATTTCCTGAACAAAAGACACGAGTTGGTCGGGCAGCAGTCCCAGCCGTCCCATGCCAGTATCCACTTTGACGTGCACGCGAGCTGTGCGGCGCAGCTCGGTAGCGGCACGGCTGTAGGCTCGCGCCACGTCGGGATCATATAGCGTGAGAGTCACATCGTGCAACAAGGCCTGCTTCGCCAGCCAAGCCGGGGTATAACCCAGGACGAGAATCGGAGCGTCTACACCACCCTGGCGCATGCGCACCGCCTCGTTGACCGAGGCGACCCCACAGAAAGAGGCCCCATTGTTGAGCGCGGTCCGGGCGACGGTGATCGCACCATGTCCGTAAGCATCCGCCTTTAACACCGCCTGCACCTGTACATCCGGCCCAACGATTTCCTTGACCTGCCGTACGTTGTAGGCCACCGCCTCCAGATCGACCTCCACCCAAGTGGGGCGTGCAGGACGGGCAGCCCGCACAACGTGTCCGTCCATCCGCTGCACTAACCTGTCGACGTCGCCAGAGTCGGCCAAGAGCCCGCCTACCACATCCTCCATCCGGGTCTCTATATCCCCCTTGACCAACACCACGTCCCCTTTTTGGAGCTGCGGCTTGAGGTAGCGCACCGCATCGTTGGCAGCATACGTGACGAAAACGTGCTCGCAAGGAAGTCCACCCTCCTTAGCCGCTTCGGCGATCCACGTGGCCCGCTGGCCCTTGGTCACCAGCAAATCGACAAAGGCGGCGGCCGATTGTCCCACCAGCCGATGCCCCTCTACCGCGTAACCGCCTAGTTGAGCCATGTCTCCCAAAACGGCAATGCGGCGTCGAGCCGGATAGTCAGCCAGGGTAGCCAGGGCCTGTAGAGCAGCCTCAGGGCTGGAGCTGGCAGAGCCATCCAGCAGAAGCGAACCATTGACGCCGGGCAAGACTTGCAGCCTTCCCACCCCTGGGCGCAGATCTTCTACCGCATCCAGGATATCGCCCCAGGGAATGTGGTGGACCAGGCCAACAGCAATCGCCGCAAGAATCGTATGTGCCTGATGACGCCCCACGAGCCGCGTGCGCACCTCCGCCTTGGCCGGGTAGCCGGGCGTTCCCCGGCCGCCGACGCCGGGAAAGTGAACGACGAATTGCAGCCCATCGGGATCGGGGCGCAGATCGGAGGCAACGATATCGGCATCAGGGCTCAGGCCATAGGTGATCACTTGTGCCTGCGTGCGCTCGCGCATCGCCCGCACTCGCACATCATCGTAGTTGAGAATGGCCATGCCATCTGAGGAGAGGGCCTGTACAAGACGCCCCTTTTCCTGGGCGATAGCCTCCAAACTGCCAAGATGAGCCAGATGGGCATGGTTGACCGCCGTGACGACGGCGACGCTCGGCCGAGTGAGTTCGGCCAGGTGAGCGATGTCGTCAAACGCGTTACAAGCCAGTTCCAAGACGGCGACCCTGTGCTCGGGGGCAAGCGCCGCCAGCGAGAGAGGTAGCCCAAAACGATCGCTCAAATCAGGAGGGTTATAAAAGACCGAAGAACCCGCAGCGAGTACAGTGGCGATGGCCTGGCAGGCATCTGTCTTGCCGGTAGAGCCGGTGATGCCGACCACCGGCACCGCATACCGGCGTAGGACGTAAGCAGCCCAATCGGCAAGGGCGATCTGCGTATCGGGAACGACAACACACGGGACAGAGCGGTCTTCCGGTGGAAACTGGCAAAGCACCCCGCCAGCCCCTCTCTGCATGGCATCAACGATATAGTCGTGACCATCGCCGCTCTCGGTCTTGATAGCGACGAAAATCTCATCTGGTTTAATGCGGCGCGAGTCGTAGCAAAAGGAGGGAAACTCCTCAGAGGTCGATGGGCCGACCAGTTGCCCGCCGGTGGCGGTCAGAAGATCGTTCAGATAGATCATATGCGAAAAAGGGCAACAACGGGCGGCGCAGGGAACAGAATTCCCATGTGCGCCGCCCCCTGTGGGCGGTACGGGACTCGAACCTGTGACCTCCTCCTTGTAAGGGAGGCGCTCTAACCAACTGAGCTAACCGCCCGAAAGCGCGCTAATTATAATCGGTTACGTCTGCCCCGTCAATGCTACAGTCGGGGTAGTACAATCTCTTTCTGCGCCTGGTACTTGCCCTTCTTGTCGGCGTAAGAGGTTTCGCACTCCTCGTCCCCTTCGAAAAAGAGTACCTGCGCAATGCCCTCGTTGGCATAAATCTTGGCAGGCAGCGGCGTGGTGTTGCTGATCTCGAGCGTGACATAGCCCTCCCACTCTGGCTCAAAGGGGGTCACGTTTACGATGATGCCGCAGCGCGCGTAGGTGGATTTACCAACACAGACCGTGAGTGTGGTACGGGGCACGCGAAAGTACTCCACGGTGCGGCTCAGCGCGAACGAGTTCGGCGGGATAACGCACACATCGCCCTTGAAATCGACGAAAGAATCGGCGTCGAAATGCTTGGGGTCAACGACGATCGACTTGCTCGATTTTAGCTCGGCCAGCGCGCGCGAGGCCATATCACGACGGTGCGTCAGATACGGCCAGACCTGTGAAAGGATATACTGCACGTCGGCGGCCTTGCTCACCACCAGCTCGCTTCGCCCATCGCCGGGTTCTCGCAGCGAACCGGTGCCAATCGTCGCCTGCAACCGCTCCAGCATCTGCCGGTCATCACCAGAGATGACGAGCGCCAAGCTCGGTCGATCCTGTTGTCCAGAGGTTGTATAGCCAATCTGCGCCCTGGCGTCCAGCACTCCTGAAACATAGGCACACTGCACGTCAGAAAGCTTTGCCGCCGTGACCTCAGGCTGGAATATCTTGAACTCGTCGGCCACGCGGATGTCGTAGCCATAAGACGAGAGTCCGTACGAAATGACGCCATCGCGCACCTGTCCATCCACAAACGGCTCGATCATGCGATGCTCCAACGCCATCTTGCGGACCCAGCTGTCAGATTTCAGTCCCATGAATCGCATTGACCTCC
>Ga0316578_10001259_pt1 | contig 10113 bp, 7 predicted proteins | sample J0NA_2_FD_203076 | JGI IMG/M metagenome (GOLD analysis project Ga0316578, IMG submission 203076) | Rhizosphere microbial communities from salt marsh grasses in Alabama, United States - J0-2_160517rDrC | ecosystem: Host-associated > Plants > Roots > Rhizosphere | place: USA: Alabama | collected...
CGGGGGACAACTTCGGCTACGAGGACAAGGCCGCCACCTTGCCCGTGGACGTGCAGCCGAAGCTGGCCCTCAGCCCGACGAGCCTCTCCTTTTCGGCCCAGGAGGGGGGCAGCAGCCCGGCGTCCCAGAGCGTCGCCGTGACCAACGGCGGCGGCGGCACGCTGGCAGCGGTCTCCGCCGCGGTGACCTACGGCAGCGCGGGCACGGGCTGGCTCACGGTGACGCCGTCGGGCTCGGGCAACAGCCAGAGCCTGGACAACGCCGTCGACCTCACCGGGCTCGCCCCCAACACCTACAGCGCCACGGTGAAGGTCTCGGCGAGCGGCGCGACCAACAGCCCGCAGAGCTACACTGTCTCCTTCACGCTGACCGCCAAGCCCTCGACCACCGATCCGACCATCGTGCTCAGCCCGACCAGCCTGCAGTTCAGCGCCGAGGAGGGGGGCGCGGCCCCGGCGCCGCAGACGGTCAGCGTGACCAACAGCGGGGCGGGCACGATGGCGGCGGTCTCGGCCAAGGTGAGCTACATCAGCGGCGCGGGCTGGCTCATGGTCGCCCCCGGCGGCGTGGACAACGGCCAGAGCCTGAAGAACCTCGTCGACTCCGCTGGCCTGGCCCCCGACACCTACACCGCCACGGTGGCCGTGAGCTCGAGCGGCGCGAGCAACACGCCACAGAACTACACCGTCTCCCTGACGGTGACCCCCGGCAGCGGCCCCTCTCCGGACGCCGGCGTGGGCCCGGACTCGGGCCTAGCCGGCGACGCCGGCGTGATCGGCGACGGCGGCAGCGCGTTGAACGCGAGTGACCGGCTCGTCGGCGGCTGCCAGCTCGGCCGTTCCGGTGCGCCCGCGGGCCTGGGGCTGCTGTTGCTGCTCGGGCTGCTCGGGCTGCGCCGCCGGCGCTGACATCCTCGGCCGCCCAGCTGCAGTATACTGCGTCAGCTTCTTTTCGGAGGGTGCAATGTCCACAGCACGTGGTGAGGCGAGGGCCCGGCTGGTGTGGGTTGCGGCCTGCCTGGCAGGTCTGCTGACGTCGGGCGCCGCGCGGGGTGCCGATCCGATACCGACCAGCCGGCGCATTGACTGGAGCTACGCCGGGGTCCCGGGGGGGATCCCGCCGCGCACGAAGATCTGCGCCACCTTCAGCCCCGGCGCGACGGCCTCGGCGATCAACAGCGCCATCAGCGCCTGCACCGACGGAGTTGTCCAGCTCGACCCCGGAACCTACAACCTCACCGGCCTGCAGATATACAAGGACGACGTCACGCTGCGGGGCGCGGGTGCCGACAAGACCGTGCTCAAGGGCTGTGGCGTCGTGCGGCTCGGCAGCGGCGGAAACATCGCCTCCGGCGCGACCCTCACCGGCGGCGGGGCGAAGGGCACCTCCACCTTCACCGTGGCCAGCGCCTCGGGGCTCTCCGCCAACATGATGATCGAGCTCGACCGCGACGACGATCCCGCCCTCGTGGTGAGCACCATCGGAGGGACCCGCCACCTGCGCCAGGTGAACGTGATCACCGCGATCAACGGGACCACCATCACCGTTCGCAACCCGCTCATCTGGGACTTCGGCAGCGGATCGGCCAAGATCCGGTACACGTTCATCAACACCAGGAGGAGCGGCGTCGAGGACCTCAAGCTCGACCACTCGGGCACCAGCGGCTGCATCAACTTCAACATCGAGTACTGCGACAGCTGCTGGGTCAAGGGCGTGGAGTCGTACATGGCGGCGAGCTACCACTTCATGATCGTCGGGACGGTGAACGGCGAGTTTCGTGACTCGTACGTCCACGAGGCTCAAACCTTCGGCGCCAACAACGGCGGTCTGGCCGTGTACGGAAACCCGCAGTACGGCTCGAACAGCAGCTGGAAGATCGAGAACAACGTCTTCGACAAGCTGTTCCCGGCCCTCGAGCTGCAGAACAGCTCGAGCGGGTTCTACCTCGGTTACAATTTCTCCTACGGCTCGGCTGCCCAGGCCACGGACGCGCCGGTCACCTGGACCTTCGCGGACAACCACGGCCCGCACGACATGATGAACCTCTGGGAGGGCAACGTCGGCGAGATGTTCGGCTCCGATGGCTACTTCGGCGGCTCCAGCCACGGCACGGCCTTTCGCAACCACCTGACCGGCTTCAACCGCAACTCGAGCAACCACGACGAGCCGGTCCGCCTCAACCGCCTGAGCTACCACTACAACATCGTCGGCAACGTGCTCGGCTCTTCGAGCTGGGCCGCGTCGAAGTACAACCAGACGACGGACGGCTGCGCCGGCGGGGCCGGTATCTACCGGCTCGGCTACCCGAACATCGGCAACTGCAGCCTGACGGACGTGACGGGAAACACCGTACCGGGTGGCATGACCTACCCCGACGCGAAGGTCGCCTCGACCCTGCTGCGCTGGGGCAACTACGACTACTACAACAAGAGCACGCGCTGGGTGTCGGCGGAGATCCCGGCGGGCACCCCGACCCCCGCGGACCAGACCTTGCCGAGCTCGTACTACTACACGAGCCGGCCGGCGTGGTTCAACGCCTCGGTGCCGTGGCCCCCGATCGGCCCGGACGTGAGCGGGGGGGCGGCCTTCGGGGACAGCTCGGGTCACGTGAGCAAGATCCCGGCGCAGCTCTGCTGGGAGAGCAGGAACCTCGGCGGCGGCGGCTCGTTCAACGCCGCGGCCTGTTACCCCGGGGGCGGCGCCCTCCCCGCCGACGCCGGCCCCGTGGTCGACGGCGGCCCGGCCACGGATGGCCCGGCGAGCGGGGGTGACTCGGCGTTCGCCGATCTCATCCGCACCGATGCGGGGCTGCCGTCCGGTGACTCGTCGGCGGTCGGCGCCGACGGCGGGGCAGGCGGCGACTCCGGTGACTCCGGCTGCAGCTGCCTCATCGGGCCGCCGGGCCCGAGCGAGCATGGCGCCCTGTTGCTCCTCGGTGCGCTGGTCGCGCTGCGGGTCAGGAGACGGCGCCGCTCCACCCGCCGGTAGAGGCGCTGGAAGAAACCCAGCGTGGTTTCGTAGGTACCGGGCGAGCTTCTCTTGCCAGGAGGTCCTTCATGCGGTTGCTGGTAACGATGCTCTTCGTGCTGGGCGGCTGTGGCGGGGGCGGGGCCAAGCCGTGCACCGAGGCGTGTCGCAAGCTCGCTGACTGCACCGGCGCCACCACGTGTCCACTGAGCGCGGTCTGCACCGAGCAGGAGAAGTGTCTGGCCCTGTGTATCGATCGCGCCTCGTGCGCGGCGATCAGCGGGCTGGATGTGGCGGCGGCCAAGACCTACGGACAGTGTCGGGCGCAGTGCGGGGTGACCGTCGTGGACGCCGGCGCGTTGGATGGCCCGCCGGTCACGGACAACGGGGTGCACGCCGAGGGGCCGTCTCTGGACGCGGGCGTCCCGCGGGACAGCGCGTCGACGCTGCCCCCGGACAGCGCGCCGCCCTCTCCGGACAGCGCGTCGCCGCGCCCCCCGGACAGCGCGTCGCCGCCGCTCCCGGACAGCGCCCCCCCGGACCAGGGGATCGTCGTGCCGCCCTTCGCCAACGTGACCGTCGCCGCCGGGATCTTCAGCATGGGCTCCCCTGTCAGCGAGCCCTGCCGCGAGGCCAGCGGCGGCAAGGAGACGCTGCACCAGGTGACCCTGGTCAACGCCTTCCAGATCGGCAACCGCGAGGTGACCCAGGGCCAGTTCCAGTACTACATGGGCTACAACCCGTCCAACTATGCCTTCTGCGGCAAGGACTGCCCGGTGGAGATGGTGACCTGGCACGAGGCCGCCCTGTACTGCAACCAGATCTCGACCCAGCAGGGAAAGCCCCTGTGCTACGAGGATGTCGGCAGCGGGGTCCTCTGCGCCATGGATGCCGACTGCCAGGCAGAGAAGGGCGTCTGCGTCCAGGCCAAGTGCGTCCGCATGGCTCCGGTGGCTACCTACGCCGGGGCGGCGATCTACGCCTGCCCCGGCTTCCGCCTGCCCACGGAGGCCGAGTGGGAGCGGGCCTGCCGCGCCGGGACCCAGGGGGCGTTCTACAACGGCGGGGTGAGTAGCTGCACCGGGACTGACCCGGCGGCGGACCAGATCGGCTGGTTCGCGGCGAACTCGAGCAGCGTCCCGCACCTGGCGGGGCAGAAGCAGAAGAACGCGCTCGGGCTCTACGACATGGCGGGCAACGTGATGGAGTGGGTCCACGACGGGTACACCGCCGATCTGGGGGCGGGCGCGATCACCGATCCCGTCACCGCGCCGGTGACGGACCAGCGTGTGACGCGGGGGGGGGCCTGGAGCCGGCAGCCCGGCGACCTGCGGGCCGCGGCGCGGCTGTCCTACAACGCCAGGGACCGCGGAGGGAACCGGGGATTCCGCTGCGCACGCAGCCTCCTCCCCTGAGCTACAGCCAGTCGAGGATCGCCCGGGTGACCCGTGGGTGCCCCATCACGGTCGCGTGGTCGGCGCCCGGGATGACGAGCAGCTGGCTGCGCCGCCCCGCCGCCTGGTGGAGCGCCCGGGCGTGGGAGACGGGGATGTTGCCGTCGTCGGCCCCGTGGATCAGCAGCAGGCGCGCGTGGGTCCGGGCCACGGCCCGGACGGGAGCGGCCTCTCGGGGGTCGAAGCCGGCCTCGCGACCGGCGCGCTCGAGGGCCTCGTCGATCTGTCCGGAGGTGACCAGCCGCCCGACCCCCGGCACCAGTCGGCGGAGGTAGAGCGGCGTTACGTCGCGCAGCGAGGTGAACGTGGCCACCGTGGCGACGGCCGTGACCCGCCGGTCCCGCCCGGCGAGCTGCAGGGCCACGGCGCCGCCGTAGGAAGCGCCCACGGCCTTGACCTCTGCGGTGAGCGAGCCTCGCTCGGCGAGCGCGTCGATGACCTGGACCAGGTCGCGGGACTCGATCACGCCGTAGCTAAGAAAGCGCCCGCTGGACCGTCCGTGGCCGCGCAGGTCCACGAGCACGGCGCGGTGCCCCGCCGCGGCCAGCGCCCGGCCGAGGCCGAGCTGCGAGCGCTTGCTGTCCCGGATCCCGTGCAGCACGAGCACGGTGTCCCGTGCCGGGCCGGCCGGATCGATGATCCACAGCGAGAGCGAAGCGGCCGGGGGCCCCACAGCGACGCGCAGCCCACGGCTGACCCCCAGGGCATGAAGCGCGCCGGCCGAGGGATCGCCGGCCGAATCGATGGGTCGCTCGGCGTTCGGGGCGTAGCTGATCGCCGAGGGGAGGGCCCACAGCACGACGACGTAGATCCCGACGACACCGAGGAGCAGACCCAGCCCACCGCCGACGAGGAGCCGCCGGAGCCAGCGTTGGCGGGCGCTCATGGATCGTAGACGTGCACCGCCACCCCGGCGGCGACGAGCGTGCGCTCGAGGAGCGGCGCGATCTCCTCCCAGCGGCCGCCGGCGAGGCCGCAGCCGATGCGCGGCATGTGCACCGAGGCCCCGAGCCCGCGGGCCTCGGTGGCGAGCCGGGCCAGGGCCTGCTCCAGCGCGCCGTAGCGGATCGGCGGGCCCTCGGCCGTGGCCCTCAGCCCCTTTTGCCCCACCATGTTGGCGACCCACAGCGCCGGCTCCACCTGCACCAGCTGCAGCGCGCCCAGGCCGAACCCCTCGCCGCTCGCGTGCCACTCCCGGTAGCGCTGCTCGGGCTCCTTCCAGCGGCGCGAGAGGGCGAGGACGAAGCCCTTGCCCCAGCGGCCGAGATCGTTGCACACGTGGGCGATGATCCGGCTCCCCGGTCCCGGGGGCGCGGTGGCGTCTCCCCTGTGGTAGGCGATGCTCACCGGCCTGGGATACTCTCTCCCGGAGGCCCTGTCAAAGCGGGGGAATGCGGGGGGCGAGGGGCACGTTGTAGGCCGGGAAAGGGGTCTGTGAATGAAGCGCAGCGGCTGGATCTTCGGGCTGTTCTTGCTCTCTGCCCTCGCCGGCTGTGGCACCCGCGCCGCGCCGGCGGCGGACGGCGCGCCGCCCGATCTGGCGCTGCGCGACAGGGGCGCCGCGCTGGACATGCCCATCGCCCAGGATGGGGCCGCGCCCGCGGACGCCGGCGGGGCCTGCACCGGCCTGACCCAGATCGGGCAGCTGACCCTGGAGTACGCGGACACGATGAAGACCACGCCGGCCCTCGCCTTCGACGGCGACCGCTTCGCCGTGGCCTGGCACAGCCAGCTCTCGGTGATCTCGTCGATGAACGGCGAGCTGCGCTTCGCCCTGGTCGACAGGACCGCCAAGGCATCGACCCCGGACGGGGTCAAGCTGGCTGGCGACAACGGGATCGTCGCGCCGTCGCTCGTCGCCGCCGCCTCGGAGTATGCGCTGGTCCACTTGCCGATCACCTCGGTCGGAGTCGTGCTGCGGCGGGTGGACAGCGCGGGCAAGACCCTCGGCACGGTCCCGATCAACGGACAGGTGAGCCTCGCCGCGCTGTCCCCGCACCCCTCGGGCTACGCCGTGCTCACCGCACCCCAGGCCGGGGTCCCAAAGGTCGATGTCCTCGACAAGAGCGGCGCGATCTTCAGCACCACGCCGTTCATCACGGCCCAGGTGATGGCCTCGCTCTGGCTCGCGCAGCGCCCCGCGGGCTACGTGGCGGCGCTCTACTCGACGAACAAGAACGTGGCTTTCCACCTCCTGGACGGCCAGATGACCGAGGTCGGCATCGCGTCCGGCGGCGGGATGATCTACGCGCCGAGCTTCGCCGCGTTGCCAGGCGGGCTCGCCGAGCTCTACCTCGGCGCGGGCGCCGTCGAGGTGAAGGTCTTCGACAGCGCGGGCTCGAGCGTCGGCAAGCAGAGCCTGGGCGGCGCGGCGATCAGCTCGGTGGCCGATCCCCGTGACGTGACCGCGCTCGCCTGGACCGGGCAGCGACTCGTCGCCGGCTACCCCTCCGCCGTACCCGGGCAGTTCCTCCTCCGCGTGCTCGACGAGACGGGGCAGCCCCTGGGCAGCGAGATGAAGCTTTCGGGCTGCCTCGCCACCTCGTCCTCGATCCGCATGGTCTGGGGCAGGGACGTGCTCGCCGTGGCCACCCTCGACCACACATCGGGCCTGCCCGACAGCGGTATCTGCGTCACCCTGCTGCGCTGCCAGTGAGCTCACCCACGGCCGACGAGCAGCGCCGGCCCGTCGAGCAGCAAGCGAATGAGCTCGCCCTGGCGGCGGGTGCCGGTCTTCTCGAACACCCGGCACAGGTGGGTCCGCGCGGTGCTCACGCCGATGCCCAGCTGCTGCGCCGACCGCTTCAGGCCCTGGCCTTCCACGACGGCGCAGGCCACCCGGGCCTCGGTGGGGGTCAGCTGGTAGAGCTGCTCGAGCAGCTTCTCCAGGCCGCCGGGCTGCTCGTGGGGCGTGCGAAACAGGACCACCGCCAGGCCGTCGGAGCGTGATGGGTCGTTGGCGGGCAGCACCACGAGCTCGATCGTCGCCCCGTGCTCCGGGCAGTGCACCGCGGCGGCGCGGGGAGCGCCCCGCTTCTCGATCGCGACGACGATCAGGCGCTCGAGCTCCTCGGTCTCGGCCCGGTCCCCGGCGACGAGCCGACCGTCCCTGACGGTCAGGGCCGAACAGGCGGCGAAGGCGCGCTCGGCGCTGTGGTTGGCGAAGCGCAGGCGGCGGTCCCGATCCACCAGTGCCACGCCCGTCCTCAGGCCGTGGAGCGTGCAGAGCGCGGCGCCCCGACTCTCCTGCTCCTGGGCGAGGCGGACGGTGATCCGGCAGGCCCGCCCGAGGGAGGGGATCAGCTCCTCGAATCGCGCGATCGCGTCGGGGTCGAAGGGACCGTCCCGCGTAGAGCGGTGGACGACGAGGAAGGCCTCGACCTCACCCTCGCGGAAGACGCAGCCCATGCCGTGCTCGATCTCGAGCGGCTGGACGACCTGCTCGTAGAACGGGCTGAGCTGGAGCTCGGTCAACGGCACGAGCCGGTCGGTGAGCAGCAGGGTGCCCGTGGGCCGCCGCCGGGCGGCCCGGGTCCACAGGCTGTCCAGGGCCTGCGCCATGCTCTTTCTGCTGACCAGGCGCGGGTCGCTGCCCCGGGAGAGGAAGCCGGAGGCCCGGCCACGGCCGGGCTCGGTGAGGATCAGCAGCGCCGTGTGGGCGCACAGGTGATCGGCGAGAGCCCGCAGTGCGTCGGGCAGAGACTCAGACTGCAGGGCCGCGTCGTAGAGCCCCTCCACCACGCTGCCGGCCGCCGGGCCGGCCTCCACCGCCATCCGTCCCATCTCGAAATCCCCTCAAGATGACTCAGTTTGTCACTTCGTGCGGCGACTGTCTACTGTCTGGCAGAGAGCCTGGCGCCCCTCGCCTCGTGGTCCTGCGAGAGGCCGACGCCGTGGCCTGCCTCAGGTGAACCTGAACCGTAGGTTCCGATCTGAGGCCCGAGAGAATCACGAATTCCGATGGCCCCTCTGCCCCTACATGGACCGCACGTGGTCCTGTACCTCGAATAACGGGCCATCTCCATGATGGGACTTCGGAACTATCGATTCCACCTCGCCCCGTGGGCGGCGAGGCGAGGGTCGAGATATCAGGACCTCACCGGCTGGCGCGATGCTTGCTAGCGCGAGGCGCAACGGACAAACCGCGAGGGTAATGATGAAGCGAGCGACTCCCCTGGAAAGTGATGAACCTCCGTCCCTAGATCGGGCCCGCCAGGCGACGCGGGCCTCTGCTCCTCCTCCTGGCGCCGCGTTCCGTCGGCGTCACTACCCTGGTGTCTCCCTCACAGAGTGGAACGACTGGCGCTGGCAGCTGAAGAACCGCGTCACCTCCCGGGATCAGCTCGAGCGCTTCATCGAGCTCTCCGACGACGAGAGACAAGTCTTCACCGGCGACCACCTGCTGCCGCTGTCGATCACGCCCTACTACCTGAGCCTCGTCGACCCCACCGACCCGACGCAGCCCCTGCGGCGCTCCGTGGTGCCCACCTGCCACGAGCAGCTGATCACGACGGGTGAGGAGGACGACCCGCTGGGCGAGGAGGCGGACAGCCCGGTCCCGGGGCTGGTCCACCGTTACCCGGACCGGGTGCTGTTCCTCGCCACCCGGGCCTGCTCGGTCTACTGCCGCTACTGCACCCGTTCCCGGATCGTCGGGCACCACGCCACGGGCCCGCTGCGCCAGCAGTGGGAGCGCTGCCTGGCCTATGTCCGCAGTCACCCCGAGGTGCGCGATGTGCTGGTCTCGGGCGGTGATCCGCTGACCCTGCCCGACGCCAGCCTGGAGTGGCTGCTCACCCGGCTCCGGGCGATTCCCAGCGTCGAGATCATCCGCATCGGCAGCAAGGTCCCCGCCGTGTTGCCCCAGCGGGTGACGCGGGGCCTGGTGCGCCTGCTGCGCCGTTTCCACCCCCTGTGGCTCAGCCTGCACTTCACGCACCCGGACGAGCTGACCCCCGAGGCGGCGCGGGCCTGCGCGCGCCTGGCGGACGCCGGCATCCCCCTGGGGAGCCAGACCGTGCTGCTGCGGGGAATCAACGACAACGTGCCGACGATGAAGGCGCTGGTCCAGGGGCTGTTGCGGATGCGCGTGCGCCCCTACTACCTCTACCAGTGCGATCCGATCCGCGGCTCGGCCCACTTCCGCACCCCGGTCCAGCAGGGCCTGGAGATCATCCGGGGCCTGCGCGGCCACACGACGGGCTACGCCGTGCCGACCTTCGTCATCGACGCGCCGGCGGGCGGGGGCAAGATCCCGCTCCTGCCGCAGTACTGCCTCGGCAAGAGCCCTCAGGGCGACCAGGTCGTGCTCCAGAACTACACCGGCGCGCACTACTACTACCCGGACAGCCACCCGCTCTGAGCGGCATCTCCCGGCATCTCCCGCCCCCGCGACATCGGTCGCAGAAGATAGTAAGGTCCCGACAGTGGGCAAGCACGATCACCTGATCGGGACGACCCTGGGCAGCTACAGGCTGACCCGCGTGCTCGGCGTGGGCGGGATGGGGGCCGTCTACCTCGGCGAGCACCCCGAGATCGAGAGCAAGGTGGCGATCAAGCTCCTGCTGCCCGAGTTCGTCCAGCACGAGGAGGTGGTCAAGCGCTTCCTCGACGAGGCCCGGGCCGTCAACCGCATCGGACACCCCGGCATCATCCGGATCCACGACTCGGCGCGCCACGAGACGCTGGGGGT
>Ga0316578_10001260_pt1 | contig 10108 bp, 9 predicted proteins | sample J0NA_2_FD_203076 | JGI IMG/M metagenome (GOLD analysis project Ga0316578, IMG submission 203076) | Rhizosphere microbial communities from salt marsh grasses in Alabama, United States - J0-2_160517rDrC | ecosystem: Host-associated > Plants > Roots > Rhizosphere | place: USA: Alabama | collected...
CATCTGTGTGCTGGGCGCGATGCAGGTGGCGCAGAATGGCGACCTGGCCAACTGGTCGACCGGCGCGCCGGACGCCATTCCGGCGGTCGGCGGCGCCATGGACCTGGTCGCCGGCGTCAAGACGATTTACGTGATCACGCAGCACGTCACCAAGCAGGGTCAGCCCAAGCTGCTGGAGCGCTGCACCTTTCCGCTGACGGGCGTCGGCGTGGTCAGCCGGATTTACTCCGACCTGGCCGTGGTCGACGTCAGCGAAGACGGTTTCAAAGTCGTCGAACTCGCCCCCGGGGTCGATTTCGACTACGTTCAGGAACGGACAGGCGCCCCGCTCCAGGCGCCGGATTGATACGGAAGGACACACCATGAAACACGACGTTTCACCCCCGAAGGTTCCTGAAGTCTCCCGCAGCCAGGCGCTGTACGACCGGGCGAAACGGATCATGCCGGGCGGCTGCAGCCGCAACACCGTGCTGCGCAAGCCGCACCCGGTCTATGCCGCGTTCGGCAAGGGCTGCATGGTCACCGACATCGAAGGCGTGCGGCGCGTCGACTTCTCCAACAACATGGCCTCGCTGATCCACGGCCACGCCCACCCGAAGGTGGTCGAAGCCGTCTCGGCGCAACTGGCCCGGGGCTCGGCGTTCGCACTCGCCACCGAGCAGGAGATCGTGTACGCCGAGCACCTGCTGAGCCGCAACCCGCACTTCGAGAAGATCCGCTTCGTCAACTCCGGCACCGAGGCCGTGATGGCCTGCCTGAAAGCCGCCCGCGCCTACACCGGGCGGCCCAAGATCGCCAAGGTCGAGGGCGCGTACCACGGCCTCTACGACTATGCCGAGGTCAGCCAGTGCCCGACGCCCGCCAACTGGGGTGATGTGCACCACCCGGCCAGCGTGCCGGTCGCCCACGGCACGCCGAAAGCGGCGCTGGACGACGTGATCGTGATTCCCTTCAACGACCCGGAACACGCCGTGGCCATCCTCGACGAACACAAGGAGGACCTGGCCTGCGTGCTGATCGACCTGATGCCGCACCGCGTCGGCCTGGTGCCCATCATCGAGGAATTCATCGAAACGCTCGAAGCCTGGACCAAGGCCAACGGCGCGCTGCTGGTGCTGGACGAGGTGATCACCTTCCGCTGCGGCTACGGCGGGGCGCAGGAACGGCACCACATCCACCCGGACCTGACCGCGATGGGCAAGATCATCGGCGGCGGCTTCCCGGTCGGCGCACTCGCCGGCCGCGCCGAGGTGATGGACGTTATGGACCCGCTGGCGCCGAACGTTCTGCTGCCGCATTCCGGCACGTTTTCAGCCAACCCGATCACGATGACGGCGGGTCGCGTCAGCATGGAGCTGTACGACCGCGCGGCGGTGAAAAAGCTGAACAAGCTCGCCTCGTACACGCGCGACCTGATCAGCCAGGCCATCCAGGTTTCCGGCATCCACGCCTGCGTCACCGGCGGCGGTTCGATGTTCCGCATCCAGATGAAACCGGAACCACCGCAGAACTACCGCGCGGCCTTCACCACCCCACTCGAAAAAGAGTGCACCGCCTTGCTGCTGGACCACCTGTTCGACAACGGTTTCATCCTGATGAATACCTGTTCCGGCGCCTTGTCCACGCCGATGACGCAGAAGCACATCGACCACCTGGCCGAGACGCTGCTCGAGGGCTTTCGCAAGGTCCGCAGGCACGTGAAGGAAGCGAGCTGAACGCCACCGCAACCAACGGTACCGGGTTCGCATGCCCGCCTCGGGCCCGGCGACGGAGAACCACCGCATGAGCGACGTTTTCATCTGTGACGCCATTCGCACACCGGTCGGCCGCTACGGCGGCTGCCTGGCCGCCGTGCGCACCGACGACCTGGCCGCAATTCCGGTTCGCGCGCTGCTCGAGCGTAATCCGGGGCTCGACCCGGGTGCGGTCGACGACGTGCTGCTGGGTTGCGCCAACCAGTCCGGCGAGGACAACCGCAACGTGGCCCGCATGGCCCTGCTGCTCGCGGGCCTGCCGCCGGAAGTGCCCGGTTGCACGATCAACCGCCTGTGCAGTTCCGGCCTCAACGCGGTCAGCGCCGGCGCCAACGCGATCATCGCCGGCGAGGCCGAGCTGGTGATCGCCGGTGGGGTCGAGAGCATGTCCCGCTCCCCCTTCGTGATCGGCAAGGCGGTCGCGCCGTTCGACCGTTCGCCGAAAATGGAGGACACCACCATGGGCTGGCGCTTCGTCAACCCGAAACTGGACGCGGCCTACGGCACGGAAACGATGCCGCAGACGGCGGAAAACCTGGCGCGCGAGTTCGCGATCGGGCGCGCGGACCAGGATGCGTTCGCGCTGTGGAGCCAGCAGAAGGCGGCGCGCGCCCAGCAGGACGGTTCACTGGCCGGCGAAATCGTGCCGGTCGAAGTCCCGCGGCGCAAGCAGGATCCGCTGATCGCCGCGCGCGACGAGCACCCACGCGAAACCAGCCTGGAGAAGCTTGCCGCGTTACGGCCGCTGTTCCCGGACGGCACGGTCACCGCCGGCAACGCGTCCGGCATCAACGACGGGGCGGCGGCCTTGTTGCTGGCCTCGGAGAGCGCCGCGCGGCGTCATGGCCTGCAGCCGCTCGCCCGCGTGGTCGGAACCGCCTTTGCCGGGGTGCCGCCGCGGATCATGGGCTACGGCCCGGTGCCGGCCACGCGCCACCTGCTCGCCCGCCTGCGCCTGGGCCTGGACGACTTCGACGTGATCGAACTCAACGAGGCGTTCGCCGCGCAGGCGCTGACCTGCCTGCGTGAACTGGGGCTGGCGGACGACGATCCGCGCGTGAACCCGCGCGGCGGCGCGATCGCGCTCGGGCACCCGCTCGGGATGAGCGGGGCCCGTCTGGCCGTGACCGCGGTGCGTCAACTCGAGGCGAACGGTGGACGATACGCGCTGTGCACGATGTGCGTGGGCGTCGGCCAGGGTATCGCCACCGTCCTGGAACGGGTCTGACGCGGTGGATCAATAGTCGCCGCAGTCGGTTTCCAGTGAACCGTCGACGATCTCGTCGAATTCCTCCTGGCTGAGGAACTGGGCCGCGTACGGCTCGCCCACGGCGTCGAGGTTGTTCATGAACGCGCGCAGGTGGTTGCGCGAACCACACATCAGGCTCTCGTAGGTCGAGACGATGTCCGCTTGCGCGGCGCTGTCGATCTTCGCCTGGATATCGACGATGTCCTTTTCCTCGATCGTCGCCCCGACGACGAGTGCATACGTGGCGGATGCCAGGCCGTACTCGATCAGGTCGACATACAGCAACTGCAGATCGGGATCGTCATAGACGCCGCGGCCCTCTTCGTCCACGACCGGGTCTGCGATACCGTAGTTCTCCAGCAGGTTCTCGATCGCGTCCGTGTGCTTCTGCTCGGACCCCGCGATGTTCTGAAAGACGGTCAGTCCCCAGGCATCGTACAGGTTGAGATAAACGTCCCGCGCGAGTTTTTCCTCCTCGCGCATGAACACCAGGCCGGCGATTTCAGCCTCGGTCAACTCGGCCGATGCCCGGTCGCCGTCGTCGTTGCCGCCCCCGCCGTTACCACCGTTGTTATTGCCGTTGCCCCGGCCGGCCCAGGCCGGGTCGATCAGCGCGGCGAGCAGCAGCGCGAGGATGGCCAAAATGGCGATGCACTTCCGTTTGCGTAACATTTCCTTGCTCCTTCCCTGGTATTGATTGAAAGACATGACTCGGGTAGCGGATCGTTCCATACGATTCCTCCGGTTCAGGATTTGAAAGACGGGATAACGCTGCCGGAAAGGCACCGGGTGTGGCCGTCGTCCATGATCGATGACTTGTCGCTTCCTTGCCGGTTCTCCACGTGACACCCTCACAGCGGACAGGTACGCTTCCTGCGCCGTGGAATCGACAGACTTCCTGTGCCGTTCGTGTTGTCTTCGAGCGCCTGTCGGTCCCACAGCGTTCAAAAAGCACGCGCACCCTAGCACAGGGTGGCTTAACCGAAGATTAAAAAACCTGAATACGGGATTAATTCCGGCCGCGATCGGCCGGACGGGGAAATGACGTCAGGCTTCGTTCTCGTCGCGAACGCGGACGCGCCGACTGCCGTCGTGTTCGATTTCGACGACGATGACCATCGGCTTGCAGCACACCTCGCAGTCCTCGACGTATTCCTGGCGGGGAACGGAACCGTCGACGATGACGGTGACCGGTTCGCCGCAGTAGGGGCAAACGAGCGCTTGTTCGAAAATCGTTTCCATCGGTGATAATCGCTCCAACTCCAGAGCTTACCGCGTTCCCGCGGCTCAGTCAGGGTCGATGAAGCGTTCGGTGAGCCCGCCGTAGGCGTCGATGCGGCGGTCGCGGAAGAACGGCCAGCCGCGCCGGGCCGTCTCGATCTCGCCGAGGTCGAGGGTTTCGACCAGCACGCACTCCGCGTCGTTCGGCGCCTGGCAGAGCACCCGCCCGTCCGGCGCGGCGATGAAACTGCCGCCCCAGAACTCGATACCGCCGTCGCCGGCGGGATCCGGCTCGAAACCGAAGCGGTTGACCGCCGCGACGAAACAGCCGTTGGCCACGGCGTGACTGCGTTGCATGGTCTCCCAGGCCTGCCGCTGATGCGCACCGACGGCGTCCTTTTCTTCCGGGTGCCAGCCGATCGCAGTCGGATAGAACAGGATGTCGGCGCCCAGCATGGCCGTCAGCCGCGCGGCTTCCGGGTACCACTGATCCCAGCAGATCAGCGTGCCCAAACGGGCCTTGCCGGTCGCAAACGCGCGGAACCCGAGATCACCCGGCGTGAAATAGAATTTTTCGTAGTATCGCGGGTCGTCCGGGATGTGCATCTTGCGGTACTTGCCAATATAACCGCGCTTGCCGTCGATCACGGCGACCGTGTTGTGATACAGGCCGGGCGCGCGCCGTTCGAACAGGCTGACGATCAGCGCGGCGCCGGTGCGCGCGGCCAGCGTCTCGAAGGCCTCGGTGCCCGGGCCCGGCACCGCCTCCGCCAGGTCGAAAAGCCGGGCGTCCTCGGCCTGGCAGAAATACCGCGAGCGGAACAGTTCCGGCAGGCAGACGACCTCTGCGCCGCGTTCGATGGCCTGCTCGCACAGGGCGAGCGCCCGGTCGGTATTGTCGGCAGGCTCGTCGGAACACGGCATCTGGATGATGCCCAGGCGGACGGTTTCGGCGTTGCTCGTGGTCGTCATGATGTCCGGCTCCTCATCGCGCTTCGCGCGGTTCGCAATACGTCTGCTCGCTGAAGAAGGCCATGTACTGGTCGAGTATCTCCATGCCGGGCTTGGGGCGGATCACGCCGCCGTCGATCTTGCTCCGGATGATGTCCTGCATCCGGCGGCGCAGATCGTTCGGAAAGTACTGCACCAGCGCCAGGATGTCCTGCACCTCGGTGCCGCGAATGATCTTCTCCAGCCAGAAGTTCCCTTCTTCCTCGGCATCGGCGTAGACATGGATCTCGGACACCCGGCCGAACAGGTTGTGCGCATCACCCATGATGTCCTGGTAGGCGCCCATCAGGAACACGCCCAGGTAGTAGGGGTCGCCGGGCTCGAGTTCGTGCAGTTCCAGGAAATTCTTGTCCGTGTTCGAGGAGACGTACTGGCTGATCTTGCCGTCCGAGTCACAGGTCAGGTCCACCAGCACGGTGCGACGGGTCGGGCGCTCGCCGAGCCGCGCCAGCGGCATGACCGGGAACGGCTGCTCGATCGCCCAGTGGTCGAGCATCGACTGGAAAACGGAAAAGTTACACAGGTACTGGTCGACCAGTTTCTCCTCGAGTTCCAGCAATTCCGGCGTGGCCTCGTCCGCCTCGGCGCGGTACATGGCCTGCAGCGCCAGCGAGCAGGCGCTCCAGTACAACCGCTCGACGCGCGCGTTGTCGTCCAGCGACAGGTAGCCGACGCTGAACAGCGTCGAGGCTTCCTGGTGAATGCTCTCGATGTCGTGGTAGGACTCGACCAGCTCGGCCAGCGGCGTTTCCTCGTCGGTATCGTCGCGTAACCAGGTCAGTGTCTCGTGCAGGGTCTGCACCATGCGATGCGCGTCTTCGGGCGGCTCGTAATCGAGTTCGGCGCGGTCCTTGCGGTAGGCGCCCAGGGTCTCGATCACCAGCACCGAGTGGTGCGCGGTCATCGCCCGGCCGCTTTCCGAGACCAGCACCGGCTCGGGCACCTTGCGGTCCTCGCAGACCTCCTGCACCGCCGTGACGATCGCGTTGGCGTACTCCTGCAGGCTGTAATTGATGCCGCCCTCCTCGAAACCGCCGGTGTAGTTGACGCCGACGCCGCCGCCGACGTCCAGGTACTCGACCGGAATGCCGCGCTGACGCAGCTCGGCGTAGATCTGCGCCATTTCCTTGGTCGCGGAGCGCAGCTGCTGGATGTCGGAGATCTGGCTGCCGAGGTGAAAATGCAGCAGGCGCAGGCGCTCGCCGGCATCCTGCGCCTCGAGCCGTTCGACGAGCTCGATCAGCTCGGGCAGCGAGACGCCGAACTTCGAGCGGTAGCCGCCCGAATCGGCCCACTTGCCCGCCCCGGTGGTACGCAGGCGGATGCGCACGCCGAAAGGCGCGGCGAACTCCTGCGCGGCCGCAATCTCCATGAGCTGCTCGAACTCGCCGAACTTTTCCATCACCGGCACGACGTTCTTGCCGAGCCGCTGCGTGGCGACGATCAGCGACAGCATGCTGCCGTCCTTGACCCCGTTGCAGATCAGCAGGGTCTCGTCGGACTCCATCAGCGGCAGGGCGGCGACGAGTTCCGCGCGCGAACCGCACTCCAGGCCGAGACCGAACGGCCGTCCGGCGTCCAGCACCTCCTCGACCACCTCGTGCAGCTGGTTTACCTTGATCGGGTACACCGCGCGGTAGTGGTTGCCGTAAGCCATCGTCTCGATGGCTTCGGCAAAGGCCTGGTTCAGGCGCCGCACGCGGGCGTGCAGGATGTCCTGGAAGCGGATCAGCAGCGGGAAACCGATGCCGCGTGACCGCGCCTCGGCAACCACGTCCAGGATGTCGATCGACAGCGGATCGTCCTCGAACGGCCGGACCGCGACATGGCCGGCCTCGTTGATGACGAAGAAGTCGTCGCTCCAGCCTTCGAGCCGGTACAGCTCGGCGGCGTCCTCGTGCGACCAGTCCGTCGGCGACACCATGTTCAACGCGCCTCCTTCACTGCCCGAGCACGCAGGCGAAAATCAGCGGCGCCACGATGGTGGCGTCCGACTCGATGACGAACTTCGGCGTGTCCGCCGACAGCTTGCCCCAGGTGATTTTCTCGTTCGGCACGGCGCCCGAGTAGGAACCGTAGCTGGTCGTCGAATCGCTGATCTGGCAGAAATAGCCCCAGCGCGGAATGTCGTGCCGCTGCAGGTCCTGCTGCAGCATCGGCACGACGCAGATCGGAAAATCGCCGGCGATGCCGCCGCCGACCTGGAAAAAGCCGATCGACGCGTCGGCCGCGGCCCGCTCGTACCAGTCCGCCAGCATCATCATGTACTCGATGCCGCCGCGCACCGTGTGCACGTTCCCGATGTCGCCGGTCATGCAGTGCGCGGCGTAAATGTTACCCAGCGTCGAATCCTCCCAGCCGGGCACGATGATCGGCAGATTGCGCTCGCAGGCCGCCACCAGCCAGCTGTCCTTCGGATCGATCTGGTAATGCGGCTCCAGCCGCCCCGAGCGGATCATCCGGTACATGAACTCATGCGGGAAATACGCCTCGCCCGCGCGGTCGGCCTCCTGCCAGAGGTCGAGCACGACGTGCTCGATGCGGCGGATCGCCTCTTCCTCCGGGATGCAGGTGTCGGTCACCCGGTTCAGGTGCCGCGCCAGCAGCGCCTCCTCGTCATCGGCGTCCAGTTCCCGGTAATGCGGCACGCGCACGTAGTGGTCGTGCGCGACCAGGTTGAAGATGTCCTCTTCCAGGTTCGCCCCGGTGCAGGTGATCGCGTGGACCTTTTCGCGGCGGATCATCTCCGCCAGCGACAGGCCGAGTTCGGCCGTGCTCATCGCCCCGGCCAGCGTGACCATCATCCAGCCGCCGTCCTCGAGGTGGCGCACGTAGGCGTCGGCCGCGTCGACCAGGGCCGCCGCGTTGAAATGGCGGTAATGGTGGTGGACGAAATCGCTGATTGCGGTCATGGGGAACCCTCCGTTTGGAACACGGGCACCTGCTGCGTCAGGCAGTGGAAGGTGCCCAGGCCGAGCACCAGGTCGGTGCAGTCGATCGGGACGACCTCGCGCCCGGGAAAACAGGCGGCCAGCGCGGCGCGCGCCGGTTCGTCCGCCGGGTCGTCGAACGCCGGCATCGCCACCGTGCGGTTGCCGATGTAGAAATTCGCGTAGCTCGCCGGCAGGCGGTCGCCGCGGTAGACGACCGGCCGCGGCATCTGGATTTCGACGACCTTCAGCGGTCGGCCGTCCGGCAGCCGCATCGCCTCGAGCCGTTCGCGGTTCTCGGCCAGCGGTCGGTGATTCTCGTCGCCCCGGTCCGCCTCGACGACGGTGACCACGGTGTCCTCGGCGACGAAGCGGGTCAGGTCATCGATGTGGCCGTCGGTGTCGTCGCCGGCGACGCCGTCGCCGAGCCACAGGACCTGGCGAACCCCGAGCAAATCGCACAGGCAGTCTTCGATCGCCTCGCGGCTCATGTCCGGGTTGCGGTTCGGATGCAGCAGGCACTGCTCGGTGGTCAGCAGGGTACCGGCGCCGTTGACCTCGATCGAGCCGCCTTCGAGCACCATGTCGACCGAGGCGCAGGGCGCGCCCAGAGCGGCGGCCATTTGCGGCGCCACCGCGTCGTCGCGATCGTACGGCAGGTACTTGCCGCCCCAGGCGTTGAACCGGAAATCGAGCGCATGCAGCGCACGGTCCGGCCGGGTCAGAAAAATGGCGCCGTGATCGCGGCACCAGGCGTCGTCGGTCGGAATGCGGTGAAAGACAACGTGCTCCGCGTGCACCCGGCCTTCGAGCTGTTCCGCGACATGCCGCTCGTGCGCGGCGTCGAGCACGTTGATGCGCACGCGCTCGTGTCGCGCCAGGGCGGCCACCAGCTGCACCATCACGGGTTCGACGGGTTCGAACTTGCCCGGCCAGCTTTCACGCTTGTGCGGCCAGGACAACCAGGTCGACTCGTGCGCCGACCACTCGGCCGGCATCGAGCTACCTGCGGGGGGGCGGGGTCCGCGGATGGGGCACGGCGCGTTCATTGCCGTATTTTACGGCCAAATCCGCCGTTGCCAATCAAAAATCGAGCCGCCCGGGCCGCCGCACCTTTGCGGCTGGCCGACGTTCAGGGAAATGTCCGCGGAACGGACGCCGCGGGCACGGGCCGATCAACCCATCTGCGACTGCTGGTAGTTTTCCAGCCCGACCCGCTCGATCAGGTCGAGTTGGGTTTCGAGCCAGTCGACGTGCTCTTCTTCCGAGTCCAGGATCGAATCGAACAGGTCGCGGCTGACGTAATCGCTGCAGGATTCACTGTACGCGATCGCTTCGCGCAACAACGGAATGGCGTCCATTTCCAGCGCCAGGTCGCATTCGAGTATCTCGCGGGTGTTTTCGCCGATGCGCAGCTTGCCCATATCCTGCAGGTTCGGCAGACCCTCCAGGAACAGGATGCGCTCGATCAACTGGTCCGCGTGCTTCATCTCGTCGATCGACTCGTGGTACTCGTGATCCGCCAACGCCTTCAGTCCCCAGTCCTTGAACATGCGGGAATGCAGGAAGTACTGGTTGATGGCGGTCAATTCGTTGCGCAGCGCGCGATTGAGGAACTCGATGACTTTGGCGTCGCCTTTCATGAACGGGTCTCCAGGATGATGAAACGTTGGCGTTGCCGCCAAGGGCCAATCATTCTACAAAAGGAATCAATGCCCTGCAGGAATGAGAATCGTTCGCGTTGAAAAGCGGCTCAGCCGGTGCAGACGACCCGCAGATTGACCGCAGAAGGCAGTGCGTCACGCTCGGCCAGCGCCTCGTCCAGGATCTCGCGGGCCATCGGCACGCAACTGCCGCACTGCGTGCCCGCACCCGTTTTCAGGCTGAGTTCGGGCAGGGTCGTCACGCCCTCGTCGACGGCGCGACGGATGGCGGTGTCGGTA
>Ga0316578_10001261_pt1 | contig 10105 bp, 12 predicted proteins | sample J0NA_2_FD_203076 | JGI IMG/M metagenome (GOLD analysis project Ga0316578, IMG submission 203076) | Rhizosphere microbial communities from salt marsh grasses in Alabama, United States - J0-2_160517rDrC | ecosystem: Host-associated > Plants > Roots > Rhizosphere | place: USA: Alabama | collected...
TCGACCAACTCCGCATTCGGCTCGTCGACGGCGATCGTCCTGGGCTCCAGGGCCATGCCGCACTTGGGGCAGCTGCCGGGGTGGTCCTGCACGATCTCAGGGTGCATCGGGCAGGTGTACTCGACCCGGGTCTGGGGTGCGGTCGCGTCCACCGGCTCCAGGGCCATCCCGCACTTCGGACAGGTGCCCGGCGCCTGCTGGCGGACCTCGGGATGCATCGGGCAGGTGTAGGTCGTCCCGCCGGGAGCCGCCAGCGCAGACGCCGACGGTGCCGGGACGGAGCAGCAAGCCCCCTCGGCATCCGGCTCCTGCAAAGACGACTCGTGCATGTAGCGCTTCGGGTCGGCCTCGAAGGCGTCCAAACAATGCCGGCTGCAGAAGCGGTAGGCGGTGCCGCGGTAGTGCGACTGCAGCGGCGTGTCGGTATCGACCTGCATGCCGCAGACCGGGTCGGTCACCCTGTCCTTGTCCACCGGCGGCTGCGTCTCGTGCTCGTGCATGTGCAACCTCCTCCTGGATGCTAGAGAGTTCTCAGGAACCGGATGATCCGCCAGCGATCGGTCTCGCTCAGCGTGTCCTTGAACGCCGGCATCGCGCTGCCCATGACGGCCCCGCCGTCGCTGATTGCCCACATCAGGTAGCCGTCCCTGGCCATCGGCCGCTGCACCACCCAGCGCAGATTGGCCGGCGGTGGCGACAATCCGGCCGCTGCCGGTCCGTCACCCACGCCGCGCTCGCCATGGCAGGCGGCGCAGTTGGCGAGATAGAGCGTCTTGCCTTCGGCGACGACCCGCCGATCATCTGGGAGCGGATTGCGCTGGCCAGCGTACTCGCCGGGCACTCCCTGCATCATGGCCCAGCCATGCATCGACATGGGCCCACCCATCATCATGCCGCGGCCGCCGTACATCCCGGGTCCGCCCATCATCCCCGGCCCGCCCGTCATCCCCGGCCCGCCCATCATCCCCCAGCGGCCACCCGCACCGGGGCCTGTTGCGGGGCCCATGGGTTCACCCCTCGTCGGGTACGGCCCGGCGCAGGCGCTCAATCCTGCCGCGACAACCACAGCGAGCAGCAGAGGGCCCGCCAGGGAGCATCTGGCCGTCGCCTGACAACGGCGCCGGAGCTTCGATGAATTGGCAATTACCTTCCACCTGCTCATCGTCGACCCTCCCTAATGCTCCGCGAACACGCTCGTGCTGCCGTCCTTGCCGATCAGGAGCACCTGGTAATGCTGGGAACTGGGGACGTCCATGCCGGGCGCACTCAAGGGCATCCCGGGCACGGTGAGTCCGCGTACGTCCGGGTGCTCGGCGAGCAGGCGCCGGATGTCCTCCGCCGGCACATGGCCCTCGATCACGTAGTCGCCGACGCGCGCCGTATGGCAAGACGCCTGGTCCGCGGAGATGCCGGCCATGGACTTGACGACCCCCAGGTTGGTGGTGTCGACGGCGTCCACCTTGAACCCCTCCTTCTCCAAGTGTGCGATCCACTTGCCGCAGCAGGTGCAGGTGGGGCTCTTGTAGACGGCGATCGTCGGCTCCTCGGCCAGGGCGGCCGTGCTCAGGAGTGAGGCGCCGAGAAACAGCGCGAGAGCGTGGCGGTTGTATCTGCTCATTCGTCTGGTCTCCAGATGGTTAGTGCCGGTCGGGGCGGGAAGGCGGGGTCGGCGGTTTGCTGCAGCAGGCGGCGGCGGGTGCGGAGGCGTTGTCCCGTCCCGTCAGGTCGAGGTTCTGGTACCAACCCGACTTGAATCGCGCCCATCGGCTGGTCGCGGGTGGGATACCGGCCGCCTCCAAGGTGCCTTCCAACGATTGGTAGTCGGTCTTGGTCACCAGGTAGTCGACAGTGACCCTCGACTTCTCGGGATCCGCCGATACCCGCAGGACGCCATCGACGTCGCCCAGGGCCCGCTCGGCGGCCGCTTTGCCTGTCTTGTCGCGCAAGCCCGGGACACGGAGCCGGCGCCGGACTTCCCAGGCGCTGCGGGTTTCGTTCTTCGTTGCTGCGATCATGGACTCACCTCCTCGCTCAGCGAGCGATCGAGATCTTTCCGAGGCCCAGATGCGCGAGCAGACCTTGGACGTTCAGATACCCCGGCAGGGCGGCACCGGTCGGGAGCACGACGGTCGGAGTGCCGCTGACACCCACCTGGAGTCCCAGGCGATACCCCGCATCGACGACTGTTGCGGCCGGGCAGTCCGCAGTCCCCAGTGTTCCGTCAACCTGCCCGACGGCGATAGTGAAGGCGGTTGGCCGGTCCTCGGCGCACCAGACCGAGCGCAGCGCCTGGTCACCCGTGCTGCCCTTGCCGCCGCGGGGGAAGGGGATATAGGCGATGGTCACACCGGCCTTGCGCAGGGCGGGCACCTCTTGGTGCAACTTCCGGCAGTATGGGCAGGTGGTGTCGGTGAAGACGAGGACACGGGCGCGCTCCTCACCCTCGGCCGGAAAAAGCACAAAATCGTCGGCCGGAAACCCTGACAGGGTCTCCAGGCGATCGCCGTTGCGCCTGGCTTCGGTCAGGTTCTCACCCGTCGACAAGTCCACCAGACTACCGGCAAAGGCGTACTGCCCGTTGGCGGTCAGATAGACATAGTCCGAGCCTATCTTCACCCGAAAGATACCCGCCACGGGGGTCGGTTCCGGATGCCCGAGGGGGCTACCCTGCACCAAACGCGCGAGGCGTTCAGTCGATGGCGCTGCCGTGGCGCCCGACTGCGACTCGGCCGAGCCTGACGCCGGGAATTCGGCGCTCACGGTGGCCGCCGCCAAGGCCAGGGCCGCTCCGAGCGCCGCCGGCGCTATGCGTTTCGATTTGCACACAGTCCTGCCCCTCCACTGTCGTTGACGTTCGACTCGGCCGCTTAGGCATCACTCCAGCATGTGCCGCCTTTCCTCGTACTCACGCTGGTCGATCTCCCCGCGTGCAAAGCGCTCGTCGAGGATCTGCCGTGCACTCTTGCCGCCACCTGAGGCGGAGGAGCCGCCGGCGACGGCGCGCACGAGCAGGACGGCCAGGCCGATGATCAGGACCCAAATCAGGATCATTCCGAGCCCAGGGATACCGAATCCATTACCCATCATCTCTCACGCTCCTCGCGGGCGACGGATCGCCCGCGCACGCCGGCTTCCGAGCCGGTTTGGTTTACCGATACATGCCCATTCCGCGGTGAAACGAAAGGAGCGTATTGGCCTTGGTCTGCTGCTCGGGCGTCAGGACCTGATACAGGTCCCGGGTGGCCTTGAGCCTCTGCTGCATCGTGGCGAAACCCTGCTGGTGCATGTCGGTGCGCTGACCGACGGAGGGCGGCATGGATCCGTTCCACATCGTCTGGCGGTGTGCGTTCATCAGGGCTGACTGGGTGACCATCGCCTGCTGGTAGGCGTTCCAGGCATCCTCCTGGGCCGGAGTGATGGCGAGCTCTGCCTTGACTTGGTCCAGACGCTTGGCCGTGTCGGCAGGCGTACCCATCATCCCAGGACCACCCATCATTCCGGGGTCTCCCATCATGCCGGGGCCTCCCATCATCCCCGGATAGCCCCCCGTGCCCTGACTGCCCGCGGCAAACGCCGCCGTAGCTGCCCCCAGCGCCAGCGCCGATACGACGATCAAACCGGCAAGGCTGGTATTCGACTGTTTCATTGAAATCTCCGAGTTGATTGATTCTGAATGCGGGTGTTCACCCGGCCTCGCGGCCTTGGCATCAGTAAACCCCATCGATGTAAGTTGCCTATGTCTGCAATAGCGGACTTTGCAAGCCCGAGTAACACGCGCCGATCCGATTACATGTCGTCACGCTTCGCTCAGAACGGCAAATACGAGAAACCGGATTCAGGACAGCGCATCGCGCACCCGCATCAGACGCTCCTGCACCTCCCGGGCAATCACCCGTACGTCGGGATTCTCGACCAACTGCAGGACGGCCTGAGGGTCCATGAAATCGACACCGATCCCGCCGTCCTCCAACTCTCGCACGACGACATTGCAGGGCAGGAGCAGGCCGATTTTCGGCTCCGCGGTGAGTGCTTGATGGGCAAACGGTGGATTGCAGGCCCCGAGGATTCGGTAGGGGCGGCTCTCGACACCAAGCTTGGCCTTCAGGGTCGCCTGGACGTCGATGTCGCTCAGGACACCGAACCCCTCTTGCTTCAACGCCTCGGTGACGCGCGAGACGCCCGCGTCGAATGGGGGGGCGATCCGAGTGGAAAATGCATACATGATCATGGTCTCCCGAAAGTTGAATCAAATTCGCTGCAATGCCTGCGAAGCTTCCCTGGTCGGCACATCGGGCTCAAAGTGATTACAGCACTGGCATGTAAGCGAGCGATGTCCGCCGGACGCCATCTTGTAAGCCCGTGTAACAGCGCGTTACCGGTTTACAGGGGCTGACGTTTCGCCAAGGCACAGAGGGAGCTGGATCGGGTAGAGTTCAGGCTATGGACACCGCCGCGGACCATATCCTGGTGGTCGACGACGATCCGGAGATCCGTCGCCTGCTGACCCAGTATCTGGAGAAGAACGGCTATCGGGTCACCGCGGTCGCCGAGGGCGGGGGCATGCGGATGACCCTGGAGCGAACCCACGTCGACCTGATCGTGCTGGATCTGATGCTGCCGGGCGTGGACGGACTGGAGCTCTGCCGTGACCTGCGGGCGCGCTCCAAGGTACCGGTGATCATGCTCACCGCCCGCGGCGACGAGATGGACCGGGTGCTGGGGCTGGAGATGGGCGCGGACGACTACCTCGCCAAACCCTTTAGCGCCCGCGAGCTCTTGGCGCGAATCAAGGTGGTGCTGCGGCGGGTGCGCGATCTCCCCATCGACCCGCTGGCGGAGGATCCGGGGCGCCTGGAGTTCAATGGCTGGACCCTGGATACCCGCATCCAGCATCTCATCTCCCCCAAAGGCGTGGTGGTCCCACTGAGCCAGGCGGAGATCCGGCTCTTGCAGACGCTGCTGCGCCACCCAAACCGGGCGCTGACCCGCGATCAGCTGCTCGATCTCACCCAGGGCCGCGAGGCCCGCCCCTTCGACCGCAGCATCGACGTCCTGATCGGGCGGCTGCGCAGGCACCTCGGGGACGACGCCCGGGAGCCCGAGCTGATCAAGACCGTTCGCGGGCGCGGCTACATGCTCGCCGCCCGGGTGACGGCGCTGCGCTAGCGGGGCGCATCGTGCGGCTGATCCCAAGGTCGCTCTTCGGCCGGCTCACCCTGGTGCTGCTCACTGGGCTCGCCCTGACAGTGCTCCTCTCCGCATGGGTGCAAATGCGCGATCGCGGCCGAATCCTCTACGAGGCGATGCACCAGGACGTGATCGAGCGCACGTCCGGGATCGTTCAACTGCTGGACGCTCTCCCACCGCCGCAGCGCGAGAGCCTGCTGCCCATCCTGAGCACCGCCCAGAGCCAGGTCAGTCTCGCGACCGGTCCATTGCAGATGCCGTCCGATGACAGCGACTCGGCCGCCGCCAGGCTGGTGGAGCGACAGCTCAGGGACCGCCTGGGCGCGAGCACCGAGATCCGGGTCGGCCTCGCCGGATTCGTCATGTCCGGTCCCATGGCTGGGCGTCCGATGATGGGCATGGGCAACAGGGCGGCGGCGATGATGCACGGGGTCCATGCGATGGCCAGCCACTTCTTGATACAGGTCCGGCTCGGCGACGGTACCTGGGTCTGGTTCGAGAGAGGGTTGCCCCAGGGGCTGTTCGATTGGCCGGTGAAGATGCTGCTCACCCTTGGGATACTGCTCCTCGGGGTGACTACGCTCTCGCTGGTCGCGGTGCGCTGGGTCGTCCGACCTCTGGCGGATCTGCGTCGTGCCGCCGATGCCCTCGGCAAGGACATTCACCGTCCGCCGCTGCCCGAGACCGGACCCGTGGAGGTCGCCGAGACCGCCGGTGCATTCAACCGGATGCAACGGCGCATCAGCCGTTTCGTCGAGGACAGGGCGCGGATGCTGGCCGCGGTCTCCCACGATCTGAAGACGCCGATCACGCGGCTGCGCCTGCGGGCGGATCTGCTGGACGACGAGGAGCTCGGCGAGAAGATCCGCCGCGACCTCGACGAGATGCAGGCGATGGTCGAGGAGACGCTCGACTTCATGCGCGGCACAGACTCGCATGAAGCAACCCATCCGATCGACCTCATGGCACTTCTGGAGAGCCTGATCGAGGATGCCGGGGAATCGGGCCAGGGGGTGCGCCTGGAGGGATCCATCGAGCGCCCTTACTCGGGCAGACCCCTTGCGCTGAAGCGTTGCATCGGAAACCTCCTCAACAACGCCCTGCGTTACGGGGGGGAAGTCGAGATCTCAGCCCAGGACTCGGCGCAATCGGTAACCTTGCGCATCGCCGACAGGGGGCCTGGGATTCCCGCCGAAGCCATCGACAAGGTCTTCGAGCCCTTCTTCCGCCTGGATGGTTCCCGCGGGCGCGACTCCGGGGGCACGGGTCTGGGACTAGGCATCGCCCGGAATATCGCCCGCGCCCATGGCGGCGATCTGGTGCTCATGAACCGACCCGAGGGCGGCTTGGTCGCGGAATTGAAGCTCCCTCGCTGATGTCTGCCGTCGCGATACCCAACTGGCACCTCCGAGCACAGCGTTGATGACTGACGCTCGACTCAGGTGTCCACTTCGTGGTTAACCCATCCGGCTGGCAGAGCCGCGCATGCCGAGCCGATCGTGCACGTGGAGGCCCGTGCGGCAGACGGCAACTCCTCGCAACCGGCGCCCGGCAGGCCCCTCGCCGGGATCAAGGTGCTCGATTGCACTCGCGTCGTCGCGGGACCGACGGCGACGCGCTTCCTCGCAGCGTGCGGCGCCGAGGTACTGCGCATCGATGTCCCCAGCTCAGATGAATCCTCGGCTACGGCGGCGCAGATCCCTAACGACCTCATGCTGGGCAAGCGCTGGGGGTTTCTGGATCTGAAGCAGCCCGCCGGCAAGGCTCGCTTCCTGGATCTCCTCGCCGAGGCAGACCTCTTCGTCGACTCGTATCGCCCGGCGGGGATCGACGGGCTAGTGTCGCCCGAAGAGCGCCAACAGGCCAATCCCGATCTCGTCGAGGTCGCGCTCCGCGCGTACGGATGGACCGGCCCGTGGCAGCTCCGGCGCGGATTCGACACGATCACCCAGTTCAGCACCGGGCTCGCGACAGCCAACCAAGCGTGGGCGCTTGAGAAGCCCGAGACCCGGCTTCCGCTCATCGAACTCGGGCAGTTGGTCGACGCCTCACGTCCCCGAGAGGCGCCCGTCGAAGTGCTCGACCTGGGAAGCGGATATCTTATGGCTGCCGCCGCTATCCGCGGGCTAACCCGACGACTGACGACCGGCGCGGGGTCGGTCTCCCGTCTGTCGCTTGCGCGCACCGCGGCTATCTTGACCGACAAGGGCGAGGTGCCCCAGCAAGAGCCGGCGATCAAGCTGCTCGCGGGCGAGAACCTCGACGGCCCGGGGGAGGATCGCGTTTTCTCCAGCGGCCGCGGGCCGGTCAAGCGCCTGCGCTTCCCGCTCGAGATCGAGCGCGTCCCGCTGTTTTGGGAGCATCCCGCGGACATCCCGGGCGCTTCCAATCCCACTTGGGTGACACGCTAGCTTAAATCCCGTCCCCGCTCGGCAAGCGCTCGGTTCATTTAAGCCGGGCGCGACTGGACTGGTCCCGGCAGAGGCTGCTCCATCTCCTCGAGCAAGGCGTGCAAGGCCCGATACGCGTCGGGCTCGGCGATGTCTATGCGATGGTATGCCAGATCCTGCGCGAATCCTTGCCACTGAGCTTCGGCCTGCGCACCGCTGCGCCCGAAACGCGCGTGGCCCTCTCGGAGTCTTTCGGCCAGAGCGCGTGCGTCCATGTCGCCGCGGTCCACGGCCAGGATCCGGAAATGCTCCGGTAAGGCGCCGCCGCGGTGAAGCTCGAACAGAGCCGGTACTACCAGGCGCCGGGCAAGACCGCCGGCGGCGCCCAGCAGGACGAACAGGATGGAACGATCGACGCCAGAGCTCATGGTGTCCGACTCCCGTGAGATGGGCTGATGTTCTCACCTGGGCGCTGGTCGAACCGGCGCTCCCGGCGGATCTTCGAAGCAGACGAATCACGTCAGCGATTGCTAATTGATTGGCGCGGGCCATGCCAAAACAAACCAATCTTGACGGTACGCAGCCAGCCGAGTTGTCGGACCTCATCTGGGTCCAGGGATGACCATCTTCCTCGCCCGCAGCATCTTTCACGGTACAGTAGGGGTTGACCGACTCTGTCACCTCGCGCTTTCGCGCGTGCGCGTGCCGGACTCGACGGACCTGTGGCTGCTCGCCGCGACATAACGGGATGGATGCGCGATGTACAAAAAGCTGCTGTTGGTTCCCATCCTGCTGGCGGGAGCCGGCGCGGTCTACTGGTGGCTGAGCACCGCCGACCGGGAGGCCCCCCACGAAGCGCTCACGCTCTACGGCAACGTCGACATTCGGGAGGCGGATCTCGCCTTCGGCACCAGCGAGCACGTCGCCGAGGTTCTTGTCCAGGAAGGAGACCGGGTGAAGCCCGGGCAGGTCCTGGGCCTCCTGCACAAGGAGAAGCACGAGGCCGAGGTCGCCGCGGCACAGGCCGCCGTGGATGCCCAGGCGCAAGTACTGGCCAGGCTCGAGGCGGGCAGCCGCCCGGAGGAGATCCGCCGGGCGAGGGCCCAGGCGGATGCCCTGAAGGCCAAGGCACGGACGGCGCAGATCACCTACGCGCGGCAACAGAAGCTCGGGAAACAGAAGCTCGCCGCACCGGAGGACGTCGACCAGGCCCGCGCCGCCGCGGATGCGGCCGAGGCAGAGGCACAAGCGGCCGAGGAAACCTACGCCCTGGCCGTCGCGGGGGCGCGCGCAGAGGACATCGCCCAGGCGAAGGCGGAGCTGGCCGCCCAGCGGGCGAACCTGGCGTTGTCCAAGGAACGACTGGCGGACACCACGCTGACGTCACCGGCGGCGGGCATCGTTCGCGAGCGCATCCTGGAGCCGGGGGACATGGCCTCGCCTCAGACCCCGGCCATGATCCTGGCCCTGACCGACCCCATGTGGGTGCGCGCCTATGTACCCGAGCCGGACCTGGGCCGCATCGTCCCCGGCATGGCGGCGGAGGTACGCACCGATAGTTATCCCGAGACGATCTATCGCGGCTGGGTCGGCTTCATCTCCCCCACCGCCGAGTTCACGCCGAAGAACGTGGAGACCCCGGACCTTCGCACCCGCCTCGTCTATCAGGTACGGGTGTTCGTCTGCAACCCGGAGGGGGAGCTGCGCCTGGGTATTCCGGCCACCGTCACCATTCCGCTGGATCAGCCCAAGCCCAGCGCCGGCGCTGACCACTGCGGGGATTAGCCCGATGGCGGACGACTCGGTCGTCGATTCTGCCCTGATCCTGGAGGACGTGGGCAAGGCCTTCCGCTCAGGGAGGCGCAACATCCAGGCGCTGCAAGGCGTCAGCATCGCGGTGGAGCCCGGCAAGGTCACGGGGCTGATCGGCCCGGACGGTGCCGGCAAGACCACGATGATGCGTCTCGCCGCTGGCCTCCTGCGGGCGGACGCCGGGAGGATTCGCGTGCTCGGCATGGACGTGGCCCGGGAGCCCCTGGAGGTACAGTCGGCGATCGGATACATGCCGCAGCGTTTCGGGCTGTACGAGGACCTGAGCGTCCAGGAGAACCTGGACTTGTACGCAGACCTGCAGGGGGTCCCCACCGTGCAGCGCCCGGATCGCTTTGCGGAGCTGCTGCGCATGGTAGGCCTGACATCCTTCACCGGACGCCTTGCCGGAAGGCTCTCCGGCGGCATGAAACAGAAGCTCGGCCTCGCCTGCACCCTGGTGCGCCCTCCCCGCCTGCTGCTGCTCGACGAGCCCACCGTCGGTGTCGACCCGGTTTCGCGGCGCGAGCTCTGGACCATCGTCTACCGCCTCGTGCGCGAGGAGGGCATGAGTGTCCTTCTGAGCACTGCCTACCTGGACGAGGCGGAGCGCTGTGACGCCGTCATCCTCCTCCACCGGGGGTGCCTGCTGGGCCAGGGAACACCCTCCTCGTTCAGCGAACCGCTCGCGGGCCACAGCTTCCTGGTGAAGGTGGACG
>Ga0316578_10001262_pt1 | contig 10105 bp, 9 predicted proteins | sample J0NA_2_FD_203076 | JGI IMG/M metagenome (GOLD analysis project Ga0316578, IMG submission 203076) | Rhizosphere microbial communities from salt marsh grasses in Alabama, United States - J0-2_160517rDrC | ecosystem: Host-associated > Plants > Roots > Rhizosphere | place: USA: Alabama | collected...
AGATGCCAACTGATCCGCAGTGGGAGCGTGGTTGGCGGAGAGACAAATCGGGAAAGTGGCCCGCGGGCGGCCATGTTCGAAAACTGGCTGGATTGCATCGAAGGGAAAAGCGAACGCCCGGCGAGCGAGATCGAAAACGCGCTGGAGGTCACACGCCTGGTATGCGCGGTCAGCGAGTGCTCCCCCATCGTCGATGTCAATCCGCGCTACACCAAGGTCGTGCAACGGGACGAGGACAACTACTTCCGCACGATCAGGGATATCGAGTCGCTCTTTGAGCGCTGCTTTGAGGATTTCAAGATGCCGCACGAGACCCGCGCTGCCAGATGGACGAAAAGGGGCAGGTCGCTGGATATGAGCGAGTACGACCATTTCGAAAAACCCTGCTCAGGATAGCCGCGCATCGAGCGCCCGACAACCTAATACCGCAGCACATCCCAAGAATACATGCGCATACACACGTGGTATGTGGGATATTGGGGCATCCTATCCCACATCTCTATCAAAGCGCCTACGCAGTGGCAGACAACATTTGAATCCGGCGGAAATTGTGAGGAGGGTTGGTTTGTGGGGTGCGGGCGAGCGCTTCGCCCGCACCCCACACCCTCACAAATTTTGACCGCACCCAAAACATTTTACAGCAAGGAGCAAGATGAACGAGAACGACAATCACTTGGCAATCCAAGCACAGGACCTGCACAAAAACTATGGCGACGTCTACGCCGTGCAGGGCGTCAGCTTCGACGTGCAGGTGGGTGAGGTCTTTAGCCTGCTGGGTCCCAACGGCGCGGGTAAGACGACGACCATCTCGATGGTCTCCTGCCTGCTGGCGCCGACACAGGGCGACGTGCGCGTGATGGGCCACTCGGTCAAGAGCGATCCGATGGCCGTCAAGGCCGCCATCGGCGTCGTGCCGCAAGAGATCGCCCTGTACGAAGACCTCTCCGCTCGCGAAAACCTCACCTTCTGGGGCAAGATGTACGGCCTGCGCGGCGGTGCGCTCAAGCAGCGCGTGGACGAGGTGCTAGAGGTCATCGGCCTAGACGAGCGGCAGAAGGGGCGCGTGTCCAAGTTCTCCGGCGGAATGCAGCGACGGCTGAACATCGGCATCGCGCTGCTGCACAAGCCGCAGGTGCTCATCCTGGACGAACCCACCGTGGGCATCGATCCTCAGAGCCGACGCAACATCCTGGATAGCGTCAAGGAGCTAAACCACGCGGGCACGACCGTGCTCTACACCACTCACTACATGGAGGAAGCCCAGGAGCTCTCCGACCGCATCGCCATCATGGATCACGGCAAGATCATCGCCTACGGCACGCACGAAGAACTGGTCAAGATCGTCGGCGAGATGGATCGCATCACTCTGACGATCAATGCCGAATCTGCCAAGGTGATCGAGCGGTGGCAAGCCACCGAGGGCGTCGAGCAAGTCACTGCCGAAGACGGCACGGTGGAGCTGCTGGTAGACGACAGCAACCTGGTCCTGCCGCACCTGTTCGAAACGGCCACACAGGCAGGCGTGCGCATCACGTCGGTCGATATCCAGGAGCCAAACCTGGAAACCGTGTTCCTGCACCTGACAGGGCGGGCGCTGAGGGACTGATAGGAGGCACCCATGAAGATTCTAGATATTGCCCTCAAAGACATCCTGCGCTCCCTGCGCAACTATTTCTTCCTGGGCTTTGGGCTCGGCGTGCCGATTTTGATGGGCGTGATATTCTACTTTGCCTTCGGCGGCCTGGCCAGCGAGGACGGTTTCGAGATCGCCCAAGTGGAGGTCTTGATCGTCAATCGCGACGAGCCGCTGGCAGAGTACGATGGCTTTTCCGCCGGCAAAATACTGGCCGACTTTTTGCAGTCCGAGGAACTGGCGGGGCTGCTGGCGGCGACGGAGGCTGCTAGCGCCGCCGACGCCCGTGCCGCCGTCGATAACCAGGAGGCCGACGTCGCCGTCATCATCCCGGCGGACTTGAGCACAGCCGCGTTCGATCCGCAGGGCAAGGCCGAGGTCGAGATATATCACGACCCCACACTGACTATAGGACCAGGCATCGTCACATCCATCGTCACCCAGTTTATGGACACGCTGGTCGGCTCCAAGATCGCAGCGGGCGTGGCTTACGACCAACTGACCGCACAAGGTGCAACGGTCGACGCGATGGTCTTGCAAAACGTCGCCACGCAATATGGGGAATGGTCAGCCACCCTGGCCGAGAGCCAGGGCGCGAGCCCCCTACTCGACATCCGCTCTCCCGCTGGCAAAAAAGAGGAAGAAGGCAATATGGCCTTGGAGATGGTCGGCGGTGTTATGACGGGCATGATGGTCTTTTACGCCTTTTACACTGGCGCGGCATCGGCGATGGGCATCTTGCAAGAAGAGCAAGATGGCACGCTGCCCCGGCTCTTGACCACCCCTACCCCACCCTCGGCCATCCTGGGCGGCAAGCTCGTCTCCGTGTTCGCCCTGGTCATCGTCCAGGTGCTCGTGTTGATGGCCTTCTCGTCCTTGATCTTCAAGACCGAGTGGGGCGCGCCCGGCCCGCTATCGATGGCGATCGTGGGTCTGGTCGTCCTAGCAGCCAGCTTTGGCATCTTTATCATGTCGTGGCTCAGGGATAGCAAGCAAGCGGGCGTCGTCATCGGCGGTGTGATGACGGTGTTGGGCATGGTGGGCATCAGCAGCGTGTTCACTGCCAACGTGCCGGGAGCAGAAGGCGGAATCACGGAAATCCTGCCCCTCTTTGTGCCGCAGGGATGGGCCATGCGCGCGTGGCGACTGGCCATAGAGGGCAGCACCGCCGGCGACGTGCTCCCGCCCTTCGGCGTGATGCTCGTTCTGGCCGCCGCCTTCTTCGCCATCGGCGTGCTCAGATTCAAAAAACGATTCGTGTAGGAGAGGACTCATGCGTATCATCGACCTAACGATAAATGATCTGAAACAAATCGTCCGCGACTGGAAAACAGCCCTGTTCCTGGTGGCGATGCCTATCGGGTTCACGCTCTTCTTCGGTGTGATCTTTGGCGGCGTGGGCGGCGAGCGAGACCCGCGCCTGCCGGTCGGCTTCATCGACCAGGATGGCGGCAGCGTCCTCAGCACTCACCTGCTCGGCTTGCTGGATGCATCGGATGCCATTCGCCCGATCGTATCGGATGAATCCATCGAGCGTGCGGAGAAAAAGGTGGGCGACGAGGACTGGGCCGCCGCTGTGATCGCCCCCGCCGGCTACAGCGAGCGTGTCCTGGCAGGAGAGGATATCGCCCTGACAATCATCGTCGATGGCTCCACCGCCGCCGGCTCGACGGCGCGGGGCGGCGTGCAGACCGCCGTCACGCGCCTGCAGGGGGCAGTCAAGGCCGCCCAACTCAGTGCCAAAGCCCTGGAATCCCAAGAGAAGTCCGTTGACGAGGAACTCGTGACACAAGCTTTGGATAACGCTATCGAGGCGTGGCGCGAGCCACCGCTGACGGTCAGCGTGGCACAATCGGGCATCACCACAGAAGAGGATGAGGGAGAATCGGTGATGGCGACCCCTTACGGACAATCCTCGCCGGGCATGATGGTCCAGTTCTCCATCGCGGGCATCATGAGCGCAGCCCAAGTTGTGGTGCTGGAGCGCAAATCCCGCAGCCTGCAGCGGCTGCTGACGACGGCCATCTCGCGGGTAGAGATCATCCTGGGGCACTATTTGACCATGTTTGTGATGATCTTTGTCCAGCTTGCCCTGCTGATCGGCTTTGGGCAACTGGCACTGGGAGTGGATTACGCGCGCGCGCCTGTCGCCATACTGCTATTGGCGGTGACGATGTCGCTGTGGACGGCCAGTCTTGGGCTGCTGATCGGCGTCCTGGCCAAGACGGAGGACCAGACCATCATCTTCTCGATGGTCCCTATGTTCATTCTATCGGGGATGGGCGGGGCGTGGATGCCGTTGGAGGTCACCGGCGAGGCGTTTCAGACCATCGGCCATCTCCTGCCCACCGCCTGGGCGATGGACGGGATACAGAACATCATCGTTCGCGGCCTGGGGCTGGAATCAGCGCTACTCCCGTCAGGCATCATGCTGGCCTACGCAATCGCGCTCTTTGCGCTGGCCGCGTGGCGGTTCAAGTTCGAGTAGCAACACGAAATTCACGAAAAACGCGAATCTCAAGAAAGCTTTCGAAAGGTTCGCGTTCTTCGTGGTGTCATTCATGATTCCAAGCCCGGATTGCAAGCCCAGACGTAACGCCGCTGAACACGCTGGATAGCACCACCTTCTCCGGGTCGAATATGCGGCCCATCATCTCGATGAAGCACGGGATCTGCGCCGAGCCGCCGGTGCGCACCACCGCATCGATCTCGTCGACGCTCAACCCGGAACGTTCCACCGTATCCAACAAGCAGCTCTCGATGCGCCTGACGGCGTCGGTGATGAGCGCCTCGAACTGTGCCCGCGTGATCGGCTGCCACAGGTCGATATCCTCGCCTGCGATCTGGATCGTGGCAAAGTGGGCCGCAGAAAGGGCGATCTTGGCCCGCTCCACCTCGTCGACCATGTGCATCGCATAGTTGTTCACCAGTAGCGACTCCAACGCCCGCACCCGTGATGGATGGCTGCCGTTAATCTGCGCCAGCTCCAAAAAGCGCAGCGAGTCCGGACGGTTCAGCTCGGGGATGGTCTGCCAGTGCACCAGCGAGTCAGTGTACGTGTCAGGAAATGGCACCTCGTCTTCACCCCAAGTCGACCCGCGTCCAAAGTGGTCCAACAGCAGCCGCTCGATGATGCGCTGGTCGAACACGTCGCCCGCGATCCCCACCCCACCGGTGCTAAAGATCTGGCGCTCCGTGGGGTCGCCGCCGACGCGCATGACGGTGATATCGAGCGTGCCGCCGCCAAAGTCAAACACGACCACATTCTGCGGCTCCTTCACGGTCAGCTCGTAGTGTAGCGCCGCCGCCACCGGCTCCAGCTCGAAGGCTACCTCGCGGAACCCCGCCACCTCCGCCGCACGGCGCAGACGCTCCTCGGCACGCTGATTGTCACCGGCGGGCCCACCCGCCGCATCCTCCTTGCCACCGACAAAGATCACCGGCCGACCCATCACCACCCCGTTGACCAGCTCGCCCGTCTCCGCCTCCACCCGCTCCCGCAGCGCCCGCAGATAGACGGCGACCAATTCCTCCAACGCATAATAGCGGCCAAAGATATCGGTCCCCTCGTAGCTGGTGGCCAGCCCGCTCTTGAGCGAACGTAGCAGCCGCCCCGGCGTCAGCTCGTCCACCATCACGTAGACATCGCGAACGAAGAACATCTCGGAGGCCACAACCTCGATCTCACCCACGTAGTGGCGCGCCATCCGGCTGGGCCGCCCGACGTTCTGGCGATAGTACTCGTCGATCGCCTCCTGACCGACGAACACCTCCTGCTTGCGCGTGACGTAGAGCACCGAGCGGATCACCCCCGGATCGCGGCTTTCCGGATCGAGCGGAAAGATGCGCACACGCTGCCCATCGAACACCGCCGCACCAGAGTTGGTCGTACCGAAATCAAGACCGATGTGCATAACTTGTTCCTATTTCTGTGCGATCAAGAGATTTTCGTGTGTCATCTTGAGACAAACTCCATTCTCTACCTTTTCCCGTGTCTCCCTCCAAGACGGCCCTCCTAACGAAACCAGGCGCTTGCTCTCGACCTCCACCGCCGCCCGCTCCTGCTCCGCCTGGGCCCGCCAATACTGCCACACGTGATGCTCAGCGCTCTCAAAACCGTGCTGGATCGCCCACTCGGTCGGTGGCGTCTCGTACTGCTCCCCCTTCCACCCGGCCTCGAAAAGCCACCCTCCCGGCTTTAGCAGTTCAAACCCGACTTGCACATTTGACACCCCGCGGGGTCCCAAGGGCGCTAATCGCAGCAACACGATATCAAAGCTCGCGTCCTCGAACGGCAGCATCCCCCGGGCGTCTGCCCTGAAAAGCATAACGCTCGGTAGACCACCCGCATTCACCTTTGCCTTCTCGATGATGGGCCACGAAAAATCAAAGGCATAGATCTCGGTGCCTGGCTCTGCCACCTCCGCCAGCCAGCGCGTAAAGTGGCCCGTGCCCATGCCGACCTCCAGTATGCGGCAGCCCGGTCTCGTCCGCCGGGCGATCCCTTGCATACAAAACGCCATGCCCTTCAACTGGCGAGCGCAGAGACTGTAGTACGCATCCCTGGCTTCGACGATCTCCGAGTCCAGCCAGGTCTTGTTTGGATCATCGATGGCGTCATGACCGGTCTCGATGATAAAGAAATCGGGCACACCGTCCACAATCTCGAACTCTCGCCCACAGGGCACGCAGCATAGAGAAGCAGCCGCGGTCACAAGCGAATCCTTACACACTGGACAACAAAAATCGCCCAACATCACGCCCCTCCTCGGCTATTCCACGCCCGGATCGCCAATCCCGACGTGACGCCGCTAAAAACGCTCGAGAGCACCACCCTTTCCGGCCCAAAGATACGCGCCAGCATCTCGACAAAGCACGGGATCTGCGCCGAGCCGCCGGTGCGCACGACGGCGTCGATCTCGTCGATGCCAAGGCCGGAGCGCTCCACCGTATCCAGCAGACACGCCTCGATCTGGCGCACCGCATCGGCGATGAACGCCTCGAACTGTGAGCGCGTGACCGGCTGCCACACGTCGATATCCTCGCCCGCGAGTTGGATCGCCGCAAAATAGTCCGACGAGAGCGCGATCTTGGCCCGCTCCACCTCATCGACCAGGCGCATGGCATAGTTGTTCATCAGCAGCGATTCCAGCGCAGCTATCTGCTCCGGATGGCTGCTGGTCAGCCGCGCGGTGCGCAAAAAGTCGAACGTCTCCGGGCGGTTCAATTGCAGGATGGTCTGCCAGTGTACCAGTGGGTCGGTGTACTTGTCGGGAAAAGGCGCACCGTCGTCACCCCACGTCGACCCGCGCCCAAAGTGATCCAGCAGCAGTCGCTCGATGATGCGCTGATCGAACACGTCGCCCGCGATATCGACCCCACCTGTAGCAAAGACACGCCGCTCCGCAGGATCGCCGAGCCGCGTCACGGTGATATCGAGCGTGCCGCCGCCAAAATCAAAGACGACCACATTCTGCGGTTCCCCCACCGTCAGCTCGTAGTGCAACGCCGCCGCCGCCGGCTCCAGCTCGAAAGCTACCTCGCGGAAACCCGCCATCTCCGCCGCGCGGCGCAAGCGATCCTCCGCGCGCCGGTTATCCGCCTCCGTGCCGCTGTCGACAAAGGCCACCGGGCGGCCCATCACCACCCCCTCGACCGGCTCTCCCGCCTCCGCCTCCACTCGCTCCCGCAGCGCACGCAGGTAGATGGCGATCAGCCCCTCCAGCGTATAGACGCGGCCAAAGATGTCGGTCCCGGCATGATCGCTGGATAGTGCGCTCTTGAGCGAGCGTAGCAGCCGCCCCGGCGTCAACTCATCCACCAGCACGTAGACATCGCGCACAAAGGTCGCCGGCCCAACGGGATATCCCTTCACCGACCCGACATCGCCCATCGTGATCTCGACCTCGCCGACGTACTGGCGCGCCATGCGGCTGGGACGCCCAATATTCTGGCGGTAGTATTCGTCAACTGCCTCCTGGCCGACGAACACCTCCTGCTCACGAGTGATGTAGAGGACCGAGCGAACCACGCCCGGGTCGCGGCTGGCAGAGTCGAGCGGGAAGACGCGCACACATTCTCCATCGAAAACCGCCGCACCCGAATTGGTCGTGCCAAAATCAAGTCCGATGTGCATACGCCCACCTCAGACCTGCGAGGTTTCAGGCGAACCAGAGGTTCGCACAACCTGGCAAGTCTCCTAAACCATCACCACCGCGACCGCCGGGTCGCGGTCAAAGGCGTACACCCGCGCGCCCTTGCTCGATCGCGTGTACAGCGGGATGTCGCCCACCGAGGCAAAGATCACCTTGCCGGAGTAGGTCAGATAGAGCAGCTTATCCTCCGGCGTGCAGCAAAACGCCCCCAGCACGTCAAATGCCTGGATGACCGACTTGGCCTTGCCGCCGGGACGCGGACGCGGCTCGAACTGGGACGCACCGCGCCGCACGGCGAACCCGTCCGCCGTGACGACCAAAATATGTGTGCCGTCATCGCTCATAGGCAGCGCCGCGACGACCTCATCGTCGTCATCCAACTCCAGTCCAACCGCCCCCGCGCTCTCGATGGATCGCTGTGGGAACCGAATCTCTTTTCCCCAGCGGGTAACCAGCATCAGGTCGCCCTCGTCGCCATCGACGACAGTCACCGGCACATCCCTGCGGAACGGGCTCTCGATCAGCGGCTCGCCCTTTTCCACCCGCCGGTCTAGGTCGATGCGGAGCAGCTGGCGCACGAAACCCCGCCGGGTGACAATCGTCCAGAAACGCGGTTGATGCGCCACGGCCACAGCTCCTGTCAGCCACTCGTTCTCACCCAGCGCCGGGCCATCAACTGCAGGCCAGTCGCTCCCCTCCAGCAGTGGTACGTCAGAAAGCGGCAGCCTGAGGCCGCGCCCCTGGCTGGTGAGCAGCAGCACCTCGGCATGCGGGCGGGCGAGCAGCACGCGCCGCAACCCCGGCATCGCCCCCTTGCTCAAGAGCGCCTGCTCCTGGCGGGCCAGCTTGTGCCCCTGGGCCAGCGGCACACGCGCCGCCTGCAACCCATCGGAAAGCAACACCACGCACGGCTCATCCGATACCTCGCCGTTCACAAGCGCCTGCAGCGTGGTGACTTTATCGCGCAGGGCGTTCATCTCCTCGCCATCAACTGCCGTGCCCGGCGCACGCCGCTCCAGGCGGATGATCTCATCGCGCAGCCGTTCGTTCTCCTCATCCAGCGCAATCAGCCGCTCCGCCAGAGTCTCGACAATCGAAGGAGCCGCCTGCGGGTGCTTTTGCGCCTCCGCGATCCACCACTTGACGTCGTCTTTACGGATCATAAGTCACCTGCTCAAAGAGTCTGTTCCACTTCCAGCTCGCCCAGCACTTTCACCAGCCGCACCGGCACTTGCCCATCGCGTTTGAGTGATGTGTTGTATAGACAATGCTGAAGCACATCGGCGTCCTTCAACAATTCATCAAGATCGCCGTGTACCTGGCCTTTATCACTGTGATGCAAGACCGCCGTGCCAACAACCGCGATCTCTTGCTCAGTGAAGCATCCCAAATCGGACATGATCTTTTGAGCCTCGACAGAGCCTGACGCCGCATGATCCCTGGGTTCGCCCGTCTTGTAGGTCCAAATATCGTGCAACATACCGGCGATGGTGCATAGCTCAGAATCTAGCCCGCGTTTGAGAGCCAGCAAAGCGCAGGCCTGCGCCACGCCGTAGAGATGCACGAACCCGCAACGGCGCTCTTCCACGTCCGGCTGCTGCCGTAGGATGCCATCGACCACTTGACGAACCAACTCCACTCGATTCATATCCTCTCTCCACCTCCGCTACTACATGCCGAAATAGCCAGAAGTGTGACAAACCGATTATGGTACGGGCAGATGATTTTGTCAACGCATAGTCCCAAATGCCTGGTTGCGTTTTGGAGGTTTTGCGGTAGACTGGCAAAGAAATCCTAAATGCGAAAACGAGGAAAAAGGTGCAAAATCAACACAACACACACCAGCGTTCATGGCTAGTCCGCTATTGGTGGCTGCTCCTTGTGGGCTGTACCGTATTAGTGAGCTGCCCTGTGCTAGCAGCATATGCGGCATTTACAGCCAGCGCCCAGACGGTAGCTATCTACAGCGCTTCAGTGTCATTGCTGGTTCAGCACAGCACTGGGGATGATAATCAGCTAACCGAGAAGACAGCCCACACCTACGCCCAAATGCTAACAGAGCGTCCTGTTCTGGAGGCGACAATCAATAAGCTTATGCTGAACGAGACTTGGGAGGAGTTGGAAGCACGAACGACCGCTAAAGTGGTTTCTGACACACAGATGATCCAACTGAGTGTGGAGGATACCGACTCCGCTCGCGCCGCAGCGGTCGCCAACACTATCGCAAACGAGTTTATCACCCAAAACCAAGCTTCAGATAACCTGATCATCCTTGAGCAAGCCCAAGTACCTACTATCCCTGTCCGCCCGCATATAG
>Ga0316578_10001263_pt1 | contig 10104 bp, 8 predicted proteins | sample J0NA_2_FD_203076 | JGI IMG/M metagenome (GOLD analysis project Ga0316578, IMG submission 203076) | Rhizosphere microbial communities from salt marsh grasses in Alabama, United States - J0-2_160517rDrC | ecosystem: Host-associated > Plants > Roots > Rhizosphere | place: USA: Alabama | collected...
ACCCTGACGTTTTCGGATAGAACCTCCGGGCCCATCAACGCGGTCTTCTTCGACTGGGAGCACGGAAGCTTCTGGGGTGGATCGAGCAATCATGGCGACGACTACGGAGTCGTCTGGTAGCCCACGGAGGCGGAGTGGGAAGACCCCTCTTCGCCCGTCTCGAGGTCCTGTAGTGGTGAGGTAAAAAGACAAAGGTCTTGTTATGCCACTGTGCTTTTGAATAGCTTCTTGCGACGCGAATGATTGCTGGTTCTGACCGCGTGCCTTTTGCGTCTACAAAATCGCAAAGCTGTTCATGAGTCACCGGGGCCCTGACCGGGGCACCCTCTTGTTCACACCACCCGGAGAAATGGACCCGGGACAAGGAAGGGAAGCTCGCGAAATGGCCACCACGAAGAAGCCTGCAGCCAAGAAGGCCGCTCCGGCGAAGAAGCCCGCAGCAAAGAAGCCGGCGGCGAAGAAAGCCGCTCCGGCGAGGAAGGCCGCAGCGAAGAAGCCGGCGGCGAAGAAGGCTGCTCCGGCGAGGAAGACCGCGGCGAAGAAGCCGGCGGCGAAGAAGGCTGCTCCGGCGAAGAAGGCTGCTCCGGCGAAGAAGGCAGCGGCGAAGAAGCCGGCGGCGAAGAAGGCTGCTCCGGCGAGGAAGACCGCGGCGAAGAAGCCGGCAGCAAAGAAGGCTGCTCCGGCGAGGAAGCCGGCGGCGAAGAAGGCTGCCCCGGCGAAGAAGGCTGCCCCGGCGAAGAAAGCTGCTCCGGCGAAGAAGGCAGCGGCGAAGAAGCCGGCGGCAAAGAAGGCTGCTCCGGCGAAGAAGGCACCTGCCAGGAAGAAGTAACCCGGCTCGGAAGATCGAGGGGGTGTGTTTTCGGGGCGGGCCCTGGGGTAGATACCCCGGGGCCTGCCCCCGCGTCTTTTCACCTCCAACCGGCCATGCCCTTCCCGGACCATGACGGCCGCACTCCTTACCAGACTTCGTACCCGCCTCCAACGCTCCGAGACCGTTGCCCCGGTGGCCATGGCCATCACCGTGGGGGCATTGGCCGCCGGAGGAGCCATCGTCCTCCGCCTTCTGATCCGTGCCGTTCAATGGGCGTTCTTCGATCAGGGCGAGCGGCTCATCGGAAGCTTCGGGTTTCAAGGCCTGGGTCGGCTTCACCTGATCCTGGCGCCGGCTCTCGGGATGGTGTTGGTGTCGTGGATGGTGCGACGATGGGCGCCGGAGGCCCAGGGGCACGGAGTTCCGGAGGTCCAGTACGCCATACATATGCTGGGCGGGCGGATCCGGGCACGGGTGGCTGCGGTGAAGGCCGTAGCCTCGGCGCTCAACATCGGATCGGGTGGGTCCGTGGGACGGGAGGGCCCCATCGTGCAGATCGGATCCTCCCTCGGGAGCACCGTGGGTCAGGTGTTGGGTCTGGGGCCGTCCCACACGAGAATCCTGGTGGCTGCCGGCTCCGCCTCCGCCATCGCGGCAACCTTCAACGCCCCCATCGCCGGCGTGATGTTCGCGATGGAGGTCATTTTGGGAAGCTTCGCCGCCCGGTCCTTCGGACTGGTGGTGATTGCCTCCGTGACCGCGACAGCCATATCGCAGGCTGTGCTGGGGGATGCTCCCGCGTTTCGGCTGGTGGAGCCCTTCACCCTCCTCAGTGAGTGGGAGTTCCTTCTATACCTGGCTCTGGGCGTGTTTACCGGTCTCATTGCCCTGGCCTACGTCCAGGCGGTCTACTGGTTCGAGGACTCCTTCGAGGCCTGGAAGGTCAGTCCGACCCTCAAGGCTGTCGTGGGTGGCCTGGGTGTGGGGGCCATGGGATGTTTCGGGAGCGAGCTCCTCTTCGGCGTGGGGCACGAAGGTGTGGAGCTAGCCCTCAGGGGGGAGATGGCCCTGGGGTTCATGCTGGTCCTGGTCCTCCTCAAGATCCTGGCCACCTCGATGACCCTGGGGGCGGGGGGCTCTGGAGGAATCTTTGCACCGTCCCTCTTCATCGGGGCCATGGCGGGGGGAGCTTTCGGAAAAGGGGTGAACCAACTCCTTCCCGGCATCACCGCCCCCCCGGGAGCCTATGCCCTCGTGGGGATGGCGGCCCTATTCGGTGCTGCGGCTCACGCCCCCATCACCGGGATCCTCATCCTCTTCGAGATGACGGACAACTACCGCATCATCCTCCCTCTGATGTTTGCTGTGGTGGTGGCCTATCTCATGGCCTCGTCCCTGTTCCAGGACTCCATCTACTCCATCAAGCTCCGCCGAAAAGGGGCGTTGAATGCGCCGCGGCAGGAGCTTGGCGTGCTGGACCTCCTCCTGGTAACCGATGCCATGTCCATGGAGTACGAGACGGTCCTCTCCGAAATGCCCGTCGAGGAGCTGGCGGATTTGGCCCGAAACGGAAAGACCCGTAGCTGGTTGGTCTTGGACTCCACGGACTCCCTCGTGGGGATGGTCACGGAGACAGACCTCGAGGACGCCATCGTGGTGGGACGAGACGAGGACACAAAGGTCGGGGATATCATGACCCGGTCCCTTATCACCTGCTCACCGGGTGAACCGTTGAGGACCGCATTTCGGCGGTTCTCCGAGCGGGCGGTGCATCAGATTCCCGTCGTGGAGGACGACGACCCGGGGAAAGTCGCAGGAGTGCTCCGTCGAAACGAGCTCCTCTGGGCGTACAAGGAGTTGGCGGACGAACACCAACGCTTGCTCGACAGGACCGGGGACGAGGGAATCTCAGCGAAATCCGAATCGGTGCAGATGGAGCTGCAGGTCCGGGAAGGGCAGGAGGAGCTTTGCCTGAGGCGGATCAGGGAGATCCCGCTGCCTAGAGAAACGCTCATCGTTCTCCTGAGGCGGGGGGACAGGGCCATGGTTCCCAGGGGCGACACGCGGGTGGAACCCGGGGACGTGCTGATCCTCCTGACCACCCGGGCACAGGAGGAGAGCCTCAGGATGTGGATCGGGGCGCTATGAGACCCGAGGACGACTCCATTCCCAGTGGCACGTGCCTCCGATGGCGGGATTTCGCTCCGGATTGCGTTGGAAGGGACGTACCGAGGTAGTACGCCCGATCCGGATAGGAGGTATTCGATGCGACCGGTGACGACCCTTCTGGTTTCCCTGGCGGCGGTGCCGCTCTTCCTCCTGGGAACCGGTTCCGCCGGGATTGCGCAGGACGGGAAGAGACCCCTCCTCTCCGAGGAGATCAGTCGGGTCCTCGGCAAGGATGGGCCCGAGGCTGCAGAACGGCACTTCAACGAGATCTATCCTGCACGAGCGGACCGCTACGAGATCGATCTGAACGGGATGGCCATGCTGGCGGCCGCCCAGATTCAGGCGAACGAGATAGCGGCCGCTGAAGCGGTCTTCAGGATGGTGAGCGTCCTGCAGGAGGGGGAGCTCGCGAAGTACATGCCCGGCGTGGCTGCCGCCGCACGGGAGGAGCAGGAGCGCGACGCTGCCCAGCGGGACGGGGCGAGAAGGGCGGAGGCCCAGGAGACGGAACCCACCGATCTTGATCTTGGCCCCAGCCGAGACGATCTGAGCAGGTTCTTCGGCGAATATGGGGACCCCGATGGCCAGGACCGCCAGCCGGTGCCGAGGAACCTCTACATCTTCCAGACCTGTGACGGCTATCTGGTCGCCGCCCCGATGTGGGCCGATGTGTCACCGTGGATCCTGACGTCCACGGGGGATACCTCGTTCGAGCATTCATCCTTCCACACGTTCACGATGAACTTCGAGGTCGACGAAGAAGGAAATGCCGCAGCCCTGGTCCAGGAGGGGGACGATCTCGGCACCGAGGGCAGCCACCTCCAGCGCATCAAGCCGCTGGAAGATCCCACCTGCTGGGTCTGGAGAGGGTGAGAGAGAAGCCAGGAAGTCCGACACCAAGGGGGGGTGAGGGGCCGCAACCCGGCGGGGGCTTTTCTCAGCGGGCGGTCCGACGGGATCCCCGGACCCCGGCGACAGGCGGCTAGCGGGATACGGGGATCCGGAAGGAGTCGAGGCCCATGGCCTGCCAGGTGGGGACCTCTGCCATGCCCCAGAGGATCGCGACCGCCAGCACCGTCTCTCGTCCGGGGGTCTCCGCGGCAGGGTCGTGGCCGAGGCGTGGAATTCTGGGACCGTAGGATTCGACCAGATGGAGATTGGCTTTCGGCACGCCTCGGGGGTCTTGTGAGCCATCTGCCGCGTCCGCGGCTCGACTCATGGTCACCCCAATCCAGGTGAATTCGCCCAGCGACATCCCCTCCCGGGCGAGTGCCTCAGCCAGCACGATCCGGGCGCGGGTGCTCCCCGCGAGGGCCTTGGCTCCGGAAACGAGCCGGCGAAGGCCCAGTGGCCCATCCTCCCCACTCCCCTCACCGGGTTGTACCGTCTCTCCGGCCCATTTCGCCAGCTCCTCCCAGGCTGCGTCGTTCACCGCCAGGTACCGAACCAAGCGGTCCTCGGTCACGACGCCGTCAGCGGGAACCTCGAAAGGGTGCTCCGTCTCGAGGCGGCGCAATGTCTCCGTCGCGTCCCTGTGTTCGTCGAGCCCACCGAACGCCGACTCCACGCCTCGTTTCAGGGCGAAACCACCAATCCCAACGCCGACGGCCAGGAGTACCATCAACAGGGCGGCGATGCCCAGACACCCCACCAACAGCTTGGCACCATGCGGGATCTTCCTGGATTCCTGGGGGATAGACTCCTGGCGATCCATACGTCCGCCTCAATCTGCTGTACCGGAGGTCCCAGCGGAGCCACCCGTCTCCTCGGCGAGGCGACGAACGTGGGGCGCCAATCCCGGCAGAGCCCACTCTTTTCCCTGATAGGCCTGGAGCATTAGCCAGATCCAGAGAGCGAAGCCACCGAGGCTGAGACCGACGGAGAGGAGGAGTCCGACGAGCCAACCCACAATGGGGATGAAAGCGAGAACGGTGCTTAGAATCATCAATGCGACGGACAGGGCGACCATGGCCACGCATACCGCCAGACATTGAACGGCATGGAAGCGCACGAACGGCCGTTGCCGGTCGAGGATAAAGAAAAGGATGCCGGTGATGGGGCCGAGTACGTAGGCGAGAGTGCCCGCCAAGTTTTCGGGCAATCCCGATCCGGCAGCCGGCACGGGGTTCAGAGTCTCGGTAGGTCCTCCTGTGACGTCACTCACGGTGCCCTTCCTTTCTCGATTCGTGGTTTGGGGAGCCTCCTCTCCGACGAACGCAATGGGCCCCGACGAGCCGCCACAGGTTCTTCCGGGCGCTGGGGCATGAGGCCCGGTCCGGATCCTGCATGGCTACTCCTCCTGGAGAATGCGGCTCCGCCACGAATCCTCTGGATCCGACGTCGGCTGGCATCGGATCCCGCCCGAAAAAGAGACGCTCGTTCCTGCTGAACGGAGAGCTTCCCATGGAACCATGTTTCGCCTGATCCTCGCCGTGGCCTGGGTCGCCATCGCCGTTCCTGCCACGCTTCCAGGGCTGGCCTACTATGCCACCCCCCTTCAGGAGAGGCCCTTTGTTCCGGGCCATGGTCTATTCGCATCCTCCGCTGTCGTCGGCCACGGATTCGGGGTCGCCGGAGCGGGGATGATGATCATCGGGGTCGCCGGATATGCTCTGCGCAAGCGGGTCTTGGCCCTCGGGCGACTGGGCAAGCTCCGACGCTGGCTCCAGGTCCACATCTTCCTATGCACACTGGGTCCGTACCTGGTTCTGCTCCATACGACTCTCCGCTTTGGCGGTCTGGTGGCCATCGCCTTCTGGAGCATGGTACTCGTGGTGGCGAGCGGCGTGTTCGGACGGTACGTCTACGTCCGGATTCCCAAGACGATCCAGGGCCACTTTCTCACCCTGGAAGCATTGGAAGCCCGCCGGGAAGAGGCGGGGGAGAGAATTCGGGCCAGGTTCGGCCTCGGAGAGGGGGTCGTGGATCGACTCCTCGAGAATGCCCGTCCTCCGCGGCCCAAGGGGGCGTTCCACGCGCTACTCCTGGCTCTCCGGTGGGATGTGGCGCACCGACGCGGGAAACGGCAGCTGGAGGGGATCCTGGATGGGATCGGAGAATCCCCCGGAACCAGAAAGGAGCTGGCTCGCCTCCTGCAGGAAGAGGGTCGTCGGGGCCTCCAGGTCGCCCTGCTACACCCGTTCCAACGGCTCTTCCGGTATTGGCACGTCTTCCACCTCCCTCTCGCCATCGTGATGTTCCTCATCCTCGGCATCCACGTGACGGTGGCAATACTGTTCGGATATGTCTGGGTCTTATAGAGATCTGCGGGTCGCTGCCGGACTTCTCTTCCTGGCGCTCTCTCCGGCACACGCTCCGGCGCAGGTGCTCTCTCCAGGGAAGCTTTCCGAGGCCCACGCCCACCTGGAAGGCCTGGGGAACTGCACCCAATGCCACCAGCTACGAACGCGAGGGATCGACCGGAACCGTTGCTTGAGCTGTCATGAGCCGGTGGCCATGAGGATACAGGAGGGGGAGGGCTACCATGGAACACTCGTGGAGACCGATTGCGGAAAATGCCATAAGGAACATCTAGGAAAAAATTTCCGGGTGATGCATTTCGATGCAGAGTCCTTCGATCATGACTCGACGGGATACACCCTTCGGGGGCAACACGGGGAGGCAGACTGCCGATCCTGTCACAGGCGGGAGCTCATTCTTTCCCGGAAAGTCCTGGATTTCAAAGGAGCTGGAGGCGCGTTGGACCGGACCTTCCTGGGGCTGGGCACGGAGTGTGCGATCTGTCATGACGGAGACGATCCTCATGGGAGCCAGTTCGGAGATCAGCGATGCACGGGGTGTCACAATGAGGAGGGATGGGAGGGCGCGGAGGAGTTCGATCATTCGAGGGCTGCCTATCCCCTGGAGGGTCGTCATCGGGAAGTCGAGTGTGGCGCTTGCCACAGCGGGGGGGAAGCCAACTTCGAAGGCAACACTATCCTCTATCGCCCGGTGGACGCGTCGGACTGCCGGTCGTGCCACCAGGACCCCCACCGGGGGAGATTGTCGGGCCCGTGCTCCGGGTGCCACGAGCCGGGAGGGTGGAGTCGGATTCCAAGGAGCACGGTGGAAGGTGCCTTCGATCACCGGGGCACGCGATTCCCACTCGAGGGAGCTCACGAGAAAGCCCGGTGCGGAAGCTGCCATGATCCGGCATCCACCGCCCCCGGCACACACATCACCTTCCCGAGTGGTGAAGTGGGAATCCGAGCCTACCCTCGGCCGCGCTACGCCGAGTGCAGGTCCTGTCACACCGACCCGCACGCAGGAGCCTTCGAAGAGACGGGGTGCGACGACTGCCACACCGGGGAGGCCTGGTCTCCCACCGAGTTCGGGCTGGAGCGTCATGACCGGGAGAGCACCTACTCTCTGACCGGCGCCCACCGGGTGACCCCCTGCTCGGCCTGTCACGAATCAGGGGATCCGGGGGAACCGAGGTGGGAGTTCCGGATCCAGGGTGCGGACGACTGTGGGACCTGTCACGGATCAGATGATCCCCATGAGGGGGTCTTCGGGAATACGCCGTGCGAAACGTGCCACGACACCGGGTCCTTTCTCATGGAGGCCTTCGATCATGACAGAGCCGAAGTTCAACGGTGGATTCCGGAGTGTACGGTCTGTCACGGGCCCACCCAGCCCCACGGGGACCAGTTCCTCGGTCGGGAATGCAGCGAATGCCACTCGATCCGCTCCTTCGAGATCCCGGACTTCGACCACTCTCAAGCTCGGTTCGCCCTGGACGGAGCGCACCGGGAGGTGGCCTGCGACCAGTGTCACCGTCCGTCGGACCGTGCCGGGGAGGCGGGAGGCAGGATGGTGATCTATCGGCCTCTGGACTTCACCTGCATCACGTGCCACCGAGGAGGGCAGTGATGGCGGGACGGGGGCTCACCCTGGTGTGCGTCGTTCTGGCGGTGGAGCTGGCTCCAGCCGGGATACGAGCGCAGGGTGCGGAAGACGTCTTCCCTCACGGGCCCCTTCCGGAAGGAATCGGCTGCGCGGACTGCCACAGCACTCAGGGCTGGTCCCCACTGGACCCCCAGCGCTCCTTCGACCACGGAGAGGTTACCGGCTTCGCGCTGCTAGGCGGGCACGGGGATGTGCCCTGCGCGTCCTGCCATCAGGACCTTCGGTTCAGCGCCATGACGGTGGCTCCCAACGAGTGTGGGAGCTGCCACCTGGATGTCCACCAGGGCGCCCTGTCAGCCGACTGCTCGGGGTGCCACACCCCCGAGAGCTTCACGGCCGTATCCGGGGTCCGCGTCCACCAGACCACGGGCTTTCCGTTGGAGGGGGCACACTTGCAGCTGTCCTGCGAGGCCTGTCACTCCAGCGACCGGGGAGGGGCCTTCTCCCCCATTCCCGCCGACTGCATGGCATGCCACCGGGAGGAATTCGAGGCGCCCAAGCTGGTGGATCATGTCACCCTTGGCTTTCCCGGAAATTGTCTGGCTTGCCACTCCTCCCGGTCCTGGAAAGAGGTCGGGTCCTTCGACCACGAAACCTTCTCCGGAGGATTCCGGCTCCAGGGGGTCCACCAGGGGCTTCCATGCACAAGTTGCCACCTGTCTGGCGGAGGTCTCCGCTTCACCTCTCCCTCGGGTCCCGAGGATTGCGTCTCCTGTCACCAGGCCGATTACCAGCGGGAGCACGGGGGGAGTGGGTATCCGACGACCTGCACCCTGTGCCATTCCCCCTCGAGCTGGGAGGGCGCGGAAGACGACCACGCGGCCCTCTCCGGAGGGTTTGCGCTGGAAGGGGCACACCAGGATCTGGCATGTACCGACTGTCACGCGCCCGAAGGAGGTGAGAGCTTCTTCAGTCCAGGGGGGCCCCAGGACTGCGTGTCTTGTCATCAGGCGGACTACCAGCGGGAGCATGCTGGGAGCGGCTACCCGACGACCTGCATCACCTGTCACACCGTTTCCAGCTGGGAGGGCGCGGAGGGGGATCACGAAGCCCTCTCGGGCGGTTTCGTCCTGGAGGGTGCCCACGATGGGCTGGCGTGCGGCAGCTGTCATACTGCGGACGGGAGCGGCACTCTCTTCGAGCCTTCGGGCCCCGACGACTGCGTGAGCTGCCATCAGGCCGACTACCAGCGGGAGCATTCCGGGAGCGGCTACCCGACCACTTGCCTGACCTGCCACACGGTGTCCAGCTGGGAGGGAGTCCATGCTGATCACGAGACCCTGTCCGGCGGCTTTGTGCTCGTGGGGAACCACGACCAGCTGGCCTGCTCTTCTTGCCATATCGAGCCCAGCATGGAGTCCATCTTCTCCCCGTCGGATCCGGAGGACTGCCTCGCCTGCCATCAGGGGGATTTCCAGCGTGAGCACAGCGGGAGTGGATACCCCACGACCTGCCTGAGCTGCCACCTGGTGACCACCTGGGATGGCGCGGAGTTCGATCACGACGGCGCTTTCTTCCCCATCTACACGGGTTCCCACCAGGGGCAGTGGACCGACTGCTCCAACTGCCACACGGTTCCCGAGGACCTGCGGATCTTCTCCTGCCTGACTTGCCACGAGCACAACAAGACCCAGACGGACCAGGACCATTCTGAGGTAGGAGACTACATCTACGAGAGCGGCCAGTGCCTGGCGTGCCACCCGACGGGGAGGTCGGGGGGATGACGGGGAGCAGAGGGTTCTCTGCAGGGTTCTTGTATGCGGCCAGCCTGGCAGGGGTGGTGGGAGGCGTAGCCGGAGGCGCCCGTGCTCTCACCGCCCAGGAGGTACCGGAAGCCAGGGTCCTGGCCGTCGTGGACTACGTTGCAGGCTCCGACCTCTATCTCGCCGTAGGCACTGATCACGGTGTCCGTCCGTCGGACACCGTGTCGGTATACGACGGGGAGGAGGAAGGGGCCCTACGCCTGGGGTTCTTCCTCATCGTCTCCGCGACCAGCAGGAGGTCGGTGGCGAACATCCTGGGTGAGCCCTTCCCGGTGGAGCGGGGGAGCCAGCTCTACGTTGGGCTTCCGCTGGACCGGGTGAGAGAAATCAGTGAGGCAGACACGCTTTCCGAGGTGCTTGGGACGGAGGCAGGCGCCGGACCGGGGGTAGCGAGAGGAGCGTCCGATGCCGAACGGGGACCGACCATCTTCCACGGGCGGGTGTCGGCGGATT
>Ga0316578_10001264_pt1 | contig 10096 bp, 6 predicted proteins | sample J0NA_2_FD_203076 | JGI IMG/M metagenome (GOLD analysis project Ga0316578, IMG submission 203076) | Rhizosphere microbial communities from salt marsh grasses in Alabama, United States - J0-2_160517rDrC | ecosystem: Host-associated > Plants > Roots > Rhizosphere | place: USA: Alabama | collected...
CGACCGCAAGCGGAAGCTGGTGCTGTTGGAGACGCTGATCATGGAGCGCGACCTGACGACCAAGTCCGCTCCGGAGGGGTGGCCGCTGCGTAACGGCGGCGTTGTAACCTCGAAGTTCGGGTTCCGTCGTCACCCGATCACCGGTCGCCGCAGCATGCACATGGGTATCGATATTGCCGCGAAGCGTGGCACGGACATTGTCGCGATGGCCGACGGGCTGGTCATCTTCGCTGGCCGCAAGAGCGGTTATGGCAACATCGTCGAGCTGCGCCATGCCAGCGGGCTCGAGACCCGCTATGGCCACAACGAGCGAAACCTGGTCAAGGAGGGCGACTTGGTCAAGAAGGGCCAGCCGATTGCCAAGCTCGGATCCACAGGCCGCTCCACCGGCCCGCATGTGCACTTCGAGGTTCGCAAGAACGGCGAGGCGGTTAATCCCATTGGATACCTCGACCTGAGCCAACGCTCCCGCGTGGCCCGACTCTAACTCCTCCACCCCAGGCTGGCGCAAACGCCGGCGGCACCCTCGGGTGCCCCGGCGTTTGTCGTCTTTCAGGCCCAGCATCCGCGCGAATTCGCGCCCCGGACGGGCATCGGCCAATGGCTCGTGACGGAAGCGACGCCAGGGCGTCGCACTGCCCCTGCTCGCCATTTTCGGTATCATGCCGGGAAGTTGTCCCGCCAATCCCCGGCCGGTTACACGCCATACCATGAAGAACATCGTCAAGAAGGTTTTCGGCAGCCGCAATGACCGCCTGGTCAAGCGTCTGCTGAAGACGGTCCAAAACATCAACGACCTCGAACCCTCCCTCGAGGCCCTTGCGGACGATGCCCTCCGCGCCAAGACCGATGAGCTGCGCGGGCGGCTGCGCGACGGGGCAGACCTGGAGAGCCTGCTCCCAGAGAGCTTCGCCGTCGTGCGAGAGGCCAGCAAGCGCGCCCTTGGCATGCGTCACTTCGACGTCCAGATGGTCGGCGGCATGGTGCTCGACTCCTGCAAGATCGCCGAGATGCGCACCGGTGAGGGAAAGACCCTGGTGGCTACGCTAGCGGCCTACCTCAACGCGCTGCCCGGCAACGGCGTGCACGTGGTCACCGTCAACGACTATCTGGCCCGTCGCGATGCGGCCTGGATGGGCCAGATCTATCATTTCCTCGGTCTGAGCGTCGGCGTCATCAACTCCTCCGGCGGCCAGGGTCCCGATTCGTCTTCCTATCTGTACGATCCGAGCTTCGAGCCCGCCGACGGGCAGGGGTACCGCCATCTGCGCCCAGTCACGCGCCGGGAGACGTATCACGCGGACATCACCTACGGGACGAACAACGAGTTCGGCTTCGACTACCTGCGCGACAACATGGCGTTCACGGCCGAGCAGCGCGTCCAGCGTGATCCGTGGTACGCGATCGTCGATGAGGTGGACTCGATCCTGATCGACGAGGCGCGCACACCGCTGATCATCTCCGGTCCTTCCGAAGGCAGCTCCGACCTCTATCAGAAGGTCGACCAGATCATCCCAAAACTGACCAGACAAGCGCCGATCACGAACGAGGAAGGCAAGCCCGACTTCGGCCCAGGGGACTACTCTGTCGACGAAAAGGCACGCCAGTGCTTTCTCAGCGAGGAAGGCCACGAAAAGGTCGAGGCAGAGCTCACCGAGATGGGCCTGCTGGCCGAGGGCGAGAGCCTTTACGACGCGGCCAACATCGTTCTGATGCATCACGTCTACGCGGCGCTGCGGGCCCACGCACTATTTCAGCGCAACGTGGACTACATCGTCCGCGACGGGCAGATCATCATCGTCGATGAGTTCACAGGCCGCACCATGCCCGGCCGGCGCTGGTCCGAGGGCCTGCACCAAGCTGTCGAGGCCAAGGAGCGGGTGCCGATCCAGCAGGAAAACCAGACGCTCGCGTCGATCACCTTCCAGAACCTATTCCGACTCTACCCCAAGCTCTCGGGCATGACCGGCACCGCCGACACCGAGGCCTACGAGTTCCAGCAGATCTACGGCCTCGAGGTCATCGTCATCCCGACCAATCAGCCGATGATCCGCGAGGACCGCGGCGACCTGGTCTACCTGACCCAGGAAGAGAAGTACGACGCCATCATCGAGGATATCCAGGACTGCGTCGCACGCGGCCAGCCCGCGCTGGTGGGCACGGCGTCCATCGAGACGTCGGAGCTGGTATCCGGCCTGCTCAACCAGGCGGGCATCCCCCATGAGGTGCTCAACGCCAAGCAGCATGAGCGCGAGGCGGGCATCATCGCCCGTGCCGGCGAGCCCGGCGCCGTAACCATCGCAACGAATATGGCCGGTCGGGGTACCGACATCGTCCTCGGCGGTAACCTCGACGCGGAGCTGGAAACGGCCAATGACGAGGCCGGGCGCGAGGCCATCCGCGCCGACTGGAAGCAGCGCCACCGGCGCGTCATCGAGGCCGGCGGCCTCCACGTCATTGGCACCGAGCGTCACGAGTCCCGGCGCATCGACAACCAGCTGCGCGGCCGATCAGGTCGTCAAGGTGATCCGGGCTCCAGCCGCTTCTACCTGTCGCTGAAAGACAACTTGATGCGCATCTTCGCCTCCGAGCGCGTGGCGGGGATGATGCAGAAGCTCGGCATGCAGCAGGGCGAGGCCATTGAGCATCCGTGGGTCACCAAGGCCATCGAGAACGCCCAGCGCAAGGTCGAAGGCCGCAACTTCGACATCCGCAAGCAGCTGCTCGAGTACGACGACGTTGCCAACGACCAGCGCAAGGTCATTTACCAGCAGCGCCGCGAGCTGATGGAGACTGACGATGTCTCAGACACCATCGAGGTCATGCGCAAGGATGTCATCGAGCACCTGATCAGCGCCTACATCCCGCCCGGCAGCCTGGAGGAACAGTGGGAGGTCGGTGAGCTGTCCGCGGCCCTGACCGATGCCTTCGCCGGCCACTGGCCTATCCAACGCTGGCTCGACGAGGATGACGACCTGCATGAGGAGAGCCTGCGCCAGCGTATCCTCGAAACCATCATCGCGAGCTACCGCGAAAAGGAGAAGCTGGTCGGCGCCGAGACCCTGCGCCAGATCGAGAAGGCGGTCATGCTGCAAACCCTCGACACCCAGTGGAAGGACCACCTGGCCCAGATGGACTACCTTCGCCAAGGTATCCACCTGCGCGGTTACGCCCAGAAGAACCCGAAGCAGGAATACAAGCGTGAGGCCTTCGAGATGTTCTCGGCGATGCTGAACAGCATCAAGGAGGATGTCGTCAAGACGCTATCGCGAATGCAGGTCCAGATGCCCGAGGAAATGCTGCACCAGCAGCCGCCGCCGGAGCGCGAGTTCCAGTTCAAGCATGAGCCGTTCCGCGGCCTTGGCGCTGGCGAGTCCGAGCCTGCCGGCGATGACGCCAGCGCCGCCGACAACGGCGATAGCGGGGGTGCCGGGACGGCCACCGCACACAGGCCCTTCGTTCGTCCAGATCGTAAGATCGGGCGTAACGAGCCCTGCCCCTGCGGCTCCGGCAAAAAGTACAAACAGTGTCACGGCAAGGTCAGCTAGCGATGGACGACCGGACACCGGTGCCGCCGCGCGCCCGCGCAGGCGCGTCCCAACCGGTGGTTAGCCAGTGAAGAGCAGGGTACCGAGCGTCGAGGGCGTCCGACTCGCCAGCGCGGCGGCCGGTGTCCGTTATCCGGATCGTCAGGATCTGGTCCTGATGGAGCTGGCCGCCGGCGCCACCTGCGCCGCGACCTTTACCCGCAACGCCTTTTGCGCGGCGCCGGTCACGGTTGCCAAGTCACACTTGGCCATGACCAGCCCGCGTTACCTGTTGATCAACTCGGGTAACGCCAACGCCGGCACCGGAGCGCGGGGCATTACTGATGCCGAGGCCTGTTGCCAGGCCGTGGCTGACCTCACCGGCTGTCTCTCGGCCGCGGTCTTGCCGTTTTCGACAGGCGTCATCGGCGAAGACCTCCCGGTGGCCCGGATCAGCGCTGCCATTCCGATCCTGCTCGACACGCTGGCCGCGGACGGCTGGGACGCCGCGTCGCGGGCAATCATGACCACCGATACCGTGCCCAAGCTGGCCCAGCGCGAGGTGGACATCGACGGGCAAAGGGCCACCCTTGTCGGCGTGGCCAAAGGGGCTGGCATGATCCGTCCCGACATGGCGACAATGCTGGCCTTCGTGGCCACCGACGCGGCCATTGCCGCCGAGCTGCTGCGCCCCCTGTTGCGTCAGGCCGTCGACAGCTCGTTCAATGCCATCAGCATCGACGGCGACACCTCCACCAACGATGCCTGCGTCCTCGCCGCCACCGGCGCCCTTGGCAACCCGCCACTGACCGATGAGCTGAGCGACCAGGCAAAGGCGTTTTCCGCGGCCCTGGCCAACCTCTGTCAGGAGCTGGCCAGCGCCATCGTCCGTGACGGCGAAGGGGCAACGAGGCTCGTGACCATCGAAGTCGAGGCGGCCGCCACCACGGCCGAGGCCAGGCAGGTCGCCGACACCATTGCCCATTCCCCGCTGGTCAAGACCGCGCTGTTCGCCGGCGACCCGAACTGGGGTCGCATCCTCGCCGCCGTCGGCCGGGCCGGCGTTGCGGACTTGAACATTGACCGCGTCCAGATCTGGCTCGACGACGTCCGCATCGTCAGCCGCGGCGGTCGCGACCCAGCCTACCGCGAAGCCGCCGGCCAACGGGTCATGTCCCAGGACAGCCTGACGATCCGTGTCAGCCTCGGCCGTGGCGAGGCCGCCACCCGACTACTGACCTGCGACCTCTCCTACGACTACGTCCGGATCAACGCCGAGTATCGGACCTGAAGTGCCCGGACTGATCCATGTCGCCGCCGGTGCCATCGCCGATGCCGAAGGTCGTATCCTGCTCGCCCGCCGGCCAGACGACGTCCATCAAGGTGGGCTCTGGGAGCTGCCCGGGGGCAAGCTCGAGCCCGGCGAGACCCCGGAGCAGGGCCTGGTCCGTGAGCTGCGCGAAGAGCTGGGCATCGATGTCTGCGACTCCCGCCCATTGATCCGGGTCCGACACGACTATGGTGACCGCCGAGTCCTGCTCGACGTCCACCGCGTCCTCGCCTACCGAGGTCGCCCGGCCGGGAGCGAAGGTCAGCCCCTGAAATGGTTGCATCCGAACGCCATGGACCTGGATCAACTACCCGCGGCCGACCGCCCCGTCGTCACCGCGCTTCGCCTGCCGGACCGCTATCTGATCACCGGCGACGAGCCGAGAGACGCGGACCGATTCCTTGCCTACCTAGCCCAGGCCCTGGGCAACGGCCTGCGCCTGGTCCAGCTGCGCGCCCATGGCCGCTCCGACGCTGCCTATGCCGAGCTCGCTCGATCGGCTCACCTTTTGTGCCGGAGCCACGGGGCGAAGTTGATCCTCAACCGCGCCGCGAGCACGGCCGCCGCGCTCGATTGCGACGGCCTGCACCTATCAGCCGCCGCGTTGCGTGGGCTCGATCGTCGTCCGGAAGGCCCGTGGGATCTTATCGGCGCGTCTTGTCACAACGCCGACGAGCTGGCCCTGGCCTCCAGCCTGGGCCTCGATTACGCCCTTCTCTCTCCGGTTCGACGCACAAAAAGCCACCCAGACAGGTCACCGCTCGGCTGGGACCGTTTTCACGCCTTGGTCGACCCGGCGACGTTGCCGGTCTACGCGCTCGGCGGCCTGCGCCCGGATGACCTGGACGAGGCGATCGGCCACGGCGCCCAAGGTATCGCTGCGATCAGTGCCTTCTGGCCGGCCCAGCCCCCAGCCGGCCGGCGGTGATTCTGGCCTCCACCGAGCCCGGAGCATGCGTTTGTCCCGGCGTCGGCACGTTCACCAAGAAGACGTCGAAGCTGCCATCATCATCGCCGACGATACTCAGATCGATACTCGCAGGAACGCCACTTCGTCGGGGGCACCATCGGCATGGAGCCAGCGGGCCCCAGGACCAAAGCCGGGGTAGCGTGGAATCGCAATCAGGCTCGACGAGCGGGTGGCAAAACGTTGGCCGTCGAGGTCTTGGTCCAGCGTCATCGCCGCCGACGGCTCGGTGCCGACTACCGCCTCACGGCGCTTCAAGAGGGCGATCCAGTCGGACCAATCGCCAAGCTCGGGTGCCGGCACGTTCGCGCCCCGGAACAGCGGCAAAAAGCCGCGGATGCGCGGGTCATCGCTGTCGTCGAGCTCGGCGGCGGTGAGCATGTGTAGGCCGGTTGGGATCGGATGGACACGGATCTCGCCGTCGCCGCCGTGGCGCAGCCAGTAGGCAACCTTGGGGTCCGCGATGACCAGGTTGAAGGGTCGGTAGGCAACGGGCGACAGATCGGCGAGGGCGCCGGCCGCCTCGCCGGCCTCGGCATGATCCAGCGCCTCGAGCACCAGCTCGCCGCGACTGCGCCGGCCCGCCAACGGGCCCAGGGTCCCGTGTCGGTTCAGTACCGCGGCGACGAGGCCATGGTCGTTGAGTCCGAGCCAGCTGCCGTCGGCCTCCAGGTCGAGCCCGGCAACGACCTCGGGGCGGTCGGGCCAGTGACGTGCGGGGGGGCGTGAGGGTCGGTCGGTCAGCTCATCGCGATTGGCCGCGAGAAGCAGCGGCCAGTCATGATCGGGTCGGCGGAGGATGACGAGGCTACACATAGACGGTTCGGTGCTCTACGCTAGTCGACATCGGCGGCCGTTCGGCACGCTGATGCTGCTGGCTTGCCGGCTGGTGGGTCCCACGGGTCTTTCGCGGCCGATGCGAGACGGATACCGGTCGGCTATGAATTCGCCACCTGGCTTGGCACGGGCCTGTGCCGACTCGGTAATCGAGATGTCTGGATCGTGGATCTGCCGATCAAGGATGAGCTCATCGAGGGGATACGCTTCAATGCCGGCTTCTCATTCTGACGCAGCACCAGGCGGCTCCGCCGGCGGAACGGTCGCGTTCGGCCTGATCGTCATCGGCGATGAGGTCCTAAACGGCGGCCGCCAGGATGCCCACCTGCCCAACCTCAAGGCGCTGCTCGCCGAGCGCGGTCATCAGCTCGCCTGGTACTGGATGCTGCCGGACGACCCAGAGGTGCTGATCCGCCATCTGCGCATCTCGCTCGCCGGGCCGGAGCCGGTGCTCTGCTGCGGCGGCATCGGGGCGACGCCGGACGATCATACCCGCGCCTGCGCGGCGGCGGCGGCCGAGCTGCCGCTAACGCGGCATCCCGACGCGCAGGCGCAGATCGAGCGGGCCTTCGGCGCGTCGGCCTATCCCTACCGCATCCTGATGGCAGACCTGCCTGCCGGCTGCGCGCTGATCCCGAATCCCCACAGCCCGATTCCCGGTTTTGGCCTGCGCGAGCATTGGTTCCTGCCCGGCTTCCCGCAGATGGCGCTGCCAATGGCTCGCTGGGTGCTGGCGCAGCACTATGGCCGCGGCTCGCCGCTGCGGGAGTGCTCGGTGCAGGTCCTCGGTGTGCCCGAGAGCCGATTGATCCCATTGATGCGTCAGCTCGGTAAGCGCTGGCCAGCGCTCAAGGCCTTCAGTCTCCCGCACATGGGCGAGGACCCGCATATCCTGCTCGGCGTCCGTGGACATGGCGACCTGGGACCGGCCCTGACGGCGCTGAAGGCGGGACTCGACGCGGCCGGCTTTGCTTGGCGGGAGTGAGGCCAAACCACCCGGGCGCCGCGCCAAGCGCGGCCCCAGCAAGGTCGAGAGCCGCATGGCGGCAATCCGGGCTTGGCGTCGGATGTCGGCCTGCAGGGCATCGCAAAATGGTCAACTGCGTCCGGTAGACTGGCCACCAACACGTCCTTATCGATCGCGCACGAGGTTCCAGATGCAGTCCTATGCCCACAAGACCAAGATTGTCGGGACCATTGGTCCCGCCTCCGACCAGCCCCAGACCCTGCGGGCAATGATCCAGGCCGGGCTGGGTATCGCCCGACTGAACTTCTCGCACGGCTCGCCCGAGTACCACGCCGAGCTGATCGGCCGCATCCGCGAGGCCGCCGCGGCCACCGGCCGACGGGTGGCGATCATGGGCGACCTACCGGGGCCGAAGATGCGCATCGGTGACCTTGCCGAGGAGCCGGTGGAGCTGGTCCGGGACGAGCTGATCACGCTGACCACGGACGAGTGTGTCGGCAATGCGTCGCGGGTCAGCGTCAGCTTTCCGGGGCTGCCCGCGGCGGTGCAGCCAGGCGACCGGCTGTTCCTGAACGACGGCTTCATCCTGATCAAGGTCGTCGAGGTGCGTGGCAACGACGTCATCTGCAAGATCCGCTCCGGCGGTGAGCTTCGTTCGCGCAAGGGCCTTAACCTGCCGGGCATCGATCTCGGCATCAGCGCCTTCACCGACAATGACCGCGACTGGCTCGTCTTCGCCGCCGAGCACCGCCTCGATGCGGTCAGCCAGTCCTTCGTGGCCAACGCGACCGACATCGATGCGGTCCGCCGCGCCGCCCGCGAGCTGGACTACGCCCCGTTCATCATCGCCAAGATCGAGCGCGCCACGGCGCTCGAGAACCTGGACTCGATCCTGCACGCGGCTGACGGCATCATGGTCGCCCGCGGCGACCTCGGCGTCGAGATCCCCATCGAGACCATCGCCGTCGCCCAGCGTAAGATCACCGAGCAGGCCAACGTCCACGGCAAGCCGGTGATCACCGCCACGCAGATGCTCGAATCCATGGTCCAGTTCCGCCGCCCGACTCGGGCCGAGGCCACCGACGTGGCCAATGCCATCCTTGGCGGGACCGACTGCGTGATGCTGTCGGCGGAGTCGGCCATGGGTCGCTTCCCGGTGGAGGCCGTCGCAATGCTCGCCGGCATCGCCACCGCCATCGAGCCGGATCGCGACAACCGCCCGCTGGCCCAGGCGCTGGGTGCCTATGGCAAGGACCGCCAGTTGCGCGCGGTGGACCTGATCGCCCGCAGCGTGTACCACACCGTCGAGCGCGGCGCCCCCCGCGGGGTGGTCTGCCCCACCCGAAGCGGCAACACGGCCCGCAACATCGCCCGCTTCCGGCTGCCTTGCTGGGTCATCGCCCTGTGCCCGGACCCCAGCGCGGCCCAGTCGCTGCAGTTCTCCTACGGTGTCCAGGCCCTTGACGTCGACGGCGAGCGCGAAGACTGGACTGGCTTCGTCCGTAGCTGGCTGGCCGAGCAGGGCATCGATCGCGGCCTTGTCCTGCTCACCCAGGGGCCATCCGCCGAATATCCCTGCGGCAACCACCGCCTGGAGATCATCGAGCTGGACCCGGAGCAGGAGCGTCCTTGCGCCTGATTGCCGAAGGTTTTCGGAAATAGGGCCTGTCGGGTCGATGTCGCGCCCAGCGCTCGGCGGCCGGTCGAATAGACGAGCGTCGAGCCAGGCGTTTCAGCGAGGCTCGAAGAAGCGCTCGCCGCGCCAGCTGAGCACGGCGCCGTCGGACAGGATCTCCTCGACCTTGATGCCGTCGCGGCCGGTGTCGCCTTCCGACAGCTTGCGGCCGTTGATGTAAACGAACCGGCGGCGCGGCTTGGCATCGTAGACGTGGACGCTGAGGGACAGCGGCGGTAGCTTGGCCCGCAACGCTTGTGAGGCCGGCGACACCCTGGTGCTGGCTACCGGGGTTGGCTCGGCTTTCGAAGCGGACGTTTGACGAGGTGGGATCGGGGCGGACTTGGACGCCTTGCTTTCAGCATCTGGCGGGCCGCCTCCCCCCCCCTTGACGGAACGCTTGAACAGCTCGATGTCGGCGAGGAGGTCATCGGGGATCGGGACCGGCTCATCCGCTGGTGGCGGTTGACGCGGCTCCGAATCGATGGCTGGCGGGGAGGCCGCGGGGCCGAGCACGGCCCGCCGCAGCTCCTCCGCCCCCCGGGGGAGCTGCTCGCCGGGGCTCGGAGGCGCCGGGACCACCAAGACCTCCGGCTCACGCGTCGACGGAGCCTCGGACGCGATGCCGAGACCATCATCGCCGCCGACGGGCGTCGATGCCGCCGCAGGAGTGTTGGGACTCGCGACGGCCGATGTCCTCGTCGGGTTGGTCGGGGAGGGTTCGGGGGTTGGGGTCGACGAATCCATGCGCACCGCCGGCACGTCCGTATTGGAGGTTTGCACGACGGGGGTG
>Ga0316578_10001265_pt1 | contig 10096 bp, 5 predicted proteins | sample J0NA_2_FD_203076 | JGI IMG/M metagenome (GOLD analysis project Ga0316578, IMG submission 203076) | Rhizosphere microbial communities from salt marsh grasses in Alabama, United States - J0-2_160517rDrC | ecosystem: Host-associated > Plants > Roots > Rhizosphere | place: USA: Alabama | collected...
CGCGAGCTGCCCGGCGAGCGATATCACTCCACTTTTCGCATCCTGGAAGTGCACGAGCACTCGGTGTTCGCGCCCGAGCTCGAGCTGCACACGCTGGAGCTCCCCAAGCTGCCGGTGCGGGCACGCGGGCATTGCGAGGCGGCCGTGGTAGACTGGGGTCGGTTTCTGACAGCCAAGACCAAAGAGGAACTGCAGGAGCTGGCCATGACCGATCCGATTTTCGAGCAGGCAAAGAGCGCGCTGGAGCTTCTGTCCGCAGATCCCGAAGCCCAGGAGCTAGCCCGCCGACGTGAGCTGGCGCTCTGGGAAACGCGACGCCAGGAGGCGTTTGCACGCAAAGAGGGTCGAACAGAGGGTCGAACAGAGGGTCGAACAGAGGGTCGAACAGAGGGTCGAACAGAAGGTCTACGCCAAGCCGTGGCTACCGTGTGTGAAGTGTTGGGCCTCGAAGTCGACCCCCAGCGACGCGCAGCGATCGATTCACTCGACCCCGACGGCCTCGAACGCCTCCTCACGGCCCTCCGCCAGAATCGCCGCTGGCCGGACGAGTAGCCCATCCCTTCGCGCGCCAGGCGCGGTGCCCGGTCGCGCCGCGCGTCGCCACGTCTGCGCTCACGTCCCCCTCTCTCCGCACTACGCGCCCGTACCCAATGCAGGCGCCCCAGCCCACGCTGTGGTGAGGCAGGCGAGTAGACTGCCAGCGCCGATCGCGTCGCGTGCGTCGATGGGCTTGCTGGCCGCGACGAGCCCCGTCGCACCCCCGGCCTACACTTGCTTCTATGCTGAGCGCCTTCTCCCCTCACCATTATCTGTCACACCCGTCACCTGTGCAGCTTCCCGCGAGCTCCAGCGGGTCGTACCATCGCCTCTGGCAAACGCGGGTGTGGGCCAAGGTGCATAGCGGGTGGCGCGGACGAGCAAGGCGGGGGCGAAACACACGGCGCGGACGCAGGCAAGACAGGCGGCTCGGGCACCAGCGCGATAGACGGCACGGCATCGAACAGAGCAGCTAGACCACCATGCACCTCACTTTCGATCTCGACTACGGCTCACGCGCCTTCCCGGGTCCGCTCGGCGGCAGCGACGCAGCCCTGGGTGAGCTGTGGGTGGGCCCGGGTGCGCTGCTCGGAACGCTGGAGACGGCCCTGGGGCTCGGCGGGCCGCGGCTCGCGGGCATCGAGCGGGCAGCAGCGTTGGTGCCAACTGTGCGCCAGGTGGAAGGTTTCTGGAGCCGGTCGGCCGAGGTGGATGCACTGGCGACGGCGCGCACGCTCGTCCGCTGGCGGGACCTGCTCTGGGAAGGGGGCTGGCGCGGGCAGAAGTGCTCGGAGCGGCTTGGCCAGCTCGCCGAGGTCACGCGCAACGTGCTGCCGGGGCGTCCCGATCGCCTGCACGCCGTGGCCACAGCGCTCCAGACGCGCGGCACCGAGATCGAGCGCGTCACTCTGGTAGAGCCCCTCGAAGAGCTCTCCGCACAATGGCGTGCCGTGCTTCGCGGGCTCGAGCTCCGAGGCACCCGTGTCGAAGTGTCGCGGCTCACCCCGGCCGGAGCCAAGGGCGATCTGCTCGCGGCGCGCACTCCGGGGTTCAAACCCAAGCGCGATGGCTCACTGCAGCTCGTGCGGCCCCCGGCACCACTGGCAGCAGCGGACGCCGTGGCCGCGTGGCTCGCCGCCGAGGTGAACGAGCAGTCCCCTGCCCTGCCCCACACCGTCATCGTCGGCACGGACGCAGTGCTGGACGAAGCATTGCACCGCTATGGTCTGCCCACCACCGGTGCTGCCGCCGACCCGTACGACAACGCCCTCGTGCAGATCCTCCCGCTGGTGGTGGCCATGGGGTGGAAGCCTGCCGATCCGCAGCGCGCGCTGGAGCTGGTGACGCTGCCCATCAGTCCGGTGCCACGTCACCTTGCACGCGGCTTGGCCGAGGCGCTGCAGGACGTGCCGGCCGTGGACAGCAACGTGTGGCGCGGCGCGCTCGCGCAGGGGCTCGAAGAGATCGAGGACGCAGGGCGCCGCCAACGCGTCCGCACACGCCTCGATGGCCTGCTCACCTCGCGCATTCCGCACTCCAGTCACTACCCGGTGCGTGAGCTCGACCGGCGGCTCGGCGTGCTGCTCGACTGGCTGCGGGCGCGGCAGGCCACGGATGAAAGCGACTCGGAAATGTGGCTTGCGCCCCTCGGGCAAATCGAAGCGTTGCAGCGGATTCTGGAGCTCACCGGTCAGACCGAGTTCACCGCGCCGGAGCTCGGTCGGCTGTTGCAGGACGCGTCGTCAGGGCTCAGTGGACCGGTGCGCTTTCCGGCCGAGGCTGGCGCTTGGGCCGTGAGCAGGCCCGGACAGATCGGCGGAGCCGCCGAGCGTGTGATTTGGTGGGGGTTCACGCGCGAATCCGCTCCGAGCGTGGAGCGGTTGCCGTTCACGCGGCAGGAGCAGAAGGCTCTCGCCAAGCTCGGTGTCGAGCTCCCCGATCCCGGACTCGTGGCCATTGCCAACGCGCGGCGGTGGCGACGGCCGCTCCTGCAGACGACCCGGAAACTGCTGCTGGTTTGTCCAGAGCAGGACGCAGGAGGAGAGGAGAGTCATCCACATCCGCTCTGGGACGAGCTCGCTGCCCATGTGGCGGAGGGCAGTGAGATCGACGTGCTCCGGGCCGAGCTGCCCTGGCGCAAGCAGCCGGTGCCCCGAAGCACCCGCGAGCTAGTCTCCACCCCGCTTCCAATGCGTGCCTGGAAAGCCCGGGGCAAGAAGATCCAGCAGCGCGACCCCGAGTCACCGAGCAGCCTGGGCACGCTCCTCGGATGCTCGTTCAAGTGGGCGGTGCACTACGCGGGTCGCATACGCAGTGGCCTTTCGGCAGAGCTCGCCACCGGCCCTCTGCTGATCGGCACTCTGGCGCACACGCTGTTCGAACGAGTGTTGCAGGAGGTGATCGACGGCGCGCGCGGAGCGCCCAAGACCGCCGAGGCCGCATCCAAGCGCGTGCAGAAGCTCTTCAGCGAGGAAGGTCCCCGGCTCGCCGCGGAGTACTTCCTGCCCGGCGCAGACGCGCGCCGCGCCCAGGTCCAGCACATGCTCTCCGACGCCGCTTCGGAGCTCTTCCGAATGCTGGTAGCACGAAAGCTTCGCGTCCGGGGCGTGGAGCAGGAATTCCAGACCAAGGCGCTCGGCACCACCCTGAAGGGGAGAGCCGACCTGGTGCTGGACCAACCTCTGTCCATCGTGGACCTGAAGTTCGGTGCGGCGGGATACCGCGCGGCATCGCTGCGGGACGGCACGGCGTTGCAACTCGCCGCCTACAGCCACGCGGCTCGCCAGCGTGGCACCTACCCACCGGTGGCCTACTTCATCATCGCGAGCCAGCGTCTGCTCACCACCAATCCCGAAGCGTTCCCCGGTGCCGAGGCGCTCGCTGGGCCCTCGGCCCAGGAGACCTGGGAGGCCGTGGCTCGGGCGTATGACGTGGCCTGGGCCGCGGTGCGGAGCGGCAACCTGGTCGCGCCGGCGATCGACGAGGAGGGACGAGCAGCCAAGCCTGTTGCCGACCAGGTGATGGAGGGTCGGCTGGTGCTGTCGCCCCCTTGCAGGTACTGCGAATTCGGCGCGCTGTGCGGTGCGGCATTCGTGGAGGGAGCATGAGCGCCATCCAGATCATCTCCGCGAGCGCCGGCAGCGGAAAAACCTTCAGGCTGGCCAAGCTGCTAGAGAAGGAAGTGGGCGACGGGCGCGTGCGCCCCGACGCGATCGTGGCCACCACCTTCACCAACAAGGCTGCGGCCGAGCTGGCAGAGCGGGTCCGGCTGTTCTTGCTCAAGGCAGGGCGGACCGAAGACGCCGAGCGGCTCGCCGCTTCGCGCATGGGCACGGTCAACTCGGTGTGCAGTCGCTTGGTGAGCGATTTTGCCTTTGAGCTCGGGCTCTCCCCGCGGCTCGAGGTGTTGGATGAGCGACGCGCGGACATGGCCCTGGCTCGCGCCTTCACTGCCGCTGCCGGAGCCGCCGCAGAGATCGACGAGCTGGTACGCCTCGAACGGCGCCTGGGCGAGCTCGGCTGGGAAGCGCGAGTCCAGGAGATCGTGCGTGAGGCCCGCAACAACGGCATCGAAGGCGGTGCGCTGCCTGGACTGGCCGAAGAGAGCTTCCGCGAGCTGGGCGAGCTGCTCGACCGACCCAAAGGCACCATCCAGAAGGCGGACCGCGCGCTGCTCAGGGCACTGGAGCGGTTCGTGCGCGACGTGGATCTCGACGAAGACACGACCAAGGGCACCGCGGAGTTCGTGGCCGACGTGCAGCGCGTGATTGCCCGGCTCAAGACTGGCCGGCGGCTGGCCTGGGCAGACTGGCTCCGGCTCTGTAACTCCGGGCCGCGCAAGAAGTCCGCGGGCGCTTGGGCCAAGGCGCAGAAAGTGACGGCGCGGGTGCTCGAGCACCCGGGGCTGCACGAGGACCTCAGCCGCGCCACCGAGCTGGTCTTCAGTCTCGCCGCCCGAGTGCTCGGAAGCTACGCCGAGTACAAGCGTGCCCGGGGGCTCATCGACTTCGTGGATCAGGAGGTCTTGGCGCTGGATCTCCTGGGGCGCGCGGAGGTCCAAGCGCGCCTTCGCCAGGAGATCGACCTGGTGCTGGTGGACGAGTTCCAGGACACGAGTCCCCTGCAGCTCGCCATCTTCCTCAGCCTCGGGAAGCTCGCAGCTCAGAACGTCTGGGTCGGTGACCAGAAGCAGAGTATCTATGGGTTCCGCGGTACGGACCCTGCCCTGATGGATGCGGCCATCGACCGCATCCTCCGAAAACGGAAGCCCGAAACCCTCCCGCACTCCTGGCGCAGTCGGCCCGCACTGGTCGACGTCACCTCCGACGTGTTCGCCGAGTCCTTTGGCCGGTACGGGTTCCCGAAAGACCGCGTGAAGCTCACCCCCCGGCGCCAGGACGCCAAGGGCCTGGGCGGGTGCGTTGCGGAAGTGTGGCAACTAGAATCGCGCAATCGAACCAAGGACGCGGCGGCCGTGGCCGCCGGCGTGAGGCAACTGCTGGGCGATGCGAGCGTCAAGGTGCAGGACCGCCGCGACCGTTCGGTGCGTCGGGCGCGCGCCTCGGACGTGGCCGTGCTCTGTCGGAGCAACGACCAGTGCGCCAAGATCGCGGGCTTCTTGGCCCAGCTCGGCATTCGCTCGGTGCTCTCACGCTCTGGCTTGGTCGGAACCGCGCACGGCTGGCTGGCAGTGGCTGGGCTTCGGCTCTGGGCAGATCCGCGCGACTCGCTGGCGGCTTCCGAAATCGCGCGGATCGTGGATCACCCCGATGAGCCCGAAGCGTGGCTCAACCAGCAGATCGCAAAACCGGGGCTTGCCGCGTCTTCGAAGCGGCCTTGGTTCAGGCAACTCATGCACGCACGCGAGGCGCAAGCTGGGGCCGGGGCAGTGGCGGCCATGGATTCCGTGACCCAGGCGCTGGAGCTGCGAGAGCGGTTTCTGAGGTGGCCGGACGGCACGACCCGCCTGGCGGATCTCGATGCGCTGCGCGCCCACGTGGTCGCATACCAACAGCTCTGCGATGCCGAAGGCGTCGCGAGCACGGCCGCTGGCGCCGTGGCATACCTGCAGGAACGCGGGGAAACTGGCGAGGATGCCCGGGCTGTGGTGCAGCAAGGCGATGCGGTGGTCTTGAGCACCTGGCATCGCGCCAAAGGGCTCGAGTGGCCCATCGTGGTGCTGGCCGACCTTCACTTCAACCTGTGGCCCACTCCGCTCGGACGGGTGATGGTGGTGAGTGGCGAAGCGCAGATCGATCTGGATGCGCCACTTCGAGGTCGGAGGATCCGCTACTGGCCCGACCCCTGGCCGAACTTCTCGCGGTCGGAGTTCCACGAGCGGCTCTGGGATCACCCCGCCACGGTGGCCGGGCTGGACGTGCACGCCCAGCAGGAGATGCGGGTCATGTACGTGGGGTGGACCCGCGCCCGCGACCGGCTGGTGCTGACTTCGCGAACCGGCGCGCTTTCGTCCTCGGCGATGGTGGCGCAACTCACCCGCGGGGACGAACGGCTGATCCATGACCCCGAGGTCGGAGACGGCAAGCTTCCAGCCATGGTGAGCACCGCCTGGGCCGGCACCCCAATGCAGGTGCTCGTGCGTCAGGCAGTGCCCGTGGAGGATGCGGAGGCCAAGCCCGAGCCGGGCACGGGGTATGACTCACCGGTCGAGCTACCCGAGCACCCGCCCGCCTGGGCGTTTCCCTCTGAGGAGGGGCTCAGCGGCAAGGTGGGTCGCGTGGACGATATTGGCACACGCCTGAAGGTGGGAGAGGTTTCGGACTGGGCCGCGTTCGGCTCGGCCCTGCACGACTTCTTTGCCGCCGACCAGCCCGGGCTGACCGAGAAGATCCGGGCAGAGCTCTGCCAGGGCCTGCTCGAGCGCTGGGACGTGGCCGGCGGAATCTCGGTGGAAAGCGTGCTGCAGGCGAGCCGGGCACTCCGGCGCTGGGTCGAAAAGCGCTGGCCCGGAGCCAAATGGCGCAACGAGTGGTCCCTGCTTTGGCGTCACGGCGGCGGAAGCGCGATGTTCGGGCGGGCCGACTTGATCCTGGAAACGGACGACGGCGTGGTGATCATCGATCACAAGTGCTTCCCCGGTGACCAGGACACGGCCGTCGAGGTGGCGGTGAGCCACGTGGCGCAGCTCGACGCGTATGCGGGGGCAGTGACCGCGGCGACCAGCAAGCGCTTGCTCGGAACGTTCATTCACCTGCCAGTTTCCGGGATTGCGGTCGAAGTGAAGTGCGTGCGGAGTTGAGGGGAGGAATCGATGGGTAGAGGAATCGATGCCATTTGCGATTGTGGGTATGAGAGCGGGCTGCTGCTGCTCGGCTGCGGGATGAGCGGCCCGGCAGTTCTATTTCCCTGCTACTGCAAGGACTGCAAGGAGCTGGTGGTGGTGGACCTACTGAAGAAGCGCATCCGCTGCCCCAAGTGCCGGCGCAAGCGTCCTTTGGTGATCTACGACGAGCCCGAGATGATCGGCGAGCTCGGGTCGGAGGTGGTCGATCGATACTCGGAGTCTACCCACCGCCTTGGCCGCGACCTGACGCTGACCAACGGGACCTACCTCTGCCCCCGATGTGGCCGACACCGGCTGAGGTTCGGGACCGGGCGGATGGTGCTCTGGGATTGAGGGAGCGCGTCTGCCGCCGGGTGGCGGCGGATCAAACCAACCGGGACAGCACGCTCCAAGCCGCACGGCTCATGACGCCACGGTTGCGGATGGCTGCAAGTGTAGAACCAAACGCGGTCTGCACGGCCACGCGGGCTTCGTCCCCGTCGAAGATGCGGCCGTGGGAGATCACGAGCGAGTCGTAGTCCCAGGAGTCGAGCGCTCGGAGGGAAGCTTCGAGCGCGTCTGGATCGACGCAGAGCATGTAGTGCTCGGGGCTCATGCACGCGGTCCAGTAGCGAAGGCCCATGCGCCGCATGCCCCAGGTCATGACCGCGCCCGGCGGCTCGCCGTGCAGGTGCTTCTCCGGATCAATCCATTCCACGGCGTCGGTCAGCACCAGCGTCTTGGAGGGGACGTGCAGCACGGCGATCTCGTGCAATAGGCGGTTGCCACCGATGACGTGGAACCGAAGCTCCCCCGACTGGGTCCACGGTACCGCATCGGGTGGGCTCAGCGTGTCGAGCAGAACGTCGAAGCGGACGCCTTGCACACGCCGGGGGTGACCCAGGCATCCGGTGGTGTGAGCGTCCGGGAAGGCGCCTTGGAACGCGCCCAGACCGACGTTGTGGATCTCGTTGGGCGCGATGAGCCAGCGCGGCTCACCGTGGGCTCTAATCTCGGCGATGATCGAGGGGTCGAGCTGGGCGGGCGTCGGGGAATACAGGGCTAGTGCATTCTCGACCTGCAGGAGCACCATGCGCGTCTGCAGCGTCATCCCGGAGAAACGCAGCCACGACTCCTTGATCCACACGCCCGGGCGATGCCCGAAGAGAGGGGACGGCGGGGGAATGGTGGGCATGGGAGAGGGCGGATTCGTTTCGTGCTCGAGACCGCGTGACGACGCAGCACGAAGATACGCTCCATTCTGCTCGCGCCGCTACCTCGTCTTCTTTCTGCGACCACCGTACAGCGCTGCCAGCTCGCGGGTCAGCTCTTGGAACTGCTGCCGCAGCGCCTTGGGCTCCAGCACCTCCACCATCGCCCCGAACCCCAACAGCCAAACACTCAGCTCGATGGTGTTGGGGACGGTGGCTTCGACGACAATCCAACCATCCCTGCGCTCGCTGAGCTTCTGGTCCTTGGAGAGAGCGGATTCTTGCACGGCCACGGCCGCGCGGGGGTCGAAGGCGGCCTTCAGACGGACCGGGGACCTTCCCAGGCTGAAGCCGAAGCTGCCAGTGGCGATGTAGTCGTCCAGATCGAATCCCTTGGGAACGCTTCGGGCCCCCTCGAGCAACTCGGGTTGGCTCATGCGGTGCAGGAGCAGCTGCTTGATGACGGGCTCCTCGTCCGCAGGAAGGGTGCAGACGAGGTAGGCCATGCTGGAGCGGTACACGAGCCCCAACGGATTGACGATGCGCTCGGAGCTCGTCTTCTCCCCCCGCTTGCGGTAGCGCACCTTGAAGTGCCGCTCTTCGAGTAGCGCCGTGTAGACGGTGTCCAGCACTCGCGGGTCCACCTTGGGAGGGGTGAGCGGTTGCCCTCGCTCGAGGATCCGCACCTTCGCTGGCCAACCACTGAGCCTCAGCCCTGGCGCTGACTTGAGGATGTTCCGGGCTCGCTTGAAGTAGGGTTCGAGGTGCGCCAGCGACGGACGTGGCAGCACCGGCTTGAGGAACCGTTCCACCAGCTCCAGCGTGAGCGCCGTGTGCAGATCGAGCGCGGGGATGTGCAACGGATCGGCCCCCGCTTCCCAGGACCAGCGGTAGGGCTTGGTCTCCTGGTAGCAGTGGATGGGCAGGATCCGCGACAGCTCGACGAGATCCCGCTGGATGGTCCGGTCCGTGGTCTCGATCCCGCGCGCCGCGAGCTTGTCCTTGAGCAGCCCCACGTGCACCCCCGGTGGCCGGGGAGGCAGGAGCTTCAGGATTTCGACGTACCGTTGAAAAGCCTCGGACACCCCACCGGACATGAAAGCACATCTGGGAGGCGACCGGGAGAGAGTTCGACCAGCCTGCGGTCAGGGCAGGAACGTCACGCCATCGATGCAGATGTTGAAGTACGTGTTGGGGCCCACGACGAATTGCAGGCCATACAGCGCTGAGGAGCGCAGGGCCACGAACTGCTGGCCCCAGCCCTCTTGATCGAGCTCCCTCCAGAGAAACTCGTGGTAGCTCCAGCTGCTGGTGGCGGTGACAGTTGCGCCGAAGTGATCCCAGCAGTCCCAGCAGATCCCGCCGTTTTCGTGAGTCTGCTCGTCGGACACCATGAACTCGACGGTCGTACCCAATCCCGTCCCACCCCGTCGTATCCAGAAGCCGATGCCGGAGTAGTCGGATGCGTCGTAGGCATCGAAGCTGTCTCCGTCATCGTTGAAGCCAACGGTGATACCGGCGCCCCAGTCGCTGAATCCGCTCCCGGTCGTGCAGAGCGCGTTGGTTTCGCCATCCGCGCCCTGCGCGTTCACGGTCAAGGTCTGGTTGCCGAACATGCTGCCGTCGTTGTCCGTCTCCCAGGTCCCCTGGCGACCGTCCAGCTGAGGGAGCTCGAAATCGCCGTCACTGAAGTCGTCGATGAGCAGCGTGGAAGCGGTGCCGCCGCTGCCGCCGAACCCCCAGCCACCGCCACTGCCGCCGGCACCGCCCGTGCTGCCGCTCGCACCGCTGGCGCCCGCCGTGCCGCTGGTGCCCGCCATACCGCTCGTACCCGCCGTTCCGCTCGTGCCGGCCATTCCGCTCGAACCAGCGGCGCCGCTCGTGCCAGCAGCGCCGCTCGCACCAGCAGCGCCGCTCGTGCCACCAACAGGGCCGTCGGCGCCTCCGAGGCCGCCACCCCCGATGCTGCCACCGGCGCCGCTCGTACCCCCGGTCGCGCTCGCGCCGCTCGCGCCGCCGAGGCCCTCGCCACCACCTATGCCGTCCGCACCACCGACGCCGTCCG
>Ga0316578_10001266_pt1 | contig 10094 bp, 9 predicted proteins | sample J0NA_2_FD_203076 | JGI IMG/M metagenome (GOLD analysis project Ga0316578, IMG submission 203076) | Rhizosphere microbial communities from salt marsh grasses in Alabama, United States - J0-2_160517rDrC | ecosystem: Host-associated > Plants > Roots > Rhizosphere | place: USA: Alabama | collected...
GTGGAGGCCACGGTCCGTCAGGTGACGGCGCTCGCGGAGGCCGGGAGCGAGCTCGTGCGGGTGACGGTGAACACGCCGGCCGCGGCCCGGGCCGTGCCCGAGATCGTCGGCCGCCTGAGGGGTGCCGGTGTCGACGTGCCGCTCATCGGCGACTTCCATTTCAACGGGCACATCCTCCTGCCCGGGAACCCCGACTGCGCGGCGGCCCTCGACAAGTACAGGATCAACCCGGGAAACGTCGGCGGCAGGACCTGGGACGCGAACTTCGCGCGCATCGTGGAATGTGCGATTGAGCACGGGAAGCCGGTCCGGATCGGCGTGAACTGGGGGTCCCTCGACCAGGCGCTGCTCACCCGGATGATGGACGAGAACGCGCGCCAGGCGGTGCCGCTCGAGGCCGACGAGGTGATGATCGAGGCGATGGTCGAGAGCGCCATGCGGTCCGCGCGCGTGGCGGAGGAGATCGGCCTGCCCCACGAGCGCATCATCCTGAGCGCCAAGGTCTCGGCCGTCCCGGACCTCGTTCGCGTATACCGCCGGCTCGCTCCGCGTTCCGATCTCCCGCTCCACCTGGGCCTCACGGAGGCCGGCATGGGCCGGAAGGGCATCGTGGCGAGCTCGGCGGGGCTCTCGATCCTGCTCTCCGAGGGGATCGGCGACACCATCCGGGTCTCGCTCACGCCTTCGCCGGGTGGCGATCGCACCGAGGAGGTCAGGGTGGCCCGCCAGGTTCTGCAGTCCCTCGGGATCCGGACGTTCGAGCCGCAGGTGACCGCCTGCCCCGGGTGCGGCCGGACGACGAGCACCTTCTTCCAGGAGATGGCGCAGGACATCGAGGGCTACCTGCGCGACCGGATGCCGACCTGGCGGGATCGATATCCCGGCGTCGAGGCGCTGAGCGTCGCGGTGATGGGCTGCGTGGTGAACGGGCCCGGCGAGTCGCGCCACGCGGACATCGGGATCTCGCTCCCCGGGAGCGCCGAGGCGCCCGCCGCCCCCGTGTACGTCGACGGGGAGCACCACGCGACCCTGCGCGGCGACGACATCGTCGCCCGCTTCATCGAGATTCTCGAGGCGTACGTGAAGCGCAGGTATGGCTCCGCCGCGACACCGACGATCTGATCCCCGAGGGGGCCGCAGGGGTCCCCGGGGCGTCCGCGCTTCCCGATCTCAGGCGGGTTCGAACCGCTCGACCGCCCCGTCGTGCCGGCGGACGAGCTCCCCGATCGCGGACAGGTGCCGGAGAATCGCGAGCTGTTCGCGGAGGAGCAGAACCCTGAGGCCCGGCGGCCCGGGTCGGGAGGGCACGAGCTCCCACGCGCTCACGGGGCCCGCCGCCGCCGCCTCGCGCGTCCGCGCCGCCTGTCTCCGCAGCGCGTCCCGCCGGTCCCGCAACCAGGGAAGGGCGGGGCGCACGGCCCGCGTGTGGCTCGAGCAGACCACGTCGGGCTCGAGGCCGATCGCCGCGTCGAGCGACGCCAGGTAGAGGCCGAAGGCGTCCTCGTCCGGATCGGCCACCCGGTAGGGCGTCTTCCATCGGACGAGAAACTGATCGCCTGCGAGCAGGACCCGCTCCCCGGGCTCGTAGATCATCAGGTGGCCCGGAGCGTGCCCCTCGGCCAGGATCCAGCTCCACCCGGCCGGTCCGGACAGGTCGCCCCGGGTCCCCGCGAGGGAGACGTCGACCGGGATCCCGGCGAGAGGCGACGCCGTCGCGGCGACGGCGGATCCGGCGAGCTCGGACAGCGCCTCCTCCGGGACGCCCATCCGGCGGAGCGCCTCGAAGCCACGGCTGGAGACCGGGTTCCGGTTCGCCATCTCCCGCGCGCATCGGTCGTGCGCCACCAGCCGGGCCGGACGCCACCGGAGGAGTCCTCCGGTGTGATCGAGGTGCGAGTGCGAGAGGACCACCGTCGCCGTCTCCGGGCGGATCTCGCTCCCCACCCCGCGCAGCCCGTCACGAAGGGCGGCGACCGACTCCTCGGTGTCGGCGCCGGCGTCGAGGAGCCATCGTTCCTCCCCCTCGGCTCCCAGGACGAACACGGAGGTGACGCCGGGCGGGTAGGGGTCGGGCAACGCGATCCGCCAGCATCGGTGGCCGATTCGCTCGGGCGACGCCCGCGGGTCGAGCCTCACGCCGCGTCCTCTCCCTCGCCCGGGGGGACCGGGGTCGCGTCCGCGCGACGGGCCCGCGCGACCTCGTCCGCGACGGCCTGGAGCTCGGGGGCGCCCGCGAGCTCGATGCCTGCCAGAGTCTCGATTCGTTCCACGCCCCGCACCGATCCCGTCAGCGCGGCCCCGTCGGCGCGGCCGAGGTCCGCGGGCGACCACCGCCCTTCCTCGATGGAGAGGCCGAGGGTTCCGGCCGCCTCGATCGTCCGCGCTCGGACGATCCCGGGATAGAGAGGGAGGTCCGTCGCCGGCGTGCGGAGCCGGCCCGCTTCGATCCAGAACAGATTCGCCGAGACCGCTTCCGCGACGTGGCCCCCGAATACCCGGACCGCCTCCGGAGCGGTGCGGCGGGCGGCGGCCCGGGCGGCGAGCACGTGCGCGAGGGCGCTGCAGCTCTTGACCCCGGGCAGCGCCGGCGGAGGCACCTCGCCGTCGTCGAGCACGGCGACGCGGAGCGACCGGGACGGGGGGACCGGAAACCGCTCCACGCGCGCCGAGCTCGCCCGCCCCCGGCCGTAGCCGCGGGCACCGGGCGCGGCGCTCCACTGGCAGCGCAGGACCGCCTCCCCGTCGCGGGCCCCGAGCGCGGCGGCGGCCTCGAGCAGGTGCCGCACCACGGCCTCCGGGTCCTCCCAGCCGGGCGGCGGGTCGAGCTCGAGCAGAGCCGCTCCGGCGAGCAGACGCACGGCCTGGCGTCTCGCGTCGAGGAGGTGGCCGTCGGCCACCCGCAGCGTCGCGAACAGGCCGTCTCCGTAGCGCGTCGCCCGGGCGGCGGAGGTGTCGTCCTCGACGATCCGGCCCTCCCGCCAGACCGGAGACGTCTCCTCCTCCCGCTCTTGTCGCGACCGGGCCTGCGCGCCCAGCTTGTGATGCCCGCTCACGTCGGCGACGAGCCCGCGCGGCGTGCGTCCGATCCGCGCCTGCCGGGCGAGCCGTACCGCGGCGCGGCGAGATCACGAACCGGAACCGGGGAGGTCCAGGCATGCGGAATCGGATGGGACACGCGGTCGCGCTCGCGGCGCTTCTTCTGACGGCGGCGGCCACCGGCTGCGCGAAGCGCGAAGTCTACGTGGGCACGGATTCGGGACCCGCGGCCACCTCGGGCGGCGGCGGAGCGGCTGGCGGAGCGGCGGCCTCCAACCAGAGCCTCGTCTCGGAGCTCGAGCGGCTTTCGGTCGCCCAGCAGGCGTTCTACGACGAGAACGACTACTTCGGGGGGAGCCTCGACGCTCTCGGGTTCTCGCCGGCATCCGGCGTTCGGATCGACGTGATCCAGGGGGACGCTCTCGGGTTCTCCGCGATCGCCCGGTCGGGGGACAACGAGTGCGCGATCTACCACGGGGAGGTCCGGTCGCCCCGGAGCTACCTGAGCGCGCCCGACGTGCCGGCCTGCCGGGGCTGATCCCGGCAGGCGGCCCGCGGAGCGAAGGTCGAGGGAGTGACGGCCGCCCCGGGATGGGGCGGCGGGCCGGTCAGGTGCGGGCCCGGCGCCGGCGGGCGTTACGCGCGAGACGGCGCTGCGCCGCCTTCTGCTTCCGACGCTTCGCCTCGCTCGGCTTCTCGTAGTGCCGCTTCCGGCGCATGTCGGCGAGGATGCCGGCGCGCTGGACCTTGCGGCGGAACTGCCGGAGCGCCTTCTCGAGGTTCTGGCCGTCCGCGATCTGGATCTCCAACTCTCGCTCACCCCTTCCAGAGCCATGCGTCCCGGGCTCGGTCCTGCCGAGCGCGCCGGGCATGAATTCGACAACCCAGCATAATAATCCCGAAGGTCCGACCGCGACAAGGCACGACCGACCGTCCGGGTCCCTGCCGCCACCCGGTCGGTCTCAGCGCGCGAACGGGTACCGATCGCCCAGAGCGGCCCGGACCTGCTCGTCGAGCGAGCGGCCTTCCGCCCCGGAGCGTCCGGCCGCAGCCGCCGCGGGGCGCGCGCGCGACGAGCCTCGCGTCTCCCGCTTCTCGCCCGCCTCGTGTCTCCCGGCCTCGGCCTTCGATCCCGACGGGCGCGACGCGACCTCGGCGCCGGGCTCGGCGACCTTCCGGGCCCGCGGCCCCCGGTCCGCCTGTTCCACCTCGAGCTCGACGGGCTCTCCGTCCTTGAGAGTCCGGAACCCCTCTCCCTCGATGTCGGAATGATGAACGAAGACCTCCTGTCCGGAGTCCAGCCGGATGAACCCCCAGCCCTTCTCCGGATCGAACCACTTCACGGTGCCGCGGACTCGCCCCATGCTCTCCCGATCCCGTTCGCGTTGCCGCCGGCCGAAGCGGCCGGACCGGGCATTCTAGACGCGGGCTCGGGGCCCAACAAGGGCGATCCGGCGGCCGACGGGACCCGGCGCGGGAGCAGCCGCTTCGTCCTTCCGGTTCCGCGCGCGCTTGACCCACAACATGTCGGGCCGATAGAATGGGGGCGCACCAGATCTTGTGCTTTCGGGATTCGTACGGGGTCCCGATGCGAGGGAGGGTGCGAGGCCGGAGCCCGGCGGGGCGGTTCTCACGATCGCTCCCGTCCCTTGCGCTTCGCCGTCCCTGGCGAGGGCACCGACCTCCCCCGTCCCCGCGACCGGGCGAACCCGTTCCGCGCGCGGCGCCGACCACGCGCCTTCGTCCGATCTCCGGATCGGACCACGCAGTCGATGCCGGATCTCCCCCGGCCCCGGGGGACCGGCCGGTCATCCCACCGAAGGTGGAGGAGCGGTGCCATGGCGGAAGCGGTTCAAATCTCGCACGACGGGTCGTTCCGAGTGGGCGGGCGAGCATACCGGATCCCCGAGGGCTTCTCGCCACGCGAGGTCTTCAGCTACCGGCGGCTCCTCGAGCCGATTCCGGACGTCCCCGGGGGCACCTGTCTCAGCGGCGAGCAGCTGACGCGACAGCGGGCCTATTTCTTCCGCCGGGCCGCGGCCTGCGTGATCCCGGGGCTCGAGCCGGCCGAGCTCGAGGCCCTCCCGTTCGGCGCGCTCCAGGCGATCCACCGCTGGATCGCCGTGCACCGTCCCGAGCTCGGCATGGACGTGCGGATGTCCGCCTGAGCGAAGGGGTGCCGCCGGGAGCGGGTCCGTGCGGCGTTTCCCCGCGTCCCTCCCGTCCCCGCGCGCCGCGAGCCCGTCCCCGATATCATCCTGCGTCCGGAGCAGGGAGCCCGCCCGGCGCCCGCACCTGATCGAACCCGAATGCTGGAGTCGCATGGCGGAAAGGAACGCGTTCCGACGCGCGAGGATTCTCTGCACCCTCGGACCCGCGACCCGCGACCCCGAGCTGTTCCGGCAGCTCGTCGCCGCCGGGATGGATGGCGTGCGCGTCAATTTCTCGCACAGCTCTCACGAGGACGCCGAGCGCGTCGTCGCCCTGGCGCGCGAGGTGGCGCGGGAGGCGGGCCGACCGATCGCCGTGCTCGTCGATCTGCAGGGCCCGAAGATCCGCGTGGGGGACCTCCCGGAGCCCGTGCGCATCGAGCCCGGACGACGGTACAGGGTCGTCCCCGAGGAGACGCTCGACGCGGACGTCTCGCCCGCCGCGGAGGCCCCGGGAGGAGCGATGGGCGCGGGGGAGACGGTGCTTCCGAGCACGTACGCGGATCTGGCGGGCGACGTGACGCCCGGCGACCGGGTCCTGTTCGACGACGGTCGGATCGCCCTCCGCGTGGTGGAGGTGTCGGGAGCCGAGGTGGTGCTGGAGGCCGTGGACGGCGGCGAGCTGCGATCCGGCAAGGGCATCAACCTGCCCGGGATCGAGGTGTCCGCGCCGAGCCTCACGGAGAAGGACCGGGATGACGTCCGCTTCGCGCTGGGGCTCGGCGTCGACTACGTCGCCCTCAGCTTCGTGCGACGCCCGGCCGACGTCGAGGAGCTCCGACGGATCGTGGACGGGCGGGCGCTCCTGATCGCGAAGATCGAGATGAGCCAGGCGCTGCGGCAGCTGGCGGAGATTCTCCGCGCATCGGACGGCGTCATGGTCGCGCGCGGCGATCTCGGCGTCGAGCTCGACTTCGAGGACGTGCCGATCGTCCAGAAGCGGATTCTCCGCCTCACCCGGGAGAGCGCCAAGCTGGGGATCACCGCCACCCAGATGCTGGAGTCGATGATCTCGTCCGTGCGTCCCACCCGGGCCGAGGTCTCGGACGTCGCGAACGCCCTCCTCGACGGAACGGACGCGGTCATGCTCTCCGGGGAGACGGCCGTCGGGGCCCACCCGGTGGAGGCGGTCGAGACGATGAACCGCATCATCCGTCGCATCGAGCGCGAGCGATCGGTCGGATTCGATGGGTCCGAGCCCGAGCGCGCTCGGGGGCTCGCCGCCGTGCACCACACGACCGCGGGCGCCATCGCCGGAGCGGCGGCCGAGGCGACGGAACGGCTGGACGCGCCGTTCGTGGTCACCTTCACCCGGAGCGGATTCACGGCCTGGGTCGTAGCGGCGCAGCGGCTCCGGGTCCCCGTCCTCGCGGTCACCGATCAGGTCCGGACATGGAGTCAGCTCGCGCTCGCGTGGGGCGTCGTACCCCTGCTCTGCGAGGGCGAGGCCACGTACGAGGGGATGATGTCGGCGGCACGCCGGTTCGCCCTCGAGCGCCGTCTGGGCGAGCCGGGACAGACCTTCGTGGTCACCGCGGGCGTACCGTTCCACGTCCCCGGAACCACGAACTACATGCGGATCGAGACGCTGTGAGGGGCGCGTTCCGGTGAGACTCCGCTTTCTCGGCACGGGCACGTCCTTCGGTGTCCCGGTCATCGGGTGCGACTGTCCCGTCTGTGGCTCGCCCGACCCCCGGAACCGCCGGACGCGGCACGCCCTTCTCCTGACCGACGGGCCGCGCCGCCTCCTCGTCGACACGCCGCCGGAGCTGCGCCTGCAGCTGGTCGCCGCCGGCGTGGAGGCGCTCGACGCGGTCTTCCTGTCGCACCCCCATGCCGACCACCTGCACGGGATCGACGACCTCCGCGCGTTGAGCGGGCCCGGCGGTCGGCGCCTTCCCTTCCATCTCGCCGCGGAGCACGCGCCCGAGCTGGTCCGGAGGTTCCCGTATTTCCTCGGGCCGGAAGCAGGCGGTCAGCCGGGCACGGTCGTGCCCGAGCTCGAGCTCCTTCCCTACGCGGACCGCGAGACGTTCGAGGCGGCGGGGTTCCGTCTCACGGTGGTCGGGTTCCCGCACGGAGCGTTCCGGAGCTACGGGTTCCGATGCGGGGACCTGGCCGTGATCATCGACGGAAAGCGCATCCCGGAGGATGCCGTGCCTCTCCTGTCCGGCGCCCGGACCCTCGTGATCAACGCGCTCTGGCACGGGTCTCCGCACCCGACGCACTTCAACGTCGAGGAAGCCCTCTCGGCGATCGAGCGTCTCGCACCCGAGCGGGCGTACCTGACGCATCTCACGCACCGGCTCGATCACGGCACGCTCGCGGGCGAGCTGCCCGCCGGCGTCGAGCCGGCGTTCGACGGGCTCGAGCTCGAGACCTGAGCCTGATTGCCGCCCCTCCGGACGCGGTCTATATTCGCGCTCCCGAAAATACGCCGAACGCGAGGACCTTTCGTGCCACTGGACCGGATCCGGAACTTCTCCATCGTCGCCCACATCGACCACGGGAAGTCCACGCTCGCCGACCGCCTTCTCGAGCGGACGGGCGCCGTGGAACGACGGAAGATGAAGGAGCAGGTCCTCGACTCGATGGAGCTCGAGCGGGAGCGCGGAATCACGATCAAGCTGAACGCGATCCGCATGCCGTACCGGGCGGCGGACGGTCGCGAGTATGAACTGAACCTGATCGACACCCCGGGGCACGTCGACTTCACCTACGAGGTGAGCCGCAGCCTGGAGGCGTGTGAGGGCGCCCTGCTCGTCGTCGATGCGAGCCAGGGGGTGGAGGCCCAGACGATCTCGAACCTCTTCCTCGCCCTGAATGCCGGGCTCGAGATCATCCCGGTCATCAACAAGATCGACCTCCCCGCCGCCGAGCCCGAACGGCGGCGCGACGAGATCGCCGACCTGATGGGAATCGACCCCGACGAGGTCCTGTTCGCGTCCGCGAAGGAGGGTACCGGGGTCGAGGAGATCCTCGAGGCGATCGTGAGCCGGGTGCCCCCCCCGCGCGGAGAGCCCGACGCTCCGCTGCGAGCGCTGATCTTCGACTCGATGTACGACAAGTACCGGGGCGCCATCCCGTTCGTGCGCGTCGTGGACGGTGCGATCCGGCCCGGGATGCGGATCGGGTTCGGGAAGGCGGAAGCCGTCTACGAGGTCGACGAAGTCGGGTTCCTGCGACTCGGCTTCCAGCCGGCGGACGAGCTGGCCACGGGTGAGGTCGGATACCTGACCGCGCAGATCAAGCGGATCGCCGACACCAAGGTCGGGGACACCATCCTCGACGCCGATCGCCGGGCGCGGGAGATGCTTCCGGGCTACCAGGAGGCGAAGCCCGTCGTGTTCGCCGGTCTCTATCCCTCCGACTCCGACCAGTTCGAGGAGCTGCGGGACGCCCTCGAGCGGCTGCAGCTGAACGACGCCAGCCTCCACTACGAGCCGGAGACGTCGCAGGCGCTCGGGTTCGGGTTCCGGTGCGGGTTCCTCGGCCTGCTTCACATGGAGATCGTGCAGGAGCGCCTGGAGCGGGAGTTCGACCTCGACCTCGTGACGACGATCCCGAACGTGGAGTACCGGGTCACGCTCACGAACGGCGAGACCGTTTCCGTCGAGAACCCGAGCCGCATGCCCGACCGCGGCCGGATCGAGACCGTCGAGGAGCCCTACGTCCGCATCCACATCGTCTCCCCGTCGGACTACATCGGGGGGATCCAGGGACTGTGCCACGACCGCCGTGGCGAGTACGTCACGCTCCACTATCTCGACGCGAACCGGGTCGAGATCAAGTACGACATTCCGCTCGCCGAGATCGTGCTGGACTTCTACGACAGGCTGAAGACGGTCTCCCGCGGCTACGCCGCTCTCGACTACGAGCTGGCGGGATACCGCGAGTCCGACCTCGTGAAGCTCGACATCCTGCTCAACGGGGACCCCGTGGACGCTCTCAGCGTCATCGTCCACCGGGAGCGGGCCTACGACTACGGTCGGAAGGTCGCGCACAAGCTCCGCGAGCTCATCCCGCGCCAGCTGTTCGAAGTCGCGATCCAGGCCGCGATCGGGCGCGACGTGATCGCGCGGGAGACCGTCAAGGCGATGCGGAAGAACGTCACCGCGAAGTGCTACGGCGGCGACATCACGCGGAAGCGGAAGCTCCTCGAGAAGCAGAAGGAGGGAAAGCGACGGATGAAGCAGGTCGGCTCCGTCGAGATTCCGCAGGAGGCCTTCCTCGCGGTCCTTCAGGTCGGCGACTGACCGGCTTTCGGGGTTCGGCATGCAGCGGCTCGTAGCCCGGGCGCCGAACCATCTCGGGGAACTGGTCCTCGCGATCCCGGCGCTCGCGGCGCTCGCGGACCGGTCCCGACGGGAAACCGGCGATCCGCTGCTGGTCCAGCTCCCGGCGTGGCTCCTGCCCGTCCTCCCGCTGTCGGACCTCGATGTCGAGCCCCTGCCGTTCGAGGACCGGCACGCCGTCCGGGCCGGCGCGCGCGCGCTCCGACGGGCGGGCGCCGGGCGGGGCGTGCTGCTCACTCCCTCGTTCTCGTCCGCCCTGATCTTCCGTCTCGCCGGTCTCGCGACGCGGCGCGGCACGGCGGGCGGCGGCCGCTCCTTCCTGCTCACCGACGCGGTCGACCGGGCGCCCCTGCTGCGGGGCCACCGGGTGGCGGAGTTCCTGGCGATCGCCGGCGAGCCGGCGAGGGAGCCACCGCCGATCCCTCGACTCCCGAACGTCGACGCGGCGACGGCCGCGTGGGAGCGCCGGCGCGAGGAGCTCGGCATCTCTCCGGAGCCGCGACCCACGGTGGGGCTCTTCCCCGGCTCGAACGCTCCGTCCCGCCGGTGGCCG
>Ga0316578_10001267_pt1 | contig 10093 bp, 7 predicted proteins | sample J0NA_2_FD_203076 | JGI IMG/M metagenome (GOLD analysis project Ga0316578, IMG submission 203076) | Rhizosphere microbial communities from salt marsh grasses in Alabama, United States - J0-2_160517rDrC | ecosystem: Host-associated > Plants > Roots > Rhizosphere | place: USA: Alabama | collected...
GCTCGACATAGCGCTGGAAGAACCACTGGGTGCGCTGGTGCTCGGTAGGCTTTCCCAGGGCCACGACGCGGTAGTGCTTTTCGTTCATGTAGCGCGTGACACGGCGAATGGTGCCGCCCTTGCCGGCAGCGTCCCGGCCCTCGAACAGGATGATCATGCGCTTGCGGTTCGCCTCCAGATGCTTTTGCATCTGGATCAGCTCGGCCTGGAACGGCTTCAGCTCCTGCTCGGCGCGCCGCTTCAGCAGCGCACCGCGGGTCTCGTTCTTGACCCGTGCGAGCCGACTGCGAAACTCGGCATGCTCCGCGATCAGGTCGGCCACCGGCATCCGCTTGCCGTCCACCTCGACCCATTCCTCGGACGGCGAAGGCTCCGGCGAGACCGCGGACCGCGGAGACTCCAGCGCGGCCTCCGGAGACTGACTCTCCGGAGATTGATTCTCTGGGGACATACTGCCAACCTGGCCCTTTAGGGGAAGCGAGGCCGCAGTCTAGCATGCGCCGCATGAGGATTGTGGCAGCGGCTGGGGTACGACTGGCGGTGTTGCGCACCGTTCCAGCTCATTCGTTGCAACCAAAACGTCTACAGCGAGCGCCGAGTGAGGCTGCTCCAACATCGCGAGTGCAGCCGGGCACGATTGGACCGGCTGTTGAGAAAGCGCTGCCGGCCCGCGATCGTGTCCGCGCTGCGCAATCTGAACTCGACCGCGGTCACGTAGGAAACCGGCAGCGACGCGGCATAGGGAAAGCGCCACTGCTTATCCTTGATATAGCAGCGAACCCAGAATTAGTGCGCAGACGAGAAGCAGCAACGTGAAGAACCGTGTTTCGAAGGTTGCGGCATTGCCTAAGACGAGTCGCAGCCATTCGGCCGTGAAGGCCCCGAACCGACTCAGACGCCGTCCGTATCGACGCGTTCGAGCATGACGGCGAGGATGCCGAGTAGCGCCTTTCGGCTGCACGGAAGATGGTGCGGCAGTCGGCGGCTTTGCGCTGACAGCTGCTTCTCTCTTTGACTGTTCGAGGATCGCGTACGCAACGTTGATCTGTTCCAAACGCTCGGTAAACTCCCGGGCGCGGGCCGGATGGCGATCCGGGTGATATGCCTGTATCAGACGCCGGTAGCGGAGTTTCGCCGCCGCCATATCGAACGGATTCGCGAGACCCAGAACCCTCTGCGGAGGGGCAGACGCGTCGGAAAAGAGCATCCGATCGAGCATGTCATAGGCGCGTCCGCTCGCCGCAGGGCGCGTTAGCCCGCTGCGGACAATCGCTCCGTCGAGCGGCGCCACATGCGGGTTATCGGGATTACCCAGCCAAACAAGCAACGCATCGAGGTGCCGCCAAAGAATCGCGGTCGGAACCCCTGCCAAGAGTATCTCAGTCAATTCTTCGGTCGGCTCCTCGATCATGGCATTGACGCGAGCACCAAGTCATCAAGCCAAAGGGTGCCGCCCAACAGCCGATCGAGCGCAGTCGTCCGAACCCGCCGAACTCGCACCGCAAGCCGCAAGCAGTCTGGAGGAACTTCAATCTCAAGCTCGAAAGGCTCCCAATCCCATGTGCCCCAGCGGGGAACGGTCTGCGCCCTCACTGAGCGACCTCCGTCGATCGAATAGACCTCTAGAAATATCCCTGACCGGGTCGTCAACGCATCAGCGGACCATTCTCCACGCAGCCGATAGCGTTGGCCTGGGTGTACCCGCACCACCTGGCTCGGCTCGGTCAAGTCGACATTCTCGGTGCCGGCAAAGGCGATCGACAGGCTGTAATGGCCAGCATGGGGTCGCCGCGGATCGCGGGTGATGCTGTACCCCTGCACGCCGGGCCGAAAGCGCCAGCCAGGAGTCGCCCAGCCCGGCCTGAACTCGGCGCCCAGCGGCATCAACGGTTCCTCGAAGTCGCCATTGACGATCCCCGGCGGGTCCCCGAGTACTTGCTGCCAGACCGAATCCGCCTCCGCATGCCGTGACTTTTCAGTCAGCAACTGCAGATAGGGGAACAGCAGGTCCTCGCGCTTCCTGCTCTCCGCGTCGATCCGCGACCACAAGCTCCGAGCAAGTGGCAGATCGCCAGTCCGCCGGGCGACGCCCAACAGTTCACTCTGATATACCGCCGGCTCGGCTAGACCCTGCCCCCAGGCCCCCTCCGCAGCATCTACCAGGACCGCGTCCGTCGGACTAAGGCGGCGCGCCAACCCTAACGTCCGCGGCGAGTCCTGCGGCGCCACGGCCCAATAGTTCATCAATGCGGCCAAGGCAAACTGCGGAGAATCCATGCCAGCCGCCATCCAGGCCGCGCGCTGGAGCAGCCGCGGCCTTCCGGGCCAGAGTGCAACGGCAATTTCTATGGCCCGATGGGCCTTGCCCAGTTCACCAGCCGACTGCTGCAGATCGGCCCAATCCAGCCAGATCGGTGCGTACAGGGGGCGCTCGCGCAGCGCCGCCTGCAGAAGCGCGTCTGCATCGGCCAATCGGTCGACCCGCGGCAACATCAGACGGCGCGCCCAGCGGCGAGCCGCATCTCCGCCGGCCCACAACACACTTGGGGGAAGCCGGACCGGCGCGGCACCAATACCATGCGTCTCGACCTGCTGCGGCGACTCGGGCGCTACCCGAAGCAGAAGGATGTCCGGATCAGCCGGCTCCAGCCGGCCGAGCCACCAAGCTTGCAGCACCGCACCCGCCCACAGCACGCAGCTTGCGGTCAGCAGGCCGATGCTCAGAACGCGCATCGATCTCCTCATCGCCAGCGGCCTTTCACCGCGATACCTCCCTGGTATCGGTGCGGCGGTCAGGCCGCTTTTCGCTCAAGCGAGGGGTTTTCCGACGTGGAGTAGTTGTAGTAGTACTTGTTGTAATAGGTGTACTCGCTGCTGTGCGGCTGGACCATGTTGAGCACTGAGCCCACCAGCGGGGCATCCACCGCACGCAACCGCTTGACCGCCTCGCGCAACGCACCGCGACTCACCTTGCCCGCGGCGGAGACAAGAACGACGCCCTTGACCTTGGTGCTGAGCACGACGGGATCGGCTAGGCCCATGACCGGGCTGCTGTCGAGGATCACATAATCGAAGCGGTCCGATAACTCCTCGAGCAAGCGGTCCAGCGCGTTCGAACTCAACAACTCTGCCGGGTTCGGCGGCGGCGTGCCGGCGGTCAGCACCGACAGGTTATCCACAGGGGTCGGATAGAAGTGACCCTCGGATGCCCCCCGCACCAGGTACTCGGTCAAACCAGGGCCGCGGGGAACTTTGAAAACCGTATGCAGGCGCGGCTTGCGCAGATCACCGTCAACCAACAGCACGGAGGCACCAGTTTGGGCGAGCACACTGCCGAGATTGACCACGGTTGTGCTCTTGCCCTCAGCCGGGGCCGCGCTCGTGACCATCAACACGTTTGGCGCGCCCCCGGGTGTGGCAAACATCAGACTGGTCCGTATCGATCTAAACGCCTCTGACACGCTCTGTCCGCGCGCGGCGTAGGACAGCATTTCCATCGGAACCTCTGACGACAAGCCCTTGGGATCGATCTTCGGCACAAGGCCGAGACTGGCCAGCTGGACCAGGCGTTCCACTTCCTCCGGATCGCGGACCGTGTTGTCGAGCAGGTTCAGCAACAGCGCGAGCCCGATCCCGCCGATCAATCCCAGCAAGACCGCCTTCATCAGATTGCCACGCAGACTCGGAGCGAATGGCGCGCCGGGAACCAGCGCGCGATCGATGATGGCGCCGATATCGCGCTCGATACCGGCGGCGACGCCAACTTCCTTCATCCGCTCAAGCAGTCCGCTGTAAAGCCCTTTATTGGTCTCCCATTCGCGCTTGAGGATGTTGTACTGGATCGCGCGATCCTGAAGGGACAACAAGTCCTGCTTCTGCTGCTCCACGGCCTGAGTCAGCCGTTCTTCCCTATCCTTGAGCTCGCCGTAATTGACCTGCAGGCTGCCGACCAGTGCGTTCAACTCCCTGGTCAGGGACTGCTGGACATTGTCGATCTGGCGTGAGAGCTCCTTCATGCGCGGATACTCGTCCTTGTAGGTCTGGCTCATCCGTGCGTACTCGCTGCGAAGATCCGCAAGCTTCCCTTTCAGCTCGCTGATCCGGTCATTTTGGATCACCGCCGGAATGCTATCGACGTTGGCATGCTCCAGTTGCTTCGTCACCGACTCGGCAGCAATGCGCTCGCCTTTAACCTTGGCAAGATTCGCGTTGAGCTCCGTCAACCGCGTCGCAATAATGTTGTTGCGATCCTCCAGGTCCACCACCTGATTCTGACGCGCAAAGTCGTTCAGATCCTTTTCGGACGTTTCGAGCTGCGCCTGCAGCTCGGCAATCTCCTTTTTCAAGTAAGTCTCGGCGCCGGTGGAGCGTTCCAGCCGCTTCTTGGCGCTCAACGCCAGGTATTCCTCTGCGACCGCGTTGGCAACCTGGGCCGCCAGCTTCGGATCGAGGCTCGCAAAACTGATCTCGATGAGATTGGAATCGCGTATCGGACTGACCGTGAGGCCACCTTGTAACCGGCCTGCCAAGCCGTGCAGCCTGGCCTGGTCCGTGCCGGACGCCCCGGCTCTAGGGTCCTGGCGGTCGCGGGTATCGCCCTGGAAGAGGTTCCGCATCGCCTTCGCAACGGGCCGCGCGACGGCGACGAAGAGTTCACGCAATCCCCCGACCAAATCGCGTTGCCGCAACTCGCCGTTGAAGGCCGGCTCCGCACCAAGGTTGAGCCGCTGCACAACGGCCTCGGCAACCGCGCGACTTTCGATGATTTGGATCTGCGTCCGCTGAAAGGTGTACTCGTCTTGGTAGACACCCTGCACATTATCGAATTGAACGATCGACTTATCATACGGGGACACCTCGACCAAGGCGGTAGCCCTGTACATGGGCAGCCGCATCAAGGTGGCGGCAACCACGGTCACGATGACAATCGAAGCGAACAGCAAGACGGTTCGACGATACTTGACGACGGTCCGCCATAGCTCTCGCAGATTCAGGCCATCGTCTTCGACCGGCTCAGGGTAAGGCGGCGACTCATAGTACGTGGTAATTCGGTCAGTACGGCTCAGCTCCGGAACCCGTGCTGACGCGGCGGCATTGGGAGATGGTAATGGTTTCAATCGATGCCTCCTAACTCGACCCAGGGCGACGCTGCTCAATACTTGCCGAGATAGCAAACCATCAGCGCCACCTGAGGCGATTGCCGGAAGATCATGCGCCAGGTGCCGCCGGATTTGTGCTCGCCTTCAAGACGTGACGACAGGAGCATAGCCGCGCAATGTGACGGCCGGCGCCGCGCAGCCGGCGCATGGCCAAGCCAGTTCGTCTGTGCTTTGATAGAAATCGCTGAAGACGCCTTATTGATAGAGAACTCCCAGGGATAGCACCCTGAGGGTCTGATTCCACATCACGACAGCTCCCTTTTTTACAGAATTGGTATCGACGACAACCACGTCACCGTCTTCCAGCAACATGTCCGGCGCACCTCTGTCGCGCACGGCCGCCAAGTCGATGTCGAGCTCGCGCGGGACACCGATTTCGTCATGGCGGATCACCCGCACTTTGTCTTGAACCGCTTCCCAGTTAGTGCCGCCCGCCACGGTAACGGCCTTGAGCACCGTGATTCCGGGCCGCAGCGGATAGGATCCGGGCTTCGCGACCGCGCCCTCCACGAAGAAAACACCTGCCTCGGGCACATAGACCGTATCTCCGCCGTGCAGGACCAATGCTTGAGCGTTCGGATTCTTTACCAGGTCGGTCAGATCGACCAGCAACCGGTGTGTGCCCCCCTGGCCGGGCTCGCCGATGGGCACCTGCGTGCGTACGTCGACCAACGAACCCGCGTTCGCCGTCAAACCGCCGACCATTGACAACACTTCGACGAGCGTATGCGGACGCTGGATCGGATACACGCCGGGTTTCGCGACAGCCCCCGTCACCGTGATCTCTTGCGAGGCATACTCCGAAATAAAGAGCGTCGCTTGCGGGTTGTGGACGTACTTATCCAGACGCTGCACCAGCAGCCGTTCCGCGTCGCGAGTCGTCAGGCCGCCCAGCTTGAGCTCACCCAAAAGGGGAACGCTGACGGTACCAGGCCCCGCAATGCGCACGCTGAGGTCGTTGATCTCTGGCACCTGAGGTGCTTCGATCTTGACCACGTCGCCCGGGCCAAGCCGATAGTCATACGAGGCTGGCTCTGTCCTTGTTTCCGCGCCCGCGGCCGTCAGTTGCCGATTCAGATCGAGCACCCGTGCCTGGTCCGCGCGGGCACGTGCCTCCGGCGTGAGTTCGGTGTACCCCCCCGCCGCACCAGCCGCGTCCACCCGCTGATTGGATGAACCGGCACAGCCGAACAGAAGCGCAACCACGACGGTCAGCGAAGCCAACCGCGCGATATCAGTCGATCGACTCATGATTGGGATACGCAAAACGCCCTCTTGCCTGAGCCTGGTTGCAGTCGATTTCCATGCGCACTACTCGCAGGGCGTCGCCTTGCTGCATCGACCTGGGGGACAGGCGGAAGGTCAACGTCACCACACGTCAATAGCGGACTTCTGGTCACCGCGGCGTCGCGCGCGGCAACACAATCAGCTGCTGCCTCGGGGTTCAGGGGGTTACTGGGCTGGCGACGGGCCCGTCGGGCTGACGGGCGCGTCGTCATCTCCCGCGGTACCGATGATCTGAACTGCGTCACTGCGGCTTCTGTTAAAGGCCGCCGAGCCCCCGACAGCCGCGGCTGCAGCAGGCGGGATCAGAGCCGCGGATAAACCCACGCCGGCCGCACCAGCGCCGGCCGCACCAGCGCCAGCCGCACCAGCGCCAGCCGCACCAGCGCCGGATGTAGCGGCGCCGCCCACACCAGCGCCGCTGCCACCGGCAACCGAACCGGCTGCCGATTGTCCGCCCGCGACCGCCGCCGCGCCGATCCGGTTCGAGGCGAGCCGGAACATGGCCGTTCCCTCGCCGCGGTACACAACTTCGCCGGTTGCCAGGTAGCTAACCGCGACATTACCCGACCCATCTGCCGCCACCAGGTAACCTCCGCGGCCAGCCGTGGCGACGGAGACACCGCCTTGCCCAGCCCCGCCGGCCAAACCGGCGCCCTCTTCGCCAGACACGAGGAATACGTCCGCATCCGGCAACAACTCGAATCGGACTTCGCCCTGGGCCACGAGTAGATCGTAAGCGTCGCCCGACCGCTCGACGGTCAGCACGGTATTTTCGCCGACCTCAACTGAACCTACCTGCGGAATTTCGAGAGCTGAGGCTTGCTGCCCGGCGCCAGACTGGATTTGATCGCCCGAGAACACAATGTAATCCTGACCGGCACGGACCGGAACTTCGAGCCCCTCGCTCATCACTGTTACCGGCTGTCGAGCGACCAGTTTTCCCACGGTTTCTGCCGTTTGGGCATAAGCCGCCACGACGCAACACCCCGTAACGACCGCTGCGATAATGACGCCATAGACGCGCATAACCTCAACTCCCTGATGTGGATGGCTGGTAGAAATTGATCTTTGGAACCCGGAGCTTAGTCTACGCAAGCCCCGCCCCCGGGGCAAGCATCTGCGCGGGCTAGCCCATTGCAGTCATCGGCTCACCAGAGACTGTAATTGGATCGCTCCACGATGAACCACGAATAACTCGCCGAACGACGTATTGATTCGAGCCACGCCGCTAGACCTGACACCGGACAATGACCGCATCAAAACCTTAATGATCGACTGTCACTGTCATCTATTGCCAAACATCGACGACGGCGCGCATGACATCGAGATGACGACTCAGATGGCGCGCGCGGCCGCGGCGTCCGGCACGCGGGCGATCATCTGCACACCACACCACTTGAATGGCGTCTACGAAAACCCCGCGCGAAGCATCCGCGCGGCGCTCTCCACTGCTCGAGAGCAACTGGCCGCGAACGGAATCCCGATTTGCCTTTACTCGGGTTCCGAACTGCACTTGGTGCCGGAGTTGCCGGACCGGCTGTTCGACGGGACCGCCCTCACCTACAACGACCGTGGCGCGGCAGCCCTCATCGAGCTCCCAAAGGCGACGATTCCTCTTGGGGCCGAGGCCATTCTGGAGCAACTTGTCTACCGCAACATCACCCCGGTACTGGCGCATCCGGAACGCAATGCTGTCCTGGCCGCCCATCCCGAGCGGATCGGCGAATGGATCGCGCTCGGGTGCAAGGTCCAGTTGACCGCGCAGAGCTGCAGCGGCGCGTTCGGACGGCGCCTGCGCCTGGTCTGCCGGCGCTGGCTGGAACTCGGTTGGGTCCATCTGATCGCCTCCGACGCGCATCGTCCCAGCGGGCGCAGCCCGGCCACCTTGGCCGCTGGTCGCAATGCGGTTGCCGCATGGCTCGACGAGGACGCGGCCACGCTGCTCACGGAGACCAATCCGCAACACTTGCTCAGCGGCGAGCCATTGCTCGATCTCCCGCCGCGGCAAACTGCCCGCGGCGAGACTGCCGGATCAGTCTGGTCGCGCGTCCTGCGCCTCAGGCGATGAGGCGCTGATGACATCGACCCCGGCGCTCGAACGGCCGGCCCTCGCGCTCGAGCGCCGCCGGCCGGCTTCTGCCGCCAATGCTCGATTGCAGAGAACCCCGACAGTGATCCAAAAGGCAAAGGCCGTACCGGGAATCTGCAAGTTGAAGTCCCCCAGACTGTGCAGTGCGATGGCAGCGATACCCCCGGCCGCCCCGGCACGCAGGCGGTTGATCCGGGGGGGGCCGACCCTGCGCCACCAGAACACCGACGCCGCGACAAGCAGCGCCGTGCCGATCACACCAAGCTCGAGCACCAACTGCGCCCAATCGTTGTGCAGGTAGTAGTATGAACCTACCAGCGACGCCGGCTGCACGAGCTTAAAGACATCCGCGAAGGCGCCCGCGCCTGCACCAGCCAGCCAGGTCTTGGCCGGCAGGTCGGTGAGCACCCCCAGCACCTCCAACCTCCCGGTGTCGCCGAAAGTCTGCGCGTAGCGAAGCAACAACGGCAGCAGACCGAAGGTCACCGCCAGACCAAGGGCCACCAGCCCGGCCAGCGTCAACCAAAGCCGCTCCAACCCCGACACCCGCCCTGCCCTGTTCGCACGGGCCATGATCGCGAAGACAATCAGGCCGAACAGCCCCGCGACGGTACCCAGCCGTGACAAGGTGTTGAACAGTGCCAAGGCGACGACGATGCAAAACACAAAGACCAGAAAATAGTGGAATTCGTGGATGCGGACCGGCCGCGAGCTGACGCCGAACAGCAAATAGGCGATCCCGAGCGGCCAGCACAGGGCCAGCAGACCCGCCAGGTGATTGCGATTCCAGAAGGTGCCGACGACGACGCCATGGCGGTCCGGCGCCGGCCAGAGTCCGAGCACGGTCTCGTAGCGGTTCGCATGGGCGACGAAGCCGTAGAGGGCCTCGGCAAACACCAGCGCCACCAGCAGCGCGACCAGGACGCCGAGTTGCCGGCGCGGCAGCCCTGCAACCATATAGCTCGCCGCCCAATAGGTCGTAAACATCCCCCAATAACCGACCGTAGCGGCCGAGTTGGGGGACAAGCGGGTGATGGGAAGCTCGGGAAAGCGTTCCAGCAAGGCGCGCGGGTAGGCGCCGATCCAAGCGAAAACCTCGCGCGGCAATGGCAAGAGCTGCAGCGCGATCCAGCCCGACGCCACCAGCCAGACCCAGAGCCAGGCCCGCTCCCAGCCATCGAGCGGCACCCCGCGGCCGAAACGCCAGACCCCGGAAACAAAGAGGATGCCCGCGACCGCGGCACCGGCCAGGGCCTTCGGACCAGGCTGAACGCCACCCATCATCAGCATCAACATCCCCGCGACCAGCGCGATCACGAAGACCTGCGCCCAGGCCAGTGCGGATGACGCCGACAACTCGCTTCGAATGGCCGCTCCGATCCGGGCCGAGCCCTCGACCGCCCCGGTCATGCGGCACTCCCGAAGCGGCACGACGCATAAAATGGCCACGGCATCTTCATCGGTGTTGCTTCCTCAGCGCGCAATAATGGACCAAGCGCCCGCGCCATCCAGCGCCGCCCCGCATGCGACCACCGCTCCCGCGCTGCGGCCAGTAGAC
>Ga0316578_10001268_pt1 | contig 10092 bp, 7 predicted proteins | sample J0NA_2_FD_203076 | JGI IMG/M metagenome (GOLD analysis project Ga0316578, IMG submission 203076) | Rhizosphere microbial communities from salt marsh grasses in Alabama, United States - J0-2_160517rDrC | ecosystem: Host-associated > Plants > Roots > Rhizosphere | place: USA: Alabama | collected...
TTACATGGAGGAGGCCGAGTACTGTGGCCGGGTCGCCCTGATGAACCGCGGCCGGCTCATCGCGCTCGACCGGCCGGCGGCGCTGCGGGCGGAGCTCGCGGAGCCGATCCTCGAGCTGCGCACCGACGACGCGGCGCGGGCCGTCGAGGCGCTCAAGGGGGCGGAGGGCGTGATCGAGGCGGCCATGTTCGGCCGGCGCGTCCACGTGGCGGCCGAGGACGAGGCCCGCGCGGGAGCGGCGATCCGGAACCGGCTCTCCCGCGCGGGCCTCGCCCTCGAGCGGATCGAGCGGATCGACCCGTCGCTGGAGGACGTGTTCGTTTCGCTCGTCCGGCGCGAGGGCGGAACGGTGGCCGGCTGATGCGCGACGGTCTCCGGCGGCTGCTGGCGATGGCCCGGAAGGAGGCGATCCAGCTGCGGCGCGACCCGCGCAGCCTGGCGCTCGCCTTCCTCCTCCCCGTTTTGATGCTGTTCCTGTTCGGATACGCGATCACGCTCGACGTGAAGGACATCCGTCTCGCGGTGGTCGACCGTTCCGTCACCGTCGAGAGCCGGAAACTCGTCGATGCCTTCGTCCGCTCCGGGTACTTCACGGTGACCGAACGGCCGGACGGGCTCGCGGAGGCCGAGAGGGAGATCCGACGGAACCGCGCCACCGCGATCCTGCACATCGGCCCGGACTTCGCGGCGGACCTCGCGGCCGGACGCCCGGCCCCCGTCCAGCTCCTGCTCGACGGAAGCGACGCGAACACCGCGTCGATCGCGCTGAACTACGCGGGAGCGATCGTCGGCCAGCAGGGAACGCCGGGCGGGGCGAGACCCGCGCTCGAGGTCCGCAGCCGGGTGTGGTACAACGAGGCACTCGAGAGCCGGATCACGATCGTTCCCGGTCTCATCGCCGTCATCATGTCGATCATCGCGGCGATGCTCACCTCGCTCACGATCGCGAGGGAGTGGGAGCGCGGCACGATGGAGCAACTCGCCGCGACGCCCGTCTCCCGGGTCGAGGTGATCGTCGGAAAGCTCCTGCCGTATCTCGCGATCGGACTGATCGACGTCGCGATCACCTGCGTGGCGGCCGTGTTCCTGTTCGAGGTGCCGCTCCGGGGGAGCCTGACGCTCCTGTTCGCCACCTCGACGCTGTTCCTGCTGGGGGCCCTGGGGTTCGGGATCTTCCTCTCCGCCTTGCTCCGCTCCCAGCTCCTGGCGAGCCAGGCGTCGCTGATGTCTACCTATCTCCCCGCGCTGCTGCTCTCCGGGTTCATCTTCGCGATCGCCAACATGCCGCACGTGCTGCAGGTCGTGTCCCTGATCGTGCCGGCCCGCTACTTCGTCGCGATCACGCGGGGCGTGTTCCTGAAGGGAGTCGGTCTCGAGGTGCTGTGGCCGGACGTGGCGGGGCTGGCCGTGTACTCGACGGTGGGAATCGGGCTCGCGATCCTCGTGTTCCGAAAGGAGATCGCGTGACCGGTTTCTCTCCCTACCGGCTCCGCCACGTGGTCCGCAAGGAGCTCCGGCAGCTGCTGCGGGACCCGCGTTCCCGCCCGATCCTGTTCGTGGCCCCACTCGTGCAGCTCCTGCTGTTCGGCTACGCGGTGAGCACCGACGTCCGGCACGTGCCGACCTTCGTCGTCGACCACGACCGGACCGAGGCCTCGCGGGCGCTGGTGGAGGAGCTCACGGCCTCGGGGTACTTCGACGTCGCGGGCAGGTCGGACGATCCGGCGTCGCTCGTCGACGCGCTCGACCGCGGTCACGCCACGGTGGGGCTCCAGATTCCGCCCGGCTACGCCCGGGACCTCGCCGCGGGCCGGGCCACGGTGCAGCTGCTGCTCGACGGCTCCGACGCGAACGAGGCGACGGTGGCCCAGGGCTACGCGACGCTGATCCTCGCCCGGCACGGGGCCGCCGTCGCCCGCGAGCGCGGCGCGGGCCGGGCGTCCGCGGGCGGCGTCGGCCCCGGCACGCCGGGGGCCGGGGTCGAGCTCCGGCCCCGGGCGTGGTACAATCCGGAGCTCGAGAGCCGCGTCTACAACGTCCCCGCCGTGATCGGCATCCTCCTCCTCATCATCTGCCTCCTGCTCACGGCGCTCGGGGTCGTCCGGGAGCGAGAGACGGGCACGCTCGAGCAGCTGCTGGTGAGCCCGATCACGTCCGCCGAGCTGATGCTGGGCAAGACGATCCCCGTCCTCGTGGTGGCGCTCATCGACCTCGTCGTGATCGCGACGGTCGGGACCCTCTGGTTCGCGATTCCGTTCCGCGGATCCCCGTTCGCGCTCCTGCTGGCGGCCCTCCTGTTCATTACGGCGGGCCTGTCGGTGGGACTCCTGGTGTCGACGATCTCCCGGACCCAGCAGGAAGCGTTCATGACGATCTTCCTGTTCATCCTTCCGTCGGTCATCCTGTCGGGCTTCTTCTTCCCGATCCGCAGCATGCCCGAGGTGTTCCAGTGGATCACGCTCGGGAATCCCGTGCGCTGGTTCCTGGAGATCGTGCGGTCGGTGTTCCTGAAGGGGACGGGGATCCGGGAGCTGTGGGTGAACTACCTGGCGCTGGGGGGCATGGCGGCCGGATTCCTCGCCCTCGCCGTGGCCCGGTTCCGCCGAGAGATCGCCTGAATCGTCAGGGCGACCCGGGATCCCGCCGGCATCGGTGGCTCGATCAGCCCCGCTTGTACCACTCCAGGCCGAGCTCGGCGCGCGGGGCGAGGCGCTCCCGGAGCTCCGACCGCTCCGGTCCGGACATCGGCGCCCGCCGGGCGACGGCGGCGTTCGACCGGACGAGCTCCGGCCTCTCCATTCCCACGACGGCCACGCCGACGGGAAGCGACCACACGTAGCGCAGACACTCCTCGTGCGAGCAGATCCCGTCGCGAACGAGTCGCCCGTCGGCGGACGTCTTCATCGCGATGACGCCAATGTCGCGCTCGACCGCCGCGTCGACGAGCGCCCGCTGGAAGCTGGACTGGTGCCAGTCGATCGGGTTGACCGGGAACTGCAGCGTGTCGAACCGCATGCCGGCATCCCAGTGCTCGAGCGCGCGCCGGTGGGCCACCGGCGTGACGTGGCCCGTGACTCCGACGTGGCGGACGAGACCTTCCTCCTTCGCCCGCAGAATCTCCTCCATCGCCCCGCCGGTCCCGAAGGCCCGGTCGACGTCCTCCGCGCTCTTGATGCTGTGCAGCTGCCAGAGATCGAGGTAGTCCGTCCCGAGCCGCTCGAGGCTTCCCTCGAGGTGTCGCCGGGCGCTCTCGGCGCTTCGGTCGCGCGGCGAGTGGGTCTTCGTCATCACCAGGACCTGCGGGCGGACCTCCCGCAGCGCCGCGCCCAGCCATCTCTCCGAGGTTCCGGCCTGATAACTCTCGGCGTTGTCGAAGAAGCGGATCCCCTCCTCGAGCGCGGTCTCCACGAGCCGGCGGGCGGCCCGCTCCGACCCCGCGAGCCCCAGGTGGTGCCCGCCGAGCGCGAGGATCGGAACCTCGAGCCCGGTCCGGCCCAGCCGCCGGGCCGGGAGCGGGCTCGGGGGGAGGGCGCCGCGGACCACGGGCCCTCCCGACTCCCACTTCCGCAGCGCGGCCGTGACCCCGAGACCGGCGGCGAGCCCCCCGAGGACCGTGGCGAAGGCGCGACGGTTCACGGCGTCGTGCCCGGCGCGTCGCCGCCCGGCTCCGGCAGCAGCGAGACCTGGACGTACCGGTCGCGCCGGAGGTACCGCGCGGCGGCGTCTCCGATCCGCCCCGCCGTGAGGCCATCGACCAGAGGGGCGTACGCCGCGATGTCGGTCAGGTCCTGCCCGAGCCGGTCGTAGGACGTGATCGCGGAGAGCCAGAACCCGTTGTCCCGCAGATCCGTCTCCCGCTCGCGCCGCAGCGTCTCCTGCACCTTCGCCAGGTTCTCCTGCGAGGCGCCGTGCGTCGCGAGGCTGTCGATCGCCGCGAACGCGGCCGCGGTGAGCTCCTCGAGCCGGTCGGGGTCCGTCCCGAAGCTCACGCGCACCCCGTACTGTCCGACCGGGTCCTTCCGGGGCGTGGCGTCGACGCGCGCCCCGTACGTCCCCGACAGGTCCTCGCGCAGCACCTCCCGGAGCATGATGTCGAGGACCTCGGCCGTCGACGCGAGCAGGAAGGCCTCCTCGCGCGAGTAGTCGAAGGGGCCGGTGAACACGATCGCCGTGAGCGCCTTCGGCTCGACGCCCTGTCGGACGGTTCTCCGCACCACGCCCTCGGGCGGTCGCACGCCCACGTCGCGCCAGCCGGATTCCCTCCCCCCGGAGGGAAGCGAGCCGAGATACCGCTCGACGAGGGGGCGAAGCTCCGCTGGGTCGAACGAGCCGACGAACGTGAACGTGAAGCCGTCGAAGCCCGCGAACCGACTCCGGTAGAACGCCAGGGCCTCGTCGAGGTCGACCTCCGCCAGCTGCTCGGTCGACGGCGGACGGCGCCGCGGATGGTGGTCCGCCAGCACGACGGCCAGCGTGTCCGACCAGACGGCTTCGGGACTCGCCCCCCGGTTCCGGAGCACGGTCTCGAGCCTCGCCATCAGGGAACGGAAGGCCACCGTGTCACGACGCGGCGCCGTGAGGTAGAGATGCACCAGCTGCAGCGCCGTCTCGAGATCCCGTGGCGACGCGGAGCCCCCGATCCCCTCCTCCAGCTCCCCGATGAACGGGCTCGCGGACACCGCCTCTCCGGCGAGCTGCTTCTGCAGGTCCACGGCGTCGAACTCCCCCGCCCCGCTGGCACCGACGATGCTCGAGGCCCACGTGGCCGAGACGAACGCCGAGTCCGGCGCTCGCGAGGTCCCGCCCGGAGCGCGCGCGCTGAACAGCACCTGGTCCTGCTTGAAATCGGTCGGCTTGAGAAGCACCCGGACCCCGTTGGCCAGGCGCCACTCCGTCACGCCCACCGTCTCGACCCGCGACTCGGAGACCACGGGACCGGGGGCCGGCAGTTCCTCCATCAGGGCCGTCTTCGCGGGCCCGGCCGCCCAGGGCTCCACCGGTTCCGCCTCCGCCCGCGCGAAGGCCGCGACCAGCTCCGGCTCCGGCACCGCGTCCACCCGCGGATCGCCCGGCACCGACGCGAGGATCACCCGGTCGCGGTCGCCGATCCACCCTTCCCCCCGCCGGTTCACCTCTTCGAGCCCGATCCCGGGCAGGAAGCGGCGCACCAGCGCGTACTCGTACGCGATTCCGGGGATCGGCTCGCCCTCCAGGAAGGCGCGGACGTACTCGTCCGCGTACCCGGACGATTCGGACTTCTCGCGCTCCTCGAACGCCCGCTCGTAGGCCCGGAGCAGGTCGGCCTTCTGCCGCGCGAGCTCGTCCTCCGTGAAGCCCCACTCGTCGAGCCGGCGGGCCTCGACGAGCAACCGCTCGAGCGCCGGCTCGATCCGGTCCGGGCGGGCGGAGGCGCGGAGCTGGAACGCGTCCGCCCCGCGCACCAGCGACCCCTTGCCGCCCCCCGCGGTCAGGAACGGAGGATCCTCCGAAGTCTGCGTGATCTCGAAGAACCGGAAATTCAGCATCGAGCCCCAGCTCGCCTCGATCAGGTCCCGCCGATAGTCGCCGTGCGTGCCCTCCCCGGCGGGAGGCAGCTTCCAGATCACGTTGACGCTGCCGACCGTGAGCTCCGGGTCGGCCACGGAGGAAACCAGCGTCTCGTCGTGGGACGGAACCGCGAACTCGGGTCGCGGCCGCGGGTCCGCGGGTCCCTCGAGCCCGCCGAACAGGTCGCGGACCCGGGCCTCGACCGCCGCCCCGTCGAAGTCGCCGACCGCGACGACGGCCATCAGGTCGGGACGATACCACTGCTCGTAGAAGCGCCGCAGCGTCCCGTGCCGGAAGGTCCGGAGAACCTCGGGATCGCCGATCGGCAGACGTTCCGCGTAGCGGCTCCCGCGGAACAGGACGGGGAACTGCCGGTCGCGGACCCGCGACGCCGCGCCCTGCCCGAGCCGCCACTCCTCGAGGACGACGCCGCGCTCCCGCTCCACTTCCGCGGAGTCGAGCGCGATCGCCCCGGCCCACTCCTTCAGGATCCGGAGGCCCGTGTCCAGGACGTCCGCCGAGTCGGTCGGGACGCGGAGCATGTAGACGGTCTCGTCGAAGCTGGTGTACGCGTTGATCTCGGGCCCGAATCGCATCCCGACCCGCTCGAGGTAGTCGACGAGCTCCTGCTTCTCGAAGGCGCGCGTTCCGTTGAACGCCATGTGCTCGAGGAAGTGCGCCAGCCCGCGCTGATCGTCGTCCTCGAGGACCGAACCCGCGTTCACCGCGAGCCGGAGCTCTGCCCGCCCCTCCGGACGCGGGTTCTCCCGCACGTAGTACCGGAGACCGTTGGCCAGTCGGCCGATCCGCACGGCGGGGTCGACCGGCAGGGGCGCGTCGAGGGCCGCGGTCGGGGCGAGCGTGGTGTCCGCCACGGGCGCGACCGCCTCCTGGGCCGCGACGGGTACGGTCGAGACGGCCAGCAGGGCGACCGCGGCCACGAACGACACGCGAGAGGGATGCATCACCGGTTCGGCTCCGTCGTGGGGGACCGGATCGCGACTATTCCGCGATCCTCTGGGCGAGCGTCTGGAAGAGGCGCGACGCGACGCGCGACGGCATGCCCTGGTCCGCCGCGAGCCGCAGCACGTGGCTCAGAGCCTCGAGCTCGCCGCCGTCGAACCAGACGCCGCCGCACTCGGGGCATCGATCGATGATCACGTCCTCGATGACTTCCTTGCGCATGACGGCGCCGTCGTGCCGGCAAGTCAGGCGCTCTTCGCGCTCCGCCTTGAGAGAGAGCTCGCACTCGGTGCAGGTGGGGACGCCCTCGAACCGGCGACGGGTCAGGCGCGACCCGCAGCGGGCGCAGCTCTCGCCGGCCCTCCGCTCGCCCGGGTCCGCCACGTGCGCCACGACGAGGCCCGAGAGCGTCGGAAGATCGCGGATCGGAACGGGCCGGTCGAGGGAGCGAAAGCAGAGGGCGAACTCGCCCGCCGTGTAATGGCGGACCTGCGTGCAGTCGGCGTCGACCACGAGGTAGTCGCCGGGCGTGGCCTCGACGGGGCCCTGCGACGTCTCGACCACGCACGCTTCCGCGAACTCCGCGGCGTAGACGCGTCCGGTTCGGTTGTACGTCCGCCACTCCACCGCCTGCCTCCTCCCGAAGAGGGCCCTGCTCCCGGGCCGCCCGGACGACGCTCGCGGGTCCGGGTTCCGGGAGATGGTAACGGGAGATCCGGCAGGTGTCACGCTCCGCCGGGCGACCTCGGGCCCCGGCGCGGACGGTCAGTGCGCGGAGAAGCGGATCGGCAGGACGGCCCAGGCCTCGACGCGGCGGTCCCGGCTCTCGGCCGGTGCGAAGCGCATGTGCGGGACGACCGTCAGCGCGGCCTCCGCGAGCGCCGGATCGCCGGACGCCCGCTCCACGCGGACCTCACCCGTCCGCCCCTCGGCGTCCACCCGGATCCTGAGGACCACCTCGCCTGGCCGGCGGACATCGGGGCGGTACTCGGCGAGGATCCGCCGGGTCACGTCGTCCCAGTTGAGGAGGCGAGGCGGGGCCTCGGCCCGCACGCCCGGAAGTCCGTCCGCGGAGGCGAGGGTCGTCGTCGGGGGCGCGGCGAGGACGGGCACCTCTTCGGAGAGCGGCACGGACGCGAGGTCGAGCTCCTCCACCCGGATCGCGTCCGGACGAGGGGCGGTCTCCGACACGTCCACCCGGCTCGCCACCGGCACTCCGTTCCGGTAGCCGGCGGCCGGACCGCCGCTGCGTCGGCAGAGGTCCACTTCCTCGAGGACCTCGGGGCCGCCCCGGAATCGTGCGAGATCCTGCCGGTCGCGCTCGCTCGGCGCGAACTCGACGCAGTTCATCCGGACGATCCGCCGGATTTCCTCTACCGTGTACCCGCCGGACGTGAGGAGCCGGACGAGGTCGCTCTTGTAGAGGCCGCCGGCCTCCTTCGCGTACGCCGTCGCGACCTGGGCGCGCGCGGGCCGTGCCGCGACGGCGGTCGTCGCCGCGGCGACGAGCAGGACGGCGATCCGGGACGCTGCGTGCGACGGCCGGGGCACGGGGCTCTCTCCGGTTCGGATCTCGGGATCGGCCTTCCGGTGGGAAGGCGCCATCACCCGCAGATCGAGAGCAACTCGCGTTCCGCCACCGCCCGCGTCTCGCAAGACGCTGTCGAAAAAAGTCTTGCGTCCCGCGGCAGCGACGGCGGGACGTGGCGCCGGTCGCACATCTTTGCCGAAGGACGGGCGGATTGCGGGGCCCGAACGGGGTCCGGGTCCGCGCGGGAGGGATCAGACCCGGTTCTTGAGCAGATCCCGGATCTCGGTGAGCAGCTCCTCCTCCGCCGATGGCCCGGGAGGCGGGGCCGCTTCCTTCTCCTCCTCGAACGCGGTCTGCACCCGATTGTACGCGCGGATCACGAAGAAGAGCGCGAACGCCACGATCAGGAAGCTGACGAGGGCGTTCACGAACAGACCCCAGTTCATCGTGGTCGCGCCGGCCGCCCGGGCGGCCTCGAGCGTGGCGTACGGGCCGGCGGGCACCCCCTCGCGGAGAACGAAGAACTTCTCGGCGAAGTCCATGCCTCCCGTGATCAGACCGAGCGGCGGCATCAGGATGTCATCCACCAGCGACTTCACGATCGTGCCGAACGCGGCGCCGATCACGATTCCGACCGCCATGTCGAGCATGTTTCCCTTGAGGGCGAACTCCCGGAATTCCTTGAGCACGGTCAGACTCCTGTGTCGCCATCGGGTCACCAACCGCCGCGTTCCGCGGCGGCGCGGTCAGGGGAGAAAGCTGCGACCGGCGTCCGGGGACGGACATTGGCCTTTCGTCCGAGGGGACGCTCTTCGTTGACGCCGGGACCGGACGGCGGGAAGTTCGAAGTCGTTCACCGCCTCCGGCCCCGGCCCCGGGCTGGAAGCCCCACCCCCGAACCCCCGGGCGTAGAGGCCGACCGTGCGCCGACTCGCAGCCCTGCTCCTGCTCCTCGCGGCATGGCTCCCGGGCTGCCGGGATGGAGGCGCCTCCCGAGGCGCGGACGACGGGGGGCGTCCGGGAGCCGACGACGCGAGACGGACTTCCTCCCACCTCGACGAGGCGCCTCCCCGACCGGCGATCGACTGGCGTCCCCGTGTCTACGAGGCCGGCCGGACTTCCGGACCGATCCGGGTGGACGGCGTGCTCGACGAGGCGGCATGGGGTCTCGCGCCGTGGACCGACCCGTTCGTCGACATCGAGGGCGGGACGAGGCCGGCGCCCGGTCTCGCCACCCGGGCGAAGCTCCTTTGGGACGACGAGGCGCTGTGGATCGGGGCGGAGATCGAGGAGCCGCACGTGTGGGGCTCGCTGCGTCGGAGGGACGCGGTGATCTACATGGACGACGATTTCGAGGTCTTCATCGATCCGGACGGGGACACGCACCAGTACTACGAGCTCGAGATCAACGCGCTGGGCACGGTCTGGGACCTGCTCCTCGTCCGCCCGTACCGGGACGGCGGTCCGGCGGTGCACGCCTGGGACATCCCGGGCCTGCGTACGGCCGTGCACGTGTTGGGCACGATCAACGATCCGTCGGACGAGGACCGCGGCTGGACCGTCGAGATCGCGATTCCGTGGGGGCCGCTCGCGGAGGCGACGGAGGTGCCGGTCCCCCCGCGGCCCGGTGATCGCTGGCGCCTGAACTTCTCGCGGGTCGACTGGCCCGTCGAGGTCGTCGACGGCGACTACCGGAAGCGACGGGACTCCGCGAGCGGTCGGGAACTCGACGAGGCGAACTGGGTGTGGTCCCCGCAGGGTCTGGTGGCGATGCACTACCCCGAGATGTGGGGCTTCGTGCGGTTCGTCGACGGCGCGGCCGGGGCGAGCCCGGACGACGGGCCCGGGCCCACGACGGCCGAGCGGGCGGCCTGGGAGCTGCGGCGCGTGTACTACGCCGAGCGGGAGCACCGGGCCCGGACCGGGCAATTCACCGACGACGCGGGGGCGCTCGGGCTGACGCCGCCCGCGGACCCCTCGCTGCCCTGGCCGCCCCGGATCTCGGCCTCGACCGACCAGTTCGACGCCCGCCTGGTGCGGGACGACGGAAC
>Ga0316578_10001269_pt1 | contig 10092 bp, 6 predicted proteins | sample J0NA_2_FD_203076 | JGI IMG/M metagenome (GOLD analysis project Ga0316578, IMG submission 203076) | Rhizosphere microbial communities from salt marsh grasses in Alabama, United States - J0-2_160517rDrC | ecosystem: Host-associated > Plants > Roots > Rhizosphere | place: USA: Alabama | collected...
ACAAAGTGATCCTGAAGCGCAGCGCTCCTTTAGCTGCGAACGAAGTGAGCATATATGCCCAAAAGAACAGACATCCATCGGATTTTAATTATCGGTGCCGGCCCGATCATCATCAGCCAGGCGTGTGAATTCGATTATTCGGGCACCCAGGCATGTAAAGCCCTGAAAGAAGAAGGCTTCGAGGTCATCCTGGTAAACTCCAATCCAGCCACCATCATGACCGATCCGGAGACGGCGGATCGAACCTATATCGAGCCGGTCACCCCCGAAGCCGTGGCGATGATAATAGAACGGGAGAAGCCGGATGCCTTGCTGCCGACCCTTGGCGGCCAAACCGGTTTGAATACGGCCATTGAAGTCGCCAGGGCCGGGGTTCTGGATAAGTTCAAAGTTGAGATGATCGGTGCTTCCACCCCTGCCATAAAAAAGGCCGAAGACCGCGACCTTTTTCGCCAGGCCATGACCAACATCGGGCTGCGGATTCCCCATAGCGGAATCGCACAAAGCATGACTGAAGTCCACAAAATTTCCGAGGAAATCGGTTTTCCCATCATTGTGCGACCCAGTTTTACCCTTGGCGGTACCGGCGGCGGTGTGGCGTATAATTCCGATGATCTTTATAAACTGTCCCGGGCGGGCCTGGACGCCAGCCTGATCGGGCAGGTGATGCTGGAAGAATCGGTGATAGGCTGGAAAGAATTCGAGCTGGAAGTCATGCGGGACAAACAGGACAATGTGGTGATTGTGTGTTCCATCGAGAACATGGATCCCATGGGCATCCACACCGGAGACAGCATCACGGTGGCGCCGGCCCAAACCCTGAGTGATAAAGAATACCAGCTGATGCGCAACGCGTCCATCGCCATCATGCGGGAAATCGGAGTGGATACCGGCGGGTCCAATGTGCAATTTGCGATCAATCCAGCGGATGGACAGATGGTGGTGATTGAAATGAATCCCCGGGTGTCGCGCAGTTCCGCTCTGGCTTCCAAAGCCACCGGATTTCCGATAGCCAAGATTGCGGCAAAACTGGCGGTCGGTTATACGCTTGATGAGATCTCCAATGACATTACCGGTGAGACCCTGGCTTCCTTTGAACCAACGCTGGATTACTGCGTGGTCAAGGTGCCGCGCTGGACATTTGAAAAATTTCCTGAAACACAGGACTTTTTGACAACCTCGATGAAATCGGTTGGCGAAACCATGGCCATCGGTCGCACCTTTAAAGAAGCCCTGCAAAAGGGTTTGCGCTCTCTTGAAATCGGGCGTTATGGACTGGGGGCGGACGGCAAGGACCTATCCGATGGTTCTAAGATGAAAAACGGGTTGCCGCCCCGATCGGAAATAGAGCAGAAGCTGGCGTCTCCCAACTCTCAGCGCATATTTTACCTGCGTTATGCGCTCTTAACAGGGATGTCCATTGAATCGATTCATAAATTAACCGGAATCGATCCCTGGTTCATCCATCAGATCGGGCAAATTGTGACCCTTGAACGTGAAATTCAAACCGCAGGAGCAGGCATATCGGATGCGCACTTAAAGCAGGCCAAGGAATGGGGGTTTTCAGACGTCCAGCTGGCACATTTAACTGGAGTGGAAGAAACGGATATCAAAAAACGGCGCACCGAACTGGGGCTGAGGCCGGTATATAAGCTGGTGGATACCTGCGCGGCTGAATTTAAGGCGGCAACCCCTTATTATTATTCAACCTACGAAGAGGAAAATGAAGCCCGGGTTTCAAATCGTAAAAAAGTGATGATTCTCGGGGGCGGTCCCAACCGAATCGGCCAGGGAATTGAATTTGACTACTGCTGCGTACACGCGTCTTTTGCCTTGCGTGAAGAAGGCATTGAAAGCATTATGGTCAACAGCAATCCGGAGACCGTCAGCACGGATTATGACACCTCCGACAAATTGTATTTTGAACCGCTGACCAAAGAAGATGTCCTGCATATTGTGGAAACCGAAAAGCCCATGGGGGTCATTGTTCAATTCGGCGGCCAGACCCCGCTAAATCTATCCGTGGGACTCCACGCCGCCGGTGTGCCGATTCTGGGCACCCAGCCCGAAAGCATTGACCGTGCTGAAGACCGCAAGCTCTTTCAGGCGATGCTCAATAAGCTTGGTCTGATTCAGCCGGCAAACGGCACGGCCTTAACCGTAAAAGAAGCCCTGAAAGTTGCGGATGCCATCGGTTATCCGGTGGTTGTGCGACCCTCGTACGTACTGGGCGGACGGGCCATGAAAATCGTTTATGACCAAGCTGCGCTTGAAAATTTTGCCCACCTGGCGATTCAGGCTTCACCGGATTATCCGGTGTTGATCGATAAATTTGTAGAGGATGCTTTTGAATTTGATGTGGATGCCATCTGCGACGGCCACACCACGATTATCGGCGGTATTATGGAACATATCGAAGAGGCCGGTGTGCATTCCGGTGATTCCGCCTGCGTTTTGCCGCCGGTCAATATCGAGCCGCATTTCATCGAACAAATGACCCGGGCCACCAAAGCCATGGCAAATGAATTGAATGTCGTCGGCTTGATGAATGTCCAGTATGCCTTAAAGGACGGCCAGCTGTATGTACTGGAAGTCAACCCCAGAGCATCACGCACCATTCCGTTTGTCAGCAAGGCAACGGGTGTGCCGCTGGCCAAGCTGGCGACCAAAGTAATGCTCGGCCGGACCTTGCAGGACTTGGGCTTAACCGCCGAAATCGTTCCCGCGCACATATCGGTTAAAGAAGCCGTGCTGCCGTTCGACCGTTTCCCGGATGTGGACCTTTTACTCGGCCCGGAAATGAAATCCACCGGGGAAGTCATGGGAATCGGTTCGGATTTCGGATCCGCCTACGCCAAAGCTCAACTGGGAGCCGGTCAGAACCTGCCGACGGCGGGTACGGTTTTTATCAGCGTGATCGACAATGATAAAAAAACGGTTTTGCCGGTGGCCGCCAGATATCGCGATGCCGGTTTTAAAATCATGGCCACCCATGGAACCTCCAGATTTTTAGCCGCTAACGGTATCCCCAATAAAGCCGTAAACAAAGTTTCCGTCGGCCGGCCGCATGTGGTTGATGCCATCAAAAATGCCGAGATCCAGCTGGTGATCAATACCTCCATCGGCGGTGAAACCCGGCGGGACGGATATTATATCCGGCGTAATGCCTTGCGCTATAAAATTCCCTATGCTACGACCACTGCAGGCGGAATGGCGATTTACAAAGCGATCGAAGCGCTGCGCCAAAAAAAGACGACAGTCAAAACCTTGCAGGAATATAATCAGGAGCACAGAAATAAATGAATGTTGAAGATCCATCGCGCTGCAAGTTTAAAATTTCACGTTTTTATGACGACAAACCCCGGGAAGCATGCGGAATTTTTGGAATATATGATCATCCGGAAGCAGCGGCCCTGACGTATTTCGGCCTCTATGCACTGCAGCACCGCGGCCAGGAAAGCGCCGGCATTGCAGTTGCCAAAGACATGCAGATTGTCGAGCATAAGGGCATGGGGCTGGTATCGGATGTATTCGACATGGATCGCCTGGCCCAGCTGGACGGTGGAAGCGCTGTGGGGCATGTGCGCTACTCGACAACGGGCAGTTCCGTTTTGACCAATGCGCAACCGTTTCGGGTTCATCATCGCAAAAAATCCTATGCGGTTGCGCACAACGGCAATATCACCAATGCCCATCTTCTTAAAAATGAGCTCGAGGAGGCCGGCTCGATCTTTCAGTCCACCATGGACAGCGAGATCTTTTTGCATCTTTTTGTCAAAAACTTGAAGTTAGGGTTTGAAGGGGCGCTGGTTGAAACGGTTTCCAGACTGGAAGGGGCGTTTTCCTTTATCATGTTAACCAGTAAGGGTGAAGTCATCGGAATTAAAGACCCCTATGGATTTCGACCCCTGTGCCTGGGCAAACTCCACGGCCATTATGTCCTGGCATCGGAGACCTGCGCCTTTGATCTGGTGGAAGCGGAATTCATCCGGGAAATCGATCCCGGAGAAATTGTGATTATCGGTGAAGACGGAATTAAAAGTATTCAAACCCCTGCGGCCCCGACTCGAGCTTTTTGCATTTTTGAGTTTATTTACTTTGCGCGCCCGGATAGCACCATTTACGGTCAAAACGTCTATCTCACACGCAAGGCGCATGGGCGACGCCTGGCACAGGAGGCGCCCGTGGATGCCGATCTGGTCATGCCGTTTCCCGACTCCGGCACCTATGCCGCCCTGGGCTATCATGAAGAATCGGGCATTCCCTTTGAGATGGGAATGATTCGAAATCACTATGTCGGCCGCACCTTTATTCAACCTACGCAGAGTATGCGGGATTTCGGCGTACGGATTAAATTGAATCCGGTCAAAGCGCTTCTCAAGGGTAAAGATCTGATTATCATTGAAGACTCCATCATCAGAGGCACCACCATTAAAACCCGGGTGAAATCCCTCAGGAAATTAGGCGTCCAGCATGTACATATGCGGGTTGCCGGTCCGCCCCACAGGTTCCCCTGTCACTATGGTATCGATTTTTCCACCCGGGGTGAACTGATTGCAGCCAGTAAATCGGTGGAAGAGCTCAGGGATTACTTAGGCCTCGACTCGCTACACTACCTCAGTATTGAAGGATTGCTAAAGTCAACCGGAATAAAAAATCCGGAGCAACATTTTTGCAAAGCCTGCTTCGACGGGTGCTATCCGGTCAGCTTTGATGAGATGGTGTCCAAGGATTGCCTGGAGGATACCTGCTAGTCAGGTTTCAGGCGCCAGAAAAAATAGAACCGCAGAACACCGAACAAGGAATAATGAATGTCGAAGGGAAGGAAAACTTCATCATTCGAAATTCCTTGTTCGATATTCGATATTCAATCCGAATAGATTTATAATAATTAAAGATAGTTATAAATTCCCCCTTGCCCTTTTGAGGCGCGCGGTATAAAATAGTAATGTTAAGCTCATTTTAAGGCGGCCCGGGCCTTGTGGAGGAATTCATGCTTGAATCCAGATACCTGAAAGACAATATTGAAAATATCCAAAAATTACTGGCCATTCCCGCCTTAAAAGGTTTTGAAACAAAAAGCTTGGGTAAGCTGCTGAGGCTCAGCAAAATTCGAGAATATGAGGACGGCGAGCGGATTATCAAGGAAGGGGATTTTGATCCTTGGCTTTATTTCCTTCTGTCGGGCAAGATACGCATCACCAAAGAAGGGTTGGAAATCGGCACCATAGAAAAAAAGGGTGAAATCTTTGGCGAAATGCGTGTTATCGACAGTCTCAGTCGATCCGCATCCGTGTATGCTGTTGGTAAAATCATGTGTTTGGCGGTGGACACGTCCGCCAAAAGAAGGCTGGCAGCCGGCAGTACCCAGGATGAAAGATTGGACTTTTTGCTGTTACTTTACCGGATATTTGCTGAATTTATGTCTATCCGTTTACGTGCCACCAATGAAGAACTGATTATGGCGAAAAAGAAAGTCAAACGATTAATTGAACAAATATGACTGTAAGAAAAACCGTCGCCTTTTCAAAGAAATCTGCCAATCTTTTTTTTCACATTCTCACCAAATGTAACCTCAGTTGCCGGCACTGTTACATCAATCCAGAACAGCAGGGCGAATCCAACTTACCCTTAAAAACCATCAAAGCCTGGTTGAAGGCATTTTCCCATGATTTCCCCACAGCAAATGTCATATTCCTGGGGGGTGAACCGACACTGCATCCGGACCTGAATCACGCCATTCAGTATGCTCGCCAACTCGGTTTTCGCTCCATCACCGTTGATACCAACGGCTACCTTTTTCATGATATCCTCTCCAAGGTGAGTCCCGGGGAAGTGGATTTTTTTAGCTTCAGTCTCGATGGCGCCACCCGCAAAACCAATGATAGGATTCGCGGGGACGGATCCTATGATGCCTGCATCAAGGGCATTCAGAAGACAGTTGCAAAGGGGTTTGCTGCCAGCCTGATTTATACCGTCAGCCGGTTAAACCTACATGAACTGGAAAAGATGCCGTCGCTTTTAAACGATCTGGGTATCGAACGGTTTTTTATTCAGGTCATCGGCCTGCGCGGGAAAGCAGCTGACAGCAGCACAACGGACAATTTGCAGGTCACACGGTCTGAATGGCTGAAAATTGTCCCATCGGTGGCGCAAAAGATTGCCCGGCGGGGGATAACCGTGAGCTTCCCGAAAGTATATTTAGACCCTGAAGAAAAATTTGAATGTGCCGGTCTGGTGGCCCGTAATTATTTTATCTTCCCCAATGGCAGGGTTTATCGGTGTCCGCTTTGCGAAGATCTGCCAATCCATAGCCTGGAGTTTATTGACAATCAGCTCGCCAAGACCGCAAAACTCAACGAGAGCGATTTGTTCGCGTTGAATATTCCGGAGGGCTGCGTGATGAACAAGCTGATTCAGCCCGACAATTTAAGTTACACGGTCGGCGGCCTGCCGGAATATAAGGTTGCGTGTTGTTTGCTCAAGGAGGAGATTTCAGATTCAGAAGACAGGTGACAGAAGACAGAAGTCAGAGTGCAGGAAACGAAAAGGAGCCTATTGATCTCGCGTCACAATTGCTGTTATCTGTCCTCTGTCGTCTGACCTCTGTCCTCTGACATCCGAAATCTATAAAATTGAAGATCATGCCCACCATCCGGCAAAAAATCATATCGCTTTTAATTGATGAAGAGATGAGTGCCCGGGAGATTTCCGGGGAAGTGGGGATTTCCGAAAAAGAGGTTTATGAGCATTTATCTCACATTGCCCGTTCGGTTGCTTCTCAAGATAAAAAGATCGTGATTATACCTGCAAACTGTCAGACGTGCGGGTTTGTGTTTGAAGATCGTAAGCGCCTTACGCGTCCCGGCCGCTGTCCGCAATGCAAAAAATCCCACATCCAGAGCCCGCGATTCCGCATTGTTTAGATTAGCCACGGACCCACACAGACTTACACGGACAAAATCCTTTCAAATTACCTCCAACAAAAAGATAACAATAAACCTTTTAGGATCCAGGTTTTTTATCCCGAACTATGAAATAGAGAGTTTTGGTTGAGTCCGCCAAAGGTGGAGCCAAAAGGTTTGTGTGAGTCCGTGTGGGTCCGTGGCTAATTCACTTCTTCTGGATCCAGTTGCCGGCCGCATCCTGCACCCAATCGCCCGGATCGGCTTTTTGGGCAAGTTGCAATGCGCGACGCTTTCCGACAAGTTCGGCTGTCGTCCCCTGCTGCTTGGCAATAGCCGCGTATACGGTTTGGCGGTCCTTATTTTCGGCGGCAACCACGTCTGCTTTTTCTTTTTTTCCGCCGACAAATTCCAGATAGCCCTTGTTGTTTTCGCCCACAATACCCTTGGCTTTAAGCTCAACTATAACCGGCAGCCGTTCTTTCATTCTGGCCTTAATATCATCGGCAAATGACGCAGCACTGAGCATCAAAACTCCAAAAAGCAACGATGTTAATATGGTGGTGAAAATTCTTCGTTTCATACAGAATGCTCCTTATTTTTTTGATTGAATGAATATGCTTTTATTCGCTGGCTGTTGGTTTTTTCTCAATCTTTTTTTCGGCTGCATCAATATCTCCGAAAAAGTTATCCAGGGCGCGATCGACCTTCACGTTTACATCGATGGTGATATGAATCGGCTTGACTTCAACCGGCGCCACTTCGACTTTGTGTTGTGTACAGCCGGCTGCGGCTAAAACCGCCAATGCACCGAGCAATATGAATAAATGTTTTATCATGGGTTTACTCCCTGCTTTTTTGGATCATTTGGATGAGTTCTTTGTATTGCATGATTTTATTGAGCGGCAGCCTGAAATTGACATCCAGGCGGATGCCCTGGAATGTCGAGCCCTGGACGTCGGCTTCAACTTTTGCGAATCCGCCCAGATCTTTTTGATAAACAAACGGCAAGGATTTGGCCGGTTTTCCGTCTAGCTGCATTTTCAACAGCAAATCTTCTCCTTCGGTCGTCAGATTCAGCTTTGCCCATGTGTAATCATAATCTTCCAGGGCCTTTCTGGCAAGCTCCATCTGAACATACTGCGGGGTATCCGACGGGATGCCGGCGGTTAAGATTTCGGTGTCCATCATGCGAATCTTGCCGGACTCGCCCGGGGTCGTAAAAAGGAAACCGTCTGTGAAGCTTAACTTCCCGTTTTGATATCTTAATGGAATTCTGCCGTTAAGCTGGCCTTCGGCCTTTACGCTGGCGGCACCGAATTGCTGAAGCACTTTGGCCAGGTTCAGACGGTCGCAATATAAAATCAGATTATAGTCTTCGATGCCGGATGTAAATCGAATTGCAGGCGCCTCGACTTTTCCGTCACACCAGATAAAATGGCTCTTTTCGACCAGAACCGATTGGGTTGATTCGATTTGAAAATCAATTTCTCCATTTTCGAGATTCATCTCGCCGAGGGATGCGCGTGCGAATTTCAATTTTTGGCCTGGAGCACTGCGCATTTGCGCCAGGTCCGGGATTAAAAGATCCATCTGAATGGCCTCGATCGCAATTTTGTTCTTTCGATGTCGTAGTTCGCCGTTACTTATTGCCGATCTGGCACCAGCCTTGAGTCCCTCTTTTCCGATGACCAGGTTACCTTCTTCAAGTAATTTTCCTTTAAAAGTAAATCCTGCGGCCGCCGGCAGCAGTTTCCCCAGATCGACTTCAGGACCTGTTTTGGGATAATAAATTTCATAGTGCGCCCGGGTCTCGTGATCCTCAAAAGACGCCAGATGGGTTTCACCCGAAAATTTTACCGACAGTGCCGGTATCAGCGCGCTTTTCAAATTCCCCTTAAAGGATATGCCCGAGACCGTCTGTTGAAGACCGGCTTTGATGGAACCGAGATTCAGGTTTTGATATCTGACCGCTTCAATTTCAACAATCCCTGCTTTTGCGGGTGTTGTCGCGGGAAATCTCAGCGGAATATTGCCGCGCGCCTTTGCGAGTCCGATGTTTTGGTGCGTGTCTGTCAGGCGGGTGTCGTCAAATCGTACGTGCCCGTTTACCTGCCGGGTCCCTGTACGGTCTATCTGCAGTTTGTAACCGGCCGCTAAATGATTGGCTTCAATTCGGACGGTGTTTGCCGTCAGTTTGCCGCCGGATAACTCCAGGTCGATGCTTGACATTGCGCTCACAGCCTGATTCCTGTGGATTGTCGTTTCACCGTTTAAGACGAGTTGCGGGAGAAAAATGTTTACACTACCCGATGAAATATGAACATCCGGTACCCGCAGCGTGTATGCTGCGGTTAAGTCACCCCCTGCTCCGTTAGCGGTTAGATCAACTGCGGGGGGGGTCGTCGTTACATGGATTTGATCATAATCAAATGTCGCATTGTTGCGGTCACTTCGATTGTTGCGGCGACTGGAAAGGCCAAGCTGCCATACGGAGTTTTTAGAATACCGGCCCGAAAATTCGAGCGGCAGGTCAAACGGTTTTTTAACGCGGATCGGAACCGGTGCTATGACCGCGGCGGCGGTCGGTTCAAAAGAGAGTTTACAATTCCCGGAGATTTCATATTGATCGGCGTGCGACTGAACGGTTGCGCTCAAATCGGCAATTCGAGCGGCCAGCGGTACGCCGGCTGCAAAATCGGATATCCGGATACGCCAGTTCGGCCCTGCCGGTCTTTCAAAGTCGATAATTAACGGTTTTTCATTTTGCTGCGCATCTGAAAGGGTTTGAAATTGAAAGCTTTTGTAGCTGACCTTTAATGCAGATCCTTTTAATCGGCCCCTGATCGATGAAATCGAAAAAGGGTCCAGCATCAAATCGGCATTGGCGTCTAATTCGGCGAGCCCCGCTGCACGCAATCCGGCGACAGGTTCAACTATATCGGCAAATCGTAAAAGGTTCAGCCGGTCTGCAGTCAGGTGAGCGGCAAGCCGGTTTTGGGCTAAATCCACGCGGGCAGTAATTTTAACCACCTGCCCCCGCGGATAAAGGTGAACCGTTGTGTTTAAAATCTGTGCGGCCTGATCTTCTGCCACCATAAAGATTTCAAATGGAACGCGATAGGATGTTTCATTTATCCTGCAAACTAACGTGGCGTTGTTTATTTCAAGCCGCTGCGGAAATGAC
>Ga0316578_10001270_pt1 | contig 10088 bp, 7 predicted proteins | sample J0NA_2_FD_203076 | JGI IMG/M metagenome (GOLD analysis project Ga0316578, IMG submission 203076) | Rhizosphere microbial communities from salt marsh grasses in Alabama, United States - J0-2_160517rDrC | ecosystem: Host-associated > Plants > Roots > Rhizosphere | place: USA: Alabama | collected...
CAAGGGACCACAGTGAAGCCGCCGCGGCGCTGGTCTGGGCCGCCTACGAAGGCGGGAGCGACGACAACATCACGGTAGCCATCGCCGAATTCGGCGAGTTCCCCCGAAGAGCCCCGAGAAACCGGTCATGGCCGGCACCGGAGACCCGAGAGCAGGGAGATACGTCGGAGCGGCCGGTAGCCGACGTCCCGGGAAAGGAACCGGAGCCGGAGAGGGCCCAGGCGCCATCGGAGAGGGCCGAGGCGCCGCCGGAGCGGGCTGAGGCACCGCCGGAAAGGGAGGCGGTCATCCTGGGCGGTGGGGAGGAAACGACGTGGGCCGTGTGGGAAGAGGAGCCGGTGGTCCTGGGAAAGGAAGAGGAGACAGTGGAGGCTGCTCCGGAGGTCCAGGAATCCCCCGGGGCTGAATCGGCCACCGCTACTCCCGAGGCCCCTCCTCCTTCCCAACGGCAAGCGGTGGGTCCCTGGGACCTCGACCGTCAAAGACATCCGACGTTGGTGGGCGGAGCGCCTCCGAGAGGACGCCTCTGGAGGAACCTGCTCTTCGCCCTGGCGGCGGTGGTGATCGTCGCAGTGGCCGCGTTCCTCTACTTCGGCTGAGCCCGGAGGTCCCGGTAGGGCCCCTCCCAACGTCCCAAGCGGGCCTACTCCGTTCCTCCCGTGGCCAGGCCCACCCTCAGCCCCCTGCCGCCACCGCCTCACAGCGAGGATAGCCCGGTACGACGGCCCGGCACTCCCTCAACAGGCTCTGGGCCACCCCCGTGGACCCCGCCCGAAACGCTGCGTCCGCGTCCCACGCCATACGCTCCGCCACCTTCAGAAGAAGGGAACGGGCCTCCGGGCTGGCGGGCTCCAGGGTCGCCATACGCTCGGCGTATCCCCTGACATCGTCCCCATCATGACCGAAATACCGCATTTCTCGCTGTGCCCGAACGGCCCGCTCCAGGAGGCGGCCCACTTCCCAGGAGGCGTCCACCTGAACGCCGGACGCCCTGAGATCCGCCACGACCCCGGGCATCTCTTCCTCTGAGACGGATACCCGGAAGGGTGCGGGCAGGAAGCCCATGACCCGCGCGCTTCCACGAATTCCTCCCAATGCCAGACGCACCCTGGCAACGGTGCCCTGGGACGCCCTGGATTGAAGATCCGTCAGCGCCAGGGTCCGGCCCCAGGGTCGAGCCACCACGACCCCCAGGAGCACGAGGACCGCCACCACCCCGCCGGCAAGGACGGCGGGGCTCCGCCGCATTCCGGGTCTTCCGCGCGGCCTGGTTCCCGGGGCCTTCTTGGCAGCAACTACCGAGGAAAGGGTCACGACCTCCAGGGCCGCCTTCAGCTCCCTTGCCGATCCGAATCGTTCCTCCGGTTCCCTGCGAAGGAGCTTCAGGACGATCTCCGCCAGGGCCGGCGGCACGGCCACCCCGGTATCTTCGATGGGCCGTACCTCTCCCCGCTCGGAGGCCACCATGAGCTCGTAGATCTTCCCGGTGGACTCTCCCGCGGGATTGCCGAGCCAGGGGTCCTTTCCGGTGAGGATCGTGTAGAGGATGACCCCGAATGCAAAGAGATCCGTCCGGCCATCCACGGCCCCGGCCCTGAGCTGTTCCGGAGCCGCATAGCCGGGAGTCCCCAGCGATGTCCCCGCCTCCGTCAACCGGCTGTCCTGGTCCCGCTCAGCGATCTTGGCGATGCCGAAGTCCAGGACCTTCGTGATCTCCTCCCCACCTCGGCTCGTGGTGAGCATGATGTTTTCCAGCTTCAGGTCCCGATGGACGACGGGCTCCGCACCCTCGTGGGCCACCATGAGGGCGTCACAGACTTGCAGCGCGAGGTGAACAGCCCGTTCCGGAGCAAAGGGGCCGTCGGATTGAACAACCTCGGCAAGACTCTTTCCCTCCACGAAGTCCATGAGGAAGTAGATGAGCCCCGCCTCCAGATCTTCCTCGTAGGTGCTGAGGCCGACGATGTGGGGGGAGTCCTTCCCGAGACGCTTCACCAGCTGGGCTTCCCGGAGGAAGCGCTTCCTCGCGTGATCCGCATCCATCCCCACCAGCCGGTCCACGCTGAGGATCTTGAGGGCGTCGACCCAGCCCCCTTTGACGTCCTGAACCTTGTAGACCGTACCGAAGCTCCCTGACCCCACCCGCTCCAGGACCTTCCATTTGTTCCGCAGGAGTTGGCCCACGAGGGGATCGTCCTGTAGGGTGGGCCCGCCCTGCGCGTCGGGACGGGAGGCCCGAGAATCCGCCGGGCGGGGTGCGGCTGGAGGCTCGGACGGGGGCCCGTAGGCGCCGGCGTCCGGAGATTCCGGTGGCGCCTGACCACCGGTTCCCACCGGCCCGGCCCCCATCACCTCCGTCGCGCTCCGCGGAGCACCCCCTGCAGCCCCCCCCGGAGGAGGCGCGACGCCCCCTGCGTCCCTTCTCACCAGCGGCGTGCCGTCGTCGGGACATACGAGAAGATCTGAGGGGAAGGTCCCGCCACAGGTGGGGCATACATTCGGAAACGGGTCCCGGTCCGGATCCGGTTTGAACTCTCTCGGCCTGTTCTCTTCGTCCACCGGGGTTGGTGCCTTTTCTGAGGGGGGAGTCAGGATCCGCCCGGGCAGGACGGCTCCAGTGAAGCTAGGGAAGGGACAGGAGGCAGGTCAACAAGTTTCAGGCCTTGCCCAAAATGGGGCATCCCCTTCCATTTCATGCATGTGATGGCTCACCTACGCCCGGTCCAGATGATCCAGCGAATGCCCCGATTAGGATTGTCAATCCTGTGCTGCCTCGCCCTCCTGGGAGGGTGCGCGAGGGAGGGGGATTCCTCAGGCCAGCCACCGCCTCATGATCTGGCCATGACGGAGCTCACGGTGGAGGCAGTGGACGGATCCACCGGTTCATCACTCGTGGACGACTCCTTCACTCTCCGCTACCTGGCCCGGGAGCCCATCACTCTGGACGCCACGGCTGTGGAAGAGGTTCCCTCCTCTGGGAGCTACCACATCGGGCACTCCATCGGCGTGGACAGTCTCGTCCTGGAGTTGCGACTGGAGGCCCCGTCCTATGAGCGTCTCGATACGGTTCTCGCCGTCGCCTGGGGCTCTTCCCTGGGAACGGTCCGGGTCCCGCTTACGCCCCGGGCGGATCGTGTCGCAACGGAAGGAAGGGCCGGGGGACAGCCCTCGACCCCGACACCCTCCGGTCCCCCTTCGGGAAACGCTCCAGCGAGTGGAGTGGACCGGGGCCCCCTGGATGCAGGCGACAGGGCCTTCGGAAACGGGGATTGGGCGGGGGCGGTACGGGCCTACGATCGGATGCCGGCGCCCTCGGATCGGGAAGCCGATTACGCATTCGACTACGAGCTCGCGCTGGTTCGAAAGGGCATCAGCCACATCAACCTGGGGCAGTGGCAGGCTGCCCACGATGTCCTCCAGGAGGCCGTGTCCTTCGATTTCCGGGAGTATACCGCCTTCTTCTACCTGGGGCAGGTTCAGTGCGTCCTGGGCCAGTACGAAGCCGGGCGCCAGTCCCTGAACCACATCCCGGACTGGCTCACACTCTCCATTTCGGAGGCCCAGCGTCCCATCGTCCTGACTCTCATCGAGTACCAGCTGGCCATGTGTACGTATGGCGAGGCCAGCCAGGCGAGGACGCAGGCAGATCTTCAGCGACTGAGGGGACAGGCCCTGGAGGAATTCCAGCGTTTCGTGGACAGGGCAGAGAGCCTTGCTCCGATGCCACCGGAGGTGCAGGCGGCCGTTTCCGATGCCCGGCAGAGAATGGCGGAGATGCGGACGCCCACCCCCTGAGCACATCGTCCCGCCCAACCCCTCACAAACCGGCCCCCTTCCGCAGAGCTGAATGTCCATATCCGACGCACAAGCCCGAGAAAGCCTCCTACGCTACGTGGAGGAGCGCGCCCCGGACCAACTCCAGTTCGTCATCGACCTCAGCCACGCGAACAGTTTCTCCTGGAACAAGGCCGGCACGGACCGGGTCGGCTCCATGGTAGTAGAGAGGGTGGCCTCTGCGTTCCCGGTTCACCGGGTGGTGAAGCAGAAGGAGGTGGGAGACCTCCACCTCCTCACCAACACCCCCGAGGGGAAGTCCATCTACCTCCTGGCGCACCTGGACACCGTCTTCCCACCGGATCACCCATTCAGGGAATGCCGGGTGGAGGGGGACCGGCTGCACGGGCCCGGGACCGGAGACATGAAGGCCGGAGTCGCCACAGTCGTCTACGCAGTTCAGGCTCTCGAAGCCGTCGGCCTCCTGGACGGCATTCCCCTCACCCTGATCTTCTCGGGGGACGAGGAGGTCGGGGCGGTCACATCCCGGTTCGTCTACGAATCGGAGCGGCAGAAGGCCTTGGCCTGCCTCGTGGCGGAGGGTGCGGGGCGGAACGGCGAGGTCGTGGTCTCCCGAAACGGGAAGATCGGGGCTCGTCTCGACTGTTCGGGCCGCGATCAGCACGTCGGGGCTGCCATCCTGAACAAGGCGAGCGCCATCCTGGAGCTGGCCCACAAGACCGTCGCTCTGGAAGCCCTGAACGAGGCCTTGCACGGGGTCCGCGTGAACGTCGGAAAGGTGGAGGGTGGCCTCGGACCCGCGACCATCCCGGCGTCGGCGTCGGCCCAGATCGACATCCGGTGGGAAGACCAGACCAATCGCGACCCCCTGGTGGAGATGATCCTTGGGGCGACGAGCCGAGAGGATCTCCCGGGTTGCCGGTCTCTCCTCACGATCCTCAATGAGCGCTCTGCCTGGCCTTACACGAAGGGAACCCAGCGCCTGGCGGACCTGGTGAAGGAGGCGGGTGCCGAGATCGGCCAGCGGATCGGACAGGAACACCGGCGCGGTACCTCCGACTCCAACTTCTTCGGGTGCGCGGGGATTCCCACGGTGGACGGGATCGGTCCGGTCTGTGAGGGCTACCACACGGCGAAAGAGTTCGTGCTCATCCCCAGCATCAGGGAGAGGACCGCGTTGCTGGCCAACGCCCTGGTGAGAATCGCCCGGGAGCTTCCGTCCCTGACCCCGACGGGCGGAGAATCGTGAATCAGGGAAGGAGAGGAGGCGCGGGCGGGATCTTCAACCGCTTCATCGCCACGGCGGAACGTATCGGCAACCGCCTTCCCCATCCCTTCACCGTCTTCGTCATCCTCATCGGCGTCGTGGTGGCCTTCTCCGTCCTTCTCTCCTGGCTGGGGGTCTCTGTCGCCTACGTCACCATCGACCCCGAGAGTGGGAGAGAGCTCGCCAACACCATCAGCGTTTCGAGCTTGGCGCAAAGGTCCGTGATTCAGGACACCATGCGGGATTTCGTGAACATCTACGCCACCTTCACCCCAGTGGGGTTCGTCATCATCATGATCCTGGGGGTGAGTGTGGCGGAGCAGGCCGGGTTCTTTTCCGCAGTCATCCGGACCATCGTCCAGCGGACCCCGCCCTACTTCATCACCTTCATCATCGCCCTGGTGGGGGTGTGCTCCAACGTCGCGTCCGACGCTGGGATCATCATCACTCCGACCCTGGGGGGAGCCATCTTCCTGGCCCTGAACCGGCACCCGGTGGCGGGGATCTGCGCCGGGTATGTCGCGGCATACGGGGCCTTCTCCGCCAATATCTTCCCGGCCGGAACGGATGTGGTGCTGGCTGGGATCACCCAGTCGGCAGTGAGCCATTTTGCCGTGGATGCCGTCGTGCACCCTCTCATGGATTGGTATTGCATGATGGGTTCCACGTTGGTCCTGGCGACAGTGGTGACCGTGGTAACGGAGAAGGTCATCGTTCCCTACCTGGGGGACTACCGGCCCCGGGGGGACTTCATCGCGCAGACTCCGGAGGACTTCCACCTGGACCCCCATGAGAAGCGGGGTTTGAAGGCGGCCGCCGTCGCAACCGCTCTCTTCCTCGTGGGCCTTCTCCTTCTCACCGTTCCCCGAAACGCCCTCCTCCGAAACGAGGCGGGGGAGCTTCTGCCCCGATCGCCACTGATCTCGGGAATCATCGCCATCCTCTTCGTCTATTTCGTCATCGTGGGGATCGCCTACGGGATGGCGTCCCGGCAGCTGAAATCCGAAAAGGACGTCCCCAGGATGATGCAGCGGGGGTTGGCCGGGGTGGCCTCCTTCCTGGTGGTGTGCCTCCCGGCTTCCCTCTTCATCCACCTCTTCCAGAAGAGCAACATGACGGCGGTCATCGCTGTGGAGGGTGCCGGTCTCATCAAGGGGCTCAGCATCGGAATGATCCCCACCCTCCTCCTGTTTGCCCTCTTCTGTGCAGCCATGAACGTCTTCATAACCTCGGGCTTCACGAAGTGGCTCATTCTGGCCCCCATTTTCATTCCTCTCTTCTACCAGCTGGGCGTGAGCCCCGCCACCGCGCAGATGGCCTACCGAATCGGGGACTCCACCACGAACGTGATCTCGCCCGTTTCGGCCTATCTGCCCTTCCTCATCGGGCTGTTGGAGAAGTACCGGGAGAAAGACCAGGACGTGGGGATCGGATCGGCCATGGCCTTGATGTTGCCCTACTCCATGACCCTCTCGGTGATCTGGATCACGTATCTCGGCTTTTGGCTCCTCCTTGGGCTGGACCCGGGGCCGGGGGTTACCTTGTTCTTGCATTGACTACGCCACCCACTTTTCTCACACCATCTCACGCGGGTGACCTGTCCATGACCTATCGTTCGGCTTTTCTCGTCGGGCTCCTCGTTTTGATTGCGGCTCCCGCGCGCGCCCAGGAGCAACGGCATGCCGCGGGGCGGGAATACATGGTCAGTGCACCCACCCCCGAGGCCGTGGAGGCCGGGCTCGGAATCCTGGCGGCCGGGGGAAACGCCGTGGACGCAGCGGCGGCCGCGGCATTCGCCCTCCTGGTGACGGATCCGCAGATGGCCAGCGTCGGAGGCCGTTCCCAGATTCTGATCCGCCTCCAGAACGGGAGGTTCGTCGGGATCGACGGCGCCACGCAGGCCCCCCTCAGGGTGGACGAGCCCTGGGGCCTGGGCCATGGATACGGGACCGTCCCCATCCCCGGAACCCCGGCGGCCCTGGAGGAGATGCTCCGGGAATACGGGACCCTTCCCCTGGCGGAGGTCCTCCGGCCGGCCATCCGCCTGGCGGTTGACGGGTTCACCATCAAGCAGGACCTGCACGACGCCTTTCGGCTCCACGAGGAGACGCTGAAGCTCTACCCCGGCACCAGAGCCCATTTCTTCAAGCCCGACGGGTCGCCCTACTCCGCCGGGGAGGTCTTCCGCCAGCGGGCCCTGGCCCGGACGCTGGAGACCATGGCTCGGGAGGGAACGGACGCCCTGTACGGTGGGGTGCTGGCCGACACCCTGGTGGCCGACATGGAGGCCAACGGGGGCCTGATCCGGCTCGACGACCTGGCCCGATACCGACCCCGGGCCGGAGAGATCGTGGAAGGGGAGTACAGAGGGCACCGCATCGTCGCCCGGGGTGGGAACTGCGACGGTGCCTCCGTCATCGAGATGCTCCAGATCCTGGAGCACTTCGACCTGGCGGGGTACGACATCACCGACCCGGAGTATGTCCATGTCATCGCCCAGGCCCTCTACCTGGGGGTGACGGACGAGTATGTCCCGGACTGGATGCAGGTGTCGAAAGCCCATGCCGCCCGACGGGTCGGGGAAATCGACCTGGAACGCGCTCTACCCATTCCGGTCCGGGGCGGGGAATCCCCGGAGGGCGACACCCACCACCTCTCCATCGTGGACGCTGCCGGTAACGCCGTGGCCATCACCCAGTCCATCGGCCCCAGCTTCGGATCGAAGGCGGCCAGCCCGGAGATGGGATTCTTCTACGCCTACAGCTACGACATGAACGACGACCCCGTCCCCTTTCAGAGAGAGAAGACCAGCCAGTCTCCCACCATGCTCCTGCAGGACGGGCAGCCATTTCTGGTCCTGGGGTCGGCGGGAAGCGCCAGGATCCCGGGCTCTATCGTCAGGACCGTCGTGAACGTCGTGGACCACGGGATGACCCTGCCGGAAGCCCTGGCCGCCCGCCGCTGGTTCATCGCCGACAACGAGCTTCACATCGAGACCTCCGGCCTCCCGGTCAGCACCCTTGAAGGGCTTCGGGGCTACGGATACACTCTGACACCGTATCCAGAGATGGATGGATATTTCGCGCGGGTCCACGCGGTCCTTGTGGATCCGGCCACCGGCACCCTCTTCGGGGCAAGTGACCCGAGGGATTATGGGGGAGCCGGGGGAAGGTAGCCGGAAAAGGATCGGACGCCAGAACGAAACCATGACCCACGGTCCGTCTCGGTACCCCATCCCCGCCCGTCCCCATCGGGTGGAGGAAGTCGTTCGGAAGAGTCGTTTCATCACCGTCCTGGCCCATGCCCCCACCGCCGAGGCCGTCCAGGCCGTTCTGGCAAGCATCAAGGATGAGTTCCCCGACGCCACCCATCACTGCTGGGCCTACGTAGCCGGACCTCCGGGGGAGAGCGCATCCATCGGAATGAGTGACGACGGGGAACCCCACGGCACCGCGGGCCGCCCCATGCTCACGGCGCTCCTCCACAGCGGGGTGGGCGAGATCGTAGCGGTCTGCACCCGGTATTACGGGGGTACCAAGCTGGGAACGGGCGGTCTTTCCAGAGCCTACTCCGGCGGAGTAAGGCTAGCCCTGGAGAGCCTCCCCACGCAGGAGAGAGTGGAACGGGTTACCCTCAGGGTGGAGGTGGCGTATGAGGCCCTGGACTCCCTCCGGCGCCTTCTGGAGGAGGCGGAAGCCGTTGTGGAGACGGAGGAATACGGGGAGGTGGTCCGGTACAGAGTGGCGGTGCCCACGGAAGAGGTGGACCGCCTGACCCATCGGCTCGCCGGCATCACCCGGGGGAAGGCGGTGGTGGAGGTAGCGGAGCGGGAGGCCTAGGCCCCCGTGGCCGAGGGTGCGGGGACGACGAAGCCCGGGACGCGCATGGTCAGCGCATCCCGGGCGACTTCTTCTCGACGGGAGTGGGAGGGGTTCCCCCTACTCCACGATCTCCAGGAGCTCCACTTCGAAGATGAGCGTCGCATTCGGGCCGATGGCCCCGCCGGAACCGCCTGAGCCATACCCCAGGTCGGAGGGGATGAAGAAGCGGTACTGACTTCCCACCGGCATGAGTTGGAGACCTTCGGAGAACCCCGGGATCACGCCGGAGACGCCGAAGGTGGCCGGCTCGCCTCGATCGTAGGAGCTGTCGAACTGCGTCCCGTCGATGAGCGTGCCCCTGTATTGGATCTGGACCTGGTCGTCAGGCCCCGGGGTGGGGCCGTCCCCCTCCCGCAGCACCTCGTACTGGAGCCCGCTCTCCGTGACCACAACGCCTTCCTTCGTGGCGTTCTCGGCCAGGAAAGCCTCGCCCTCAGCCGCGTTGATCGCTCCTTCCGCAGCCCGACGCTCCGACTCCTCGGTGTTCACCCGCTCGGAGAGGGACTGGAGCGCGGTCTGAATCTCGTCCTCGGGCACCGCGGTGTCGTTGCCGGCCATCCCGTCCCGAATACCGGCCAGGAAGGCATTGATGTCGATGTGAGATTCGGCGGGGGCCAGCTGGCTCCCCATCTGATGGCCGATTCCGTAGCTGGCCTTCTGGTCCTCCGACTCGAGGGTGGGGGCGCCGGCAGGTCCGCAGGCTCCCAGGACCATTGAGGAAAGGACCAGAAGGGGTCCAATTCGACGATGCATGAGATGAATCCGTTTCAAGGGTGTGTCTCTGTCACAAGAAACGGAAGCTAACGGAACCGGTCCCTGGCCCCAACAGCCGGAGCCCCTTTCCATCCCGGTCTCCCCGGGCCCTCCAAGTCTTGCCCGTCCTCCGGCGCTCCCTCTAGACTTGCCTCACGGCCACCGAGGCCCCGGGGGGAAGCGGGTTCATCTCCGGGAATCTCCCTCCGATTTCAGCCGGAAACCCCAGGAGAGAAGAGAGACCCCATGTCCCGTTCGAGATTCCTGGCTCTCGCCTCCACCGCCTTCCTCCTGGTCCTGGGCGCCTGCGGGACGGGAGAGACTACCCTGACTCTCCTGGATTCCTCCACTCGACACCCTGTGGAGGGTGCCCTGATCTACGCGCCGGGGGA
>Ga0316578_10001272_pt1 | contig 10080 bp, 6 predicted proteins | sample J0NA_2_FD_203076 | JGI IMG/M metagenome (GOLD analysis project Ga0316578, IMG submission 203076) | Rhizosphere microbial communities from salt marsh grasses in Alabama, United States - J0-2_160517rDrC | ecosystem: Host-associated > Plants > Roots > Rhizosphere | place: USA: Alabama | collected...
ATTGCGGTGAGTCACCCGGGCACAGGGCCGCACGGTAGCCGTGACCGAGATGCGTATCCGTCGACTCCGGGAGGCCGACGCGTAGCGTCCTCCCGCCTGATGCGCCGCCCGTCGACCCGGCAATTCCCACAGGCCAGAGCGTTCCCGCGATCTGTCAGAATAGCGGCTCCCAGCCGACCTCAGGACAGGCACCTGCCATGCCAGAACCTCTCTCGCTCGACGCCCTGCTCGCCGGCTTCGCGCCGGATCCGTCTTCGCCGCAAGCGCCGGCGGTGCAGAAGGCCCTGATGGTCGCGAGGCACCTGCAGAAGCGTGCCCGCGAGCTGCAGACGCCTGCCGAGTGGCGGCAGCAGGCGGAACTCGACCGCATGCTGCAGACCCCTTCGGACAAGGCGACGCTGGCGCTGATGACGGACCAGGCGTTCCGGACCAGCGACCCGGCCCGCGCGGTCGAGCACCTGACCTACATCCTCGACGTGCAGGGCGTGCCCCGCTTCTTCGGGCCGGTCGACCGCACGCTGATGAAGGGGTTCCAGTCCTTCGGCAGCTACGTGCCCGGCGTCGCGTTGCCGCTCGTGAAGGAGCAGATGCACAAGGAAACGGCCAACGTCATCCTGCCCGGCGAGAAGGACATGCTGACCCGCCACCTTGCGGATCGCCACAGGGAAGGCGTCCGGATGAACGTGAACTTCCTCGGCGAGGCCATCCTGAGCGAGGAGGAGGCGGAACGACGCCTGAAGGAGATCCTGCAGGGGTTGCAGTGGCCCGAGGTCGAGGTGGTCTCGATCAAGATCTCGACGGTGTACTCGCAGATCTCGCCGCTGGCGCGCGAGCACACGGTCAGCGTGCTGTGCGACCGCCTGGAGCGGCTGTTCCGCACCGCGGAGCGGACACGGTACAAGCGACCCGATGGACGCGAGGTGCCGAAATTCGTGTACCTCGACATGGAGGAATACCGGGACAAGGAGCTGACCGCCGAGGCGTTCATGCGCACGCTCGACCGCAAGGGACTGGAGAACGTCCGCGCGGGCATCGCGCTGCAGGCCTATGTCCCGGACTCGTACCGCACGCTGCTCGAGCTGCAGGACTGGGCGCGCCGGCGCGTCGCGGCCGGCGGCGGCCGCATCACGATCCGCCTGGTCAAGGGTGCCAACATGGAGGCCGAGCGCGCGGAGTCCTCGGTTCGTGACTGGCCGCAGGCACCGTACCGCACCAAGCTCGAGACCGACGCCAACTACAAGCGCATGGTCAACGAGGTCATGAAGCCGGAGAACCTCGCGGCCATGGATGCGGGCATCGCCTCGCACAACCTGTTCGACCTCGCCTACGGGCTGGTGCTCGCGCACGAGCGCGGCGCGATGGACAAGGTGCAGTTCGAGATGCTGGAGGGCATGGCGAACGCGCAGCGCCGCGCGCTGTTCGAGCTGTCGCGCAACCTGCTGCTGTACGCACCGGCGTGCCGCCGCGAGAACTTCATCAACGCGATCGGCTACCTGATCCGGCGACTGGACGAGAACACCGGCCCGGAGAACTTCCTTCGCCATGCGTTCAACATCAAGGTGGACAGCCCGGACTGGCACAAGCTGGAGCAGGGCTTCCTCGACGCCTTCGCGGTGATTCCGGGGCTCAGCGACGCCCCGCGGCGTGACCAGGACCGCAACCAGCCGCCGCCAGCCGTCAACGCCGTGGCCAAGGGCTGGCAGCACCTGCACAACGAGCCGGACACGGACTTCGCCCTGCCACAGAACGGCGAGTGGGGCGAGAAGATCGTGGCGAAGTGGTTGCCGCGCTGCGGCGATGCCGCGGTGCAGATCCCGCTCGTGATCGCCGGCGAGGACGTGACGGAAGGTCGCGCGATTCGCGAGTGCCTGGACCCGTCGCGACCCGGCGTCGTGGTCGGGCGGTATCGCCAGGCGACCGACGCCGACGTGGCGCGCGCCGTGGATTGCGCGGCGGCGGACCCCGACGGCTGGCGCTCGATGGCGGAAGCACAGCGCTACGAGATCCTGGGGCGTGTCGCGCAGGAGTTGCGGATCGCGCGCGGCGACCTGATGGGCGCGGCGCTCGCCGACGGCGGCAAGACGCTGATGGAGTCCGATCCCGAGGTGTCCGAAGCCATCGACTTCCTGGAGTTCTACCGCGACACCGCACGCTGGTGGCGGAGCCTCCCGACGCTGAAGGCGCGCCCGAAGGGCGTGGTCGTGGTCGTGCCGCCATGGAACTTCCCGATCGCCATTCCTTGTGGCGGCGTCGCGGCGGCGCTCGCGGCGGGCAACACCGTCATCATCAAGCCGGCCTCCGACACGGTGCTGGTCGCCTGGGAGATGTGCCAGTGCTTCTGGCGCGCCGGCGTGTCGAAGAAGGCGCTGCAGTTCCTGCCGTGCTCGGGCGGCAAGGAAGGCCGCAAGCTGGTCAACAACCCGCAGGTCGACGCGGTGATCCTCACCGGCGGGACCGACACGGCGTTGACGATGCTGGGTGACAACCCGCGCCTGAACCTGTTCGCCGAGACCGGCGGCAAGGACGCGACCATCGTCACTGCGGTCTCGGACCGCGACCAGGCGATCAAGCACATCCTGCACTCGGCATTCAGCCATGCGGGCCAGAAATGCTCGGCGACGTCCTTGCTGCTGCTGCAGGCCGAGGTGTACGACGACCCAGGTTTCCGCAAGGCGCTGAGCGAGGCGGTGCAGAGCATGAAGGTCGGCTCCGCATGGGAGCTCGACACGAAGATGGGGCCGGTGATCAAGCCGCCGTCCGGCGACCTGGAAACGGCGCTGAAGGTCCTCGAGCAGGACGAGGAGTGGGCAGTGATGCCGGAGCCGCTGGAGGGTAATCCCTGCCTTTGGACGCCCGGCGTGAAGTACGGCGTGCAGCCGGGCAGCTACACCCACATGACGGAGTTCTTCGGGCCGGTGCTCGCGGTGATGCGGTTCGAGCGGCTGTCCGAGGCGGTCGCGCTGGTGAACCAGACCGGCTACGGCCTGACCAGCGGCCTCGAGAGCCTGGACGAGCGCGAGTGGGACTACTGGAAGCAGTACATCCGTGCCGGCAACCTGTACATCAACCGGGTCACGACCGGGGCGATCGTGCTGCGCCAGCCTTTCGGGGGCATGGGCAAGTCGGGGTTCGGGCCCGGCATGAAGGCCGGCGGGCCGAACTACGTCGCCCAGTTCATGGAGTTCGAGGACGTCGATCAACCGCCCGCGGAGGGCAGTCCGCAGATGGCGACGCTGGCGGCGCTCACCCAGCACCTGAAGGCGCAGCCGCAGGACGGTGACGAGCGGATCCTGGCAGCAGTGATGAGCTACGAGCGCAGCCAGCGCGAGGAGTTCGGCGCCGAGCACGACCATTTCCGGCTGGTCGGGCAGGACAACGTACGGCGCTACCTGCCCGTCGGCAGCGTGCGCGTGCGGATCCACGCGGACGATACGCCGTTCGACGTTTTCGCCCGCGCCTGCGCCGCCCACGTGGCCGGCTGCGGTGTCGTGGTCAGTTCACCCCCGGGCCTGAACGCACCGGCGGTGCGTCGGCTGGAGCGCTCGACCGAGTCCTGGGCGGCGTCGATCGAGTTCGTCGAGGAAAGCGACGCCGATCTCGCGCAGGCCATTGGCCAGGGGCAGGTCGACCGTGTGCGCTATGCCGCGCCGGAGCGCGCGTCGCTCGAGGTGCTGAAGGCGGGCAATGCCGCGAACGGCTGCGTCGTCAGCGTGCCGGTATCTGCGGAAGGGCGCCTCGAACTGCTGTGGTACCTGCGCGAGCAGAGCATCAGCACCGACTACCACCGCTACGGCAACCTCGGCGTCCGCGCCGACGAACCGCGCGCGGAGGTGTTGTGACGGCAACCAGGGCTGGCTGGAGTTCGGCGACTATACCGCGGACCTCTACCACTTTTACGTGGAGGGCCCGCATTTCGACGGTACAGCCGAGCGCCTGATTCGCGAGTTCCTGGGGGAGCGAACGCCGGCCCGGCCTAGCCGCGTCTTGTGCAATTTCCCTGCAATGCCCGTGTGCCGGAACGGATTGCCCGGCATTTGGCAAAGCGCCTCGTTTGGCCTAACGTTCAATCATGGGCCAGGCGCGCGTCAACGGGGTGACGCTCGAATGCCGCAGCAACGGCAGCGGCGAGAGCGTGTTTCTCGTCCACGGCTCGGCCAGCGACTACAGGACCTGGCGGTTCCAGGAAGAGGTGCTGGCAGCGGATTTCAACGTTATCTGTTACAGCCGGCGGTATCACTGGCCCAACGCAGAAATCGCGAGCGGCGCGGTCTACTCGATGACGGAACATGTGGACGACCTCGAGGCGCTGATACGCGATCTCGATGCCGCCCCCGCGCACCTGGTGGGTCATTCCTACGGGGCCTTCCTGTGCCTGCTGCTCGCGATCAGGGAGCCCGGACTGGTGCGGACACTCGTGCTTGCAGAGCCGCCGGTCATTACGCTGTTCGTCAGCCCCCGCCCAAGACCATCGGAACTTCTGCGGCTCCTGGTCATCCGCCCGCGAACCGCGGCCGTAATCATTGGTTTCGGAGCGGCAGGCATCGGTCCGGCGACGAAAGCCTTCCAGGCGGGTGATGCAGAAGCCGGCTTGCGGAGGTTCGCCAGGGCCGTCTTCGGCAGGGGTGGCTATGACAGCCTTCCCGAGTCGAGGAGGGCACAAGTTCGCGACAATTTATCGAACGTCGAGGCAGAAATCCTCGGTCCAGGCCTCGCGCCCCTCAACGCGCTGGACTTGCGGAAGTTGCAGTTACCCGTACTGCTCGTGACGGGCGAGAGCAGCGTCAAGCTGTTCCAACGGTTGACGGACGCGCTCGAGGAATTGCTTCCGCGCGCATCGCGCGTCCAGATTCCAGCCGCGTCACACATGATGCACGAGGACAACGCGCCCGCGTTCAACAGGGCCGTCCGGTCCTTTCTCGCGGCAAACGCTTGAGCGACGCGACCGCGTCCTTCCGCCGTGGAGATCATCAAGGCGGCAAGGATCCGCCGTACGTGTCGACCTCGACTTTCAAGTCGTAATGCGGATCCGGCCCTACACGGATGTCGTTCCTGGCATGCGCGATGACCTTCAGTGCGACCTGCGCGTTCACGCTGTCGCAGGAGCCCTCGTCACGAATGCTGACGGCGACGATCCGCGTGCCCGGATCGGCGTAGAGCGTGACTTGCTCGCCCGGCCGCAGTCCGGCCACGAGCTGGTCGTCGAGGGCCACGTCATAGGTGCAGCGGTCGGCCAGCAGAGACTTCTTCCGGGTGACGACGATGGCTCCCGTCCCATCGCGCGGCGTCACGGCCGCGGTGTTCATCACCTCTGAAGGGAGGCGACCGTCGCGCTGCGCTTCGGAGTCCGGCGTGATGACCAGGACGGGAATGACCGGTGCACAGGCCGTGACCGACAGCAACAGGAACCCGACTGCAACGCGTGTCATCTGTACTCCCGCTCAGAGGTCGTCCAGCCCGGGTCGAGCGGAGACCTCGGTCCACTGTCCGTCCCAGTGCTCGGCCGCGAATCGGTTGGTGGAGGGGAAGCGTGGCGGGCGCCATTGCTCGAAGCGCGGGTCGTATTCCACGCGTGTCGCGTATCGTGGCTCGCTCTCCGTCAGGCTGCCTGCGGTCAGGCTGCCGTATATTCTCAGTGTCTCGAAACGGGCCTGACGCGTGTCCGTGACGACGATCCGGCGCTTCGCGAACAGCGCGGCCTGGATCAGCAGATCGCCGGAGCCCGTGACGTAATGGCGAGCCACCTCGATGTCCCGGTCGCAGACCAGCCCGAGGTAGTCGTTCGAATCCCTATCGATCCGCGGGTCCCGCCCGTAGACGAGATTCCCCTCCACCACGATCTTCTTTGGCGAGTACACCAGGAAGCGGCCCGAGACGACGCCCTGCACGAAAACCGTCGAGCCGCGCGCCGCAATGAAGTACACGGACTCGCCGGCGGCCGCATCGCCGTAATGCGATGTCCGCGACCGGATGTCGGTCCAGGAGTAGCTGCCGTCGGCCATGAACCGGATACGCGTGTTGCCGGCCAGTTCGTGCACCCGCGCATTCGTCTCCATGCTCACGCGTTCGTAGTGCTTCAGTTGTGCTGCGAGGGGAATGCGCGAGGCGCGTGTCTCCACGCCTTCGTGGAAGACCTCGGACTGCCGACTGCGGCTTCGCCCCATCATGTTGAAACCGGCGGCCGAAGTGCTCACTTTGCCCAGGAACCGCGGCGTGGCTTCGGAGTCGTGGAGCACGTTGAACCGCGAGTTGATGTGCATGCGACCGATGATCTCGTCGTCGTGCAGCTGCACCTGCGGGTCCCAGCGGTCGATGACCTGGGCGAAATGCGAGAAGGGGAGCCGCTTGAGCAGGATGCGCGTCTTGAATCGCCGGCCGAGATCCTCGGCGCTGACCTCGGCGACGACGCGATCCGGCTCCAGGTCGTCGCTGGCCGGTTGCAGGACCAGCTCCGCCTCGTACTGCCTGCCGTGCTCTTGCCACTCGGCGCGAGCCTGCGGGGTTTGCGCGATCTTCGCGGCGAGCTGCTCGATGCGCCGCAGGAACGCCGCAATCTGCGCTTCGTGCACGACGGATGTCGATTTCGCGTCTATGACGTGGGCCAGGGCGGTGCCGCTGTCGGCGTCCACGTCCGCGTCGGCCTCGCCGTTGCCGTCCGCTGCCTCGCGCGGCAAGTCCGGCTCGGTGCGCGGCTCCGGCGGTGGATCGGCGATCCTGAACTCCGGCGGCGCGTCCAGCTCGATCCTGGGCATGACCGGAGTCCAGGGTGTCGGCTCGATACCGTCCCGCCGGTCCGCGGCGCGGGCTTCGACCAACACCACACGGGTCACCGGGACGTCCGCGTCATGGACGCCATCCCGGCGCCCGCCGGACAGTACGACGAGAGCCAGCAGGCCGGCGTGCAGCACGGCGGACAGCAGCACCGCCACTGCACGAGTCGACACCGGTGATTCGAGGCCCTGCGGACGTGCCATCGATCTCCCCGCCTGCGGTCCGGTCGTAGCGCCGGCTGACGAAATCGAGCGTACTACTCCGGGCGGCCTGTGCACCAGCATTACGGGACAAATGCCGCGCGCGGGGGCGTGGGCCTGTCGCGTGCGGCAGTGCAGCAGATCGGGGCGCGCGGCCTTGCGATTGCATTCCCCGGGTATCTGCGGACAATCGACGTCGTGAGCGCAGAGTCTCCACCGCGTGGAGCGGGCACGGGCCGGCACGCCTCGACGGGCCGGCCTCTACGCGCTACGTCGCTGCTTGCACTCGGCCTGCTGTGGGCCTGGAGCCCGGGCCTGGCGCAGGAGCCGGTGGCGGCTGTCTGGAAGGAGCGGGAGGTCTCCTTCACGTACCGTAGCGCCATTGCCGTGTATTCCTGCAATGCGCTCCGGGCCCGCGTCGCGACGATCCTGCGAGCCGTCGGCGCACGACCCGACGTCGAGGTTACGCTCGTCAATTGCGACGAGTCGATGGTCGTCGCACCCAGCTCGGTGGCGGATAACCGCGTCGGTTCTTCGCGGTCGACGTATGCAGCGAGCGCGCTGCTCGACGATCGCCAGCACGAGCAGTCCGTCAGCGTGCGTGCGCGCCTGTTCATGCCGGCCGAGATCACGCCGGACGTGATGGGCGAACTGAAGGCCGACAAGTCGCGGCGCGAGCTGATCACCCGCGTAACGGGCAACCCCCTGCCGAGGTTCGATGATCCGGTGCCGTTTGCCGCACTGCGCCGGGTCGTCACGCTATCCCACGAGACCATCGGGCTCGAGCCCGCCGAATGCGAGCTGCTGGACCAGCTGTCGAGGATCGCGTTCCCGGCGCTTGACGTAAGTGTCCAGGACCGTGACTACAGCTGCGATCGGCGGCGGGTCTCGCGGCTCCGTCCGACGCTGGTCGTGGAAGCGCTCGTTCCGGCGACCATCGACGACCTGGAAACCGAACCGCCCCCGGCAGCGGGCGGCGAGGTCGACGCGGAAGCACCGGAGGGCACCGGTGAAGCCCGTCCCCCGGGCGCTGCCAACCAGCCTCCGGAGTGACGCCTGGCATCGGCGATGCAGCCGCCAGGAAACGGCCTCGCGGGTCCGCGCTCGTGCTTGCCGGCCGCCTCAGCCCTGCGGGCGGGGCGCCGCGATGCGACCGCGTCCTTCGGCCATGTGCCGGCGCCGCAGGTCGAACAGTTCCATCAGTCCAGGCCGTTCGAGTGCGGAATGCAGCCGGGGGAGGGCAGGCCAGTCCTCCGGGAGGAAGAAATACATCGGTGACACCAGCAGCGCGTCGTCGGTCTGGTATGCCAGATCCACGTACTTTGCCGACTGCTCGTCGTCCCCGGCCAGCGCGAACAGAAACGCGACGATCGTCGGTGAGCCGCCGTGGTCGAGGAAGCCCGATTCCGCCTCGTTCGCGATCGCGTCGAGCGTGGACTGGTCACCTTGCTTGGCTGCGATGACCGCCGCGCAACGCGCGACGTACGACGGTCCGAGTTGCTCGGCGCGCAGGTTGATCACGGCCTGGGCCGCGCCGATGTCGTCGGCCTGCACGTGGGTTCGGCAGAGCTGCCACCACGCATTTCTCAGGTCCTCGTTGAGTTCGACCGCCAGTTGCGCCCGCGCAAGCGCGCGCTCGTACTCCGCTCGGAATGCCAGGACCAGGCCGAGCTCGAGTTGATGAACGGCCGACAGCGGGTCGAGCGAGGCAGCGGCGGATTCCATGCGTTCCGCGGACTCGAAGTCGCCGACGACGTAGAAGTAGTCCCCGTAGAGATTCAGTACCTCGGCATCGCCGCTCGCGAGCGCAAACGCCTTCTCGAACATCTCAGCCGCACCGTCCCAATCGCGCTCCGTCATCAGCGCGGAGCCAAGGATGGCGTAGGCCTCGGCGTTTCGATCGTCCAGGCCGATGGCCGTTCGTGCTTGCTCCTTGGCGATGGGGATCGCATCGCCCGTCGACCGCGAGCGCACGTAGTACGGCATCACGACGTACGTCGCGGCGAGGCCGGAGTGCGCCATCGACTGCCGCGGCTGCAGCCGCAGCGACGCTTCGAAGAATTCGACCGCCAGGTTCAGGTCGGCCTCGGTGCGTCGCGAGAGATGGAAGCGGCCCTGCAGGTACTTCTTGTAGGCATCGAAATCAGCCTGTTCGCGAGGGACGGCACCGGGGCCGACGTCCGTGGCAAGGTGCAGTCGCAGACCGTCGATCACCCCATCGGCGATCTTCCGCTGGACCGCGAACACGTCGGTCGAGCGCTCATCGAAGACTTCCGACCAGACGTTGATGCCGTCGGCGGCGCGCACAAGCTGCGCGCTGACCCTAATGCGATCGTCGGCGGTCCGAACGCTGCCCTCGAGTACGTGCGATACGCCGATCGATGACGCAAAGGACGCGAGATCCTGTCGGGAGGGATCGAAGCTCGACGCGGATCGCCGCCCGGCGACGCGAAGCTCCGGCACGCGGATCAGCGCGTTCATCAACTCTTCCGCCATGCCGGTTGCGAACCAGGCCTGGTCGCGCGCGGGGCTGAGATCCTCGAAGGGCAATACGGCGACCGAGACAGGTCCGGATGGCGCAGGCGCGTCGTGCTCGAACCGGCTCTCCCAGATGAAGTACCCGAGCGCCGCAGTCAGCAGCCCGATGACCAGGTAGTTCAGGTAGCGCTCGGGAATCCGCTCGAGGCTCGGGTCCGCGCGCACCTCGGCCTCGGTGCGCAGGCCCTGCGTGGTCCACTCGTACATCCAGGCGACGACCAGCACGACGACGAATCCGACGCCGAGCACAATCAGGGTCACCGGCCCGACCCAGCCCGGCAGGTCGACGAGGTCGTCCAGGACCGTTACGAGCTGCGCTGCCAGCCATGCGCCGGCAATGTAGGCGAGAGCTACGCGGATGACGTTGCGACGCTTCAGCTCCTCGAACAGTCTCATTGGTCCCGGACGATGGTTCACCGCGACGGAGCATGACAAATCCCCGCCGGATTTTCGACGCTGCACCTGGCGGACGGCCCCGGCGTCAGAATTCGTATTCGAGCATGAAGCGCACCGTCGCGTCGGGCGACTCGTCCGTCAGGCCGAAGAGGGCGGCGACCTCGTAGTTCAGCGCAGC
>Ga0316578_10001273_pt1 | contig 10080 bp, 4 predicted proteins | sample J0NA_2_FD_203076 | JGI IMG/M metagenome (GOLD analysis project Ga0316578, IMG submission 203076) | Rhizosphere microbial communities from salt marsh grasses in Alabama, United States - J0-2_160517rDrC | ecosystem: Host-associated > Plants > Roots > Rhizosphere | place: USA: Alabama | collected...
GCGACCGCGTTCGTGCAGGAGGGAGTGTCGTCGACGACCGCCGGGACCGCGTCGCCCGCACCCCCGGCCCCCGAGCCCGGGGCCGCGGAGCCGGCCGCGGTCCGGCCGCGTCCGGCGCCCGCATCGTCAGACCGAACCTTCCGACGCCTCTTCTCCTGGCGGAACGCGATCCTCGGCGGGGCGCTCGCCTTCGTCCTGCTCGCCGTCGTCACCTGGAGCTTCATGACGCTTCGAGATCGCGGCGTGGGCCCGGTCGGCTCTCTCGTGGCGAAGGGCGTGCTGGAGGAAAGGGCGCCGCTGGTGCTGGCGGAGTTCGAATCCCGTCAGCCCGACCTCGCGGCGACGGCGACGGAGGCGCTGCGGATCGACCTCTCGCAGTCGAACGTCGTGAAGGTCGTCGAGCCCGCCGTGATCGCGCGGGTCCTGGAGCGGATGCAGAGCGAGGACGAGGGTCCGCTCAGCGAGGAGCTCGCGCGCGAGATCGCGATTCGCGAAGGCTGGCCAGCCGTGATCGTGGGTGAAATCAACGAGGCGGGCGGGCGATACGTTCTCTCCGCCCGATTGCTCGACGCGACGGGCGGGAGCGAGCTGCTCGCCCTCCGCGAAACCGCCGACGACGAAAGCGAGATCGTGCCCGCCGTCGACGAGCTCTCCTCCCGGTTCCGGGAGCGGGTCGGCGAGTCGTACGCCTCTCTGCGGGCCTCGGCCCCGCTCGAGCAGGTCACCACGGGCTCGCTCGACGCGCTCCGTCTCTACTCGCAGGCGCTCGAGGCCGACAACGAGGGAGACGACCAGCGGGCGATCGCTCTGCTCGAGGAGGCGGTCCAGCGGGACACCGCGTTCGCGATGGCGTGGCGGAAGCTCGGGGTCCTCCTCAGCAACCGGAGCGTCGAGGGGGCGCGGGCGGTCGAGGCCGAAAAACGGGCGTACGCGCACCGCGACCGGCTGACGACCCGGGAGCGCTACCTGACCGAGGGCACCTACTTCATGGACGTGGAGCGCGACTTCGGGCGCGCGATCACGGCCTACGAGAACCTGCTCGACATGGACCCCGAGGACGCGTGGGCGCTCAACAACCTGGGCGTGATGGTCAGCGCGCAGGGCGAGGCCGAGCGGGCGCTCGACCTCTACGAGCGGTCGTACGCGGCGGACCCGACGAACGTGATCGCTCTCGGCAACCAGTCGGTCCAGCTCAAGCAGCTGGGCCGGTCCGAGGACGCCCGCGCCGTGCTGGAGGAGGCGCTCCGGCAGACGCCGGGGAACTTCGACATGCTGCGTCGCCTCGCGAGTCTCGAGTCCGGTCTCGGGAACTACGACCGAGCGGCCGTCCTCCTCGACTCCCTGGAATCCCTCGCGGCGGGGAACGGCTACTGGGATTGGGTCGCGCAGGAGGGGCGCGTCCACCTCGACGCGATCCGCGGGCGGCTCGCGTCCGCGGAGGCACGCCGACGGCGGGCCTCGGAGTTTCTCGTGGACGAGGGCTGGGGCGGCACCTACCTGTGGCGGGAGGACTGGTCCGCCTGGACACGCCTTCTCGCGGCGAAGGACTCCGAGGGAGCTGCGCGGATCCTCGACGAGGCGCTGGCGCGATACCCGATCGAGTCCGTACCCGACGGGGAGGCGCCCGTCCTCGACATCGCCTTCCTCTCCGCCGCCCTCGGGCGGACCGACGAGGCGGAGGGGCTGCTCGCCCGGCACCGGGCCGCGGACGCGTCGTTCGCCGGACAGGGCTGGGACATCGCGCTCCGGGAGCTCACGGAGTCGCAGATCGCGCGCCAGGAGGGCGACATCGAAGGAGCACTCGAGCACCTGGCGTCGCTCGAGAGGAGCGTCTGCCCGGAGTGCGGCCTGCTGTGGAAAGGCCTCCTGCTGGAGGAGACGGGTGACCGGCCCGGCGCGATCGAGGCGTGGGAGGCCTACCTCTCGCGCGGCTGGAACATCCGCGACATCCTGGACGCCGACGCGCTGGGATCGATCTACGAGTCGCTCGGGCGGATGTACGACGAGGAGAGCGACCCCGAGCAGGCGGCCGGCTGGTACGCGAAGTTCGTGGAGCTGTGGGCGGACGCCGACCCGGAGCTGCAGCCGCGGGTCGAGGCCGCGCGGGCGCGCATGACGGAGATCTACGGGGAGCGGGGTTAAGATGATCGGAGGCAGGACGCTTCTGCAGGTCCTCGGGATCTATGCGGCGGGCTCGTGGCTCGTCATGCAGGTCGTGGACGTGCTCCAGGAGAACATGGGGCTGCCGGACTGGGTGTTCCCGTTCGCGCTCGTCCTCCTGCTCATCGGGCTGCCGATCATCCTGACGACCGCCGTCGTGCAGAAGCGTCTGGCCGCGTCGCACGGCGGCGGGACGCGGGCTGCGGCGCCGGGCGACGCGACGTCCGCCTCGGCGACGCGCGAGATCTCCTCGGGCCCCGAGCCCTCCTCCGAGGTGCGGCGCCTGTTCACCTGGAAAAACGCCCTCCTGGGCGGCGCGGCGGCCTTCGTCCTCCTCGCGGTCGTCACGGGCGGCTTCATGGTCATGCGAAGCCGGGGCATCGGTCCCGTGGGCTCGCTCGTCGCGAAGGGCATGCTCGAGGAGCGGGCCAAGGTCGTCGTGGCGGAGTTCGCCTCGCCCGACGCCTCGCTCGGGGCGGCGGCCGCGGAGGCGCTCCGCATCGACCTCGCCCAGTCGCCCGTCGTCGACGTCGTGGAGCCGACGACGCTCACCGATGCGCTGCAGCGGATGGAGCGCGACCCGGCGGACCCGCTCAGCTTCGAGGTGGCGCGCGAGGTGGCGCTGCGGGAGGGCTACCCGGCCGTGATCGGCGGCGAGATCCGGGCCGTGGGGAACGGCTACTCCCTCTCGGCACGGATCGTGGACGCGACGAGCGGCCAGACCCTCGCCTCGCACCGGGAGACGGCGGCCGACGCGGACGCGATCATCCCCGCGATCGACCGGCTGTCGTCGAAGATGCGGGAGCGGATCGGGGAGTCCTACACGGACCTCCGCGCCGACGAGCCGCTCGACCAGGTGACGACGGCCTCCCTCGACGCGCTCGAGAAGTACTCGCAGGCGATGGCGATCTTCGACCGCGGCGGGGACTTCGAGCTGATGAACGACCTTCTCGAGGAAGCGGTCGCGATCGACCCGGGGTTCGCGATGGCCTGGCGGAAGCTGGGTCTCACCCGTGACCGGCCGAGCGGCCGCATCGAGGCCATGGAGGCCGCGCTCGCGCGGAGCGACCGTCTCACGGAGCGCGAGCGCCTGCTCACCGAGGCGGCCTACGCGGAGCGGGTAAAGCGGGACTTCCAGGTCGCGATCACGGCCTACGAGCGCCTGATCGAGAGGGACCCGACCGACACCTGGGCCCTGAACAACCTGGGGGTCGTCTACGACCAGGACCTGGGGCAGTTCGACCGGGCGTACGAGTACTACCGCAGGGCGGTCGAGCTCGACTCCTCCGCGGTCGTTCACATCCGGAACCTGGCGCGGACCGCGATCAATCTGGGCCGGTTCGACGAGGCCGAGTCGCTGCTCGAGACGGCGTCCGCCCGCTTCCCCGAGGACGACGTGGTTCCCGGCCTCTGGATCGACCTCGCGGCGAACCGGCGCGACTACGATGCGGTCGTCGAGGCCACGGAGCGGCTGCGGCCCCTGGCGTCGGATCCCCGCGTCGAGATGCGCCGCCTCGCCGTCCTCTCCGACGTCGCGATGCTCCGGGGCCGCCTCGCGGAGGCCGAACGGCTCGCCGAGGAGTCCGCGCGGGCGCACGAGCGGGCGGGGCTCCCGAACCCGCGGCGCGCGATGCTGTCGGGACTCGTTTGGGCCGACGCGAACGTGCGCCGGGACCGGGAGGCCGCCCGCCGCCGCCTCGAGGGTCTGCTCGCCGCCGAGCCGCTCGCGGCCGACGACCCGGTGAACCGGAACTACATCGGCACGGCGCTGCAGTGGGCCCGGCTCGGGGACCGGGCGCGCGCGGAGGCGCTCCTCGCGGAGTTCGAGCGGGAGGTGCCGGCCGAGTACCGCGCCGACGTCGAGAACCCGTACCTCGCGATCGAGGGGATGCTCCTGATCCACGAGGGCCGGTACGAGGAGGCGGTCGAGACGCTGAAGAAACGGGAGCAGCGAGGCTGCGTGCTCTGCCGGTACCTGCCGACGGCCTTCGCGTTCGACTCGCTCGGGGCCCGCGACTCCGCGATCGCCTACTACGAGGGCTACGTGGAGGCGAACTGGGACAACCGCCTCGGCTGGGATGACGACACCCTCGCTCCCACTCTCGAGCGGCTCGGCCAGCTCTACGACGAGGCCGGCGACGCGGAGAAGGCGGCGCTCTACTTCGCGCAGTTTGTGGAGCTGTGGGCCGACGCCGACCCGGAGCTCCAGCCGCGGGTCGCGGCGGCGCGGGAGCGGCTCGAGGAGATTCTGCGGCAGCAGGGCTGACCGGTCCGCCGTCCGCCGTCGGTCGTGGTCCATCCGTCGCCCGGCGCGTTCGGGCGCCCTACATTTCCCGGGTTCTGCGGCTTCCCTCGACGCCACCGCCGAACGGGGACGTGACCGACCTACTGGAGATCCTGCGTCCGGCCCTCGCCGGGCAGTACGACGTGCGCCGCGAGCTGGGCCGCGGCGGGATGTCGACGGTCTTCCTGGCGCGCGACCGGAAGCACGAGCGCGACGTCGCGCTCAAGCTCCTGCGGCCGGACCTCGGCTCCGCCGTGGGCTCCGACCGCTTCCTGCGCGAGATCAAGCTCACGGCGGGCCTGAATCACCCGCACATCCTGCCGCTTCTCGACTCGGGGGTGATCGACGAGCTCGTCTGGTACGCGATGCCGTACGTGACCGGAGGTTCGCTCCGGACGCGCCTCGAGAGGCACGGCCCGCTGGAGCTCGGGGAGACGATCCGGATCGCAGGCCAGGTCGCCTCGGCGCTCGACTACGCCCACCGGCTGGGGATCGTGCATCGCGACATCAAGCCGGAGAACATTCTGTTCTCCGAGGGGCACGCCGTCGTGTCCGACTTCGGGGTCGCCCGGGCCGTGACGGTGGTGGACCGGAGGACTCTCACGCGCAGCGGGTTCCCGGTGGGGACGCTCGGGTACATGAGCCCCGAGCAGGCGGCCGGGCGCACGGACCTGGACGAACGCACGGACATCTACGGGCTCGGCTGCGTGGTCTACGAGATGCTCGTGGGAGAGACGCCGGCCGGCTGGCCGATGCCGGAGGATGCGCGGCTCGGTCACTTCCACGAGATTCCCGACGCCCACCGGGCCCGGCTCGACGCGCTTCCGGGCCGGGTCGAGGCCGCGCTGGTCGCGGCGCTCGCCTTCCGGGCGGAGGACCGCTATCCGACGGCGGGCGCCTTCGTCGCCGCGCTGGAGGCCGCCCTCGAAGGGCGGGAGCCGATCGCGGACAGCCAGGTCCGGGCGATCCTCGCCCGTGCGACAGGGGCGGCGCGGGCAGAGGCCGCAGACGCCAGGGAGGCCCTCGCGGAGATCGAGGAGGGCCGGACCCTCACGCTCGGGTCGGTGGAGCAGGCGGCGGCCGAGGTCGGGATCGAGCCGGAGCGGGTCCGGGCGGCGGCCCGGGAGCTGGGGATCGGGGAGGCGGTCGGGGCGGGAGCCGTCGCTCCGGTCTCAGGCGCCGAGGCGGGCATGGCCGCGTCTGCGCCGCCGGCCTCCTCGAGACGCGCGTTGGCCGGACGTTCGGCGCCCGACGTCCGGCTCCAGAGTCACAAGCTGCGCGCGTCGCGGGTCCTCGGGGTAACGGTCGACGAATCGGTTCTTCCCCAGCTCGTGGAGGAGATCGAGGAGGAGCTCGACCTGGTCGGCCACGCGTCCATCGTCGGCAGGACGCTGACCTGGAGCCCGGCGGCGCAGGGATCGGAAGGAAGGCAACTCGTCGTGACGGTGCGTCCGCGCGACGGGGGCACGGAGATCCACGTGGAGGAGCGCTACGAGATGACCTCGGCCCGCCAGGCGGCCCCGGGCCTCGGGGGCGCGATCGGCTTCGTGGTGGGCGGGGCCTTCGCGGCGAGCCTCGGCCTGGCCGACGGGGCGGTCATCGCGATGGCGGCCCCCATGGTCATTCTCGGGATCTGGATGGGCTTCAAGGGGGTCGAGAACACCTTCGTGCAGTCCAGCGCCCCGCAGCTGCAGAGGCTTCTGGACCGCCTGTCGAACGGCTTGCGACCGGGAGGACGAGAGGGATGAGAGGTGAGAGAGATCGGACGCCGGGGAGTCGCGCGGGCGCAGGTTCCGGCACGGGAGTGACGAGCGCGAGGGTGATGATCGTGGCGGCGATGGCGGTCGTCGCTGCCTGCGGAGGCGACCGCTCCGCGCCGCGGCCGGACGACGGCGGAGCGCAGGCCGACTGGGCGCGATACGGATCCGAGGCCAGCGCCGAGATCACGCGGGTCGAGCAGGGCCTGCTCCCGCCGGTGCCCGTGGAAGGGGCGACCGGGTGGACGCTCGCCGAGCGGATGGACCGCTGGAACGTCGAGGCCGTGAGCGTCGCCGTCATCGAGGATGGCGAGATCCGATGGGCGAAGGCGTGGGGGCTCGCGGACCGCGAGGAGAAAATCCCGGCCACGCCCGAGACGCTCTTCCAGGCGGGGTCCATCTCGAAGCCCGTCGCGGCCACGGGGGCGCTCCGGCTGGTCGAGGAGGGCGTCCTCGCGCTCGACGAGCCGATCAACAGGTACCTGCAGAGCTGGACGCTCCCCGAGAACGACTTCACGCGGCAGGAGCCGGTCACGCTTCGGCGCCTGCTCAGCCACACGGCGGGGACGACGGTGCACGGTTTCCCGGGCTACGCCCCCTGGGCGTCGATTCCGACGATTCCGCAGGTGCTCGACGGCGAACCGCCGGCGAACACCGCGCCGGTGCGCGTCGACATCCTGCCCGGCTCGCAGGTCCGCTACTCGGGCGGGGGGACGACGATCGTGCAGCTCGCGATGACGGATGTCACCGGAGAGGCGTTCCCGGATCTGCTGCGCCGGCTCGTGCTCGAGCCGGCCGGCATGGCACACAGCACGTACGAGAACCCTCTGCCCCCGTCGCGCCTGGCCGAGGCGGCGGCGGGCTACCGGCAGAGCGGCGCCGCGGTGCCGGGGAAGCGGCACACGTATCCGGAGATGGCGGCGGCGGGCCTGTGGACGACCCCGACGGACCTAGCGCGCTTCGCGATCGCCGCGCAGCGCTCGCTGCACGGTGAGCCCGGCGGCGTGCTGAAGCCGGAGACCGAGCGGGAGCAGCTGACCCCCGTAATGGGGCAGGCCGCGCTCGGGTTCTTCCTCCAGGACGACGGCGGTGTGACCTACTTCGGCCACAATGGAGCGGACGAGGGCTTTCAGGCGGTCCTGATCGCGAGTCGCGATGGCGGCCACGGCGCGGTCGTGATGGCGAATTCGGACAACGGCAACGCGATCGGCGACGAGATCATGCGCGCGATCGCGACGGAGTACGGCTGGGAGGGCTACCTGCCGGATCCCGTCACCCCGGTCACGATGACCGGGACCGAGCTCGCCCGGTACGCGGGCCGGTTCGCGCTCGGGCCCAATCAGGTCGTGACGCTGACGCCGGGTGAGGGTGCGCTCGACGCCGTGATCACGCTGGCGGACACGTCCCGGATGCTGCCGCTCGGGAACGACGTGTTCCTGTACGAGTCCCGCGGATGGCGCTTCCGGATCCTCGCCGGCGAGAGCGGAGGACGAGCGATCGAGTCGGTGGGCGCCCCCTTCCAGGCCACGTTCCCCCGGATCGAGAGCGAGGAGCTCACGCCGGTCGAGCTGCTCGATGCCGGCCGGACCGCCGAGGCGGTCGCGGCGCTGGAGGCGGCGGGCGCGACGGAGTCGGAGGGGAACGAGCTCGGCTACGCCCTCCTCAACGCGGGGCGCCTCGAGGAGGCGGTGGACGTGTTCGCCTGGAACGCGGCGCGGTTCCCGGATCACGCGAACCCATGGGACAGTCTCGGCGAGGCGTACCTCGCGGTCGGGGACACGGTCGGGGCCGTCCGGGCCTACCGGAGGGTCCTCGAGACGATCCCGGGCGACGAGCAGGCGGACCCTCCCGCCCTCGCGAGCCTGGAAGAGCGGGCCCGCGCGGCGCTGGAGGCGATGGGCGCGAACTGACGGCGCGGTCGGTTCCCGCGTCGCCTGGAGGCGGCGACGGGGAGGGCCGACACGTGCCTTCCCCGTCTCCGCGTGCTTCCTCACGTCCGATTCCCGAATTCCCATTTCGGGACCGGGGTCGCAGGGTGTCGGAGCGCGAGCGTTCCGGGATCGGTCCCGTCGGCCGCGGAACGGGCAGGGATGCTTGCCGCTCCGCCCCCCCGGCCGCGATCTTCCAGCCATGAGCGACGTGCCGCCCCACCATCGCCTGTTCGCCGAGATGAAGCGGCGCCACGTGCTCCGCGTGGCCGCCCTCTACGGCGTCGCCGGGTTCGCGGTTCTGCTCGCCCTGGACCTCGTCGGGAGCGGCATCCGGCTCCCCGTCCTCCTGGTGCGGATCGTCACGGCGGGGGTGCTTCTGGGATATCCGGTCGTCCTGCTCCTCGCCTGGGCCTACGAGCGGACGCCCGAGGGACTCGTCCGGACGGGGAACGCGACCTCGCAGGAGGTCCGCGAGATCGTGGCGCTTCCCGCCACGCGGCGATGGCCGGGCGCGATCCTCGCGATGCTCGGCGTGGCGGCGCTCGCGATCGCCGTTCTCCTCGTCTTCCTCTAGCCGTCCGCTCCCGGCCCGGGTTCCGAGCCGACGTCCGCTCCTTCCCGCAGGGCCCGCCTGTGATACGCGCGCGCCGCGAGCAACGCCGCGCCCGCGAGCAGCGCGAACGAGCCCACGCGATACAGGGCCTCCAGGAAGGCGAGGTCGACGAACACGATCTTGAGCAGGGCCAGGCCGCCCACGACCAGCCCCCCGACTCGCACGGCCTTCCGGTCCCGGCGGAACCCCCGGACGAGCAAGGCGCCCGCGAACAGGAGCCACCAGGCGCTCACGGTGAAGCCGGCCGCGACCGACGACCGACCGGTCTGTCGGAACCACGTCTCGATCTCCGTCGTGACGGAGAGAAGCAGGATCGCCGCCGCGACGATCCAGAGAACGGCCCGTTGGGGAATTCCCCCGACTCTCGCCACGCGGGGATCGGGGGACGTCCACGCCGGCCACGCCGCGAGGACCGTGGCCGCCAGCACCGCGCCGGCCACCGAGGGCCACGTGCCGGTGATGGCGGGGTCTGTCATCGGCCTCGCGGCCGCGAGGTCCGGCAGCGGAAGAACGGCGAGAGCGAGCAGGGCGAGGCTCGAAGCCCGCCCGAGCGAGAGGCCCGGCCCCCGGGTCAGGGCCACGGCGAGAAGCGCGAGCCCGCCCCACGCCGCCGGGCGGAACTCGGCGGCGAGACCGCGCCACGGGGCGAAGGCGAGCGCCGTCAGCCCCGCGACGGCGAGCTCGGGGCTCCGGCGCAGGATCGCGGGGACGAGCCAGGCGGCCCCGACGGCGACGAGAACCCACGCGGCGGTCCCGCGCGCCGCCTCGCCGAACGCGAGAGACACGACCAGCGGCCACGCGGTGGCGGCGAGGGCGAGCAGCCCGAGCTCGAGGCCCTCGGTCCCGCCTGACGTTCGTCCTCCCGGTGTCAGGAGCCGGTCGAGCGGACGCCCGTCGAGGACCGGGACGCCCGCGATCGCGGCCAGCCCGAGAGGGCCGAGCGCCAGCGCCCACCGCGCCGGTGCGCCCTCGACCCCGGCCGCCGCGACGAGCAGGGAGACCCAGGCGAGGGTCGTGGCGGCGATCTCCAGGCCGCGCCATGCCCGGCGGCGCGCGACCGCCACCGTCCCCGTGCCGACGGCGAGCAGGCAGACGGCGAGCGCGAGGTCGTTCGCGTCCGCCATCCCCGCGACGAGCAGCAGGAGATAGAAGCCCGCGAGGACGACGCCGAACGCCGTCCGCCAGCCCCGCCGTGCCGCCGCGCCCCCCCCCGCCGCCGCCACCAGGGCGGCGTAGACCAGCAGGATCTCCGGCGACCCGCCCCGTCCGAGCAGCGGGGGAGCGAGGAACGCGCCGGCCGCGGCGAGCGCGGCGAGCCACTCCTCGGAGTGACGG
>Ga0316578_10001275_pt1 | contig 10077 bp, 4 predicted proteins | sample J0NA_2_FD_203076 | JGI IMG/M metagenome (GOLD analysis project Ga0316578, IMG submission 203076) | Rhizosphere microbial communities from salt marsh grasses in Alabama, United States - J0-2_160517rDrC | ecosystem: Host-associated > Plants > Roots > Rhizosphere | place: USA: Alabama | collected...
GTATGGCCATGAGGCTGGATTCCATTATTTGCAGGCTGCTTTTGTCGCCCTGTTAGGTGACCACGCGTTGGCCTTGCGCCTGCCTGCCGCCTTTGCAGGGACGCTTTTGGTCGCCGTCCATTATGCACTTGCCAGACGCCTGTTCGGTGTGACTTCAGCTTTAATCTCCACGACCATATTGGCCGTTTTATTTTGGCCCGTGTTCTACAGCAGGCTCGGTTTGCGCGCCATCAGCCTGCCCCTCATTGCCGGAATAGGACTCTATGCCTGGTGGAAAGCATGGCCGCCCGGTAACAGGCTGGCGACAATGGAAAATCTGCTATGGTTTGGCTTGTCCGGTTTTCTGGCGGGCTTGAGCCTCTATACCTACATGGCAGCCAGGGCGTTGCCTATCTTTTATGCCATCTTTGTTCTTTACCTGTTGATCTTCTATAGAAAGCAGTTGAAGGCCTATTGGCGAGGTGTCGCCCTTTTTTGGATAGTGCTTGTTATCGTGGCAATCCCCCTGGTTTTATTTTTGCAAACCAATCCCGGCGCCGAGTTCCGTATTTCGGAGGTTGATGCCCCCTTGCGCGCACTAGTGGCGGGTGACCTTAAACCGGTACTGACTAACCTTCTTAAAATAGGTGGGATGTTTGGCTTGGCCGGTGACCCCCTATGGAGGCAGAACGTAGCGGGGCGACCCGTATTTGATCCGTTGCTGGCATTGCTCTTCTATGGGGGACTGATTCTCTCTTTACTGCGATTAAGAGATTCGCGATATGCATTTCTGCTTATCTGGATGGGGGTAGCCGCTGTGCCCAGCCTGGTGACAGTTGATGCCCCAAGCTCGATTCGCATGATCAATTTACTTCTTGTTGTTACGCTCTTTCCAGTTTTTGTTATCAACATAATCGCCCGTTTATTCACAGAATTACCTGCGTTTTCCACAAAAATACCCTATGTATTGGGCTTGATTGTTGTAATAGGCTATATATGGTGGACGGCAACGGACATTTTCCAAACCTGGCCACAAAACGATGAGGTGCAGTTTGTATGGCAGGTGGCTCTAACCGACATTGCCGCCTACCTGGATGAGTCACCAGAAACCAGCCTTGTGTCGATTGGCGGCTGGTCGCCGGCAACGCTAGATCCGCCGACGATGGCACTCAGCATGCGCCGGCAGGACCTGGAGCCGCGCTACTTCGGTTCGGACTCTATGACTGAACCCGTCTCGACCTTAATTCTCCCTGCATCGGACAATGCACCTGGCTCCAGGGATCTTACAGAAGCTCATGGAGTGCGCGTGTTTCGCCCTACAATTCGTGAGCTCTCGCCAGGAATTGAGTCACAGCTTTCTCAATGGGGACCTGAGCCGCAAAACCTGGGTACATTTATTTTTTACGATATGGCCGTGCCCCCTGATTTACAAGTTGAGGTTCCTGTGGGTCTGAGCTTTGATAGCCAGATAGAATTAATAGGATACGACCTCCCTGATAGCCTGGCGGTTTGTGATGATGACCGCTGCAGTATTTTAACTTATTGGCGAATACTAACTCCCACAGATGAGCCCCGGCGTTTTTATTTGCATGCCCTGGCAGGAGATGAACTGATTGCCCAGCATGATGCACTCGATGCTCCTACAAACTGGTGGCAGACAGGAGACCTGCTGGTGCAGGAGCATTTTTTACCTCCTCTCGACGGCCGTGATATTGAATTGCGATTGGGTATATACGATCCCCAATCGGGACGGCGACTTATGACGCCTGAGGGGAAAGATTATGTCAGGCTGCAACGGCCGTAAGTGCTTGATCTAAGACAAATGCCCATTTTCTGCGCACTATCATTATGGTAAACTAATTCCAGCCAAGGAGGCATCATATGTCCAATCGTGATTACAATATCATCCTGGGTATCCTGGTTACTATTGCCTGTATCATAGCCGCCGTCTTGTTGTATGTCGTTTACCGCGGATCTCAACAGTCTACTTTGACGCCCACGCCGGTTCCCCCGTCGGCAACACCATCGCAGCCGGATACGGCCTGGGAGCGAATTCAATCAACGGGCATTATGCGTGCCGGAACATCGGCCGTTTACTCTCCCTTTGCTTTCCGAACGAATGAATTCACGTTGGATGGCCTTGATATTGCAGTTATCAACGAAATCGGCCGTCGCCTTGGCGTCGAGATAGAACTAACGGATATAGCCTTTGAAGGTCTTAGCTGGGCACTGGAGCTGGAGCAAATTGATGTGGCTATTGCCGCTCTTTCGATTACGCCTGAACGCTCAGAACGCATAAATTTCTCTGAGGTTTATTTTGTCAGTGAAGATGCGGCCCTGGCCAGGACAGATGCTGGCCTCCCTAATCTTTTAACAGTTGAGGATCTGGCTCCCTTCCGCGTCGGTGTTCAGCGTGCCACTGTCTATAGTAATTGGCTCAATGCATCTCTTGTTGATACCGGTTTAATTCAGCCAAGCCAATTGGTTGAATATGAAGACATGACATTTGCCGTACGCGATCTGCGCGAGGGACGAATTGATCTGGTGGTTCTCGATCTCCAGCCCGCCCAGGTGGCCGCAAGCCAGGGTGGTGTTGAAATAATCGCCCAGGGTCTCAATACGCAATATTTCGGGATCGGCGTTTCCAAGGAAGAACCGACTCTCCTCGCTCAAATTAACACGGCGTTGGCCTCGATGAAAGCAGATGGCACCTTAGCTACTTTAATCGAGGAATATACCGGTATCGTGCCGCCTCCTTTACCTACGTTAACACCTACATCGCCGGCGGCTGCAACAGCAACATCTGTGCCGGTGGGAACGTCAACACCGGTAGCCTGTGTGGATGGGATGGCCTTTGTTGAGGATATAAATCTTAACGATAATAATATGACCACGCCGCCGGTCTTAAAACCTGGGCAGCCTTTTAGGAAAGGTTGGCGGGTTAAAAATACAGGAACCTGTACCTGGACCTCACAATATAGGTTAACGTATGATGGTGGAAACTCCCCCGCTTCGAGCATGGGAGGGATACCAACACCTATTCAGGGCCAGGTGCCCCCGGGATCTGTTTATGATATCTATGTCGATCTGGTCGCACCCATACAACCAGGTGTCTATCAGGGATTCTGGGTCCTGCGCAATAACATCGATCAGAAGTTTGGCAGTCGCCTTTGGGTTGGCATCGAAGTACCTGCCGCGCCAACGATAACACCGCCGCCCACGCAAACGCCAGCACCGGGTATCTCTTTTACAGTTAATAGTACAAACATAAAAGCCGGAGAATGCGTTACTTTCACGTGGTCTGTGACCAACGTGCGTGCAGTCTATTTTTACGAGTTAGGCCAGCCGTGGCAACAGCATCCGGTTTCATCAACAGGAAGCAGTCTCGAGTGCCCACCGGTAACCACGACCTATGAATTACGCGTTGTTAAAAATAATGGATTAGTGGAAGTCAGGCAGATAACTATTTATGTTCAATCTGTTCCCGGTGCGCCGGTTATTGATCGCTTTACCGTTGATCCTTCTATCCAGGTAGAGTTAGGCCAGACAGTGAATCTTACCTGGCAAGTCTCCGGAAATGTTCAGAAGGTTCGTTTATTGCGCGGCGACGTGGTACTGTGGGATAACGCTCCGCTAAGCAGCACGATGCAGGATAGGCCGCCGCAGGTCGGACAGGTCACGTATATTATTGAGGCCAGCGGACCAGGAGGATTAAGCCGGTCAACTCAATCGATAACAGTCAATACTCCACCGCCGCCAACAAATACTCCGGTTGTTCCTCCAACCGTGCCGGTGGTCACGTTAACGCCAACGCTGATCCCGCCAGCCATTGTTTCATTTGCCCTGAATCCGGGACAAATTCAAACCGGAGAGTGTACCGTGGTATCCTGGGAAGTTGGTGGGGATGTAAACCGTATTCGCATTTCGCGTAATGGCGACATTATCCTCGATAATGCACCTTATACCGGAAGCCAGCAGGATTGCCTGGGAGCTGCAGGTTCTTACGTTTATCGTCTTGAAATCCGTGGAAATAATGGCCAAACAGAATCGGCGGAGCAAACACTGACTGTCATTGATGCGCCAATTGTGCTCCCTCTGGAGGGGACAAGTTGGACGTTGGATAGCATGGCCGACGCCACTGGGACTTTGCTCCCTCCCATTCCGGATACGGCCATCACGGCTCTATTTGGTGCCCTGGGAGGTTTGTCAGGTAGTTCGGGCTGTAACACTTATTCAACTACCTACACGGCCGATGATACCAGCATAACAATTGGAATTCCCAGTGGAAGCGCGATGAATTGCTCGGAGCCTGCTGGTGTTATGGAGCAAGAACAGCGCTATCTTACTTTGCTACCTCAAGCCTCGTCCTATGTATTGTCTTCGGGATCTCTGGTTATCAGCGATGCTAATGGTAGGGAGCTTTTGCAGTTCATATCGCGCGAACGTTAAACCTTTAGATACCCGGTTTTTAAACTTAAGAGAATGGCTCTGCTTCAGTCAAGGTAAAAACCGGGTTTCTCCCCCTATCAAGCATGAGAGGCTGTCGCACGCATGAGAAAGCGTTAAATCTGGTCAGTCTAAAACGAACATTTGTGCTATGATCTTTCATGTTTATGCCATGTGCCTGGTTGAGGCCTGGTGAGGGATTTGAATGATTGATTCGAAAGCGTTTATATTCGTTGTCCTGATTGTTGTTGTATTTGTCATAGGTGGCCTTTGGACATTGTCTGGAGGAGATTCCGGGGCATCCACGACCGCCTTTGCTACGGAGCCGGAAGTCCCATTCGATTTAAATCCTGAACCGGTGCTCCCTACTCCCGCCGATTCGCAGGAGGACGTCGCTGCTTCCCAAGATCATTTACCTCTAATGATGAGATGGTCCAATTGGAGGCCCGAATTCGGACCCGCTTACGTTTATGCGCGAGAGTCCGATTTAGGGGGTATGCTCAACCTGGATGGCCCGCTCGAAAAAATGGTCATGGTGGTCTCCTATGATGAACTAAGCCGGTTAATGAGTCATGCCGATGAACTTAGGGCATCTGGTGTGACCACGGTTGGTCTCAACACGGAAAATGGCCTGACGCCGGGAAATGAAATGCAAACCTTGAACAGCACCGATTCTGAGGTAAACATCGTTGCTCGCGCGGCTCGGTTGGCAAGTGATCAAGGCTTTAAAGTGGTTTGGGGTCCGATCCGCGCAACAACAGATGAAGTTAGCGATAGTGCTGTTCTGACGATGATCGAATCCGGTATGAGCGGCCTGGCCATTCAAGAACAAAAGTTTATTGAAAACCAGCCTGCGAGTGCGCGTCTGGCAGCGGTAAACCGCACCCGAGAGCGATATCTGGCCTTGGCCGATCGCGCTGGTGTAGAAGGATTTTCGTTCCACGTACAGATTATGCAGCAGCGCTGCCCAGATCTGAATAACTGCGTACAATTTGTAGCCGGCTTGGAAGCAATTCCGGTTGATTCAATTGCCATATGGTCGAATGGTCCAATACCGGTTGATTTTGTAAACGCGATTCGCGGGTAATCGGCCAATAGCCGTTGCCCACATCCTGCTCACTGGTTGGCCATAACAAGGCTTGCAAGTAAAAAATGAAAACGCCCGGCTTGTGGGGAAGCCGGGCGTTTCATATTTATCGGCCAGTGGGAGGCGATAGGCTAAGCATACTCTTCTATGGGAACGCAGACGCAGAATAGGTTGCGATCACCATAGACGTTATCAATACGGCCGACATAAGGCCAGAATTTATTCTCACGCAGCCAGGAAACTGGGTAGGCTGCTTGTTCGCGTAAATAAGGCCGGTCCCAATCATCGCTGGCAATCACTTCGGCCGTGTGCGGCGAATTGTGCAGCGGATTATTTACCGGGTCAACCTCACCCTTTTCAATCGCTCGAATTTCCTCCCGAATCAAGATCATGGCTTCGCAGAAGCGATCCAATTCAGCCAGCGATTCGCTTTCAGTAGGTTCGATCATCAATGTGCCGGGCACCGGGAACGACATGGTAGGAGCGTGAAACCCAAAATCCATCAGTCGTTTTGCCACATCATCGACGGAAGCAAAATCCTTCAAGTGCCGCAAATCCACGATGCACTCATGTGCCACGCGGTTATTAATACCGCGATATAACACCGGGAAGTAAGGTTCTAGTTTTTGGGCGATGTAATTGGCATTGAGGATGGCGATCATCGTCGCTACTTCCAGCCCATACCGGCCCATCATGGCGATATAGGCGTAAGAAATCGGCAAGATGCTGGCGCTGCCCCAAGGCGCGGAGGAAACGGTCCCAAAAGATTGTTTGCCGCCAAAACCGGAAACAACGGGATGATCCGGCAGATAGGGTGCCAGGTGTTCCGCCACACCAATAGGACCCATTCCGGGGCCACCTCCACCGTGAGGAATGGCAAAGGTCTTGTGCAGATTCAGATGGACGACATCAGCGCCGATGACCGCCGGTGAGGTGAAGCCAACCTGGGCATTCATATTCGCTCCGTCCAGGTAGACCTGACCGCCATTGGCGTGCACAATCTGGCAAATTTCTTTGATGTCTTCTTCAAAAACGCCGTGGGTAGACGGGTAGGTGATCATCGTTGCCGCAAGGGTATCACGATATTTTTCAGCTTTGGCCCGCATATCTTCTACATCGATGTTGCCGTTTTCATCGCATTCAACAACAATCACATTCATGCCCGCCATGACCGCGCTTGCCGGATTGGTGCCATGGGCCGAACTGGGAATCAGGCATACATTGCGGTGGCTGTTGCCTTGTGCCTCATGATAAGCGCGAATGACCATCATGCCCGTATATTCGCCCTGGGCTCCCGAGTTGGGCTGTAGAGAAACGGCATGAAATCCTGTAATTTCTGACAGCCATCCTTCCAGCCGGCGGAACAGTTCCTGGTACCCCAAGGTTTGATCGAGGGGAACGAAAGGGTGCATTGCGCTAAATTCCGGCAACGTAATGAGCAGCATTTCGGTCGTGGCATTCAATTTCATTGTGCATGAACCCAGTGGAATCATCGAATGAGTTAGCGAGAGATCACGCTCCTGTAAACGATGAATGTAGCGCATCATCTCTGTTTCTGATAGATAACTGTTGAAAACAGGATGGGTCATGAAACTGCTGCTGCGTTGATGAGGCCCCTCATAAGTGAGGTTGATTGAATCCGCTAAGGCTTCCAGATCGAATTGATCGGGGCCGGCGCCGAAAATCGCCAGAAGTTCTTTCAGTTCCTCCGGGGTTGTTGGCTCATCCAGAGCAACTGAGACGGATCCATCGGATTCGTAGCGCAAATTAATGCCCGCCTCGAGTGCGGCGACCTTGATTTCGTTCTGGCGGCGTGGACCACCGGAAATGGTAAACGTATCAAATACCGGTGCATCATTGACTGTATAACCGAGTTCTTTTAGGGCAGCAATCAATATGGCTGTTAATAACCGTACGCGGGTAGCAATACGATGAAGTCCTTCGGGGCCGTGATAGACAGCATACATGGAGGCCATAATTGCCAGAAGAACCTGGGCGGTACAAATGTTGCTTGTCGCTTTGTCACGTCGGATATGCTGTTCACGTGTTTGCAGAGCCAGGCGATAAGCGGGTTTGCCGGAACTGTCAACAGAAACGCCGACGAGGCGTCCCGGCATGATGCGTTTGTAGATATCCATGGTGGCCATGAATGCCGCATGCGGGCCACCATAGCCCATTGGAACACCAAAACGCTGGCTGCTACCAACTACCACATCAGCGCCAAATTCTCCCGGCGGTCGTAATAATACGAGGGCCAGCAAATCTGCAGCCACGGTTACCAATGCCCCAGCATCGTGTGCGCGGGCGATGAAGTCGCTGTAGTCAATAACATCCCCGTTGGTAGCAGGATACTGCAGCAGGACGCCGAAGGTGGCGGAGCTAAAATCATACTCCTCGTGATCGCCGACAATGACGTTAATACCCAGAGGTTTGGCTCGGGTCTGCACAACCGCGATCGTTTGAGGGTGGCACAGCTCGGAGACAAAGAAAGTATCGGCCGTGGAATTTCTCGGCTGCGCACGCTGGCACAAGGTCATCGCTTCAGCCGAGGCTGTCCCCTCATCAAGTAGTGAGGAATTGGCGATTTCCATCCCCGTCAGATCGGTGATCATCGTTTGGAAGTTAAGCAATGCTTCCAGGCGACCTTGGGCGATTTCTGGCTGGTAAGGTGTATATTGTGTATACCAACCCGGATTCTCCAGGATATTACGCTGGATAACGGGTGGTGTGATGGTTCCGTAATATCCCATCCCGATGAAGGAACGGAAGAGGCGATTTTGGGCAGCGAGTTCGCGCAACTCTTGCAGCACGGCCGATTCACTGCGTGACGGCTCTAGTTTTAACGGTTCTCTCAAGCGAATAGACGCAGGGATCGCTTCATTCATCAATTCCGCCAGGGACGATAAATTAAGAGCAGCCAACATTTTTGTAACATCATGGCTGCGCGGTCCAATATGGCGTTTAACGAAGCGATCGGCGGGCTTTAGTAAGCTGTGATTAGCTGCCGCATTGCCCTCTCCATTGTGACTGGCTTCAATGATGTCATACGCCTGAAATTTTGGGAAAGTAGTGGATTCAGTCATAGGAAGGTCCTCGGTGTGCTTATTCTCGTTCTTCACAATAAGCGGTATAAGCTTCCGCATCCATTAATGCTTCCAGCTCGGCGGAATTGCTTATCGATATTTTTACCATCCAAGATTCATAAGGCATTTCGTTGACTGCCTCCGGTGTATCGAGTAGGTCTTCATTTACCTCGATTATCTCACCGCCGACAGGCATCATCAGATCGCCGGCTGCCTTAACAGATTCGACAACGCCAAATGTTTCTCCTTTTTCAAACGAGTCGCCTACACTGGGAAACTCAAGATAAACGATATCGGAAAGCGAGTCCTGCGCGTAGTCCGTGATGCCTATGAAGGCTTCATTAGCATCAACACGAATCCACTCATCGTCATCGGTATACAGTAAATCAGGCAATATCTTTGTGCTCATTCGATTCTCCTTAACTATCAATCAATACCAGTCGATCAAAAAAAGGACGCATAGCAAAACAGTGTTTTGCCAGCGTCCTCTGTCGTTTACCTGAGAGTTTCATCAGGCTGCTGCCTGACTTGCCCCTTCGGTGCGTCCCATCTTGTTGCCAAGATCATCGCTTTCCAGAATGCACCTGTCCGTCCGGTCCTTTTGCCTGAGAGATTCACCTGCATATCACAGGCTTGCCCCTTCGGCGATTCTCGTCTTGGTGAGAATTCTCTCCCGAACGGCCGTTTGTATTCATTTTGAAATAAAGTTGATTTGAATTTATTCTAAAGCTTGTCGTGCTATATGGCAAGAGGTAAAAGTTTTTAATCATTTAGATGGAGTGGAAGATGATGAGTGGCCATATAATTTGCCATAACAAAACCTGATCACGATAAAATAGAACCATGACCATAAATCACTCTACTATCAGCCAAAATGGAGTTATTCGGCCCACGAATGTCGAAGTAAATCTGGATCGCCTGACACAGAACTATAAGGCTATCGCCGATTATGTTTCCCCGGCAAAAATGATGGTTATATTGAAGGCGAATGCCTATGGACATGGTCTTGTTCAGGTTGCGCGCCACCTTGTTTCCATCGGTGTTGATTATTTAGGTGTTGCTGTTCTTGAAGAAGGAATTTTATTGCGCGAATCAGGAATCGGAGTGCCAATTCTCGTGCTGGGCGGGATTCTCGGAAACCAGGTCCCCCTATTCCTGGAAAACGATCTAACCCTGACAGCTTCTTCTATAGAAAAATTACAGCAAATTAACGAAGCTGCGAAAGCGAGAAATGTTACAGCGAAAGTTCACCTCAAAGTTGATACAGGTATGGAGCGCATTGGCGTTCATTACTACAGCGCCGACTCACTGCTCGAACAATCCTTAACCTATCCACATATTGAAGTTGAAGGCATCTTCTCCCATTTCGCAAATGCCGACGCCCTGAACCTGGAATCTGCGCGCATTCAACTCCAACGTTTTAACCAGGTTTTATCCTTTTATGATGATCGCGGTTTGCCATATCCTCCACTGCGTCATATG
>Ga0316578_10001276_pt1 | contig 10075 bp, 9 predicted proteins | sample J0NA_2_FD_203076 | JGI IMG/M metagenome (GOLD analysis project Ga0316578, IMG submission 203076) | Rhizosphere microbial communities from salt marsh grasses in Alabama, United States - J0-2_160517rDrC | ecosystem: Host-associated > Plants > Roots > Rhizosphere | place: USA: Alabama | collected...
CACGGAACCGCGGAGGAAGACCCGCGCTGTCAGGTACGGCACGGTCATCGTCGGCGGAGATGCGCCTGTCAGCATCCAGTCGATGTGCACCTGTCCCGCCTCTGAGCTGGAGCGCGCTCTGGCGGAAATCGCGGCTCTGGCGAAGGCGGGATGCCAGATCGTGCGCGTCGCGCTCAGGGGAGCGGGCGATCTCGAGGCCCTGCCTGACCTGTGCCGGCGAAGCCCCATCCCCGTCGTGGCCGACGTGCATTTCGATTATCGTCTCGCCGTCGCCGCCGCCGGGGCGGGCGCTGCGGGGCTGCGGATCAACCCCGGCAACATCGGCGGCTCCGCCCGCGTGCGGGCCGTCGTCGAGGCGGCCGGAGCCGCCGGTATACCCGTGCGCGTGGGAGTCAATGCGGGGAGCATCGAGAAGGACCTTCGCGGCAGGTACGCCTCCGACCCTGCCGGCGCCCTGGCCGAGAGTGCGCTGAGATCGCTCGTGATGATGGAGGGCATGGGATTCGGCGATCTCGTCTTCAGCCTCAAGTCCTCCGATCCGGCGGCGACCGTCGAGGCGAACATGATATTCGCCTCCCGCTGCGACTACCCTCTGCACGTGGGAGTCACCGAAGCGGGTCCTCCGCTCAGCGGCGCGGCGCGATCGGTCGTCGCTCTGACCCGCCTGTTCACCGCGGGGGTCGGGGATACCGTCCGGGTGTCTCTCTCCGGCGACCCGGTCGACGAGGTGATCGTCTCCTCGGCGATGCTCACCGCGCTGGGCCTTCGCGACGACTTTCCCCGCATCATCTCGTGTCCGACATGCGGGCGCTGCCATATCGACGTCGCCGGGATCGCCGGGCGGCTCGAGCGGGAGATCAACGGGTGCGGGGCTCCCGTACGGATCGCTGTGATGGGGTGCGAGGTCAACGGCCCAGGCGAGGCGGCCGATGCCGACGCGGGGATCGCCGGGTCGCCGCGGGGGCCGGTGCTCTTCCGCAGGGGGGAGATCGTCGGGCCGGTCGGGGGCGACCCCCTCGAGGCCCTGCTCGACGAGATCGCCCGGCTGACCGGCGGGGAGTCTCCACGACCGGGAGCCCCGGAAACCATATAAAAAACAATGGTAAAAAAGGATGGAATATGATATAGTCCCATCTCGGGACAACGGCCCTGTCTTGATCTGCTTCGACCGGATGGGGAGGATTGAGGTTCTGCCCTGCGGGGCAGAGAGGAGGTCTCTTGATGAGGGGCATCAAAATCATCCTTCTGACCGTCGCCGTCGCATCGATTCTCGCCGCGACTCATGCGTCGGCTGAAGACCCGCTGGGTATTCCGGTCAGCAAGGAAACGCGCCCCGGTGTGACTGTCGTCAAGTTCGATGAAGTGACCTACCGGATCAACACACTGGGCCATTTCTACCTGTTTTTCCAGAAGGTCGACCAGGAGCACCATCGCCTGATCATCATACCGTCGCTTCTGGAGCCGACGCCGTACGACCCCGTCCTGCTTCAGTGGGATAATTTCCCCCCCGTGATCCTCGAAGTGCTCGGCGGGGACAACAACAGCTGGTTGCTCGGCGTCGAGACGGGGTATGCGGAGAAGTAACGCGGCAGGTTTTTTTACGGGTGATTCAATAATTTAACCGGGCGTGCGACTGGGCGGTCCATCCCCGGAGGAGTTATTTTCGGCCCCGATTCAACTCGTTGCAAAATATACAAATGGCGAGGGCGGCACAGGCCGCTTTTTTTATTGTCTGGAACAGGACTTGCCTTTACTACACGGTTGCCCGTTGCTACAGGAAGATGTGGCTGAGGGGTTCCTCCACGTGACACGTGGAGGGGCCGGATTCCGGGGGCGCGAAAGCGCCCCCATTTTTTTACCCCCGCCCCCGGGTGTCTCCCCCTCCCCGGGCCGGCGCGTCATCCGCTCTCGTCGACGGCGCCTTCATCCTCCCGGCCCGTATCGGGCAGGCGCGGCGTCACGAACAGCGTCTTGCCCCGCAGGCAGGCAGCCGTTCCCGGCCTGGAGCCGCGAGGCTTGCGGACGTACCGTTTCTCCGTATAGATCACCGGGACGGTCCCCGAGTTTCGCGCCTTACTGAACCATGCCGCTGCCTCCGCGGCCGCCTGAACGATCCTCGACGGCACCGAGCCGCGGCCTCCCCTGAGCACGACGTGCGAGCCGGCGCATCCCTGCGCGTGGAACCACAGATCGCCGGGGGATGCCGTGCGGTGCGTCAACTCGTCGTTCTCGCGGTCGGTCCGGCCGATGAGTATCTCGAATCCCCCGCCGAGCGCATATCGACGAAACCTCGCCGGCGCCTCCCGCGCACGGGCGGCGGCGGGCGCCCGGCGCCCGCGCATGGCGGCCGCGGCGAGCTCCTCGCGATCGCCGCTCTTCTCGATCGCCGCGAGGTCGCCCTCGAGCCGGCGTATCTCTTTCCTGATCTCTCCGCGGCGGGCCTGGATCACCGCCCGTCCCTTCTCTCCCTTCTTCGCTCGGCGGAAGTACCGCCTGATGTTGCGCTCCGGGTCGAGGGCTGGATCGAGCTCGATCGTGATCTCGCGGTCGCCGGCGTAGTCGGTCACGGTGATCTCGCGCAGGCCCGTACGGAGCCGGTGCCGCCAGGTGACAAGCAGGTTTCCGTAGTGCCTGAACCGCTCCGCCTCCTGCGCCTCGAGCAGGTCGCGCTCGACGTTCGCCAGCAGGCGCCGGCTGCGCTTGAGCGTCCTGCGCCTGCCGGCGGCGACCTCGGCGCGCAGGCGCTCGGTCCATGCGGGAAGGACCGCTTCGCCGGCTCGCAGCGCGATCGCCTCGAGCATCGCCCTGGGGGCGCCCGGGCGGGTCGGGAAAGGGAGCCGCACGGGGTAGACGGCGCAGACAGCTCCCTCTCCTCCGGCGGGCAGGTCGTAGACTCCCCAGTCGAACCGCCCTGCGGCGAGTTCGTCAGCGATCGAACGGAGCGCCGAATCGATCGTGTCCTCTCCGGAGATCGATCGCGCGATGAGCGAGCGCGCCAGCGCGGGATCGATGCCGCTCACCTCCTGCGCAAGGCGCGAGGCCGCCCCGGCGGCCCGGCGCCATCGCTCCGTCCGCGCCAGGTCGGGCTCCAGCACGTCAGCCTCCATCCCGATCTCGTCCTCGAGGATGTCCGGCGGCCATCGATCCCCGGGGTCGAGCAGGGAGAACGGCTTCGGGGTCGGCATCTCGTCCGCCGACCGGGGTATCCGCGATCCGGGGGTGCCGAAGGTCTCGAGCGGCCTTGTGCCCTCGCCCCTGAAGAGCGAAACGGCGCGGAAGGCGCCGGTCAGGTCGATGCGCAGCACCAACGGCTCCCGCTCCGACCACTGCTCGCCCTCGTCGAGCTCGATCAGCAGGACGCGATCGAGCCCGGCCGGCCGGATCCCTCCGATCAGGCACCCTTCGGCGGCGGAGAAGGCCGTATCGCCTCCCCGCGCCGGCACGGCCGGCTCGCGCGACGGTACGATCTCGGCGGCGGCCCCCAGCAGGAGGATGTCGAGGAAGGCGACCGGGCCTCCTGAGAGCGCAAAGGTCATCCCGCCGGCGTATCGCCACGCCGCCTCGATCCTGCTCCCCGCCAGAAGCGGCTGCAGCCCGATCCCGAATGCGTATGCGCACAATCCGTTCACAGCGGGAATCATACGGTCGGGACCGGGGCATGTCAAACCGTACCGTCTGAGCGCGCGCCCCGCGGCGGGCGGCATCCCCCCTCGATTTTCTGGACAAAGGCCGGGTCCGAGGGTATCATGGCCGGCGACACTGACGGGACCGTTCCAAGGAGATGAACGCATGGTGCTGAGCATGACCGGTTACGGGAAGGGCACGGCCGCCGTGGGCGGCGGGAAGATGACCGTCGAGGTCAGGACGCTGAACCACAGGTTCCTCGAGTTCTCGATACGGGTCCCCCGCGCGCTGAACGGGTATGAGCGGGAGATCGAGAGATCGGTCAGACGCCGCCTGAACCGCGGGCACGTCTATGTGACCGTCTCGTTCGACCGCGGATACGAATCGAACTCTCTCGTGCTGAACCGCCAGCTGCTGCGCCGGACCTGGCGGGAGGTCTCCGAGTTCGCCCGCCGGGAGAAGATCCCGGGCGGGGTCGATGTCGGCGCCCTGCTCGCCCTGCCCGACATGTTCCACCCCGAGATTGACACGATCGCGCCGGGGAAGCTCACGAAGGCGCTGGGCTCGGCGCTCGGATCGGCGCTCGACAAGTGCGTCGCGATGCGCACTCGCGAGGGGAAGGCGCTGGTGGCCGACATGCGCAGGTACATCACCGAGATCGGCAGGATCGCCGCCCGGATAGAGAAGGGTGCCCCGAAGGCGCTCGCGGCGGCCCAGCGGCGATCGCGCGAACGCATAGAGGGCCTGCTCGGCAGGCCGGGGATGACGGAGGAGCGGTGGGCGGTCGAGGCGGCGGTCATCGCCGAGAAAACGGACTTCTCCGAGGAGATCGTCCGCCTGAAGAGCCATCTCGACCAGTTCGCGACGATCCTGAACGCCGGCGGAGAGGTCTCGAAGCGGCTGACCTTCCTCCTGCAGGAGATCCATCGCGAGGCGACGACGATGGGGAACAAGGCGACCGACGCGACGATCATCCGAGACTGCATCGCCGTGAAGGAGCGAGTCGAGAAGATACGCGAGCAGGTGCAGAACCTCGAGTAGCGACCTGGCCGCGGGGAGCGCGATGCTGATCAACATCGGATTCGGGAACGTCGTGGCGAAGGAGCGGATCGTGGCCGTCATAAACGCCGAGTCCGCCCCGATGCGGCGGTACCGGGAGGACGCGCGGCAGCGAGGAGCGCTGATCGACGCGACGCAGGGCAGGAAGACACGCGCTATCATCGTCACCGCATCCGGGCACGTGATCCTCTCGGCGGTGGCGGTGGAGACGATAGCGCAGCGCTGGCGGGAGCCCGCCGCGGCGGGAGGTGAGGGGAAATCGTCGAACGGAGACCGTTCATAACGGTGCTCTCCGGACCGTCCGGGGTCGGCAAGTCGACCGTCGGGGACCTGGTCCTCGGGCGAGCCGAAGGACTGGTCCGCTCCGTGTCGCTGACGACCAGACCGCCGCGCCGCGGCGACGTCGACGGGCGCGACTACCGGTTCGTGCCGGCCGAGCGCTTCACCGAGATGCGGGACGAAGGGATGCTGCTCGAATGGGCCGAGGTGCACGGGCATCTCTACGGCACCGAGGCGGCCTGGGTCGACGGGCGCCTCGAAGAGGGGAGCGATGTGCTCCTCGAGATCGACGTCCAGGGCGGGATGAGCGTGAAGGAACGGCGCCCCGACGCGGTGCTGGTCTTTCTGCTCCCCCCGTCGCGGGAGGAGCTCGAGCGCCGGCTCCGCGGACGGGCGACCGACCGCGAGGATGACGTGGTGAGGCGCCTGGAGAACGCCGTCGCGGAGCTCGCCGCCGCCCCGCGGTACGACTATCTCGTCGTCAACGACGACCTCGAGCGATGCGTCGCCGACGTGCTGGGGATCGTGGCCGCCGAGCGCCTCAGGGCCTCCCGAGCGGCCACGGACCTCCCGGACGGCTGATTGCTGTTGCCTTTGCGGCGGAATTGTAGTAATAATATACATTCCGATAAAATCCGGCTGCCGGGCGAAAGGGCCGGATGCGGGTGCATACCGGCGGAGGGCGGAGTCTCCGCGTCCCCCGCGGCCCCTCCCGGGGCTGAACGGGCCGGTCAGGAGTCAGCACAACACGAGGTGGATCGATGAAGATCGACGAGCTGGAGAGGGTCCTCACCGAGATCGACAACCGGTACGAAGCGATCAGGGTGATCGCGCGCGAAGCGAGGAACATCAACAACATCCTCAGATTCTCCGGCCAGGAGCTCGAGGAGAAGCCGACCACCGTGGCCGTCAAGCGACTGATCGACGGCAAACTGGAGTATCGCTATGTCGAGCCGGGGGAGGAGCAGAACTAGCGCCCGAACGGGTCTCGCGGGCAGAAAGATCCTCTGCGTCGTCACCGGAGGGATATCGGCGTACAAGTCCGCCTGGCTCGTGCGGCTCCTCGTGCGGCGCGGCGCCTCGGTGAGAGTACTCATGACCGAGGCCGCGCAGCGATTCGTCACACCCCTCACATTCGAGGTCCTCTCGGGAAATCCCGTGCCGCTCGACATGTTCGCTCCTCGCGCGCGGGTCGAGCACGTCGATCTGGCCGCATGGGCCGAGCTGATCGTCATCGCTCCGGCGACCGCTGACTTCATCGGGAACATCGCGGCGGGGCTCGCCGGCGACCTTCCCTCGGCTGTCGTCTGCGCCGCCCGGTGCCCCGTCATGATCGCCCCGGCGATGAACGACGGGATGTGGGCCAATCCGGCCGTGCGCCGCAACATCGAGCGGCTCGCCGCCGACGGGAGGACGATCGTCGAACCCGGCACCGGCGAGCTCGCCTGCGGCACCGAGGGGCCGGGGAGGATGGCCGAGCCGGAGGCGATCGCCGACGCGGTGGCGAGCTCGTTCGGCCCGCGGTCGCTCGACGGCATTCGGGTGCTGATCACCGCGGGGCGCACCGAGGAGGAGATCGACCGGGTCCGGTACATATCGAACCGCTCGAGCGGGAGGATGGGATTCGCCCTGGCGCGCCGCGCCGCCGCGCTCGGAGCGCGGGTGACGCTCGTGCATGGCCCTGTCGACGTCCCCGTCCCGGCGGTCGAGACGGCGATGAGTGTCGGGAGCGCCTCCGAGATGCGCACCGCTGTCATGCGGGGGCTGCCGCGCTGCGACATCCTTATCATGGCCGCCGCGGTGGCCGATTTCACCCCCTCGCGGACACGCAAGGGGAAGATGCACCGCGCGGACGGCCCCGTTACCCTCAAGCTTTCCCCGACCGTCGATATCCTCGCCGAGGCCTCGGCGAAGCGGCGCGAGGGGCAGGTCATCGTCGGGTTCGCCCTCGAGGGAAAGGGGGGCGAGGCCGCTGCGAAGCGGAAGCTCCGCGAGAAGGGATGCGACTATATCGTCCTCAACTCGATCGGGCCCCGTACGGGGTTCGGGACCGACACGAACCGCGTCACCGTCTTCAGGGGGACGAAAAAGGCGGCCGAGACGGGACTGGTGAGCAAGGACGAGGCGGCCGCGGCCGTCATCGACGCGCTGCTCGCAGACCGGCGGCTGCGGAAGGCACAGAGATGAGCTCGTCCGGCGGGACTCCCCGCGATGCGCTGCGGCGGTATCTGCTCTCGCGCGGCTCCCTGGCCGGCGGCGTGCTGTACCGGGCCGAACGGCCGCGGGTGGAAACGGACGGGGAAAAGGAGCCGGCGAGCCGCGCATCGGCGGAGACTTCCGGAGACTCGGGGGATCGTAAGAGACCTGCCGTGCCGGAGGCACGGCAGGCGGTGGTCATACGCACATCACCGGCGCCGCGGCCCGCCGCGGCCGTCCCGGAGCCGACCCCGGGAGGGTTCACGCGGGACACGCGCCCCTCGCTCCAGACGGGACTGTTCGAGTCCGGAGCGACCGCGGGGCCGGACCTCTCGGCGCTCGACCTCGGGGGACTGTGCGCCGAGGTGGCGCGCTGCACCCGCTGTCCGCTGAGCGAGACGCGCACGAAGACCGTCTGCGGCGACGGCGATCCGGGAGCGAGGATCGTCTTCATAGGTGAGGCTCCGGGGCGGGAAGAGGACCTGCAGGGGATTCCGTTCGTCGGCCGCGCCGGTAAGCTGCTCGACAAGATGCTCGCTGCGATCGGATTCGACCGCAGCAACGTGTACATAGCGAATATCCTCAAGTGCAGGCCGCCGGGGAACCGCGATCCGATCGAGGAGGAGACCGCCGCCTGCGAGCCGTATTTGGCCCGCCAGCTCGAGCTGATACGGCCGGCGGTGATATGCGCGTTGGGGCGGGTCGCCGGGCAGACGCTGCTCGGGACGAAGGCCCCGCTGCGGGCCCTGCGCGAGGGAGTGCACTGGTACAACGGGATCCGGGTCTTCGTGACCTATCATCCGGCGGCGCTGCTGCGCAACCCGAACCTCAAGCGGGACGCGTGGGAGGACATGAAGGCACTGAGAAGACTGCACGACGAGTCGGCGTGAGCGGGACCAGACCGGCGGGATCGCCGGGCCGACGGCGACCGGTGCGGGAACGGCGGGAGGGACGGACATGGCGGGAGATGCGGGAACGATGACGGAAAGCGGATTCACCGAGAAGGTGCCCCCGCAGGCGATCGAGGCGGAGCGCGCTGTGCTCGGCGGCATCCTCCTCGACCAGGAGGCTGCGACGAGGGCGGTCGAGATCGTCAAGCCCGAGGCGTTCTATCACCCGGGCCACGCACGGATCTTCCGCGCGATGATCGCCCTGTTCATGCGCCGGGAGCCGATCGACGCGATGACGCTCGCCGAGGAGCTGCGCAAGTCCGGCGACCTCGATCCGTCGGGGGGGATCGCCTACCTCACCGAGCTGGTCGACAGCGTTCCCAGCGCGGCGAACATCGAGTACTACGCGAAGATCGTCCTCGACAAGTTCATGCTCCGGCAGCTGATCGGCGCCTCCTCCGAGATAGCCCGGGACTGCTACCGGGCCGAGTCGGACGCCGACACGATCCTCGACGAGGCGGAGCAGAAGATCTTTCGCGTCTCCGAATCCCGCATCAGCCAAGGATTCCTACACGTCAAGGACGTGCTCAAGGAGCGGTTCGAGGAGATACAGCGCGTGCACGAGACGCGCGAGAGCATCACCGGGCTTCCGACGGGGTTCATCGACCTAGACAAGTACACGGCCGGCTTCCACCCCGGCGATCTCGTCATCATCGCGGGGCGTCCCTCGATGGGGAAGACGAGCTTCGCGATGAACGTCGCGCAGCACGTGGCCCTCGAAGGGCACAGGCCGGTGGCCGTCTTCAGCCTCGAGATGTCGAAAGAGCTCCTCGTCCAGCGCCTGCTCTGCTCCGAGGCGCAGGTCGACGCGCAGAAGGTGCGCCGCGGCTTCACCTCGGCAAAGGACATCGAGCGGCTCACCAACGCGGCCGGACTGCTCTCCGAGGCCCCCATCTTCATCGACGACACGCCGGCCATCTCGACGCTCGACATGCGCGCGCGTGCGCGGCGGCTGAAGGCCGAGCACGACATCTCGCTGATCGTCATCGACTATCTTCAGCTGGCGCGCACCAACGAGCGGATCGAGAACCGCCAGCAGGAGATATCGTCGATCTCGCGCTCGATGAAGGCCCTGGCGAAGGAGCTCTCCGTCCCCGTCTGCGCGCTGTCTCAGCTCTCGCGCGCGGTCGAGTCGCGCGGAGGAGACAAGCGCCCGATGCTCTCCGACCTTCGCGAGTCGGGCGCGATCGAGCAGGACGCCGATGTCGTCCTCTTCCTCTACCGTCCCGAGTTCTACGACCCGGGAGACCCGGAGAAGGAAGGGAAGGCCGAGCTGATCATAGGCAAGCAGCGAAACGGCCCGACGGGAATGGTGCCGCTGATTTTCGAGAAGCAGTACACGAGGTTCCGGTCGCTCGACACGTCGCACGTGTCGGAGGCCGACGTCGTATTCTGATCCCGGTCTCTCCGGGCCATCCGGCCCGGGGCGGCGTCGGAGGCCAGGCGTGAACGTGTTCGTCATCCTCGGGCGGTTCTTCCTCGATTTCATCGAAGAGATCGGCGGCATGGCCCTGCTCTTCTGGCGCGTGGTCCAGCAGGGGCATCGCGTGTTCCGGAATGCGAGGAATACCCTGGTCCAGATGGAGACGATAGGGATCGGCTCGATACCGCTGGTGCTCGTCACCTCGGTCTTCGTCGGCGCGGTTGCGTCAGTCCAGGCCGCCTACCAGTTCCAGGGGTACGTGCCGCTGCGCTTCCTCGGCGCCGTGGTGGGCAAGTCGGTCACGCTCGAGGTCGGGCCGGTGCTGACCGCGCTCGTCGTCGGAGGACGGGTGAGCGCGGCCATCGCCGCCGAGCTCGGGACGATGAAGGTGACCGAGCAGATCGACGCGATGGAGATGATCGCGATCGATCCGGTCGAGTATCTCGTGCTGCCGCGGATCGCCGCGGCCACAGTGATGCTCCCGCTGCTGACCGTGTTCGCCGATTTCCTCGCGATACTGGGCGGCATGGTCGTGGCGAAGCTC
>Ga0316578_10001277_pt1 | contig 10071 bp, 10 predicted proteins | sample J0NA_2_FD_203076 | JGI IMG/M metagenome (GOLD analysis project Ga0316578, IMG submission 203076) | Rhizosphere microbial communities from salt marsh grasses in Alabama, United States - J0-2_160517rDrC | ecosystem: Host-associated > Plants > Roots > Rhizosphere | place: USA: Alabama | collected...
GAGATTTTTGAGAAAAAAGGTTCTATCTAAGTAATGGGAATTATTTTAACTTTTTATCTCGTGCACATAGATATCACGCTTGGGATAGGGGATTTCAATGCCTTGTGCATCAAAGGTTTCTTTGATTTTGTCGGTGATATCAGAAATTGTATCCATCCGCCGGCGGGCATCATGGATCCAAACCCGCAGCTGTAAATCCACTGAAGATTCCCCAAAATTTCTCACCACCACTTTTGGCGGCGGATCTTCTGCCACCCCTTCGGTCGCCTGCGCCACTCGCAGGATGGCGCGCTTGGCTTTCTTCAGATCCGCATCATAGGCAATGCCAATATTGATCCGCAGCCGGATATCTTCGGAAATGATGGTGTAATTGATGATGTCGCGCAGCATAATCTCATTGTTGGGAATGATGATCACAATATTGTCGGTGGTTTTAATCTTGGTGGCCCGCAATCCGATGTCGATGACATCCCCCCAGGTGGCACTGCCGGCCGGCGCAGTCCAGACCTCAATTCGATCCCCCACCTCAAAGGGCCGATCAATAATCAGCAAAACTCCTGCAATCAGGTTCGACAGCGTGTCTTTGGCGGCAAAACCGATGGCGATCCCGGCCACGCCGGCGCCGGCAACAAACGGGACCACATTGATCCCCAGAAGATCGAGGGCGATGACGATTGCCACGGTATAGATCACAAAGTTTGAAAATCGAATGAGAAGATCAAAAAGGATATCATCGATCTTGCTTTCCGTTTTATGGGCCACTCGTGATTGCAGATATCGTATGGTGACAATCAAGAAATTTTTGCTGGGCTCGGCAAACAGGATGACAAACACTGCATGAAAGATCTTTTCCAGCAATGGTGCCTTGAATAATTCAATAAGATAGGTTCCGGATAGCAGCACCAGGGCCAACAAAAGCACTTTCCGCATAATTTTAAAGAGTGGACCCTGAATTTCAATCAGGTTGATTTTTTTTATCCGCTTTTCAATAAATGACAAAACCAGTCGCAGGATGAGCCATACCACAAAGAAAATGATCACTGTCAGGGTAACCTTGAAGGCCAACTTCAGATAGGGCCCCTGTAAGCCGAGTGTGGTTTCTAACCTGGCGAATAACGCATTAACTTGATCCATCATGTTGTCCCTTTTGAGTTTATCCCTACGCATTAATGGTGATGACTGATTCAGGTAATACAATTCACAACTTTGTGAGATGGGAAAAAGTTCGAATTTTGTAATTGGGAATCGATTGCGTGGTGAGAGAAATGTGGTAATTTGTTTGCTACCCAGGATCCACCGGCAAAATTTCATCCGATAAAAAGCCGGCTTTGAAGAACTCGCGGTTTAAGCGCGCAATATTGACAATGGACAGCTCCTTGGGGCAGGCGTTTTCGCATTCGCGATGGTTGCTGCAGTTGCCGAAACCGCATGTATCCATTATCTTAACCATGCTGAGCGCACGTCTGGCGGCTTCCGGTTTGCCCTGGGGCAGCAGGGCCAGTTGGGAAATTTTACCGCTGACAAAAAGCATCGCTGAAGCACTGGGGCAGGCGGCCACACAGGCACCGCACCCGATACAGGCTGCCGCATCCATTGCCTTATTAGCAATTTCCTGGGAGATGGGGATCGCGTTACCATCCGGTGCACCACCGGTATTGACGGATATATATCCGCCGGCCTGAATGATTTTGTCAAACGCGCTGCGATCCACCACCAGATCTTTAACCACCTTAAAGGCCCGGGCGCGGAAGGGCTCCACCACAATCTCGTCACCATCTGAAAAGTGTCGCATGTGAAGCTGGCACAGCGTGGTCGCTTTTTGCGGTCCATGGGCATGACCGTTGACCACCGCGCCGCAGGTGCCGCAGATTCCCTCGCGACAATCATTGTCAAATGCAATCGGGTCTTTGCCATCAAGGGTCAGCTGTTCGTTGACCGTGTCCAGCATTTCGATAAAAGACATATGAACCGATATATTTTTAGCGGCAATGACCTCAAAATGGCCCTTTGCCTCAGGTCCTGGCTGGCGCCAGACTTTCAGGGTTACATTAATTGTTTTTGCAAGTTTTTTCACTTGTAACTCCTTTGGGACAACTCCACATTTTCAAAAACCAATGGTTCTTGATGCAATTTCGGCCGCTTGCCGTAACCCGCGTATTGCCAGACCGATACATGCGAAAAATTTTCATCATCGCGCAGGGCTTCGCCTTCTTCAGTTTGAGATTCCTCCCGAAAATGGCCGCCGCAGGACTCGGTGCGATCCAGCGCATCCAGAATCATGAGTTCGGCAAATTCAAGGCTGTCGGCCTGGCGGCCGGCCTTTTCCAGGCTCTTGTTGTAATCCTTATCCGTACCGGGAACCAACAGGTTTTCCCAAAATTCAGCCCGCAGATCTTGAATGCGCCTGAGGGCTTTTTTTAGCCCCGCGTCATCGCGGGACATGCCACAATAATTCCACATGATTTGCCCCAGTTCACGGGCAAAGTTGTCTACGGTGCGCTTGCCTTTAATGGACATCAGTTTAGCGATGTTTTCCGTTGCCGATTGGGAGGCATCTTTAAACGCCGCGTCGTCCGCACTGACCGGCGCTAGTTGTGTTCCGGCAAAATATCCGCCAATGGTGTAAGGAATGACAAAATATCCGTCAGCCAATCCCTGCATCAGGGCGCTGGCTCCCAGTCGGTTGGCGCCGTGATCAGAAAAATTGGCTTCTCCCAGGACGAATAGCCCTGGAATGGTGCTCATCAGATTGTAGTCGACCCACAAACCGCCCATGGTGTAATGCGACGCGGGATAAATCATCATCGGTTTTTCATAGGGAGAATCATCGGTGATGAGTTGGTACATGTCAAAGAGGTTGCCATATTTTTTAGCGATGGTATCTTTGCCGTCGCGTTTGATGGCATCGGCAAAATCCAGATAAACCGCGCAGCGCGTCAGCCCCACCCCTTTACCGTTATCGCATTGGGCTTTGGCGGCACGTGAAGCGACATCCCGGGGCACCAGGTTTCCAAAACTGGGATATTTTTGTTCCAGATAATAATCGCGATCTTCCTCGGGGATATCCTGGGGCTCTCGGATGTCGCCGGGATTGTGCGGTACCCAGACACGGCCGTCGTTTCTGAGGCTTTCACTCATCAAGGTCAGTTTGGATTGATGTTCGCCGGTATGTGGAATGCAGGTCGGATGGATCTGAGTAAAACAGGGATTTGCAAACATCGCGCCCCTTTTATAGGCACGAAAGATGGCGCCCACATTGGAAGCTTCCGCATTGGTGGAAAGGTAATAGATATTACCATAACCTCCGGTGGATATTACCACCGCATCGGCGGCATGGCGTTCCATTTCGCCGCTGATCAGATTTCGCACGACAATGCCACGGGCCTGCCCGTTAACAAGTACCAGGTCCAATAGTTCTCGGCGGGGGAATAAGGTGATCCCGCCGGCGCCCACCTGGCGCATTAAGGCGCTATATGCGCCCAGCAGCAGCTGCTGGCCTGTTTGCCCGCGGGCATAAAAGGTTCGGGCAACCTGGGCGCCGCCAAAAGAGCGGTTGGCCAGCAAACCGCCATAATCCCTGGCAAACGGGATGCCCTGGGCGACGCAGTGATCGATGATAAGATTGCTCAGCTGGGCCAGGCGATACACATTGGCTTCGCGGGCCCGAAAATCGCCTCCTTTAACCGTATCGTAAAACAGACGCCAGATGCTGTCGCCTTCATTGGTATAATTTTTGGCGGCATTGATCCCTCCCTGCGCAGCAATACTGTGGGCCCGCCGGGGTGAATCCTGGATACAAAACGTTTTGACATGATATCCCAGTTCGGCCAGGCTTGCGGAAGCCGATGCGCCCGCCAGACCGGTACCGACCACGATGATTTCAAATTTTCGTTTGTTAGCCGGGTTGACCAGTTTCAATTCAAAACGGTGTCGGTCCCATTTGTCGGTCAGCGGTCCCGCGGGTATTTTGGCGTCGAGCTGCATGCTTTTTCCTTTTCAATGAAAAAAGTTATTTGTTATTCGTTATTTGTTAATAGTTTAATCCGAATAAAAACTGCTAAACAATTTAATTGCCAACTTCTAATAACCGATAACTATTAACCCATAACCTTCAATTGAGCGCTTTTGTGCTCAATTGAAAGTCTACCCAATAGACCATAGATAGATCGGCAGCAGGCCGAATCCAAAACCAAAAATCAGGCTGGCAATAATACTTAGCACCATTATCGCCGGCATATACTTGGGATGGTTGGCGCCAATGGTTTGAAACGCGCTCCAGAACCCATGCCGGATATGTAGTGCCACGACGATCATAACAAAGACATAAACGATCAAATAGACGGGATTGGCAAAAGCTGATGAGACGATTTCAAAAATCGTCCGCTGGGTCTTGTCCACAAAACTGAAGTTGATCAGGTGAAAAATAACAAATGCCAGAATAATAAACCCGGTATAAGGCATGGTTACAGAGCTCAGGGTGCGTCCGCCGGCGCGCCGATCGTTTTCATAAGGCACAGATCTTGCTCTTAAATTCTGCACAAAAAGGATGATACCGGTGGTCACGTGAATGAGGGCAAGCGCCAGCAGTCCGAATTCGAAAACTGTCAGGATTGGACCCAGCGAGTGAAGCTTTTCAGCATACGCATTGAATGTCGTGCCACCCATGTAAAGTGTGAGGTTCCCGGTCAGGTGGGCACATAGGAAGCCGATGAAGCTCAGCCCGGTAATGGCCATCAGTAGCTTTTTGCCGATAGATGAGCCAAAGGTGCGGATCAGCCAGGTCATGTTTACCTCCACGTATACATTAAAAGACATAAGTGTATACTTTTACACACAAAATTTAAGAACTGAAAAAAATATTTTTCTAATAATTTCTTTAATCGGTGTCAACATATTTATTGAGCCACCATTCGTCTCGGTGGGTTTCCATCAGACTCTGGGCGATTTTTTTTGCGACTTTCGTTTGTATTCGCTTTAACACATGCGGCAGCCAGGTGTCAGGGGGGGCATACCCAATATCCGAAAGATATTTTAATTCCAGGATAAGTGCCAGCTGGTCGGCATCATGGGCCAGTTGCGCTTCCATAGAATCGTTTTCATTGAACTCTTTAATGAGGCTGGTAATGGAGGAGCCAAAGGGAAGACGTCGGGTAGTGTCTTCAAGAGCTTTGGCTTCGTCGGCTGTGACGTATGTTTTATTAACTGTATTGAGATCCCCGGTTCTGGCTTCCGCAAGATCGTGCACCAGGCACATACTGACCAATTTAAGGGCATCGATCTCGGGATCTAACTGGGTCAATACGTAAGCAATAAAGGCGGTACTAAATGAATGTTCTGCTATGGATTCTTTACCCGCACCCAGAAAATGAAATCCAGACCGCGGTATCTCCTTAAGCATTTTGGCTTCAAAGAGCAGATTGGCTATGTCTTTCATATGAACTCCTTACCCAGGGTATTTTGGTCGTGCAGAGGTCAGAGGACAGATGTCAGAGGACATAGGACAGAGAACAGCAACCGGGGCTTGAGATCAACAAGTTACCTTCCATTATCTGTGCGCTGTCATCTGAATTCTGTCTTCCGACTTCTGACCTCTGACCTCTGATTTCTGATATCGAACACCATATTGAGAGAATTTATTAAACGCAACCCCAAATTGGCCCCGTTGATCTTGGGCCAAACCTGTTGACACTTTAATTTTTTCCATTATACTTTAAAATATTTAGGCAGAATAATGTCATGTATTTTTAGCGTCACTGCCAGCTTTTTGCTGAACGCTTTTTGTCCTAATAATCTGAACCGAAATTTTGAATTGGAGAAATTTTTATGGGCATTCCGCAGCTTGATATCATTCATATGATTAGTAGTGCCGGAGCCATGGTCCAGTTTGTGATGCTGTTGCTGCTGTTTTTTTCGATCATGTCATGGGCCATCATCCTGATAAAATACCGGTATATCCGGAAAGCTTTTAAAGAATCGGCTGAGTTTACGGACTTTTTCTGGAAAAGTCGGGATTTGTCCAATGCGTTTGCCAAAGCAAAGCAGCTCCACGGCAGTCCCCTGGCACGCATTTTCAGAATTGGTTATGTGGAGCTAAAAAAGACGAGCCAATCTGCGGCTCCGTCAAGTCCGCCGAATGCGGCGATAAATAAACCGGGCGGTAGCCAAAGCCTGCCCCTGGATACCCGATTCACCGGTACAGATAATGTCCAAAGAGCGCTGCGTCGCGCCATTGCAACCGAGATGACCCGCATGACCCAGATGGTACCCTTTTTGGCAACCACCGGTAATACCGCACCGTTTATTGGTCTGTTTGGTACGGTCTGGGGAATCATGAGCTCTTTTCACAGCATCGGGAAAATGGGCTCTGCCAATCTGGCGGTTGTCGCGCCGGGTATTTCAGAGGCGCTGGTGGCAACTGCTGCCGGCCTGGCTGCGGCGATTCCGGCAGTTATCGCCTTTAATTTTTTCATGAGCAAAATCCGCGTTGTCGAATCTGAACTTCGGAGTTTCTCGGCAGATTTTTTAAATATCATCGAACGTGATATTCTGCGAATTGAGAGGAGAAGACCATGACCGGTGCAGGAAATAACAGCCAATTGATGTCCGATATCAACGTCACCCCGCTTGTTGATGTGATGCTGGTTCTTTTGATCATTTTTATGGTTACTGCGCCGATGATGATGCAAGGCGTGGATGTGTCGCTGCCGGAAGCCACTGCTGAACCGCTGGAATCTGAAAAAGAGCATCTGATCATCACCATCGATACGAAAAATCAAGTCTTTATCAACGACTTCCAGGTTACCGTCGACGGTCTTGGAGAAAAATTGGAGAAAATCCTGGAGGGCCGATCGGATCGGGAAGTATTTTTAAAGGCCGATAAAGATATCTCCTATGGAACGGTGGTTCAGGTCATGGCGGAAGTTAAAGGAGCCGGTGTGGAAAAATTGGGCATGGTCACTGAGCCTGCCATTTTTGACAAAGAAAGTCAGAAGGTAAAATCTAAAAAATAATGAAGGATACCAAACATGCTTACGCAAAACGATACCATGGAATGGGTAGCGATTCCCCATCGATGGTTTTTCCGTTTGGCGTCTCGTTTCTTTTTCATCTCATCATTATCGGCACATTAGTTTTTATGCCGCAGTTCGGTTCAAAGCCGAGGCTCGGATCCGGGGTGGTAAATGTCAGCCTTGTGTCTGCGCCTTCAAGCGGGTCCGATTCGGCTGGGGCGGCCGCTTCGATTGTAAAGCCGAAACCGGTTGAAAAGAAGCCTGCCCAAAAACCAGCGGTTAAGGTCCCGGAACCGAAACCGGTTCCGGCCGTTCAAAAGCCTCCCAAGGCTGTGTCGTTAGCGCCCAAAAAGATAAAACCAAAAAAATCTTTGAAGGAAAAAACCTTTGACCGCTCAAAAATGATCGATTCGGCGCTTGACCGGATAGAAAAGAAAGTTGAAAAAACTCAAACCGATTCGGTCGCCAGCGCTATCGAGCAGTTGAAACGCAAGGTCGCAGCATCTGAGTCACAACCCTTAACGGGTAAGGGAGGGGACGCATCCGGCAAGGCCGGTGCCGGCGTCGCCGGTCCGGCTGGCGGTTCGGGAATCGGAGGTGCTCGGGTACAGGAGTCCATTTTAATTTATCAGGCTGAAATTCAATATCGAATCCAAAAGAATTGGGCCTTTTCCCAGCAACTTGCCGGCGATAGTGTCAAGCTGGAAGCGATCCTGGCCATAAAAGTTTTGCGTACCGGCGAAATAGAGGATATCTGGTTTGACAAAAAATCCGGCAACGCGTATTTAGATGATTCCGCTTACAAGGCTCTTGTTAAATCAAATCCATTACCTCCGCTACCAAATGATTATATGAGGCCCTATTATGAAGTTGGCTTGCGGTTTGGTCCGAAAGGGTTGAAAAACGAATAGAAGTGGTTTTAATCCGCCTTCGGCGGACCCTTGATGCACACCTTAATTTGTTAAAATCAAGATGTGTAATCCCGCGATCAAGCGGGGAACCTAATATGGGGCTTTGAAACCACTTCTAGATGCAAATCCGGCCACGAGAAGAAGTTTCCCCGGGATGCAACACCGGGTTGGGTCCCCGATTTTTTTATGAAGACACTGACTCATTTACTGGACAAGGATTATTTATGAGAAGAGGAATAAAACTTTACATCTTTATTATTGGCGTTATCTTTATGACATTCGCGCCGGCAATCGGTCGGGCTGAATATGATGTGATCGATATCACCAAACCGTTTTTGCGGAAAATTCCTTTAGCCGTCCCGTTATTTAAAAATGCGGGAGGCTCTGATGAAGAAAAGCGGTCTTCAGAAGCAGCAGCTGATTTTCTTTCCGAAACCCTTGACTTTACGGGATATTTTAAAATACTGGACCGCGGTGCATTTCTTTTTGATCCTGAAAGAAATGGCATTACCCTGGCAGAATTAAATTTTCAAAACTGGACGGTTGTTGGCTCCGAGCTTCTGGTAACCGGATATTACGAGCTCAATAGCGACACGATTTCTATCGAGCTGCGACTTTTTGATACCTTTAAAGCCCGTCGGGTTCTGGGCAAGAAGTACTCGGGGAAAGTTTCAAATCAACGAAGTATTATTCTACGCTTCTGCAGTGATGTGATTCATTATCTGACGGGGAGCAGAGGCGTTTTTGGCAGCAAAATTGCCTTTGTCTCCAATGGTACCGGAAATAAGGAGATCTATACTTGTGAATTTGATGGATATGATCCCCAGCGTCTGACCGTTAATAATGCCATCACGCTTTTTCCGGCCTGGTCAAGCGACAGCAAGTGGATGGCATTTACTTCCTATAAAGCCGGCAACCCTGACCTGTTTATCCTGAATTTGCAGAACGGTCAGGAATCTAAAGTTTCCAGACAGGGAATTAATATTGCCCCTGCCTGGGTTCCGGGTAAATTTGAACTGGCAGCAACGCTCTCGTTTTCAGGTGATCAAGAAATTTATCTGTTGACTGGGTCCGGTAAAATTATTAAAAGATTAACCAAGAGTCGAGGAATAGATGTAGCGCCTTCTTGGTCACCGGACGGCAAAAAAATTGCTTTTGTATCCAACCGTGCTGGCAGCGCCCAGATTTATATCAAGGATTTAGTTTCCGATAAGGTTAGAAGACTGACATATGAAGGGAGTAAGAATACTCAGCCCAGCTGGTCCCCCCGGGGAGATAAAATTGCTTATACATCCGAAATGAGTGGGGGGCACAATATTTTTGTAATCGGAATAGACGGCAATGACCCGGTGCAATTGACCTATGATTCCAGGGACAATGAATCACCCGCCTGGTCTCCGGACGGCAGTTTAATTGCTTTTAGCTCAAACCGTGAAGGGCCGGATAGGATTTATGTTATGACGGCTTATGGAACTGACCAGCGGCGGTTGCTTGTTCTGGCCGGTAAGCAGAATAACCCCAAGTGGTCAATGAACCATCTAAATAATTAAGTGATGTTCGAATGTGAAAGGAGGAGAAAAATGCAAAAGAAGTTTTGGTTGATTATAGCGCTGTTACTGGTGATTCCTGGGATGCTGTTCACAGTTGGTTGTCAAAAGAAAGCCGTGTCACAGGCAAAAGCGCCCGCTCCGGCAGCTGCACCTGCACCGGCACCAGCACCTGCACCGAAAGCGGCTCCCATGGCGCCGGCACCTTCAGGCTGGAATATCGCGCAGAACAACATTTATTTTGAATTTGACAAATCGACGCTAACCCCGATGGCTCAGGATACGCTGATGCGGCATGCGGCCTGGCTGAGAGAAAACGCCGATGCCACCATCACGATTGAAGGCCATTGTGATGACCGGGGCACCAACGAGTACAACCTCGCGCTGGGCGACAGGCGTGCAGACAGTGCCAAGGCATTCCTGGTGGATCTCGGCATCGCTTCATCACGCTTAACGACCATCAGCTACGGTGAAGAACGGCCGCTTTGTATGCAGCAGACCGAGGAATGCTGGGCCAAAAACAGGCGGGGACACTTTGTCGTAAATTAGCATAATCGGTATCCGACAATACATCTTTATCTGCAGCAAGGCAGATAGAATCCT
>Ga0316578_10001279_pt1 | contig 10064 bp, 9 predicted proteins | sample J0NA_2_FD_203076 | JGI IMG/M metagenome (GOLD analysis project Ga0316578, IMG submission 203076) | Rhizosphere microbial communities from salt marsh grasses in Alabama, United States - J0-2_160517rDrC | ecosystem: Host-associated > Plants > Roots > Rhizosphere | place: USA: Alabama | collected...
CGGCACGCCCCGGGCGCGGCGGCGGGCGGCCACCCCGCGGGGTGGCCGCCCTCCGACAGGCGTCAGCGACGTGCTGCGGGGTCAGCCGCCGAAGACCCTCGAGATGCGGTTCTCGTCGAGCTGGGCCTGGTCGACCACGGCACCGGTGACGTCGGCGACGTACTTCGGGTCGCAGTCGAAGGTGTTGGCCTCCTCCGGGTAGAACCGGACGTACTCGGTACCGTCCAGCTTCAGCACCATGCCGCACTCGGGCGGGAGGTTCGACGCCGGGTTCGTCTCGGCGTGCAGGCCGCCACCGGTCCAGCTGTCGATGCCCTCCAGCTGCTGCATCACACAGTCGCGGGTGACGTCGGAGCCGCACTCCTTGGTGGCGGTCGCCCACAGCAGGAACGCCGTGGTGGCCTGGGCGCCGAGCAGGCTCGGGGTGCCGCCGCTCTCCTCGATCAGGTCGAGGTACTGCTGGGTGGCGGCATCGCCGTCGGCCTCCTCGAACGGCGTGAAGGCCATGCGCACGTAGACGTTGTCGCCGAAGCCGTTGGCGTTCCACGCCGCGAACTTCGAGTCGTAGAAGTTCGCGTCGGTGATGTAGATCGGGTTGAAGTCGACCTGCGCCGCCGCCTCCAGGAAGTTCTGGAAGTTCGGGAACGGCGAGCCGGTGAAGTAGACGACCTCGGCCCCGCAGTCCTTCAGGTTCTGGGCGAACGGCTGCCAGGTGGCCTCACCGTTGATGTTGTACTCCTGCGGGCACGGCAGGAACTCGAAGCCCGCCTCGGGGTACGAGGCGAGGACCTTGTCCTTGGTGTCGATGGTGGCCGCGTAGTTCGCGTACATCACCGCCGAGTTCTTGATCTGCTCGGGGAACTTCTCCGCCATGGCGTAGGCGATCTCGATCGGCGTCTTGTCCACCGGGTTGGGCACCGGCTGGATCATCAGGTCGCCGTGGGCGAACGCCGGGCTCACCGAGAAGGCCGGGACGGCCGGGAGATCGCAGGCCAACCGGGCCTCCTCCTGTGACGAGTCGAGCGACCAGCCCTCGCCCACCAGCATGAAGACCTGGTTGCAGGCCTCGAGCATGGCGTTGTTCACGTCGAGGATCTTGGCGTCGTAGTAGTTGCCCACGACCTGACGGCCGTTGATGCCGCCCTGCTCGTTGCACCAGTCGATCATGGCCTCCATGGCCTGGGACATCTCGGCGTTGAGCCCCGGCGACTGGGCGAAGCCGGCGTCGTCGCCGTAGCCGATGGTGATCGCGTCCTCGGTGACCCCCTGGGCGGTGGCGCCGCTGGCGTCGCCCTCGCCGCACGGCGTGGCGAGGTCGCCGAAGGAGTCGGCGGTCGAGCCGCCGGCCTCGGTGGAGTCGGTGCCGCCACCACCGCCGTCACCTGCATCGTCGCGGCCGCTGCCGCACGCCGCGCCGAGCAGCGCGAGCACGGCCACGAGGGCGACCAGCACGACGGCGGGCCGGCGCCGGTTCGGTGATCGCTCCGGTTCCTGATCCTGCATGATGCTCCTAACCCCCTACCGGACGGGCACGGTGCCTCGTCTCCAGGTGCCGGCGTGCCGGCGCCGCCGGCATCCGACCGACGGAGTCGACGACCGTAACACCGCCTGACGCACCGTCAGGTACCGCCCCCGTTCGCGGCCGTCACACAGGGGTCAGCCGCTGCGCGCGCAGGGAGGGGTGGCCCGCTCGGGGCCACCCCTCCTCGTGATCCGGACGCCGCCCCGGCGGCGGCCCCACGCCACTAGCCGGCGGCGGTGGAGATCCGGTTCTCGTCCAGGGCGGCCCGGTCGACCACCGGTCCGCTGATCTCGACGATGTAGTCCTGGCTGCAGGCGAACTCACCGTTCTCGGCGGGCAGCACCTGCTCGTAGCTCGTCCCGTTCAGCTTCAGGACCATGCTGCAGTCGCCGGGCATGTTGTCGCCCGGGTCGGCGGTGGCCTGCAGACCACCGGCGTCGAAGTCCTTCACCTCCGAGAGGTTCTGCAGCACGCAGTCGCGGGTGAGGTCGGCCCCGCACTGCTGGGTCGCCTCCGCCCACAGGAGGAACGCGGCGGCGGCCTGGGCACCGAGCAGCGACACCTCGCCACCGCTCTGCTCGACCACGTCGAGGTACTGCTGGGTGGCCGGGTGCTGGTCCGCCTGCTCGAACGGGTAGTACACCATCCGGACATAGACGTTGTCGGCGAGGCCGTTGACGTTCCAGTCGGCGAACTTCGAGTCGTAGAAGTTGGCCTCGGTCACCCACATCGGGTCGTAGTCGACCTGGTTGGCGGCGTCGAGCACGTTCTGGAAGTTCGGGTACGGCGAGCCCGAGAAGTACACGACCTCGGCCCCGCAGTCCTTCAGGTTCTGCATGAAGGGCTTCCAGTCGGCCTCACCCTGGATGTTGTAGATCTGCGGGCAGGGCAGGAACTCCCAGCCCGCCTGCGTGGCCGAGAGCTCGAACTTCTCGGTGCTGTCCTGGGTGGCGGCGTAGTTGGCGTACATCACCGCCGAGTTCTTCACCTGCTCGGGGTACTCCTCGGCGAAGACGAACCACGAGCCGATCGACATGACGTCCACGGGGTTCGGCGTCGGCTGGTACATCAGCTTGCCGTGGGCGAACTGCGGGCTCACCGTGTAGGTCGGCACCGCGGGCAGACCGCAACCCAGGCGGGTCGACTCCTGCTGCGAGTCGAGCGACCAGCCCTCTCCCACCAGGAAGAAGTTGTCGCCCTCGCAGGCGTTGGTCATGGCGTTGTTCACGTCGAGGATCTTGGCGTCGTAGTAGTTGCCGTTGATCTGGCGCCCGTTGATGCCGCCCTGCTCGTTGCACCAGTCGATCATGGCGACGATGGCGTCCGACATCTCCTTGTTGAGGCCGGGAGAGGTCGCGAACCCGGCGTCGTCGCCGTAGGCGATGTTGATCGAGTCGGCGGTCACGCCGGGATCGGTCCCGGGCGCGTTCTCACCCTCGGCCGGCCCGCACGGCGAGACCAGGTCCCCGAACATCGAGTCGCCCTCGACCGCCGTCGTGTCCGAGCCGCCGCCCCCGCCGTCGTCGGCGCTGTCGTCTCGACCGGAGCCGCATGCCGCGGCCACGAGGCTGAGCAGCGCCACGACGGCGACGACCAGCACCGCTGGCTTCCGTCGCCGTCGGGAGGGCGCCGCCTGCTCCCTTTCCTTCAGTTCCTCCATGGACACGTCGGTGGTCTCCCCCCTGTCGTGGCCGCCGCCATGGCGGCCTCTCGGCTCGTCCGGGCTGCTCCCTGTGAGCCCGCACGAGATCTCTGGCCCGGGCGGGTGCGCCCGGGGTCGTGGCGCCGCCGCTCAGACCCTGGCGGCGGCCGCCTCGCGCATGCGCGTCGTGCGGTGCACCGGGTCGGTGTCGAGCTTCGGGATCACGTGCTCGCCGAGCAGGCGGATCGTCTCGAGGGTGTCCTCGAGCGGCGCCGGCCCGATGCCGAACACGAGCTGGTCGACGCCGACCGACTCCCACCTGCGGCAGGTGGCGAGCGCCTCGTCGGGGTCGCCCAGCACGAGCTGACCAGTCGATCCCATGTACTCGATCGCCTCGAGGTCGGCGTCGGGGATGAGCTCGGGCCACTGGGGCACCTCGGGCGGGTGCGGGAAGGTGTCGTGGTACCGGAACACGTTGCTGACGAGGTAGTTCGGCCGAGCCGCCACCGCGCGGCGTCGTACCTCCTGGCCGTCCTCACCCACGTAGGCCGCGATCGTGCACATCAGGTTGTCGTTCACGTAGGCGCCGATGGGCTCGGCGTCGGCGATGGCCGCCTTGTAGGACCCCACCGCCCGCTCGGCGCCCTCGAGGTCGCCCACGGAGAAGCCGAGCACGCCGAGGCCCTTGCGGGCGGCCATCTCGTAGCTCGAGACGTTGCCGGCGGCGTACCACATCGGGGGGTGGGGCTTCTTGTAGGGCTTGGGCAGGATCTTGCGGGGCGGGAGCGACCAGAACTGGCCCTCGTAGCCTTCGTAGGTGTCCTGCATCCACATCTTCGGGAACTCCCCGATCACGTCCTCCCAGATCTCCCGCGTCCCGGAGAGGTCCTCCATGCCGGGCAGGAACCCCAGGATCTCGTGGCTGCCAGCACCTCTGCCGCTCCCGAACTCGAAGCGACCGTCCGAGAGGTGGTCGAGCATGGCGCAGCGCTCCGCGACCTTTGCCGGGTGGTTCACCTGGGGCAGCGGGTTGAAGATGCCCGAGCCGAGGTGGATGTTCCCGGTGGCGTGGGCCAGCCACCCGAGGATCACGTCGTTGGCCGAGAGGTGCGAGTACTCGTCGAGGAAGTGGTGCTCGGTGACCCAGACGTACTTGAAGCCCGCCCGATCGGCGGCCACCACGGCCGCCAGCTCGTCGGCGAAGGCCTTGTGCTCGGCCTCGGGGTCGGCGTCGCGACGGAACCCCGGCACGTAGCCCTGGATGAACAGACCGAACTCCATCGACACCCCCGCATCGGGCCCGTGGACCGGGCCGTGAGATCTCGCACACCCCCCGGCGTGCACAGGGACCAGACGTTACCGACGTCACAACGCCGTCCACAAGGCAACGGCGGGCCGAGGCACGGCCGATCACCGCTCGGGGCCGAGCCGGGGGCAGGGAGGGTGTCCCGGCGTCTCAGACGCCGCGGTAGGTGATGTCGTCGCGGCTGCGGACGCCGACGGTGAAGTCCTCCTCGAACTGGAAGCCCACCGACGGGTCGAACTCGACCGTGTAGTTCCAGTCGAAGGCGCACACCCGCCTGGCGATGAGCCATCGGCCGGCTCGACGCTCGAAGCGGTCGACGTAGCGGAGCCCGAGCACCATGTCGGTCGCCCGGCCCTCGTCGTCCGCCTCGCTCACGTGGTGAGCCACGCAGTACGTGTCCACCTGGGCGACGTCACCGTCGAGGCGGATGTGGGGCAGGGCGACGAAGTGCATCGTCGCCCGGAAGTGGGGGAGCACCTCGCACACCCACCGGGCGAAGTCGGTGCCCGAGCCACGAAAGCTGTTGTGGTCGTCGAAGCCGTCCGGGTGGTAGCACGACGCCATCAGCTCCTCGTCGAGTCGGTCGGTGCCCCGCGCGAGGCGCTGCACCACATCGGTGATCTCGGCGCGGGCCAGCAGGTCGTCGGTCGTGAGCATGGCCGCAGTCTCCCGCGACGGGCGCCGTCCCGCCCGGGACGGCCCCCGCTCAGCCCTCCGCCGGGGCGTAGATCCAGAACTCCATGCCCTGGTCGTCGGTGCACTCCGACGACCACCCGTACGGCTGGAGCTCGGGCTCGGTGGCCGTGCCCCCCATCGCCCGCACCTTCGCCACGGCCTCGCCGATGTCGGCGACGTGGTACATCAGCTTGGCGTCGGCGCGCTCGACGGCCTCGTGGCCCCCCCAGAGCCCACCGCGGAGGTTGGCCCCCTCGACCTGCAGGCCGTGCTCCACACGGCCGGGCGAGAACCTCCAGCCGAGCAGCTCGCCGAGGAACCGCGCCGTGCGCTGCTCGTCGCGGACACGCCAGGTCACGTAGGCGATGTCGCCGGGGCGGGTGTCGGGCGGCTCGTCGGACACGGTCCCCTCGTCGAGGGTGCCGTGCCCGCCCGCCGTGGCCGCGGCGTCGAGGTCGGTCGAGAGCGGGCCCTCGATCAACCAGCGGTGCCCGAACGGGTCCGCCACCGCCGCGGCGCGGAAGCCGTAGGGCATGTCGTCGGGTTCGCGCTCGACGACGGCACCGGCCTCCACGGCGCGCGCCGCCGTGCGGTCCACGTCGGCCACGTCGACGACCAACGACACCGTGGTGCCGCCGCGCGCCCGAGGACCGAGCAGCCCCATCTCGGGGAACTCGTCGGCCATCAGCAGCACGGAGTCGCCGATGTGGACCTCGGCGTGGCCGAGCCGGCCGTCCGGCATCTCGACCACCTCCCCGAGGCGGCCGTCGAAGACCTCGACGTACCAGCGCGCCGCCTCGCGCGCCCCGTCGACCGCGAGGTAGGCGGACAGCGAGGGCCGGCGTGCCGTTCCGCCGACCGGCGTGGTGGTCGTGGCGTCGGTGGGGGTCATCGCTCCTCCTCGGTCGAGATCGGTCAGGGCCCGCGCCAACCGAGCCCTCAGGTCCCGGGCGAAGCCCGGGTCGGGCGCCACCGGGACCACGGGCAGGCGCAGGGCGTCGAGCGGATCGGTCATCCGTCCTCCCCCTCGTAGGCGCGGCGGAACGCAGCACGAGCCCGCACCACCAGCGCTTCCGTGGCGTGTCGGGTGCGCCCGAGCTCGCGGGCCACCTCGGGCACCGAGAGCCCGTCCACGTAGCGCAGGGTGAGCGCCATGCGGTTGGCCGGCCCCAGCCGTCCCAGCGCCTCGCGAGCCAGCAGCACGTCGACACGGCCGTCCCACGGGTCGTCGTCGCCCGTCGGCTCCGCCGCCACTGCGGCCAGCCGGCGCTGCTCGCGCTCGCGCCGCCGCCAGTGGTCGACGAGCTTGTGGCGCGCCACGCCGACGAGCCACGGCGTGTCGATCGGGGCCGCACCCGGCCGACCCGTGGCGGCCACCGCGGCGAGGAAGACCTCGGAGGTGAGCTCCTCGGCGGTGGCGGGGTCGCCCACCCTCGACACGAGGTAGCCGTACACGACGGGCAGCGCCCGGTCGTAGAGCTCGAGCAGGTCCCCGGAGGGCGCCGCCGGCTCGGGTGGAGGTCCGCTCACACCTCTACTGTCGTCGCGCGCCGCCGATCTCCGACGGTGTCGGTCGTCGGCCACCCCCACGGCGCGGCGTCGCCCGCCCCGGAGGACGGGGTGGGCGACCGGTGACGAGGCTGCGGCCGTCGGGCGGTCCGACGATCAGGCCGGCTCGGCGCTCAGCTCGTCGAGGCCGGGGAGCGAGCCCATGGCCTCGAGGTCGACGGCCTCCTCGGCGCTCACACGACCCGGGAGGAAGAGCGCCGCAGCGATCCCTCCGACGAGCGCGACGCCCGCCGCCACCAGGCTCCCGAGCGACATGCCCCGCACGAAGGCGTCGGACGCGGCGTCGGCGAAGGACCCCTGCAGCTCGGCCGGCGCCTGGGCCGACACCGCAAGGGCGGCGGCGACCGACTCCCGTGCTGCGTCGACCGCCTCGGCCGGCACCGGGAACTGCCCCAGGTACTCGCCGATCCGCGGCCCGTAGACGGAGGCGAAGACGCTCCCCACCACCGCCACGCCGAGGGTGCCGCCGAGCTCACGCGTCGTGTCGTTGACGGCGGCGCCCGCGCCCGCCCTCTCCCTCGGCAACGAGCTCATGACCGCCTCGGTCGCGGGCGCGGTGACCAGCGAGAGGCCGATCGCGAGCAGGGCCATCGAGACGATCACCGGCCCGACGTAGGCGGTGTCGGCGTCGAGCGTGCTGGCGAGGCCGAGACCCGCGGCCATGACGAACAGACCGGAGCTGACCACGCGGCGGGGGCCCCACCGCAGGGCGAGCCGGGCACCGACGGGGGCGGTGACGCCGGCGAACACGGCGAAGGGCAGCGTGTGCACGCCGGCCGAGAGGGTGGAGTACCCCTTCACGAACTGGAAGTACTGGGTGACCAGGAAGATGAAGCCGAACAGCGAGAAGAAGGCGATCGAGATGGCGCCCGCCGCGGCGCTGAACCGCGGGATCCGGAACACCCGCACGTCGAGCAGCGGGTGGGCCGAGCGGAGCTCCCACGCCACGAAGGCCGCGAGCAGCACCGCGGCCCCGGCGAACCCGAGGAGGGTGGTCGTGGAGCCCCACCCCCAGCGCGGGCCCTCGATCACCGTGAGGACCAGCAGACCCACGGCGCCGATGGACAGCACCGTGCCCGGCACGTCGAAGCGGTGGGACTCGGGGTCCCGCGAGGTCGGCACCAGCAGAGCGCCACCGACGAGGGCCACCACCACGATCGGCACGTTCACCAGGAAGACCGAGCCCCACCAGAAGTGCTCGAGCAGGAAGCCGCCCGTGACCGGACCGAAGGCCACGGCCAGGCCGGAGACGGCCGACCAGGCGCCGATCGCCTTGGCCCTCTCGCTCGGCTCGGTGAACACGTTGGTGAGGATGGCGAGGGTGGCGGGGAACACCAGCGCCGCCCCGATCCCCATCGCTCCCCGGGCGAGGATCAGCTGGCCGGAGGTGGTGGCGAAGGCCCCGAGGGCGGAGGTCACACCGAAGATCACCAGGCCGACCTGCATGGCGCCCCGGCGCCCGAGGCGGTCGCCGAGCCCGCCGGCGGCGAGCAGCAGACCGGCGAACACGAGGCTGTAGGCGTCCACGATCCACTGCAGCTCGGACACGCTGGCGCCGAGCTCGCGGTTCAGGGTGGGGAGGGCGACGTTGACGATGGTGTTGTCCACCACCACCAGGAAGACGCTCACCGAGAGCACTCCCAGGATCCACCACCGGCGGCGGTGCACGGTTGCTGCGTCCATGACGGCTCCTCCGTTCGCCAGCGGCCAGGGGCCGCCTCGGCGACTACGACCGGACCGCTTGTGGTACGGCGTGCTACAAGTAGTGGCACAGTGTTCTACGAGAGTCAAGGGGTTACGCTCCGCCCATGGGTCACACCAGGCGACGCACGCCGTCGGGAGAGGTCGAGCAGGCCCTGCTCGGGGCCGCCTTCCACCTGCTCGAGGCCGAGGGCCCGGAGGCGCTCTCCGTGCGCCGGGTCGCCGCCGAGGCGGGCGTCGCGCCGATGGGCGTCTACAACCACTTCGACGGCAAGAACGGTGTCGTCGACGCCCTGTTCCGCACCGGGTTCGAAGCGCTCACCGAGGAGATCGCGGACCTGGAGCAGGCCGACGACCCGGTGGAGGCGTTCAAGGAGGGCCTGCGCCGGTACCGGCGCCTCGCCCTCGATCACCCGCGCACCTACGAGGTGATGTTCCTCAAGTCGGTCGAGGGGTTCGAGCCGTCCGAGGCCTCGATGGAGGTCGCGACGGCGTCGTTCGACGGCCTGGCCCGCAAGGTCGGGCGGGCGATCGAGGCCGGCGAGTTCGCCCCGGCCGACGAGCGCGAGCTGGCCCAGGTCGCCTGGGCGGCCTGCCACGGGGTGGTCGCGCTCGAGATCGCCGGCATCTGCATGGTCGACGACCTGGCCACGACCTACGAGCAGCTGCTCGACACCCTCGTCGAGGGCTTCAGCGCCCCTCCGGGTCGAGCGGGATCACGAGCACCCGCCGCTCGCCCGGCTCGTGCTCGGTGAGGTGGCCGACGCCGTGCAGATCCTCGATCAGGGCGACCGACCCGGCGGGGAGCCGCACGTGGTCACCATCGCTCGTGCTCAGGCGCACCCACCCGTCGAGGAACACCACCAGCTGACGGCGAGGCCCCCGGTGCCAGTCGGGCCGGCGTCCCTCCTCCCCGACGGTCACGAAGTGGACCCGGTCGACCTGGAGAGGCTCCGACGAGCCGAGCGCCGCCACGCCCCGCTCGGCCGGCGCCCACCGTGCGCCCAGGCTGACTCGCTCGATGTGCGACTCGCCGTCGCCGTCGGCCCAGATCTTCACCAGGTCCACCCCGAGAGCGTGCCACCCGACCGACGCCGCGATGCGGCCGGCCTGCGCCGGCGCGACGCGTAGCCTCGCCGGGATCGGGGCGCGCGCCCTGGCGGACAGGGAGGGAGACCGTGATCCACGCCGACTTCACCGAGTTCCGGGAGACGACGGGAGCCGACCCGTTCACCCTCCAGAACAAGAAGCTGCTGAAGGTCTTCCTCCAGTACGGCCCGGTCAAGGCCCGCATCGGAGCGATGGTCGCCTACCAGGGCGAGGCGAGGTTCGAGCACGGCGGGTCGGGCGGCATGTCCGGCATGCTCAAGTCGAAGATGACCGGCGAGGGCGTGCCGATCATGAACATCACCGGCACCGGTGAGGTCTTCCTCGCCGACCGGGCCGCCGAGATCCAGGTGATGTACCTCGAGGACGACCAGGTGTGGGTCAACGGCGCCAACGTGCTCGCGGTGAGCGGCTCGGTCGACCACAAGATCGAGCGGATCGGCGGGGCGGGCGCCATGGCCGGTGGCCTCTACAACGTCACGCTCACCGGCACCGGCTACGTGGCCATCACCACCGACGGCCCGCCCGTCGTGCTCGACGTG
>Ga0316578_10001280_pt1 | contig 10059 bp, 9 predicted proteins | sample J0NA_2_FD_203076 | JGI IMG/M metagenome (GOLD analysis project Ga0316578, IMG submission 203076) | Rhizosphere microbial communities from salt marsh grasses in Alabama, United States - J0-2_160517rDrC | ecosystem: Host-associated > Plants > Roots > Rhizosphere | place: USA: Alabama | collected...
CACTCCGGGAACAAAAGATTCTTTGGCTTTTAGGGCTGGAGAATCGTAAGTTTGAGGGGCGATGTCCTCCATTTTCCAACGGGGGGTGTCTTTTGACTGCAAATTAAATAAAAAATAGCCGGTAACAACGAGCAGTAAAACAATAGCGGCGATATACCCAATTCGTTTGCCTGTAGATTGGTTTTGAAGCACGGCGAATGGGCTTTCTCTGGGTTCAAAGAATTCCTGCTCATTTTTTTCTTTGTTCGTCTCATTAATGGGAATTTTGAGTTCTTTTTCACATTCCTTGATCACCCCGGCATCGATGCATTTTTTTCCAACTGAATATCCGGTCAGCAGTGCGTGATCACAGATAATATTTACCAGTCGCGGATATCCGTGGGAAAAGGCATAGACTTTTCGAACCGCTTCCGGTTTAAAAAGTTCTTGGGTGCATCCCGCAACTTTAAGGCGATGGTTAATGTATTCGCGCGTCTCTTGCTCAGTCAGCGGATCGATATGATAGCTAACCGTTATTCGCTGTCTGACGGCTTTATTGCGTTCTTCATTCAACATCTTGTTGAGTTCGCTTTGACCGACAAAAAAGATGTTGATTAATTTGCGGTTGTCCAGCTCAATGTTTGACAAAAGCCTGATCTGCTCGATGAGTTCATGGTTCAGCCGCTGGGCCTCGTCAACGATCAACAGGACCTTCTTGTCAGTTGCCGAAACTTTGTGCAGGAAATGCTTTAAATGGATCAGAAAGGCACCTTTGCTGTCAAAGTGCCGGTTCATTTTGAACTCTTCGGAAAGAAAATTAAAAAAATCAATACTGCTTAGCCCGGGGTCCGGAATAGTGGCCACAATTGCCGCAACGTCAATGATTTTCGCCAGGCCATGGATTAAAACGGTTTTGCCGGTTCCGACATCGCCGGTTAGCAGTAGAAAGCCTTTATTTTCCAGGATACCGTATTTAAGCGTTGCCAGAGCTTCTTTATGTTTTTCACCGAGCCACAGAAATTTTGGGTCCGTCGTGATTTGGAACGGCTTAATTTTTAAGTTATAAAATGACTGATACATAAGGAATCAATTTTCTTTATCCGGTTTGAGATGGATTCCAGCGTTATCGCCTGATAAAGCCGCGACTATAATAGAAATAGATAACAATCCAGAGTACGAAAAAGAGGATAATATAGGCCGTTCTTTGGCGTACGAGTTTTTTGCGTCTTTTATCGATCAAATTGACAGAGTTTTTAAGCTCTCTTTTTACAATCTCAAGCTCATTCAAAAGGGCTTGCATATTCCCGTTTTCGGAAAATTTTACGAGGCGCTTTGATTTACTTTCAAAGTCACGGACATTAAATGAATCGAACAAAATTTTTTGCTTTTCTGTTAAGTATGAAACTTCGTGAATCTCTTTTGCAAATTCGGCGCAGTAGAATTTCTTATAGGGATTAATGGCGGGCACTTCTCCCAGCTGATTAATTCTAGCATCGATACCGCCTTCCAATTCGGTCGTAATTTCCGAAAGGTTTCTATCCAGGTCTTCAATAAAGCTGTTGTTTTTAATCAGATCCTCTCCGGATAGCGATGAAATAAAGAAGATCAAAAAAGCGGCTGTCAAACAGCTGGTAAATATTCGGATAAGTGCAACAACATCGCGACTGGCAGAAAGCATAAGCGCCTGGCCTTTCAAAACCTCGCAAAGCACAAAGCCGCTTTGCGGAGCTGAAACTGAAGCTAATATAAATAGTCTATATTACAATATATATTTGATAAAATCGTACAGGAAAATTGCCCGATTGTCAATAAAATGAATAATGCAAGCGGTAGCGATAAAGTGCCGTCGTTTTTGGCAGTTTCAGGGATGACGGGAGTCTACCGGGTTGTCTGCGTTGTTCAAACGCGATACCCGCCGCGGAGTTAAAGCGATCTCCGAACACTTGTCGCTATTGCGAATTTTCAATTTCCTTTCGGTTTGCCAAATTTTGATGGATTTCACTAAGGTTATTGGTGGTTCCCATATATTGCAGGACCCATTCCGGCGTCCGTTCGTATTCTTTGGCCATTGCAGCGATGGCTTCTTTGAATGAATTGTGCTTTGAGCTAGCGCTCGTCCAATATTTCTGTGGTCTTCGGGGGTTGTAAAAAAGCGTTTCAGTTACTTCTTCCGCTTTGTCATCCGGTACTGCCACCGGTGCATTTAATTTGCCCCTGTTCAAATTTTGATGGATTTCATAAAGGTCATTGGTTTCACCCATATGATGTTGAATCCATTCCGGAGAGCGATCATACTGTTTCGCCAGCGTTGCGACAGCTTCTTTAAAAGAATGGTGTTTGGAAGTTGCACTGGTCCAGTACTTTTGCGGACGTCTGGGATTATAGAATTCCAACCCCTTTGTTTTAGATAAACCAGGTTCCGTTAAAACAATTTTGGAATCCTTTGGGGCTAACGGTTTTTTCGCGGAAGAAGCGGGCTGCTTAATTTCCGGAGCCGGTGTCGCTTGTTTTGCAGTGGCCTTGATAGGAATCTCGGGATCCTTGCCGTCAAGGTCTTCAGGTTGTTTTTCAATACTTGTTTTCTGGATTCGTATTACATCTTTTTTTTGATAACTCAGAATCGCACCATCATATTCACATTTAACTTCTCCCTCCTCCTCCCAGGCTCTATCATGGCAGACGGTTTTCATGCCATCTTTAAAAAAAATGATATCGGCTGCCGTATTGAACGGAAAGAGAATAATGACGCAGAATATTAAAGCGAATATCTTCACGTATTTTTTCCTTGATCCAACATGAGAATAGCAGGGGAGGCCATGGATTTTGGCCTTAACCTTTACTTTTATAATAATCCGGAAAAATTTGCAAAGCCAAAAAATATTAACGCCAGGGATTCTTTACGCTGCAACCCAAGTTGAGCGATTTTCGAGATCAAAGATCCGCCTTTGAAGGATTGCCGCTCGTAAGGTCCCGCCGCGGTGGGGATCTACAAGGAAAAAGATTTCATAGAATATAAAACAGGATGACCCCTTTTTTAAATTTGAGGACTTAATTTAGGTCGAAATAGGCGGGTTGAAATGCCGAGTGAATGGGCCAGCTTAATGCGAAAAAGGTCTCTGTCGGTTCCCTTTTTGGTAAAAATTAGGTCGTAATTGCGAAAAGCCGAAAATGAGCCGGTCATTATTCGGCAGCTTTTTTATTTATTTAAGATGACTCAGCGGCAGTGGTGCCTTCTTTCAGGGTTTCTTTAACCGCCATCAGCATTTTATCTCTATCAATGGGCTTTGTGAGGGTACGGTTTGCGCCCAGTTTCTTGGCGCCGTCAAGATAACCTTCTGGACGATTTACCCCTCCTCCAGACATGGCAATGATTTTTACTTCGGGGAACTCTTTTTTTAGATCGATGATCATGCCGATGCCGTCTTTATTTGGCATAATAAGATCCGTGATGATCAGGTCAGCAGGTTTTTCTCGGTATTTCCTAATTCCTTCAATGCCGTCAGGGGCCTCGACGACCTCATATCCGACTCTTTCCAGCATCAATCGGAGCATCGATCGGATTTGAGATTCGTCATCGATAATAAGAATGCGTGCCATTAAACACTGCTCCTTTCTAATTCAATTAAGCTATGACAAATACCGGTGTTGATGAATTCCGGTTATCCTAAATTAAATCATAAATTTAGGCGTCTTTCAACACCTAAAAATGCAATTATAACATAACATATTGTAATTATGAATTTTTAACGATTATGTACTGATGGGAGTTTAGATGCTTTTGGCGCAACCGTATGGTTAGTCGCTCCGGCCTCAAGGATAGAGTAAAATATAAATCGACAGAATTCCTTGAATATAATACAAAATATCCCTTTTAAAAATTGGAAACGCTCGATTTAGATTTGATTTATCATCGCCATATGATAATATCTTAGGTTAATAAAGGTGATAATTAATTGAAATACCCCATAAAATTACGACTTATGAAATGAGAACGGAGATGATTTATGCAGATTTCTAAGGAGAATGAAAATTCACACCCGGAAGCACCGGTTTCGGTTTGTCCGGCCGGTGAGGTTTTCCCATTACCGCAGGAAAAAGATTATCAAAAGGAATTCAAGCGCCTTGAGCGCATCGTGAAAGAACAGCGATTGATGGGCAGAGAAATCGTTGTGGTCATGGGGGTTGGTTTCGTCGGGGCGGTGATGGCCGGCGTTGTCGCCGATTCAACGGATCCCGACAGCAACAGCCCTAACAAGTTTGTTATTGGAATGCAGCGGCCATCAACCCGCTCCTTTTGGAAAATTCCCTATATCAACAAAGGCATCGCACCGGTTGAAGCCGAAGACCCCGAAGTTGCCCCCCTGATTGAACGCTGTGTCAAAGAGAAAAAAACCCTGATTGCCACTTTCACCCATGAAGCGCTGGCTCTGGCCGATGTTGTCATCGTCGATGTGCAGTGCGACTATTTTAAAGAAACATTCGGCGATGTTCGTCAGGGTCACGCCGATATCGCGGCGCTGGAAGCCAGTCTTAAAATCATCGGGGAAAAAATTAAACCGGAATGTCTGGTTTTAATTGAAACCACAGTCCCTCCGGGGACCACCGAATATGTGGCCTATCCCATTATCAAAAAGGCTTTTGGCAAACGCGGTTTATCTGAGGCCGAGCCGCTTTTGGCCCATTCATTTGAGCGCGTCATGCCCGGGCGCAATTATGTGGCATCGGTGCGGGATTTCTGGCGGGTTTGCAGCGGCATTAATGAGAAGGCGCGGGAGCGTGTGCGCGTTTTTTTATCGCAAATACTGAATGTGGAAAAATATCCGCTCACGGTACTGGACCGTCCGATTGAAAGTGAAACCTGTAAAATCGTTGAAAATTCTTACCGGGCCACAACCCTGGCCTTTTTAGATGAATGGAGTGTATTTGCCGAACGCAACGGCGTGGACCTGATTAAAGTCATTGACGCCATTAAAATTCGACCGACCCACAGCAACATGATTTTTCCCGGGCCCGGTATTGGCGGTTATTGTTTGCCAAAAGACGGCGGTCTGGGAGTATGGGCCTACCATACGCTGATGGGTTTTGAAGACAAGGTGTTCAAAATAACGCCGGCCGCCATCGACATCAATGATACCCGGTCATTGAGGGTGCCGCAGCAAGTGCGTGATGCCCTGCGCAACATGGGAAAGATCGTTGCGGCCTCGAAAGTTGCTCTGCTGGGTGCCTCATACCGCCAGGGGGTGGGCGATACGCGTTACAGCGGCTCTGAGATTATCGTTCGTAAATTAGCCGAAATGGGAGCCGAAATTGCGGTAAACGATCCTTATGTCAAGCACTGGTGGGAACTTGAAAAGCAGGATAGCTATCCGGCACCGGATCATTCCATGAAACGATTTTTCCGCAATCAGGACAAGCTGGATGAAACCCGAATCGAAGCGGATTTGTCCAAAGCGCTTGAATTTGCCGATGCGGTGATTTTTGCCGTTCGGCACCAGGAGTACCTCGAACTGGACCCCGACGAAGTTGTCAAAATGATCGGGCGCCCCGCTGCCATCGTCGATTGTTTCGGCCTGCTGGACGATAAAAAAATACGCCGCTATTTTGAACTGGGCTGCGAAGTAAAGGGGCTGGGTCGCGGTCATGTCAAGCGCATTAAAGATGATGTGAAACAAAACGATCAAGCCGGTTCTTAGCAAAACAGCGACATTTATTCGATTTATAGCTGTAGGAGCTGTATCCTGCTGCGATATTCGCGGCTGGAAGCCGCTCCACCTGTCAAAAATATTTCTTTGTGACAAAGTGTCAACGTCGTATTCATTCGATAACCGCAATTCCGGTAGCCTTATGACACATCAAAAAGAAACCAAAATTGCGCGGCTAATTGCCAAGGGAGTCCGGGTTGCCTGTCCGGAAAGTATCGAAATCGGAGCAGAAGTTGATATCGATAGAATCTCAGGCAACGGTGTGACGATACATGCGGGTTGCAAGATCTTCGGCGACGCGACGATAATATTAAATGGCGCTATCATCGGATTTGAAGCGCCGGCTACCGTTAAAAACTGTCAGATCGGTCCCGGGGTTGAACTGAAGGGCGGTTTTTTTGAAGATGCCGTTTTCCTGGCAAACGCGAAAGCCGGCCTGGGATCGCATGTGCGGGAAGCCAGCATTTTTGAGGAGCAGGCCAGCATTGCACACACCGTAGGGACCAAACATACGATTCTCTTTCCGTTTGTCACCCTGGGAAGTTTAATTAATTTTTGCGATTGTCTGATGGCCGGTGGCACCAGTCGCAAAAATCACAGTGAAGTGGGTAGCGCTTATATCCATTTTAATTTTACACCCAATCAGGACAAGGCGACGGCATCCCTGATCGGTGATGTGCCAAAAGGCGTGATGTTAAATCAGCCACCGATATTTTTAGGCGGGCAGGGCGGGCTAGTCGGCCCCTGTCGGCTGACTTACGGGGCCACAGTGGCTGCCGGCACGATTGTTCGCAAAGATGAACTCAGGCCCGGGCGCCTTTTGTATGGCGGTGCGCCGAAAGACGGCAACCTGTCATATAAGCCCGGTCTGTATCGAAACGAAAAACGGGTGGTGCTCAACAATATCATTTATATTGCCAATCTGATTGCCCTGAGCCAATGGTACCGCCAGGTGCGCCGCCAGTTTATTTCAGAATATTTTCCAGAAACGCTGTTGGCCGGACTCGAAGAAAAACTGAATCGAGCCATCTCAGAGCGGGTCAATCGGCTTGAAGCCCTTTGCGACAAGATACAAATATCCCTGGAGATGGAAACCCAAAAACGCAGTGAGCCTGGCCGGTCATCTCCGGCACGGAAACAAAAGCAGGAATTGGTGGCCCGGTGGCCCCGCTTGCAAGATTTGCTCAATCAGAGCCGCGACGAAACCGGAGCGGCGGGCGACCGAGACCCCTTTCTTGAAAAAGTCCAAATGGGGATCAGGAAAATCGGCCTGGATTATATTTCTGTCATTCAGGGACTATCACCGTCTGATGGCGTCATCGGAACCCGATGGCTTCAGGGAATTGTTGACCGGGTGGTCAATGAGGCACTCAGTTTAATTCCATCTTTTAAGTAAAAAAAGAGTTTATTAGTTCGATTGGTTTAATTGGTTCTATTAGTTTGGCGGAATTCAAAGTTAAGCCAATTAAACCAATCTAACCAATTAAACCAATATAACATTTTTCCATTTATGGACAGACTTTTTGGCACAGATGGTATCCGCGGCGTTGCAAATGAATACCCGCTGACAGCTGAGGCGGTCTTTAGAATCGGCCGAGCGATTGCGTCGTTTTTCGGCGGCAGCACCCTCCCGACAAAAATACTCATTGGAAAAGACACCCGTGAGTCGGGTGACATGATCGAAGAGGCCCTGGCAGCCGGGATCTGTTCCGTTGGCGCTGATGCCTGTCTGGCCGGTATTTTACCCACACCGGCAGTGGCCTATCTGGTATCAACAAACGCTGCGGTAGCCGGGATTGTCATATCCGCTTCACATAATCCGTTTGGCGACAACGGCATCAAGATATTTGACGCTGATGGCTACAAACTTTCCGACGCCAAAGAAGACGAGATCGAACGTCTTTTGGCGGCCCATAATATCGATCTTACCCCGGGCAAATCCAATCATCGCATCGGAAACGTTGAAACCATGAAAGATGCATCTGAACGTTACCTGGCCTTTTTGCGAAGTACCCTGCCTGACGCCAAGCTATTCAACAATATGAAGATCGTTTTGGATTGTTCCAATGGTGCGACTTATGCTGTTGCCCCGACATTATTTGAAGATCTCGGTGCGCAGGTCAAGGCGCTCCATATCCGCCCCGACGGTAAAAATATTAACGCGGACTGCGGATCCGAGCACCCTGAAACGTTAATTGATTCGGTTCTGGCCCAAAAAGCCGATATCGGGCTGGCTTTTGATGGAGATGGTGACCGATTGGTTGCCGTGGATGAGAAGGGCCAAGTCATTAGCGGTGACCGCACACTGGTCATATGTGCCCGGTCTTTAAAGCGCAAAGGATTGTTGAAAAACAATTTGGTCGTGAGCACCGTCATGAGCAATTTAGGGCTGCGACTGGCCTTAAAAGACCTGGGCATCAACCATATAATGGCCCAGGTCGGTGATCGCTATGTGCTGCAACAAATGACTGCCAACGGGTCCGTAATCGGCGGAGAAGATTCGGGTCACGTGATTTTTCTGGATCAACATACCACCGGTGATGGGATCCTGACGGCGATAAGGCTGATTCAGACCATGTGCGAAGAGAACAAGCCGCTATCGGAATTGAGCCGGGTAATGACCGTACTTCCCCAGGTTTTGCTGAATATCGAGGTTCAGAAGAAACCGCTGATTGAAGATGTCCCGCAGATTATGGCTGCAATTCGTTCGGTCGAGGAGAGCCTGAGTGAAAAGGGCAGGGTGCTGGTGCGCTATTCCGGGACCCAACCGCTATGCCGGGTGATGGTTGAAGGGCCGGAAAGAGAGAAAACCCGGCGTTACTGTCAGCAGATCGCCGACGCCGTCAAAGCGACTCTCGGATAGCATCAGTGAATTTCGTAGAATAAATATTCTCCTCAGATTACGAAGATTTACGCAGATTTCAAAAAAATTAAATTAAAATTGCGATAGATCGTTTTATTTAGGCTGATTTAGGTTAATCGCTTTTCACAGCATATTTGGTTAGACTATTTAAAAAATAATCTGCGATAATCTGCGTAATCTGCGGATAACTTTATTTGCGTAATCTACGGATATGGTTACTCCCTATTACCGAGAATCCTCAATAACATCAGAAACAGGTTAATAAAATCCAGATACAATTTCAGGGCGCCCAGGATTGCCCCCTTGCGTATCGCGCTGGCACCGACATCTGCGGGCTGTGATACTGCCATGGCTTTCAGATTCTGGGTATCATAAGCGGTCAAGCCCACGAAAACCAGGACCCCGATATAACTGATGATCATATGCATGGCTGAACTGCGAATAAAAATGTTGACCAGCGAAGCGATGATAATCCCGATTAAGCCCATCATCAAGAACCCGCCGAGGGAAGTCAGGTCGCGTTTGGTGGTCCAGCCGTAAATGCTGCAGGCAATAAACGTCGCGGCGCAGACAAAGAAAGTAGAAGCAATCGATGCCCGGGTATAAACAATAAAAATAAACGACAGGGTTACTCCATTCAAGGCTGAATAGAGCACAAACAGGGCGGTGGCCGTGGAAGCCTGCATGCGTTGAATGCGGGCGCTGATGATAAACACCAAAGCCAGTTCAGCGATTATCAGGCCGAAAAAAAGAATCTGATTGCGTATTATAAGGTTCAACAGAGCACTGTTGCTGGCGACGTAAAAGGCCACAAAACCGGTCAGTGCCAGCCCGATCGCCATCCAGTTGTATACACTGCGAATAAAATCATTTACACGAACCTGGACTTGTGTCTGTTTTGTTGATATGGACTCCATTTAAGACCTCCTGTGAATATATTTTGATTTTTGAATATAATAACACACGGACGACGATATTCAAGGGGTTGCAGCGCTTTAATGTTATGAAACCGGACCAATTGTATCAAGAGCTCATAGACCTGGCGGAACGAATGCAGATTACGGTTTCCGAACAGAACCTCAAGGTTTCGGGGATCAAGGTCCGAAGTGGCCTTTGCACTGTTAAGGGCCAGAAATTGTTTGTCATGGACAAGCACAAGTCGGTGCATAAAAAAATAAAAATCCTGGCCACTCAGCTGGCCTTGATACCCCATGAAGAGATCTATATCATTCCGGCGGTTCGTGAATTGCTGGAAAAATACGCTGAAAAATAAAAAAGCGTAAAATACATCCGCATAGAGATCAATATTCGGACAGGGGAGACAAAAATCGGTTTTTGCCTTATAAACTGCCGCGTTCTCAGCATGTTGAATAAAAGTTTACATAATATAACTTATCAGACGTTCGGTAGAGATCACAGCGGGGCATTCGCTCTAAGGACAAGATGATTTGCGTATGAACAGCCGAGATTCCGATAAAGACATAAGCGATTCACAGGACAGGTTTGATGAAATGG
>Ga0316578_10001281_pt1 | contig 10057 bp, 6 predicted proteins | sample J0NA_2_FD_203076 | JGI IMG/M metagenome (GOLD analysis project Ga0316578, IMG submission 203076) | Rhizosphere microbial communities from salt marsh grasses in Alabama, United States - J0-2_160517rDrC | ecosystem: Host-associated > Plants > Roots > Rhizosphere | place: USA: Alabama | collected...
GCTATCTACCCCGATACCGGCTAAAAAAAGATTTTCCAGCCCCCCGGTTATACCGGCTTTGTCCGGTCCAAATGCAATACTGTATCCCCACATCATCCATATGACGCTGGCCAGGCAATAGGCGACAACGGTCATGGCGAAGGTGTTTAATAGGTTTTTATACCTGGACATGCCACCATAAAACAAGGCCAAACCGGCCGGGGTCATCATCATGACCAGAGCGGTTGAGACGATCATCCAGGCGGTGTCACCCGAGTTTAAACCCTCTGACGCCAACGCTGCAGAAAAGGGAAACGCCAGTAAAATGGCGGTTACCAACAGGCTTTTTGATTTCATGTTTAACCCGTCCTCCTAATTAGGTTGGAATATTTCGAGTTAATGGTTTTAATTTTAAGCAACCCAAAGATTATTATGCTTCAACTTGTTTGCTTAAATAATCCGTTTGGGTGCATGGCAATCGTTCCATGATGGCGGCTTTTAAATCCGCAACCTGATCCGGTAAATCCACTTTTTGTCCATTCACATCTCTAACATAAAAAACATCGACCACCTGATCTGCTTTCGTTGCGATTTTCGCTACCCAGATATTTAGATCGCAGCGATAAAGCGCATCGGTTACACTGAAAAGCAGACCGGGAAAATCATAGGTGAACACCTCGATGATGGTAAAAAAACTGGAACTGGTATTGTCCACCGTGACCCGATGAGGTTTTTTGCCAAGCCCGGTTTTCCCGTTGCGATAAAGGCCTACCTTTTTATCAAGGGCTGCGCTCAGGTCCAGTTCGTCGGACAACGCGGCCCCAAGGTTTGTGGCGGTGCGGCTCCATTTTTCGTCTTCCAGAATCGGATCCGGTGGGGGCTTGACCTTAAAAATGTCCAGAGCGATATTATTGCGCCAGGTAAAGACCTGAACGTCCAGAATATCGATATTGTTTAAGGTAAATACACCGGCGATTTTTGAAATCAGACCGGGACGATCCTGGGCACAAATGGTAACAGAGCGGGTGTTGGCATCGGCGGCGTGTTCGATTTCCCAGATAAATTCGGAATTGCCCGCGGATAGAGCACTGTAGAGCTTGATATGATTTTTAATTTCATGAAATGGCATGTATAAAAGATATCGCGGCGACATCATACCCAGCAGGGCTTCGGTTTTCTTTTTTTCTCCGCTGCTGCGGGCTGAACGCATGGCCTCTCTTTTCTTTTGCTCCACAACTTCGACCGCCCGGGCGGTGGCCAGTTCTCCCTTTTCCATTACATTCACTGTTTTGAGGAAAAAATCTCTCAAAAGCGCTGCCGTCCAGTCATTCCAGGCCATCGGCCCGGTTGCGATCGAATCGGCGACGGTCAGCAGATAAAGCATCTTGAGGCGTTCGATATCCTTAATTTTGCGGGCACAGGAAATAGCGGTTTCCTCGTCGTGGATATCCCTGCGGGTGGCGGTTTTAATCAACAAAAGATGTTCCTGAACCAGAAAAATCACCGTTTCGATATCGGCAGGCGCCAGCCCTTTTTGCGTCAGGACGGTTTTAACGATCTCAGCGCCTTTTGTTGAATGATCTTCTTCAGATTCGCCTTTGCCGATATCGTGTAACAAAGCGGCCCAGAGCAAAATCTTCTTTCGTCTCAATTTCCGGTAAATCTTTTCGCATAACGGCTCCAGGCTGCTGTCTTTTGCAGTGCCAAACTTTTTGATGGTTTGCACGGTGCGCAACAGATGCTTATCAACCGGATAAAGATGATACTCATCATACTGGATGCGATTGTAAACGCTGTGGAATTCAGGGATGAACTTTTCCAGAAAACCCGTGTTTAACATTTCATTGAGGACATTAAATTTCGACGCCGGAGCGACTAAAATCCGTTCGAATGATTTAACGACCGGATCGGAAATTCGATATGCCTTATCTGCGAAATAGGAAAATTCTTTTACCAGCCTCTTGGCTTCAGCGCTCAGGGGAATTTTCAGGCGCGCACTCTCCTCAAATATTTTCATTAACAGTTCTGGGTTTTTGATAATGGCCTCCGGCCCGGCAAAATTAAGCATTCCCCACTGGATCACTTCCAGGCCGTCAACGTCACTTTTCTTCTGCGATTTTCTTTTACGCTTTCTTTTTTTCTCGTAGCCCAGCTCATGCAGAAACATCAGATGTTGTTGCTTTAGCGCCTCCATCTGCCCGTGCAGTTCTCCCATAAATCTTTCGACCGGTTGTTGGCCGTTAATTCTCTTGTAGTGCATTGACTGCGCCAGTTTAACCTGGTTTTCAAAATGCAGTTGATCACATTTGCGACTGCAGACATGGTGCATCCGGTTGCGCACGCCCCAGATAAAGGCGATGGAGCGGTTCAGCGCCTGGAACTCTTCATGAGAAAGCAATCCCAGATATTCAAGATCTCTGGATTGTTTTGCATTAAACGCAATGCGTGCAATCCACAGCATGGTGTGATAATCTCTCAAACCGCCCTGGCCCTCTTTAAGATTGGGCTCGAGCAAATAGGCTGAATCTCCGAAATGGGCATGTCGCAATTCATTATTTTCAACCAGCCAGTTGATAATTTTTGCGGATTTTTTAACAATGAGTTCTTCCCGCAGTTGTTCCAGAAGATTCGCGTAAATCAGGGACCACCCGCAGACAAATCTGGCATCCAGCATCGGAGTCAGCACGTCATAATCTTTGGCTGCGAGCGTCAGACACTCTTTCAGCGACCGGGTTGCGTAGCCGACATCCAAACCAATGTCCCACAACGGATAAATGATTTCCTGGATCAAGTTTTCGGCTTCCTTTGGAACCTTCTTTTTGAACAGAAACAACATGTCGACATCGGAATGGATGCATTGTTCCTCCCTGCCATAGCCGCCCAGGGCAATAATGGCATAGGGGTTTTTACCGATATCCATGCGGGGACCCACCATGCTGGTTTCAAATGCCTGGCGGAAATAATCGTCCAGGAGCCGGGCATGCTGCTTTAAAAAATCGGGTTCTTTTCCCTTTAGAAAGCGCGCAATTAAGGCCTGGGTTTTTTGCTGCAGCTCGCCGGCTGTTTGCTGGTGGACATTATTCATTATTCGTCATGGCTCAGTTTAATTACCGGAATCCTTTCTTGTGGAGCAACATGTATGCCATAAAGCACCTATTTAAAAAATATGAATGATTACAGTTGGATAAAACCGATTTTGGCTGAGTGGGGCAAGTTGGGGTTGTTACAAATTTGGTAGAAATGCAAAAAATATATTACAAAAATGTAATATCAATTTTTTAAAATTAAGGAACTAGAATGGTTTCAAGATTGCTGCACGAGCGATCAAAGCCGCCGCTGAGTGGCTGATCCTGGTCGGGTTGGGCATTAAAGTCATAGCGAAAGCGGCCATGGGGCACGGTAATTTTAACGGATTCTCCTCTATTAATTCGTCCCTGCCAAATTTGATCACCTTGATTTCCGTCACGGTCCAGATCAAAGACAATCAAAAAGACGTCTTTATTCGTTGCTTTAAGATAACAAGAACCTGCCTCGGCAGTTGCATTTTGGACAGCCAAAAAACCGGCTAAAATTACAAGCCCAAACGCAATCAACAGGTGCTTATTTACATTTTTCATTTCACTATCCTTTCAAAAAAGCCAATGATCACGCTTTTATATTGGCCGGTTAAGTCCCAAGGTGGATTGAGTCCGTTAAAAAAATTGTCTGATTATCTTTCACCTCCAAATGGGGAAAAGGCCCGTCCTTACTTTAGACAGCGCCATCAAGATAACCCATTCTATCCAGCTTGTCAAAGATAACTTTTTCGTCATTTTCCCGTCATATTGCAGCCATTTTCTTGTTTTATATTCGATTCAAAAGCAAGAGCTGTTTGTGGCTGAATTGAAAAATTTCCCACTCCCTCTATCCGTTTTTCTGCGTAGGGGTAAGGTAATCGCCTCCTTCTTGTCGTGAAACCTGTCCTTTGCAGGTCCGATGACGGATGGGGGAGTCGGGAATCCATCTGTCAGGGAAAATCTAAGACTCATTCTTCCCCTTATCGCAGTATAACGATTCAATCCGCCACATCGCTCAGCCGGGAAGCGTTTCGCGGATGAGGGGGAAAAATTACAATGTCATATATGTTTAAATCGTCTCCCAAAGAAAGCAGAAGCATAAGACAAAATGATGCGGACACTTTTTTCTTAAAGCCATTTGAAGGCATCCTCAGGGAGAATAATTCCGTTGGAGCTGTAAAAGCAAGCGAGCGTTTCAATCAGAATCGATTTAGCGCTGAACATAACAACCATGATCTTAAGCGAATTGATGGGCGTGGTATTATTGGTCCTTCCGATCTGAAATCGCTCACTGATCCGGTCCACAGCTATTTTCAAAAAATCGGTCCTTTTGCCCAACTTAAATCAGCGGATGAGATCGCCATTGCCCAAAAAATGGAAACCGGTGAAAATGAGATTTTGCGCGCACTGCTGCAATCGCCGGTCGCGATAATATCCATTTTAGACTTTGGCCGCCGGATAAAAACCGGCAAACCGGCTGCCGGCAAAATTCTAATGCACATCCACAGACGCGGCGAACCGGTTTCTTCGCAAGATAAAGTTGACTCATTTTTAAAAACCATCCACCAGCTCAGAAAATTGCATACTGCTGCCAAAACCGCCCGTGAGAAATTGGCTGCCGCAGGGTTGAAGCCGGGTGAAAAGCAGCGCCTAAAAGAAAAACTGAACCAGCAAGGCAATCAGATGTTCAATCTTTTAAAAACCTGGCGGTTTGAACCCGGTGTGATTGATGACATTGAAAAAGAGATTCGTAAACGGCAATCTTGTTCTGGATCCAGGGACCCGAAGCTGGACCGCCTGCTTTCACGGGTCCAGGTGAGCCGGAAAATGGCCGATGCCGCCAGAAGTGAACTGATAAATGCCAATTTGCGCCTGGTGGTCAGCATTGCCAAACGTTACACTCAGCGCGGATTGCACTTAATCGACCTCATCCAGGAGGGCAACATCGGTTTGATTAAAGCGGCCAATCGCTATGAATACCGCCGCGGGACGCGTTTCAGTACCTGTGCCACCTGGTGGATCCGGCAGGCCATTTTACGCGCCATATATAACCAGTCGCGAACGATTCGCCTTCCGATCCATATCAGAGATCAGTACCGCAAACTCAAAAAAGCGTCAGACCGGATGCAGGCAGAGAAAAACAGAAATGGCAATAGTGAAGAACGCTTTGGCAGCAGCGGGATGTCCGCTGATGAAATTGAACGGATCATGGCCATCACTGGTGAACCGATTTCACTGGATGCGCCGGCCAATTCTGAAGAAACCCGCTATGTGGGTGACATGATTGCAGACAGTGGATTGCTGAATCCCCTTGACGCAGCAGTCAATCTCAATCTGGCGGTTCAAACCCGTAAAGTCCTCGCGCTGCTTACCCCGCGAGAAGAAAAAGTATTACGGATGCGATTTGGCATCGGTGAGAAAAAGGATCACACCCTGGATGAAATCAGTCACGATTTTAAGATCACGCGCGAACGCATTCGGCAGATAGAGGCCCGGGCCCTTCAAAAGCTGCAACGCTCAAAATACAGCCGCAATCTCAGGTCATTTATCGATCCCTGATGCGGTTCAGTCATCCAACTCCCTGGCGCGTTCCTCAACAAATTTCACTTTTTTTTCAGCTTCTATGGCTTTTTCTTCGGCGATTCTGGCCTGTTCCTGGGCGGCTTTAGCCTCCTCGGCCGCCTTTCTCATCTGGTATTGATAGGCGCGCCGCATATATTCGTTTCGATTATGCGTCTCGATATATTTTTGAGCTGCTTTGGTTGCTTCTTCGGCCCTGGCGCTGGCAATTTCCGCTTCTTTTCTGGCCTTTTCCGCCCTTTTTCTGGCGCGCCGGACATCATCTGATTCCGGTTCGCCGGGCTTATCCGCGGCTTCTGAATCCGGGCGCTGTTGTGCGTCGGTGACGGTTTCTTCCGGTCGGGGCTCATACTTTATGACATCTTTGACCCGGGCATTTTGGGGCGGCGGCTCTGCGGTGATATGCATATTGCCGTCTTTATCGGTCCAGGTATAGACCTTATCGGCGGAAAGTTCAGAATTTGCCGAAACGATTAAAACAAGAATGAATCCGATTAATAGATACCGCATATAACACTCCATGGCGGCTTTTTTTTGAATTATATCGAATTTATTATATCCATGCAGCCAATTACTGTCAACTTGACATAGACGTCCTCTATAAAAAGTTCTAAATTTTTGTTATCAGCAAATTTCGTATCAAAGAAGATAGGCTAACACCAAATCCGTATCCAGCGACTTTGCCTGCCAGGCGTTTCACGAAAGCCGGGTTTTCCAGAAAGCTCACGCGGCCGGATCTGTCGAGCTGAAGGCCATTGACTGGAACCGGTTGTTAGGTTATTTAAAATCAGCTTAATCGATATGGCCATAATTTTCGGAAACATAAATTATGCAGGATGATCATGTGACAACCGCCGGGCTTAACCTTCTTCAACGAATCCGCTATTCTATTTTCCCCGGTACGTTCGGGAAACCAAAGGATCGCAAGCGCTATCGAAATTATTTCAACAGTCTGATTTTACACTTCCGTCCGCGCAGCGTTCAGGAACGCACCCTCCGATTCACCTTGACCTGGGGCCTTGGCGGGATGGCCGTGGTGCTGGTGTGCATGCTGTTTGCTACCGGGTTGATGCTGAAATTCGTTTACCAGCCGGTTCCCGAACGCGCTTACGAGTCTATTATTCATCTGCAAAATAATGTGCTCTTTGGCCAACTGATCCGCAATATTCATCACTGGAGCGGCAATTTGCTGTTAATTGTTGTTTTTCTGCACTTTCTGCGCGTATTTTTTACCGGCGCGTTTTACCCGCCGCGGCAATTTAACTGGGTCATCGGGTTGGGAATGCTCCTGGCAGTATTGGCTTCAAATATTACCGGATACCTGCTGCCGTGGGACCAGCTTGCATTTTGGGCCATTACCATTTGCACCGGTATGCTGGAATATGTCCCTGGAATTGGCGAATGGTTGCAAAAGCTCATCCGCGGCGGCAACGATATCGGACCGGCAACGTTATCCATTTTCTTTGCCATCCACACAGCGATCATTCCCGCCTGTCTCATCATCTTGATGCCATGGCACTTCTGGCGGGTACGTAAGGCCGGCGGTCTGGTAGTCCCTCACCCTCCCGATGAAGACCCGCGCAAGCGGGGCGATTCAATGCCAACCATCCCAAACTTGATTTTAAGAGAGATTGTCGTAGCTGCAGTGTTGATTGCCGTTGTCATGGTAGCTGCGGTCATTTTCAATGCGCCTTTAGGCGCTAAGGCCAACCCGGGGCTCAGTCCCAACCCCACCAAAGCGCCTTGGTATTTTGCCGGTATCCAGGAACTGTTCCTGCATTTTCACCCGCTGTTTGCGCTGTTTATCATACCGGTTTTTATATTGATTGGCCTTGCTAGCATTCCTTATTTAAATTACCAAACAGATACAGCCGGGGTATGGTTTGCCTCACTGAAAGGACGCCGTATGGCGATTGTGGCAGCGCTGGTTGCCATTATCATTACCCCTATCGGCATTGTTGCAGATGAATTTGTAATCGATGTTGCCGCCTGGCTATCGAATATTCCCGGTGAAATCAGTAATGGTTTAATGCCGTTTGCGTTAACGCTCATCGTAACAATTTTATTTTACAAGGCAATCAAGAAAAAATTTTCATCCAATAATAACGAGGCCCTTCAATCTGTTTTTGTACTATTGGGGGTCGCATTTATCATTCTGACCATTACGGGTATCTGGTTTCGCGGAAAGGGGATGGCGCTGATATGGCCCTGGGGGATATAGAACATTGCCCCTTAGCTTAAAGTGATCCATCTTATTTAATTACTTTCTTAATGACTTTCCCGCCTTCGCGGGAATGACGGTTAAGTATAAATCATAAGGGATTGGATATCTCATATGTCAAAGAATGCGAATGAAATAGAATCAGAATCTGAACCAACTCGAAGATCCTTTTTAAATACCCTCTGGGTGATTCTGGGTGGGGTTGCCCTGGCAGAATTTGTTGCCGTGGCATTTGCTTTTCTGCGACCGCGCAAATCGAATGCCTTAAGAGAAAAAGCGGAAACAATTGTCACTGCAGGATCGGTTGAAGGATTTGCTCCGAATTCGGTCACCGCATTTGTAAGTGGAAAATTTTATCTGGCACGGTTGCAAGACGGCGGATTTTTAGCATTATCGCGCACGTGCACGCATCTGGGGTGCACGGTTCCCTGGGTTGAAAAAGAGATGAAATTCGCCTGTCCCTGCCATGGATCTGCTTTCGATATCACCGGAAACGTCATCGAAGCTCCGGCTCCCCGGGCACTGGATATCTATCCGCTAACCATTGAAAACAAAATCGTAAAAGTGGACACCCGCAAGCCGATCAAACGCAACACGTTTCGGATCGATCAGGTGACATATCCAAAGAAAAAGGCATAAGGCTCAAGGCACACCGAATTTATTTAATTATTTTATATCTCTGTAGGCGCGGTGTTCTCTGCGGTAAATTTTATGACGAACTGGAAAATAACCGGGCTGATTGCAACGCTCGTCATCATTCTGTCCATTCCGGGCTACATGCTTAAGGAAAAATACCTTGGCCGTCCTTCTGAGCCACCGCCGGTTGCCTCGTTTGCGGGCAGCAAAAAATGCATGGATTGCCACAAAGTCGAATATGACAGATGGCAAAATTCCCTTCACGACCACGCCATGGAAGTTGCCGATGACACCACCGTCCTGGGTGATTTTAACAATGCGGTTGTCGAATTTCACGGTGTTACCAGCCGTTTTTATCGCAAAGATAAAAAGTTTTTCGTTCACACCCGGGGACCGGACGGCAAAATGGGCGAGTTTGAGATCACCCATACCTTCGGCTGGCATCCCCTGCAGCAATATCTGATACCTTTTCCCGGCGGCCGCCTGCAGTGTCTGCCTATCGCCTGGGATGTGACCAAGAAGCGGTGGTATCATCTTTATCCCAATGCGCCCATCGATCCCCAGGATTGGCTTTACTGGACCAATGCCGGCCAGAACTGGAACGGCATGTGCGCCGAGTGCCATTCCACCAATCTGAAAAAAAACTATGACATGACAAACGATTCTTACAACACCACCTGGTCGGAAATCGATGTCAGCTGTGAGGCCTGCCATGGTCCCGGCTCCCGGCATGTGGAGTGGGCGGAGCTGCCGGATATGGCCCGGCCGCAAACCGCAAACTATAAACTGGTCGTCAAAACAAAAAAGATGGATTCGCGCCAACAGGTGGAGCTGTGTGCGCCCTGCCATTCCCGGCGCGCCATACTGGGTGATTACACCCATGCCGAGCCGGACCTGCTGGACAGCATGCTGCCCAGTCTGCTCGCACCCGAGCTGTATTTTGCCGACGGCCAGATTTTAGAAGAGGTGTACGTTTACGGATCTTTTACCCAGAGTAAGATGTACAGCCGCAACGTGCGCTGCAGCGACTGCCACGATGTACACACCATAAAGAAGGTCAAAGAAGGCAACGCACTGTGTTTGCAGTGCCACCGCGCCGGCATTTATGACACCAGCGAGCACCACTTCCATAAGCGCAAAGGGGAAAAAGGGGAACCGATTCAATCAGCGGATGGAACGGTTCTGTTTGAAGTGGGCACCGGTGCCGAATGTGTCCGCTGTCATATGCCGGAAAGACGCTATATGGTCATCGATGACCGTGCCGATCACAGTTTCCGGATACCGCGGCCCGATTTAAGCATCAAACTGGGCACCCCCAATGCCTGCAACCGCTGCCATGTCGATAAAACCAATCAGTGGGCCGACGCAGCCATCACCAGATGGTATGGCCCCGGGCGAAGGGCCCATTACGGCACCATCCTTGCGAAAGGGCGAGAAAGAGCAGCCGATGCGCACGAAAATCTCCTCAAGCTGGCTTCAGATCCGCTGTATCCGGTCATCGTGCGTTCCACGGCGTTATCGCTTCTGGAGGAATACCCCGGACGGGAGACCAACCGGGTCTATGAACAGGCCCTGATGGATAATG
>Ga0316578_10001283_pt1 | contig 10053 bp, 8 predicted proteins | sample J0NA_2_FD_203076 | JGI IMG/M metagenome (GOLD analysis project Ga0316578, IMG submission 203076) | Rhizosphere microbial communities from salt marsh grasses in Alabama, United States - J0-2_160517rDrC | ecosystem: Host-associated > Plants > Roots > Rhizosphere | place: USA: Alabama | collected...
TGCCTCGTGACAGATCAGGCGCACCGGCTCTGGCAGGTCCAGGACCGGTGCCAGTACGCGATAGGCGACCAGCTTAGGCACCACCATCGCGATACCGACCTTCAGGATGACGCCGGAGGCGGGCGGCCGGCCCGCGATGACAGTCTGCAGCTCATCGGCCAGTCTGAAGATCTCATCGGCGTAGGACAACACCTGTTGTCCGCTGTCGGTCAGCGTGAGGTTGCGTCCAGACTTCCCGAACAGCCTGGTCCCGATCTGATCTTCGAGCTCGCGCAGCTGGCCACTGATGGTCTGAGGTGTGAGATGAAGCACCTCGGACGCGCGGGCAATGGATCCGTGAGTCGCAACGGCCCAAAAATAGCGCAGGTGCTTCATATTGAGATGCGGCATCGAGTTGGATGATCCGTGCGACAGGTGTTTGATTGGGCGGATGGCGCAGCCGGACCGCGACCCTAGGAGCCTGGCAATGCGTTGCCGACCGGAGACTTAAGGACACCTTGAACGATCCGAGGCCCCCTCGAGGTCAGCCTTCGAATGATAACCCGAAAGCGGACCTCGAACCGTCGGGGGCAGGCAAGATTGCAGGGTCAGCCCGCGGGAATCGGCCGCACCCTGGTGCCGCCCCTCGGACCGCAGGCGGAATGCGCCCGGGGCCGCGCCGCGATTGCCTGGGCGCATCCGGCCCCCACACTATACCTGCGGAAAGAGGTCGCGATGCCTCGGCATCGGAGTTTCGGGAGATCGGCGAATCAGCTCCTCCGAGGACCGACCGCGATCCTGACCTGACCAAGCTTGAACGCAATGGCTGGCGTGCGGCGCCGAAACGATTGAGGCACGAATGAGCAAGATACGAAGACTGGACTTCACCGGAGAGGGCATCGACGTCCACTTCGACGGACGCCTCTGTATCCATGCCGGTGAGTGTGGCCATGCCGAAGGCGATCTCTTCATGGCAGACCGGAAGCCCTGGTGTATGCCGGATCTGGTCCCCAAGGCGGAGGTGCGAGAGATCGTCGAACGCTGTCCGAGCGGTGCCTTGACCTACACGGACAAGGCCGGTGCGCCTGAATCCCCGTCGCCGGAGAATCATGTCACGGTCGCGTATAACGGCCCCTTGTACCTCACCGGCGACCTCGCCATCGAAGGCGCTGCGCAGGACATGCCGGGTGTGCGGTATCGCGCTGCGCTTTGCCGCTGTGGCGCCTCCAAGAACAGGCCCTTCTGTGACAACAGCCATATCGATGCCAGGTTTGAGGATTGCGGCGCTGTGGGGCAAAAGGGCCCGGGCGCCGCGGCGACAGGCGGTAGGCTGACCGTGGAGATGCGTCCCGACGGCCCTCTGGTGCTCACCGGGAATGTGAGCATCCGGGCCGGCAGCGGGCGTCTTGCCTGGGAAGGCGATCGGGCCTTCCTGTGCCGTTGCGGTGCCTCCAAGAACAAACCGTTCTGCGACGGAACCCATAAGGAGATCGGTTTCAAGAGCGATTGAGTCAGCACATCGGGCCCGGCAGCACCCTCCTTGCGTCAATGCCCACGCATCTCTACTTTGATTTCGACGGCACGCTCGTCAACAGCCTCGAGGCGGCCTTCAACGCCTTTCAACGCGTAGGTCCGACCTTCGGATGTGCCCCGCTCAGTCGCGATCAGCTGGAGCGCCTACGGGGGCTGCACGCCCGCGAGGTCGTGCGCGCCCTGGGAGTCCCGCTCCACCGTCTGCCCCAACTGGCCGCGCGGATGCGCCGTACCATGCGTGGGGAATTGATGGAGACCCCCCCGGTCGAGGGGATCGCGGAGGTCCTGGATGTCTTGCAACGGCGCGGACTCGCACTCGGCATCCTGTCTTCGAATGCGCGTGAGAGCGTCACAGCCTATGTCCGGCGCCACCGCCTACCCGGCCTCGCCGACATCGTGGGCGAAACGGGGGTTTTCGGCAAAGCGGCGGCCTTGCGCAGGCAGGTCCGTCGGCTTGGATTGGAGTCCCGAGACCTCGTCTATGTCGGCGACGAGCTGCGCGACCTCGAGGCGGCCCGCGCTGCCCGCGCGCGCTTCGCCGCCGTCGCCTGGGGCTATACGCCGATGGAGCACCTCGCGGCCGCGGCGCCTGATTTCCGATGCGAGCGCCCTCAGGACCTGCTTTTCGTCGCCAGCCGATCCCCTTCTGCGCGCGACGTCTGCGCCGCGCGCCCTTAAGCTCAATCGCCGAGCGCCCTGGGCCGCGCCGCGGAACGCCTAGGTGCGCGCAGGAGCAGGGCGGGACAGCAGGGGAACTGCAGCGGCCGATCGCATACAAACGCATGAGACGGTACTCCAGGCGATCGCGCCGTTGCTGGTCGCCCGCCGACGACGACACGAAGGAATCCGCGCCCTTGGTATCGATCCAGAGCTCAAACCTCGACCCCACGGCCGCGGCCCAATCGCTCATGGCAGAATTCGCTGCGCTGCGCGAGCGCGTCGGCAAGACCATCCTGGGGCAGCGGGGTCTGATCGACCGCCTGTTGATCGCCTTGCTCGCCGACGGACATCTGTTGGTGGAAGGTGCGCCGGGTCTGGCCAAGACCACTGCGATCAAAGACCTGGCTGCGGGCTTGGAGGGCGATTTTCATCGGATCCAATTTACCCCGGATCTCTTGCCTGCAGACCTGACGGGGACCGAGGTCTATCGTCCCCATGACGGCAGCTTTCGATTCGACCGCGGCCCGGTTTTTCACAACCTGATCCTGGCCGATGAGGTCAACCGGGCGCCGGCCAAGGTGCAGTCGGCGTTGCTCGAAGCGATGGGCGAGCGGCAGGTGACCGTGGGCCGCGAGACCTATCCGTTGCCGCGTCTCTTCCTCGTCATGGCCACCCAGAACCCGATCGAGCAAGAGGGGACCTACCCACTTCCCGAGGCCCAGCTTGATCGCTTCCTGATGCACGTGCGGGTCGGCTATCCTGACCTGGAGACCGAGCGCGCGATCCTGCGGCTCAATCGCGACGAGGCGCGGCGGGAGTCGGCGGCCCCGGCCGACGTCGTTGTCAGCCAGACCAGCGTCTTCGCCGCGCGGCGCGCGATCCTCGATCTCTTCATGGCGCCGGAGGTCGAGGCGTATCTGGTCCATCTGGTCATGGCGACCCGCCGGTCGGAGGCCTATTCCGCGGATCTCGGGGGATGGCTGAGATTCGGCGCGAGCCCGCGCGCGACCATCGCCTTGGATCGTTGCTCCCGGGCGCTGGCCTGGTTGAACGGACGCGACTACGTCTCCCCCGAGGACGTACAGTCCCTCGCCCCCGACGTCCTGCGTCATCGCGTGCTGCTGTCCTACGAGAAGGAGGCGGAGGGGCGCCGGTCCGACGACTTCATCGCCGCACTCCTTGCGCGGGTGCCGGCACCCTGAATCGAGAAGGGGTCGGTCCATGGCCACCGAGGGGATTGTTGCTGATCTGAGCGAGCTGATCGGACTGCGCGAGCAGGCTCGGCGGCTCGACCTTGCCCCGCGCGGCCGGGTGCTGGCGACACGCACCGGCGGCCACCTCTCCCGGTTCCGCGGACGTGGGATGGAGTTCGACGAATCGCGGGTCTATCAGCCCGGTGATGACCCACGCAACATGGATTGGCGGGTGACCGCTCGGGCAGGCCGGCCGCATGTGAAGACGTTCAGGGAGGAGCGCGAGCGCCCGGTCTGGCTGCTGGTCGACCAGGGACCCTCAATGCGCTTCGGGACCCGGATCGCCTTCAAATCCGTCGTCGCCGCGCGTGCGGCGGCGCTGGTCGGCTGGGCTGCGATCGACCGTGGCGACCGTGTCGGCGGTCTGGTGTTCGACGAAGCACGCCATCTCGAGCGTCGCCCGGCCGCGCGCGCGGCCGGTCTGCTACCGCTTCTCGATCGGCTGGCCAGCCCGCTTCCGGAATCCTCCGGCGGGTGCGAAGGCGGGGGCTACGGATCCTTGGTCGAGGCCGCCGAGCATCTGATTCGACTGGTGCGCCCGGGCAGCCTGATGGTCGTGCTCAGCGATTTTGCCGGACTGAGGCGCGCGAACGCCGGTTGGCTGGCCGCGCTCGCGACCTGTGCCGAGGTCGTCCTTCTACCGGTGCATGACCCCATCGAGATTCAGGCCCCGCCTCCAGGGTGCTATCCGGTCACGAACGGTCTCCGGCGAAGCCTGCTCGACCTGCGGAGCGCGCGCAGTCGTGAGGCCTATGAGGAGCGATTCCGGACCCGCTTTGAGACCCTGGAGTCGCTGGCGCGCCGCCACCGTGCCCATGTGCTGCGCCTGTCGGCCGATGTCCCCGTTGGGCCCACACTGGCGCTCGGCCTCGGCGGGCGGGGGCGGCTGATCGGCGAGGCGAGGTTCCTGTGAGCATGGATCCGTTGGGGCAGCTGCGCGACTGGCATCCTCCGCCTCCAGTCCACTGGTGGCCGCCGGCGCCGGGTTGGTGGGTCCTGGCAGGGCTGATCCTGTTGGGCGGCGTCTGGCTGGTGCGGCTCTGGTGGCGGCGTCACACGGCGGGTGCTCCGGCACGCGCGGCGCTGCGCGAGCTGGCCGCGCTGAGGTCATCGGCTCAACCGGACAGCGACCTGCGCGCCTTTGTCGCCGCCATCTCTGGGCTGCTTCGACGTCTCGCCCTCGCGGACTTTCCGCGTGATCAGGTTGCCGGACTCACCGGCTCCGCCTGGCTCGACTTCCTGGATGCGACCGGCGGCGGGGGCGGTTTTCGGCACGGACCAGGGCGGGCGCTCGTCGAGGCCGGCTATCGGGCTGCTCCCGATGGTTGCCAATGGCTGGACAGGGAGGCCCTGGCCGATCTCGCCTCAACTTGGATGCGGACACACAGGTCGAAGCCGTTCGGATGGTCGGGAGGGTCTGTGATACGCGGCGGCTCGGCACCGGCAGTCGGTGAGCAAGGTGGTGGCCGTAGCCCGCGCGCGCACTCCCGGGACCGCTTCGCGGCGGGGTCGGCGCGCGCATGATCACCTTTGCTTGGCCCTGGATCCTGCTGGCCCTGCCGCTGCCGCTCCTGGCCCTGAGGCTCCCGCGGGCGGCCGCTGAGCCGGGCGCCGCCTTGCGGTTTCCATTGGACCAGGGGGAGGCGGAGCCGGCGGTCGAAGGGCGGCGCAGCGGCGCCGCGAGCTCGATCATCGGACCCAGGCTGGCGATCGGGATCCTCGCCTGGACCCTTCTGGTGATCGCGGCGGCGCGTCCGGAGTGGGCCGGCGAGCCGGTCCGCGTGCCGGTGTCGGGTCGGGACCTGATGCTCGCGCTCGACGTCTCCGGAAGCATGGAGCAGGCGGACTACGAGCTGGACGGTCGGATGGTCTCCCGGATCGCGCTCGTCAAGGCGGTTGCGGCTCGTTTCATCGCGCGCCGCGAGCAGGATCGCGTCGGGCTCATCCTGTTCGGTTCGCAGGCCTACCTCCTCACCCCGCTCACCTTCGACCGCGCCAGTGTCGCGACAATGCTGAGCGAGGCGGTTGTCGGCTTGGCGGGACGCGAGACGGCGATTGGCGATGCGATCGGCCTGGCGGTCAAGCGGCTGCGCGAGCAGCCGGAGGACAATCGCGTCCTGGTGCTGCTGACGGACGGCGCGAGCAATGCGGGCGGCATCGCGCCGCTGGCGGCCGCCGAGCTTGCTGCCCAGGCGGGCGTGCGTGTCTACACCATCGGCATCGGTGGCGGGGCGGTCTCGGTGCAGACCCCTTTCGGTGCCCGGGTGATGCGCCGAAGCAGCGACTTCGATCCGCAGACGCTGCGCGGCATCGCCGAGGTCACCGGCGGACGTTTCTTCTCGGCCCATGCCCGCGAGGAGTTGGAGGAGATCTACGCGGAGCTCGATCGCCTCGAGCCGAGCGCGCGTGACGAGCGCCCCTTCCGTCCCCGGCGCTCGCTCTACGCATGGCCGGCAGGCGGAGCCCTGCTCCTGAGCCTGTTGCTGGCGGCACACGCCGTGCTGCCGGAAGACAGAGGGTCGCGTCGCCGTGTGGCCGGCTGAGCTTCACCTGTTGCGGCCGCTCTGGCTCTTGGCGCTGGTCCCCGGGGCCATCCTGCTGCTGCTTCTGTGGCGGCGGCTGGCCGGTTGCCTCGTGTGGCGCCGCCTCGTGGACGCACATCTGCTGCCCCACCTCTTGGTCGCCGATGACCGGTCACCCCGGCGTTGGCCGCTGGGGCTGCTCGGCGTGGGCTGGCTCTTGGCCGCCTTGGCCTTGGCCGGGCCGACCTGGGAGCGTGTCGCGCTGCCTGAATTCGGCACCAGTCCGTCCCGGGTCCTGCTACTCGACCTCTCGCCGAGCATGAATGCAGCCGACCTGCGGCCATCCCGCCTGGCCCGCGCCCGGTTCGAGATTCTCGACCTCCTGAAGGGCGCGGAGGACGAACAGACGGCCCTGTTGGCCTTCGGCCCCGAGGCGTTCGTCGTGTCGCCGCTGACCCGCGATGCGCGGACCATCGCGGTCCAGGTGCCCCAATTGACGAGCGATCTGATCCCGGTCCCGGGATCACGTGAGACCGCCCGGGCACTCGAGGCGGCGGGAGAGCTGCTGGAACGGGGCAGGGCAAGGCGCGGCGACATTATCCTGGTCTCCGATGCGGTGGGCGGTATGCCCGAGGCTCTCAGCGTGGCTCGGGCGCTGCACGATGCGGGGCACCGGATCTCCGTGCTCGCCGTCGGCACGCTCGACGGCGCGCCGGTACCCGCGACCGCGGGCGGATTCGCCCTCGAGAGCGACGGCGGGATCCGCGTCGCGCGCTTGGGCAAGGCAGACCTGCAGGCCTTGGCAGCGGCCGGGAGCGGGCGCTATGTGGAGGCGCAGGCGGGCGACGCGGATACGCGGGCGATCTTGAGCCGCGGGACTCTGTCGTCTGACAGGATCGCGGATCCATCGGGGGTGCCGGACCAGTGGCGTGAGGAGGGGCCTTGGTTGCTGCTCGTCCTGTTACCGCTGGCGATGCTTGCGTTCCGGCGCGGTTGGCTGGTGCCGGTGTTGGCCTGTGTCATCATCTTGCCACCGTCCCAGGGCTGGGCCTTCGGTTGGACGGATCTCTGGTTGCGGGCCGACCAACAAGCGGCGAGACGGCTGGATGCGGGCGCCAGCGCGGAGGCCGCCGATCGCTTCGTGGACCCGGCCTGGCGGGCCGCCGCCAGCTATCGGGCGGGAGACCTCGAGCGTGCCTTGTCGGCCTTGTCGGATCTGCGGGGCCCCGAGATCGACTACAACCGAGGCAATGCCCTGGCGCGTCTCGGACAGCTCGACGAGGCGATCGCCGCGTATGAGCGTGCGTTGAGCCAAGATGCTGCGCACCAGGACGCGCGCCATAATCTCGAGCTGGTGAAGGCCCTTCGGGATCAAGCATCGACGTCGCAGCCGGAGGGTGAGGCCGGGACGGAGGGCACTGGCGACGGCCAGGACCGGCGCGATGCGGACGACACGCAGTCTGGCCCGAGCGATCCTGACCGGTCCTCGGATGGCGAGCCCCCCGCGGCGGCGAACGGCCCATCCGGATCTCCCGGACCCGACGCGGAGCAATCAGACCCGTCTGGAGGCGCCGCGAACGGCGAGCGGGCGACCGAAGACGAATCGACGTCATCGCCATCCGCGGGGCAGCCTGGCGGTGCCGACGGGGTCGGGCCTCTGGCTGATTCGGGCGGGCTCGACAGGGGAGACGTCGCCGGTGAGCAGGACGTTTCCCTCCCCGAGGGCCCGATCGGCGAATCGACGTTGCCCGCTGGGCCTGCGTCGGACGCGGCTGGCGAGCGCGGAAGATCGGGGCACTTGGCAACAGCCGGTGCCCCGAGTCCCGAGCAGTTGGAGCGTGAGCAGGCGATGGAGGCGCAGCTGCGACGTGTTCCGGACGACCCCGCTGGTCTGCTGCGTCAGCGTTTCCTCTTGCAGCACCTGCGGCGCGAGGGGCGTTTACCCTGAAGATGATGATTCTGCCTCCTACCGGTCTCAATAAGGTGAAACGGGCTCCTAGGTTTCGCCAAACCGGTCGATGCGCGATCGCGTCCTGCCGCCTGCTTGTGGTGATGCTGCTGATCCTCCTCGCGGCCCCGGTGGTTGCCGACGGGCTTCGCGCCGAGCTCGATCGCGACCGGATTGCCGGCGACGAGACCCTGACCCTGCGTCTGATCGCCGCCGGTCGGGTGACGGGCGAGCCGGACCTCCAGCCCCTCGAGGCGAACTTCGAGATCGTGAGCCGCGGTCAAAGCACGCGGATGAGCATCGTCAACGGGGTGACGTCGCACACCCAGGAGTGGACACTCGAGCTCGCACCGAAGCGGTCCGGGAAATTGGAGATCCCGGGGCTGGTCTGGGGCGATGTCAGCAGCGCGCCTCTCGCGCTCGAGGTGACCGATGACGCGGGTCGTGGTGGCGCCGATGCGGCCTCGAAGGCAGTGTTCGTCGAGTCCGAAGCCGATCGGGCGACGCCCTATGTCCAGCAGGCGTTTCAGTACCGGGTCAAGGTCCTCTATCGCCAGCCGCCGCAACGTGCCCTGCTCTCCGAGCCGCAGGCTGATGGTGCGACGATCGAGCGCTTCGGCGACGATCGAGCTTACACCGAGCTCGTCGATGGCCAACGCTACCAAGTGGTGGAACGGTCCTTTCTTGTCGTCCCGCAACAGAGCGGGTCGCTGACCATTCAGGGTCCACGGCTGGAGGCGTTTCTCCACGACGTGCGGTCGCCCGCCCGGGGCGCCCCCACCGATCCGGATGCGCCCTTTGACGGAGGTCTGTTTGGCGGGCTGCTGGGCATGGGCGGGGGCGGGCGGCGCATCGTGGAGCGCGGGTCTGACCTGGAGGTCCAGGTTCGGCCTCAGCCTGCCGGCTCCGCCCTGCCCTGGTTGCCGGCCGAGTCGCTGCAGCTCACGGATGAGTGGACGCCATCGCCGCCCCTGTTCCAGGTCGGAGAGGTGGTCACCCGAACCCTGACCATCACGGCTCGAGGGGTCACTGCGGCCCAATTGCCGCCCCTCGACCCCGGCGCCCCAGACGGCCTCCAGATCTACCCTGACCAGCCGCATGCGGAAGATCTTCCGGGCGCTGCGGGCCCAGCCGCGATCAAGAGCCTCAAGGTGGCCCTGGTCCCGACACGCACCGGCCGTCTCAACCTCCCCGAGGTGCGTATTCCCTGGTGGGATACGATCGCGGACGAGGAGCGCGTCGCCGTCGTTCCCGCACGTATCGTTGACGTAGCGCCGGCGCCTGGGGATGCGACTCGGGGCCCTGATGCGCCCCCTCAGGCTGGTCGGGAGTCCCCGGCGACCCATGGCGGGGTTTCGTCGATCGACGAGGTCCAGCCGGGGGCCGCGCCGACGATGCCGACATACGGGATGGGGCGCGCCTTCTGGCCGGGGTTGGCCGGGTTGCTCGGGGTCGGCTGGCTGGCAACGCTCATCTGGGTCAAGTGGGGGACACGGCGCCGCGGCTCCATGGCGCCGGCGGGTGCGCCCCCGGATACGGCCGACTCCACGTCAACGCGGCAGTTGCTCCGGCGCGTCGAGCAGGCCTGCCGGGCAGGTGATGCACGCGATGCGCGGGCGGCGCTGCTTGCATGGGGACGGGCGCGCTGGCCCGGGCAGACGCCCTTCGGGCTGCGGGATCTGGCCGGGCGTCTCGGCGATGCCTCGGCGGGGGAGGCGCTGGCCGGCATCGATCAGGCGATCTACGCCGGCAGCGGCGAGGCATGGGACGGTACTCGGGCCTGGCAGCGGCTCGAGCCGCGGCTGTCCGCCGCTGACGCCCGGGCCGGAGAGACCGGGGCGCCTGTCTTGCCTGAGTTGTATCCGCAGCGCGTCTAGCGAAGTGATGATTGGCCATCCTGGCTGTCATCAGCCTGGACCTTCCGCGTCGGCTGCGCATCGCTGTTGCCCCTCCATAGGGGCTCTTTGGACTTGCCGGCCCGGGACGTCATCCGCCGTCCTCCGTCAGCGATCCCGGAATCCAGTGCCGTGGGCGGTTTCCCCGGGCACGGCGCGGCAGGAATGAGCGGAACGGCCGACTCAGACCGGATTCAAGGGTTCGAGCCGAATGGCGCGGACTCGCCCCTCCCCGGCAGTCTTTCGAGGATCTGGCGATGGCG
>Ga0316578_10001284_pt1 | contig 10052 bp, 10 predicted proteins | sample J0NA_2_FD_203076 | JGI IMG/M metagenome (GOLD analysis project Ga0316578, IMG submission 203076) | Rhizosphere microbial communities from salt marsh grasses in Alabama, United States - J0-2_160517rDrC | ecosystem: Host-associated > Plants > Roots > Rhizosphere | place: USA: Alabama | collected...
TTTTACGTTTAAAATGAAACCTGAAAAGAATAAGACAGCGAACTTACAAGTTTTTGTAAAATGGATTGTTTTAATTCTTCTTGCTCTTGTATTAGTGGCGTATATTTTTCGGCAGCTATTCTGGACTTGATCGTTAATACAAGTTAAGATAATGATATCATTAAAGCGATCATAAATACTGCAACATGACAGAAAAGAGAGGTGAACATCATGACCAAAGTAATGATTCATCCTGCCAGTTATGAAAATGTCCATCAGGCCGTGGACAGGGCATTTGAAAATTTTCCATTAAAATTTCAGGGTAAACGCGTTTTAATAAAACCCAATGTTTTAAGGGCATCCCAATGGAATGAAGGCATTGTTACACACCCGTCGGTACTGAAGGCTGTGGTGGAAAAAGTGGAAACCATGGAACCTGAATCCATTGTTGTGGGGGACAACCCCGGATTGTTTAACTATGGGGACAATGAGAAGAGCTTTGAAACAACGGGATTGATGGATGCAGCCTGCGGTTATTACGAGAATATCGGGAATGATTCTGTGAAAGTCGATTTCAATCCCGATTTTTTACCTGTGGTGAGTCTATCCCAGGCTGTGGTGGACGCAGATATCATCATCAGTCTGCCGAAATTTAAAACCCATGGACTGACGGTTATTACCGGGGCGATCAAAAACAGTTACGGTTTGTTACCTGGTGCACAGAAAGCCAGGTTGCACAAAATTGCTGGAACCCCGCTGCGCTTTCATGAAATGCTGGTGGATGTGTTTAAGCTACGGGTGCCGGATCTGTTTATCGTTGATGCCGTGGTGGGCATGGAAGGAAACGGTCCGGCATCTCCTGACCTCAGAGATGTCGGGCTCGTATTGGCTTCGGATAATGCCGTCGCGATGGATGCAGTGATAGCGACCTTGATGGGATGTGCCCCCGAACGGCTGCGTTTTCTTCAAAAGGCAAGAGAAGTCGGTTTGGGGGACTATGATCTCGGAAATATTGACGTGATAGGAGAGTTGAAGCCACTGCCTGATTTCAAAATTCCACCTTTAGGCGGCGAGGCTATAATGAACAATGAGGCGGTTCAGTCGATGCTTCATGATCGGACGATTCTTCGACCAGAGGCGGATCCTGAGTTATGTACCGCATGCGGCACATGCATCGAACAGTGCCCGGTGTCGGCTCTTTCCATGAACGAGAATATTCCCAAGGTGGATGCTGACACGTGCATTACCTGTTTTTGCTGTCAGGAAATGTGTCCTGAAAAAGCCATTGCTTTGAAGTAAAGACAACATACACGTCTGCGAGCAGCAAGTTAAGATATTATAGATCGACAGCACAGATCAATGGAGTATACATTTATCTTTAAGCAACCTTGCGAATCGGTGTTGAAGCGGCCTAAATTTATTCAAAAAATGGGTACATTCGTCACAAAAATTATGACCTCTCCCGTCGATAATTGCTCGAATATATCCCAAGTGACCAAACTTGTTGAATTCTCCTCTGCTCATGGGACACAAAGACCCGTCAGAAGCCATCTTGTAGGATGCATGGTCGGTTAATCCGAAATTATGTCCAACTTCGTGTAGAGATACTTTCAATGTTCTTTCGACATATAAATCATAATCTGCCTCAGTCGTAACATTCGACGGACTGAGTCGTTTTGTAGAAACAACTGCAACATGATTCATGTCGTTTTTACCGCCAAAAATGGTATTGTAAAATTCATCTTCATCTTTTGTCGTTAAATCCGCATCAGTGATTCCCAAAACATGTCCGCCAATCTCTTCATGAAGTATCATTGTCAACAACAGCGCGTCAATAGCATTAACAGCGGGGGCTTCGTGATGGGATATCTGGAATTCCTCTATCATTCCCTGAAAAGATTCGAGAATTTTTTCTCCGATCTCTTTAAGGCTGCTGTAGGTTATACATTCACCGATACGAACAATGTTTATATGGGATATCGTGTTAAGCATTTAATAAGCTCCAAAAAGGTGTCGCAACGATCTTTCTTGGATAATTTTCAGTCAATTGCTCTGTAACACTATTTTAACATAATATTCAATATTATACAAAATCAAAAAGCCATAAAAAGAGGATCACAAACAGAACCGATAAAAAGTAAAGAAAAAACGATCTGCTTGACATTATTTTCGCCCGATGTCAAACTGAAATTATGACATCACAAGGGTTTCAAATTTCAGAATTGCCTGAGCTCAAAACACCTATTGTCATTGCGGGTTTTGGGGGATGGGGAAACGCCCTGGATATTTCACGGGGAATGGCCGCCTATTTGATTCGTAAACTCGAAGCCCGAATGTTTGCGAGTATCGATCCGGATGTGTTTTTTCGCTACGATTCGCTTCGGCCTGAAGTCGATATCAAAGACGGATTGCTGGGAAGTTTTAAACCACCCGGTGGATCGATTTATGCTGCCCATCCAGACGCCGGCCAAAACGATCTTGTTGTGTTGGAAGCGGACGAACCCAATCTTCAGTGGAATCGTTTTGCAAAGGAGCTATTTTCACTTTGCAGAAAGCTTGGCGTTAAAACCGTCATTACCCTCGGCAGTATGTATGACAATGTCCTTCATTCAGACCGGGTCATATCGGGTATCGTTTCGCATAAAGATTCCCTCTTCAAGCTTAAACAAAAGGGGGTCATTCCCGTCTCCTACCAGGGGCCTGGTGCAGTCCATTCCACGCTTCAGCTTGAAGGTCTCAAACAGGGTTTTCAATGTATCAGCCTGTGGTGTCACTGCCCGTACTATTTACAGAATACCAAACATTACGGCCTGCTGTCTCATTTGGCCGGTGTATTGGCTTTCCTTGGTGAGTTCGAACTGGACACCCAAGACCTTGATACGCGCTGGAAAACCATTGAAAGTCAGATTGAAGAGGTTGTCGAAAAAAGTGGTGAACTCCAGGTCATGATCGATAATATCCGTAAGTCCAAAGTGCGCGGAACCTGGCAAGATATGAAGAAATCGATCAAAGGTGAAAAGGTTATCGACTTGACTAATTTTCTGCCGCCGCGCTAATTTTTTCTCTCCGTTTAAAATCTATTCCCTGATAGAGAGCTGCGAACAATAGAATTAAACCGAACCAGGCGTGGTTGAAACCTTCAAATTTTGTCCAGATGATTTCTTCTGCTGCAGTAATGAGCAAAACCCCTAGTAGCGGACCCAATATGCCCTTTACCGGTACAATTCGCGAAGCCAGCAGTGCAGTGATACTAAGTGTCAGGCTGAATCCGGAGTCCGGGCTTACGTGAGAGTTCCTCGCAAGATGAAGCATACCGGCCATGCATGCGGGAATGGCGGCAGTCATCAAGCACATGATCTTTACTGTTCGTGTTGGGATGCCGATAGCCTCTGCCGCTTCCTCGCTGGCTTCTGTCTCTTTGGAATAGATTCCCCAGCGGGATTGGGAAAAAAGGGCATGGCATGCTACGGTTGTCGCCAGCAGAAATGCGGCCAGTAAGTTGCAATGAAGCTTGGACATGGAATTTGGAATATAAAGTCCGGCAGACCCTCCGGTTATGCTTTCCAGTGTTTCGAAAAGCCTTTGAAAGATAATAAGCATACCCAGTGTGGCAATGGAATAGTAGCCATGGTTTAGACCGGCCATAAGAAGGGTGACAATTAGAGCTCCCACGACACTCAGTACGAGGGACAGGAATAACGCAGGAAAAAATGATAAACCTTTTGAGACAAGGATTCCGAAACAATATGCGCCCAGCCCAAAGAATACAGCATGCCCCAGGCTGATAAGTCCCAGAGAACGACCTGGGATATCATAGGATACTGCCATTGTACCGTTAATGATGAGTGAAAAAACGAAAATGCCGTGGTAGCCTTTAGTAAATATTACGGAAGACAGCATCAAGGCGGTCAAGATTATAATTGAAAGTGACATTTGCCAATGTTTCATTGTCGACTCCCGCTTCTTTTAAGCACTAGGTAACCGACAAGCAGACTGTAAACGATGGTGTCTGTCGATGTATACGTAAACAAAATCGCTGCAAATGACTCTATAAATCCGAGAATCAAACCGGCGACGGCCGGACCCCGGAGGTTCCCCATGCCCCCTGCCACTACGATAAAGAGCGCTTTTAGGGTAAGGTCAAGCCCTTCTCTAGGACCAAGTGGGTAGAGTGACGAATAAAAGATGCCCGCTATCCCGGCCAGTATCGTTGCAAGGCCCAGAGCGCCCATGGAGGTAAAATCGGGATCTATGCCGTAAAGGGATGCAGCCTCTTTGTCTTGTGCCAGGGCTCGCATAGATCTTCCCGGGTCGGTTTTTTTCAGAAAAAGAGTGGAAAGGCCGATGGTGAGAGCCGCCATTCCCAGTAAGATTGCCCTAAGACCTGGAATTTTAATGCCCCAAACATTAAAGGTGGTGAAAGTAACATGCGTTGAAATGGGTTCCCATCCTTGCCACCACACAAAAAGGTCCTCCAGGATGAGCGCCAAGCCCAGGCTCGCGATAAGAGATGCCACCAAGCTTGAAGACAGAGAAAGGTTTCGAAACGGTGCAACAATGATTAGATGTAAAAGAAATCCAAAGCCGAGGAAAATCGGTGTTGTCAGAGCACAAAATGTCCATGGAGAGAAGGGATATAGGAATAACGCCTTCTTATAAAGTATCGCCGCCAAGACCGCCAGACTTCCGTGGGCAAGGTTGAGGACTCCCATGATCCCAAATGCCAAAGAAAGCCCAACAGCCAGCAAAGCATATACGCTTCCCAGGAAAAGGCCACTGATAAGAACCTGAATCACTTTATTATCGCTTTAATTTTTCGAACCTGGATACTCGTGCTTGGCGGTGGCAATATCCGGCGGCCAGATAATGTGGTATTGCCCATTGATGATCTGGGATGGATAAGTGTTGATGGTTCCCACACCGTTTTCTGAAAAACTCACTACACCGCCGATGGTCATGACCTTGAGATGTTTTAAGGTTGTCAGCAGTTTCTTCCTGTCAAGACTTCCGGCCCTTTCAATGGCCTGGGTCGCTGTTTCAAAAGCCATCATGTAGGCCGGTGCCCATGGAAAGTCATCGAGGCTTATTCCGGAACGCTTCATGACTTCAGTAAATAGTTCAGGATTTCCGTAATTCATTCCCTGGGTCCAGTAAGACTGTCCGACGACGCCTTCTGCGCCGGCACCCAGGGCCTTTTGGAAAACACCCCCATGGTGAATAACGTGAAATTCTTTAGGATTCAAGGCAAGCTCTCTAGCCTGGCGCATAAATGCAATGGAAAACGGCACGTTGGCTGAAACGAAAACAATGTCTGGGGATTCTTTTTGAATTTTTACAATGGCTGCTGTAAAATCGTGGGTATCCGCCGGGAGTACATTGAGGGAAACTTCTTTTAATCCTGCTGAATCCGCCAGCTTTTTAGCACCACGATATACACCCTGAGGGTGTAGGGTATCTTCGACAACAAAGGCAACGGTTTTTGCCCATCCTTCGGCTTTGATCATATCCCAATACCTGTGGGTGTATCTTGGGGCTGCATCAATGACACAGACGATCCATTTGAAACCGCGATTGTATACTTTTTCTGAATTTGCGCATATGGCAATAAACGGTACCTTGTTATCTTCCGCAGCCACACTGGCAGCAAATGTCACCGGACTGGAATAGGGGCCCAAAAGAATATCCGCCTTGTCCACGGAAATAAGCCTTTCATAAAACTTTCGGGCGGTGGGACCGTCACTCTTGTCATCATATACGATGAATTTAACGGGAAGTCTCTTCCCGACTGATTTGACATATATGCCCCCCCTGGTATTAATAGCCGTTGCATACGCTTCCATTAAATTTTTAAAGGGACCGATTTCCGTTGAAAATTTACCACTCATTGAAACCGTTGCCCCGATTCGAATTTCTTTTGGTGATTCGGCGGATGCAGGTTTGGAAAAGAAAATAATTGTTACGAGTGCTAAAATGGTAATAAACGACAAGAAGAATGCGCGGTTTTTATAGATTTTCATTTTCACTCCCCCTAAAAAAAGGGCCATCCTGAGTCGGGATGGCCCTTTGGCCTGAGCATAACTCGTTAACATTCACTTTTAATTTTTAATCCAAATATCGATAGCTTCTACATCATTACATATCCATTGTCAAGGAATAACTTAAAGGTTATCCGTGAACATGTTCACCATAGTCGATCGCTACAACGTCTGCATTGATTGGACTCAGCAAACCTGACTGATCCGCCCGATCAATATTTCTTAACATTCACAGCCTGAGGAACAATCACAGCCAGAACCGCACCCCATCGGAGTTTGGGTGGGGGTATCGCTTATGCCCACAACTTCAATTTCAAAGGTCAATGATTCACCGGCTAAAGGGTGGTTCAAATCCAGAGTCAATTTATCATCATCTACATGGGTGATTAGGGCAGGAACCTGGCGCCCTTCCGGGGTGTAGAGACCCACTGTCATACCGATCTTTGGGTTCATTTCAGCCGGCACTTCTGATCTGGCAAATGATTGGGTAAGGTTTTCGTCTCTTTGTCCGTAAGCATCTTCAGGATTCAGGGTAAACACCTTTTTTTCGTTTACAGCCATTCCTAAAAGTTCATTTTCAAACCCTTTGATCAACTGTCCTGCACCCATTTGTACTTCAAGAGGCTGACGTCCGTAACTGCTGTCGAATACCTCTCCGTTTCCCAATGATCCTTTGTAGTCCACACTTACAAACATTCCATTTTCAACTTTTTCCACTAGATTCTCCTTTGTTTAGGGTTAATACTTTGGATAAATTATACATTAAACCATCCAAGTCAACCCTAAATGACCCGTAAACAAAATACGAAAATTATTTGGAGAGAAGGCCGGAGTCCTTTGATTTCAAACTTTCTGCAACTCGGCCTGATGTGATATAGCGGTATCACTGAAATTCAAGGATGTTAAACTTGATTTATAATCTTTGGTGCTTGTGGTTTGTCCATGCTTTAGCAACCTTGGGGTTACACTCAAAAAAATCTCTGCGAACCTCATTTTTAACCGTATTCATCGGGCACGCAAAGTTCATGCACTGGGAACAAAGAAACATTCTTAATGTGGTAAAAAAACCTGCAGTGGTTATAAGGTAAACGATCAACAGAAACAATTGAAAGTCTGAAATCAAAAAATAGAGGGGATATCCCCAGACAAGCACAAAGCCGGTGAAAAATATAAACTTTTCCCAAAATGTCATCGGTCCGGGTCGATATTTCCAAATTTTGGGTGATCCATAATTTGCCCAGCACTTCAATGAACTGCCTTCTTCAGCATAGTGAGGGCAATGGGAACACATCACCCTGATCTCAACAAAACCAAAGTATCCAATTATTACAATCAGCCATGGAAGTAGCCACCATCCATTCTTATGAAAAATTCCAGCTCCTCCCAAAAGAAAAGAGGGAAATGCAATCAATAAGAAATGTATCAAATCCTTGAGAGTGAAATGGCAATGCAGTGTTTCACCGAGTGAACAGCCATCACATGCCTCTGAGATGCAGGTTGCAATTGGTTTGTTGGGATCTAAAAACAACATCACAAATCTCCATTAACTGAGGTTAAATGTGCCTATTCCCATATATAGGTTTACCGTTAAAGTTCAAATTGAACACCGACTTCGATAACTTGATTCGAAGGAATGCCGAAAAATGAACTGGCATCCATTGAATTTTTGGATAGGAATAGAAACAGGTTTGAACGCCATAGGCTCATTTTCGGCTTATCACCAATAATCAGTTTCTCCCGCCCAAGGAAGAAGCTTGTATTTTCTAATTTGACTTCGACGCCTTTTTCACGGGCAAGAGCGAGAATGGTTTCTATTTTAGGTGCTTCCATGTATCCATGACGTGCGATTATTCTGTAAAAACCGCTTAAAAGCTTTTCAGCTTCAATCTTTTCAAAGTTCGGAACCCTCGGAATATCTTCTGTCTTTAAGTGCAGTATTGCGATATCAGTATGCAATATTTTGTTGTGATTCAAGTTCTGTATGATCGCTTGTGGGATCCTGTCGGGATTTCCTGTGAGAAAAATAGCCTGACCTCTTATCTTTTGTGGTGGATTTGTCTCAATGCTTTTTTTGAAATCTTCAATGGATGGTGAGAGATTCAATAGTTGTTCAGAGAGAATTTTTCTTCCGTCTTTCCAAGTTAACATCAAGGTGAAGAAGGCTGCTCCGATTACCAACGGGAACCAGGCGCCGTGAAGAATTTTGCTGATGTTTGCGCAAAAGAATGGGATATCGATCAGATAAAAAAGGCCTGTAAGTGCTCCGGCTGCCAGGTAGCTCCATCCCCATCTGTGTCTGGCAACCACGAAGAAGAGCGTTGAGGTAATCAGCATGGTCGATGTAACGGCCACACCATAGGCAGCGGCCAGTTTGCTTGATGATTGAAAGCCGATAACAAGACCGATAGTGCATATCATGAGTAGCCAATTCACCGGGGCAATATAGATCTGACCGATTTGGGCAACTGATGTGTGTGAGACTTTGAGGCGGGGTAGGTATCCAAGCTGGATCGCCTGCCGTGTGAGTGAAAAAGAACCCGTGATGACGGCTTGAGATGCGATTATCGTTGCTACTGTTGCTAAAAGCACCATGGGTATCAGGGCCCAGGTAGGCACAAGAGCATAAAACGGATGGTGGGATACCTCCGGCTTAATCATTAGTACAGCTCCCTGTCCGAAATAATTAAGTACCAGTGCCGGAAACACCAAGACTAACCAAGTCAGACGAATGGGTCGTTTGCCAAAGTGTCCCATGTCGGCATACAGCGCTTCGGCTCCTGTGACCACAAGAAAAACAGCACCGAGGACAACAAACCCGTGAAGCCCGTTTTGGAAGAGAAATGTTATTCCATACCCTGGAAAAAGAGCAAATAGTACTTTCGGATCGCGGACAATCTGCATGGTTCCCAAAACAGCAAGAACAATAAACCATATCAAAATGACCGGGCCAAAGAGGCCCCCCACCTTTGCGGTGCCGTGACGTTGTAATAAAAATAATCCAGCGAGAATTACAATGGTCAAAGGAATGATATATGGTTTGAACACCGGAGTGATAATTCGAATACCCTCAACAGCGCTGAGTACCGAAATGGCTGGCGTAATCATTCCATCTCCATACAACAGACATGCTGCAAAAAGCCCTACCGCTGCAAGGCCTATTCCGCGCTTTTTTGATATTTTTGCACGTTTTATAAGGGCTGTTAATGCAATAACACCCCCTTCACCATTGTTATCTGCCCTGAAAACAAAGGTCAGGTACTTGAAGGTAACAATCATGATAAGTGCCCAAAACATGAGGGAAAGAACTCCAAGAATGTTTTCATTGGTCACGGGGATAGCATACTCGCCATGAAAACATTCTCGAATAGCATAAAGGGGACTGGTCCCAATATCCCCGAAAACCACACCCAAAGCTGCTATCGATAGCTTTGCAAGGCGGCCTCCATCAGGTTCTTTTTTAGGTGTATCATTTTGATCGGAAGAATCAATCTGCTTCCCATTTGAGAAACCCATCATTTGCTCCTCACGAGTTTTTCAGCAGCCTCTACCTCATCTTTACCACCAACAAATTTATTCAATAATTCAGACATGGTTAAACGTCTCTATATTTTAACGATATATGGTAACGCAACCAAAACGATACCTGACAGAATAAGGATATACATGTTTGAAATAAAATAGGGGACTGCCATTAATCCTATACCGCTGAGTAGAGGAATAATAGCTTTTTGTTTTTTGCCGTAGACAAAAAATCCTAAACCTATTGATCCAAATATAACTCCCCATATTAATATAGATGGATTATCCACTTTTTACCCTTTATATTTTTAGCACATAACTACTGTTTTTTTTACTAGAAGCCATCTCAAAAATGTCTTTTGGCCCAATTCACCAGAGGCGGACAAGTCTCCGTGTTGGGTCCTCATTTCAACTCCTCGGAATACTTGAGTGCCTGCGGGTTGGATCTCGGACCCGCGTTCTTGTCCCGCCGATCTTCGGCGGGAGAACTTGAACCAAAATCCTATTTTTGAGATGGCT
>Ga0316578_10001285_pt1 | contig 10051 bp, 10 predicted proteins | sample J0NA_2_FD_203076 | JGI IMG/M metagenome (GOLD analysis project Ga0316578, IMG submission 203076) | Rhizosphere microbial communities from salt marsh grasses in Alabama, United States - J0-2_160517rDrC | ecosystem: Host-associated > Plants > Roots > Rhizosphere | place: USA: Alabama | collected...
CTTTGCCGTCGGTGTCCTCGAGCAGCGTGATGCGGCAGGGCAGGTAGGCCGAGAAATCCGGATTGTAGTCGACCATCTGCCGGGCGATGCGCGCGTCGCAGAACTGGAAGATCTCGATGCGCTTGCTGTCGACGCCCATGGCCTCGAGCTCCTTGTACAGCGGCAGGTGCCCGACCAGCTTGAAGTTCAGCGAATTGGCGCGGAGCTTCATCGAGTCGACCGCGTCGTCCATGGTCACGTCGTCGGCCAGCGGCATCTTCAGCACCGTGTCGGAGATGGACGTGCCTTCGGAGACCGCCGTCAGCGGTGCCAGCAGCGTCAGCAACAGGGCGATCAAGGGCAGGAACTTGCGATACATCGTTATCGTTTCTCCTCTGCTATCCGCTCCCGGCGGCGTTGGTTCTTCGTCAGGTCTGGTGGGGGGCATGGCGCCGGCCCCGGGTGGTGCGCGACGCCGTCCCGACGCCGGCGCGCTCGGGCACCTGCTCGATCGCCGGCCGGCTCGCATTGTGACCGGTTGCGCCTTCGCTGCCAATGCGCTGCCCCGGCGGGGCGGGCACGAACGCGCTGCGTATGATCCAGCGCAATGGAGCGGCCTGCGACAGGCCGCCAGCGCCGCGCCGGGGCGCCAGGGGGCTATACTGAGCCGCTACCACTGAACGGCACCGGCGCCGCGCCCTCGGGGCGGGCACGCCGGGCCGACACGCGCCGGCACATGGCGCCGATACAGAAGAGTCCGGCGGCAACAGAGCCGGCGTTGGGGGATCAGCATGGATCGAGGCTCGACACAGGCGCGAGAGATGTCGCGCGAGCGGCTGCAGCGGCAGCTGAGCGGCTACCGGACCGTCGCGGTGGCCTTCTCCGGGGGGGTCGACAGCACCCTGCTGCTGGACTTGGCGCGCGAGGTACTCGGTGCCGACCACGTCATCGCGCTGACGGCCGTGACGCCCTACATGGTGCGCCAGGAGATCGCGGACGCGATCAGCGTCGCCAGCGAGCTCGGCGTGCGTCACGAGCTGGTGGAGCTGCCGATGCCCGAGGGCATGGAGCGCAATCCGCAGGACCGCTGCTACCGCTGCAAGCACGCCATGTACGGGCGCCTGCGCGAGACGGCGGCGGACTTGGGCTTTCAGGTGCTGCTCGACGCCAGCAACAGTGACGACGTGGACGACTTCCGCCCGGGCCTGCAGGCAAGCCAGGAGCTGGAAGTCCGCTCACCGTTCATCGATTTCGGCATCGACAAGGCGGCCATCCGGGCCCTGTCCCGGGAGCGGGGTCTGTCCACCGCAGACAAGCCCACCAACGTCTGCCTGCTCACGCGCCTGCAGTTCGACGAGCCCGTCCTGATGGATCGGCTGCAGCGCATCGAGGAAGCCGAGCGTGCGCTGACCGCCCGCGGCTATCCCGGCGTGCGGGTGCGCTGCCATTGCGGCGAGGTCGCGCGCGTCGAGGTGGCGCCAGGGCAGCGCGTGAAGCTGCTCGCGGACGCCGAAGCGGTGGTCCGGGAGCTGCGCAGCCTCGGCTTTCGCTATGTCGCGATGGACCTGCTCGGCTATCAGCTCGGCAGCATGAACGAGCCGCGGCGCTGAGCGGCCGTGCCGGCGGTATAGCCGTCAGCCGAAGCGGTAGTGCTTCTCCACCGCCTCGGTGATCTCCCAGGTGCAGGACAGCCCCGCCGGGAAGGTGATCAGGTCGCCGCGGGCGAATTCCACCGGCTCACCGCCGTCCGGCGTCACCTTGAAGCGGCCGCGCACGACGTAGCAGGTCTCGGCCTCGCCGTAGGTCCACGGGAAGGTGGACGGCTCCTTCTTCCAGACCGGCCAGTCCTCGACGCCGAGGACGTCGAGCTTGGCGGGCGAGGGCTTGTGCTCGCAGAGGATGCTGAGGTCGGACATGGTGCGGCTCCGGTATCGAGATGAATCAGAATGATCCGCGGCTGACCGCGTCTGCTCACGGATCGGCTTCAGCGTCAGAGGTCCTCGGTCTTCTCCACCGCCCGCATCTGCTCGACGCGCACCGCGGCAAGGTCGTCGGCGCCGATGGCGAGGGGCTCGCCGACCAGCGCCTCGGCGGCAGCGATCAGCGCCGGTGCGTCGAGGCCGTATTCGCGCATCAGGTAGCCGCGGCTCGCGCCATGGGCGTAGCGGTCGCGCAGGCCGATGCGCCTGAGCGGCACGCCCGCGCCGCGCTCGGCCATCAGCTCGGCGACGGCGGCGCCGAGGCCCCCGATGGTGCTGTGGTTCTCCATCGTGATCACGCCGCGGCCGGCGCCGTCGATGGCCTGGGCGAGCTGCGGATCATCGAAGGGCTTCAGCGTCGAGATGTGCAGGTGCGTGACGCCGACGCCGTGGCCGCGCAGCGCGGCCACCGCGCGCATGGCCTCCTCGGTGCAGATGCCGGATGAGAGCACGCACAGGTCCGCGCCGCTGGCGGGCGCATTGCCCAGGGGCCGGGCGCGGCCCAGGCGCATCGGCTCGTCCGCCGGGAACAGCCGCGGCACCTCGCCGCGCAGCTGGCGGATGTAGACCGGGCCGTCGATGGCCTGGGTCACAGCGAGCACCGACTCCACGTCGGTCGCGTCACCCGCCTCGAGCACCGTCATATTCGGGATCAGGCGCATCAGGCCGACGTCGTCGATGGCCTGGTGCGTGACGCCGCCGGGCGTCGTGATGCCGGGCAGGAAGCCCACCAGCCGCACCGGCAGATTCGGATAGCCGATGGACATGGCCACTTGGTCGAAGGGCCGGCGGGTGATGAACACCGCGAAGGTGTGGATGTACGGATAGAACCCCTCGCGGGCGAGGCCGGCAGCGAAGCCCATCATGTTCTGCTCCGCCATGCCGAGCGAGAAGAAGCGCTCGGGATAGGTATCGCGGAAGGCGTCCGCCTCGCAGGAGGCGGTCAGGTCCGCGGAGAGCACCAGCACCTCGGGGCGCCCGGCGGCCCAGCGCACCAGAGTGTCGCGGTGCGGGCGGGTGACGGTCTCGATCATGCCCCGGCCTCCGCGGTCATACGTGCGAGCAGGTCTTGATAGGCCTGGAATTCGGCGTCGCTCTTGAAGCGGACGTAATGGATCCTGGGCATCCGCTCGCGCATCAGCTCGATGCCGCGGCAGGGGTCGGTGCGGGCGATGATGGCGAGGGGGCGGCCGTGGCCGTCCGGTCCGTCGCCGAGGCCCTCGGCGGCGGCCGCCAGCGCATCGCTGTCGTGGCCGTCCACCTCGTGCACGTCGGCGCCGAAGGCCCGCAGCCGCGCCGCCAGCGGCTCGATGGTCATTACGTCGGCCATCGCGCCGTCGCACTGCTGGGCGTTGGCGTCGATGACCACGCCCAGATTGCCGATGCGATGATGGCCCAGCGCGGCAAAGGCCTCCCAGGTCTGGCCCTCCTGGAATTCGCCGTCGGACAGGAGCACCCAGACCCGGCCACTCTCGCCCTTCAGCCGCCGTGCCAGCGCGATGCCGCCCGCCTGGCTCAGCGCCTGGCCGAGGGAACCAGCGGTCACCTCATGGCCCGGCGAGTGCTCGGCGCCGATCAGCTCCACGGTGCTGCCGTCCTGGTTGAACGCGTCGAGTCCGTTCGGGCCGAGCCGGCCGAGCTCGATCAGCAGCGAGTAGAGCACCAGCGCGTAGTGCACCGGCGAGAAGATGAAGCGGTCCAGCTCCGGCGCCCGCGGGCCGTTGTAGTCGGCGCCGGTGAAGGCATCGGGATTTTCCGGGCCGGGCACGCCGGCGAAGGGTCGAGGCGTCAGCGGCGCGCGGCTCGCACCCAGGCGCATGCTGCGCAGGTACAGGGTCGCGAGCAGCTCCGCGGACGAGCAGGCCTGGCTCAGGTAGCCGCCGTTGTTCTTCAGCGTGTATTCGAGCACGCGGCGGCGCACCGCGTCGGCGACGCGGCGAACCCGCGCGGCCGGCGCATCCGGGGTCTGGCTTGGGGCGGCTGCGGTCATGGTGGATCGGGCGGGATCTGGGCGTGGTCTCAGGGGGCCGCCATTGTAGCGGGCGGCGGCCGTGACGCGAGATAGAGCAGGGGGCCGAGCAGCGGTACGCGCACCAGCGTGGCCAGCGGCCCCGCAAGGGTGATGGCGCGCCGCCGCCGGTCCGTCGCTGCCGCCCGGTGTAGCGCGACGGTCAGCGCGATCAGGTCCGCGCCCATCACCGCTAAGAACTGGTCATGCCGTGCCTGCTCGGCATAGACCGCCGGGCTCCCGGCGACGAGGCCGTAGCCGAGCAGCCCGGCGGTCACCAGCAGCAGCACGCCGCCGGTGATCCGCGACCCGGCCGCGCGGCCGAAGCGCCCCGGCGCAGGGTCCAGCGGCTTGCGGGTGTCGCGCAGCGCCAGGTAGGGCAGCAGCACGATGCCGCCGAGGACGTAGCCGCCGAGCGCGAAGGGCCAGGGGCTCGGGCGGCCGGTGTCGTACAGCAGGATGGCCAGAAAGGCGGTCGGCAGCACGCCGAGCAGGTTAAACACCGCGATCGCGGCGGGGTCGACGCGGCTGGTGTCGAGCAGCGCGAGCGCGGTGATGCGCTCCAGCGTATCCGGCGCCGGCGGCGGCGCGAGCAGCAACGCGTAGCCGATCAGCGCGAGCCAGAGCAGGCCGTAGAAGAGGCGATCGCCCGTCAAGGCTCGGGTCCGCCGCCGCCGGGCTCAGACCGGGCCGCCGGCCGCGGCCGCGACCGAGGAAAGGTCCAGCGCCTGGCCGGTGGTGCCGCGGGAGTCCGGTCCGAGCAGCCAGAGATAGCCGGGCGCGGCGGTATCGACGGTGGGCAGAGTGTTAGGGTCCTCGCCCGGGTAGAGCTGGCGGCGCTGGGCGGTGCGCAGGATGCCCGGGTCCAGGCTATTGACGCGGATCGCGGTGCTGTCGCGGGTCTCCTCGGCCAGCGTCTGCATCAGGGCCTCGATGCCGAACTTGGCCGCGGCGAAGGCGCCCCAGTAGGCCAGCGCACGCCGGCCGACCCGGTCGGCGGTGAACACCACCGATGCCTCCTTGGCGGCGCGCAGCAGTGGCATGCAGGCCTGGGTCAGCAGGAAGGGGGCGGTCAGATTGATGCGCAGCACCCGGTCCCACTCGTTGGCGTCGTAGTCGTCGATGCGGCTCAGGAAGGGCGCGTAGGCAGCGGTGTGCACGAGACCGTCGAGGCGGCCGAATTCGTCGCCGAGGGTGGTCGCCACGCCCAGGTAGAGTTGCTCGTCCGCCGTGTCCAGATCCAGCGGCAGGCTCGCCGGCTGCGGGCAGCCGTCCGTCTCGATCTGGTCGTAGAGCGCTTCCAGCCGGGTCTCGTCGAAGCCGCTCAGCACCACTGTCGCACCGTGGCGGGCGCAGGCGAGCGCCACCGCGTGGCCGACACCCTCGCCGGCGCCGGTGACGAGGATGATGCGGTCGGCGAGCAGATCTGGGGGCGGGGCGTAATCCTGCATGGCGCGTCGGCTCGGTCTCGGGGCAAGGGCTGGAAAACCCGATAACCTAGCGCAACTGGCGGGGCCGGGGAAATGACATTTTGGCCCGAGGCGCGGGGCGAGGGCTGACAAGTGGAGGCGGCAGTCCTGCGCCCGCGCGTCGCAAACGCCGCCGATGGCGGAGGCGTTCAGATCGAAATCGGGATCGCGGTCGGACTCCATCCCCGATTTCGATCCCGATTTCGATTGGGGCGGGGATGCCACTGCCTGGACGGCGTGCTAGTCGACGCACAGCACCAGAACGCGCACCCTCAGCGCCTGCCGGGACAGGGGGTGGTTGAAGTCGACACGAACAGCGTCGGCGGTGGCTTCGAGGATGGTGCCGGCGGTCTCCTGGCCGCCCGGCGCCGTGAAGCTGACCACCTGCCCGGGGGCAAACGCCAGCTCCGGCGGCAGGTCCTGCCGCGGGATGGTCTGGATCAGCCCCGGGTCCGGCGCGCCGTAGACCGCGGCACCGTCCGCCAGGGTCTGGGTTTCGGAGCCCGTCTCCAGGCCGATCAGCAGGGCTTCCAGGCCGGGTGCCAGGGTGCCGTCGCCGACGACGAAGTCCAGCGGCTCGCCGTCGAAGCTCGACAGGGCCTCGGTGCCGTCCGCGAGGTGGATTGCAAGGTGCAGGCGCACGCGGCGCCCCGGCTCGACCTGGCGGTGGGCCATGGCGCTGGGATCTCGCGGCAACGCGAATAGGCGGTACCGCCGGACCGCCGTTAGGTCAGCAATTCCTGGGTCACGAACAGGTAGCCGACGCTGACGGTGACCACGGCCACGGCCAGGTACGGGATCAGGATGCAGACGCCGGGAAGGTCGTTGCACACGCGGTTCAGCTTACAGAGTTTGCAATTCTTCATCCGCTTCAGCTCTCGCTCGTTTGGCCAAGCGGCCGGTCAGAACATCGGCCGGGCGCCGAATTCTACCCGAGACCGGAGCTTGGCTGGGGTACTCGCGGTGGCGCCCTCCGACGAGGCGTTATCACGAGCGGATCCGAGCGCGAGGCCCCGGCAGCAGTCGGTGACGGGCAATATATAGTGGTTTCTACCAAGCCAGGCCCATGTATCCTAGCGCTTTCATCGGGCTTTTCGAAGTGCCAGTCATCGGCCGCCGTTAGTCGGCCGCCGTTAGCCGGCCGCCAATCGTCTCGGCCTGTCGCGCCCCGTGGTCCGGCCCGGCGTCCCCTGGTGCGCTTCCCGTGGGTTTGTGTCGCCGGAGTCCGGCCAATAACATGGACCGGCACGCCGGCGCCGCATCGCGGCTCGCTGCGGGTCGCCATCGAGACATCGCTGAAGGCTTGGCCGCCAGCGAGCGCGAGGCTGCACGCGGATGAGCGCCAGTCTCGGCGCGAGCGCGGCCGGTTGGCGCCGATTCGCGCCCATTTGCAGCCATTCATGCAGATGCGCACCGTTCCTGATCCAGCCACGGAGCATAGAGACCCATGACCGGCGACATTCCCCGCATCGGCTTCGTCAGCCTCGGCTGTCCGAAGGCCACCGTCGACTCCGAGCGGATCCTGACCCGGCTGCGGGCGGAGGGCTATGCGTTGTCGCCGGACTACGCTGGCGCCGATCTGGTGGTCGTCAACACCTGCGGCTTCATCGATGCGGCGGTGGAGGAGTCGCTGGAAGCCATCGGCGAGGCGTTGGACGAGAACGGGCGGGTCATCGTCACCGGCTGTCTCGGGGCGCGCGGCGAGCTGGTGCGCGAGGCCCACCCGGAGGTGCTGGCGGTGACGGGCGCCCATGCCTACCAGGAGGTCATGGACGCGGTGCATGCCCACCTGCCTGCGCCGGTGCATCCGTTCGAGTCGCTGCTGCCGGCCACCGGCGTCAAGCTGACGCCGCGCCACTATGCCTATGTGAAGATCTCCGAGGGCTGCAACCACCGCTGCACCTTCTGCATCATCCCGGGCATGCGCGGCGACCTGGTCAGCCGGCCCGCGGGGGAGGTGCTCGGCGAGGCGGAGCGTCTCGTCGACGCGGGCGTGCGGGAGCTCCTGGTCATCTCCCAGGACACCAGCGCCTACGGGCTCGACCTGCGCTACCGCACCGACTTCTGGAACGGCCGGCCGGTCAAGACCGACATCGAGCACCTCGCCCGGGGCCTCGGCGAGCTGCCGGCCTGGGTGCGGCTGCACTACGTCTATCCCTACCCGCAGGTGGACCGGCTGATCCCGCTGATGGCCGACGAGCTGATCCTGCCCTACCTGGACATGCCGCTGCAGCACGGCAGCCCCGCGGTGCTGAAGGCCATGCGCCGGCCCGCGGCGGCAGAGCGGGTGCTGGAGCGGCTCGCGGACTGGCGGCGGATCTGCCCGGAGCTGGTGCTGCGCAGCACCTTCATCGTCGGCTTCCCCGGCGAGACCGAAGAAGACTTCGACCGTCTGCTCGACTTCCTGCGCGAGGCGAAGCTCGACCGGGTCGGCTGCTTCGCCTACTCACCGGTCGACGGTGCCGCGGCGAACGCGCTGCCGGACCCGGTACCGGAGCCGCTGAAGCAAGAGCGCCTGGAGCGCTTCATGGGCGTGCAGGCCGAGATCAGCGCCGAGAAGCTCGCCGCGCGCGTCGGACAGCGCCTGATCGTGCTGGTCGACGCCGTTGGAGAGGACCAGGTCATCGCCCGCAGCTACGCCGATGCCCCAGAGATCGACGGCAGCGTCCTCATCGACGGCGCCTGGGAGCTGGAGCCCGGCGACTTCATCGAGGTCGAGATCACCGGCAGCGCCGAGCACGACCTGTTCGCCGAGCCGGTTCAGGGCTGACGGCCGCGAGCACCCGGGGGGGCGGATCAGGCACCCGTCGCGAGCCTCGTCGTGCCCTCCGCGCCGGGCCAGACCAGCGGATCGCCGCCGAGCAGCGCGTCCACCGCGGCGGTGGCGGCGGCGATGATGCGCCGGCGCAGCCTGTCGTCGCTGCCGCGCTCGGGCGCCCCGGCATCGGGGTCCTGGCAGACCAGCTCGCAGAGGGCGTCCGTGGGGGCCTCGAAGTCGCAATGGCCGGCGCCGGCGATTGGCGCTACCCGCGCCTGATCCGCCGCCGCGAGCACGGCGCGGCCGTTACCCCGCGCGTTGCAATTGGTGGGCTCGCCGGCGAGGGCGAGCAGCGGAATGTCCAGACCCGTGGCCGCGCGCACGCCGAGGCCCTGGGTCTCCACCAGGTCCAGCGTGACGATGCCGACCGCGCTCGGATCCATGCGGCCCGCGAGCACCGCGGCGAGTCCGCCGGCCGAGAACCCGGCGTAGACGACCCGCCCGGCGCCGAGCGCGCGCGCCAGCGCGATCATGTCCTGGGCATTTTGGGCATGTCCGCCGTCCCATGGGTGCATGTTGCAGAGATCCAGCGTCGCCACCGGTGTGCCGGACGCGGCGATGGACGCGGCCAGGTCCCGCATCCGCTCCTGGCTGCGCAGGAAGCCGTGGGCGAGCACGACCAGGTCGTGCAAGGGCATGCCCCGTGGTCGAAAGAGCCGGTAGGCCAGTGTGCAGCCGGTCGATGACTGGAGGGCGCCGGCGGTGACCTGGACACCGGGCGGCAGTGGCGGGGGCGCTGCCGGGCGCAGCAGCAGGCCGGAGCAGCCGGCGAGCAGCAGCGCCAGCACGGCCGCGAAGAAAGGGGATCGGATCGGCATGCACGCTAGATGCCTGCTGACACGGCGCCGGTCAACCGTTGACGGGGCTGCCGCGGGCAGGGTCGGGACCGGCAGCGCGGGGAGCGGACGCGGCGGCTTGCAGCCGGCCAATCTCGCCGCGCCCGCGCCCGCGAGTCGATGCTACCCTTGGCCGATGCCGAGCCCGCCCGGAACCCGCCGCCACAAGCCCGCCCTCGACGGCGTGCCGGTGCGCATCGAGCGCATCGCTGCCGCGAGCACCCCCGCGGGCGGCGGGACCGCGCCGATCACGAGCCTGGACACCCTGCTCCGCCGGCTCTATGCCAACCGCGGTGAGTCGGCGCCGAGCCCCATCGGCCTGGATGCGCTGCTGCCGGTTGCAGACCTGCGCGGCATCGCCGCCGCCGCCGAGCTGCTCGCCGATCACATCGACGCCGGCTCGCGCATCGTCATCATCGGCGACTTCGACGCCGACGGCGCCACCGGCAGCGCCGTGGCCCTGCTCGGGCTGCGCGACCTCGGGGCCGCCGACGTGCAGCACCTGACCCCGAGCCGCTTCGAGCACGGCTACGGGCTGAGTCCCGCGGTGGTGGACGCGGCGGCGCAGCTGCGGCCGGCCCTGCTGATCACCGTGGACAACGGTATCGCGAGCCTGGCAGGCGTCGAGCGGGCGCGGCAGCTCGGTATCCCGGTGCTGGTCACCGATCATCACCTGCCCGGCGCCGAGCTGCCCCTGGCGGCGGCGATCGTCAACCCGAACCAGCCCGGCTGCGGCTTCGCGAGCAAGCACCTGGCCGGCGTCGGCGTCATGTTCTACCTGCTGGCCGCGACCCGCGCCGAGCTGCGCCGCCGCGGGCGCTTCGGGGGTGGGCGCTCGGAGCCCAACCTGGGTCGGCTGCTCGACCTGGTCGCGCTGGGCACGGTCGCCGACGTGGTCACGCTGGACGCCAACAATCGCATCCTCGTCGAGCAGGGGCTGCGGCGCATCCGCGCCGGGCAGT
>Ga0316578_10001286_pt1 | contig 10048 bp, 9 predicted proteins | sample J0NA_2_FD_203076 | JGI IMG/M metagenome (GOLD analysis project Ga0316578, IMG submission 203076) | Rhizosphere microbial communities from salt marsh grasses in Alabama, United States - J0-2_160517rDrC | ecosystem: Host-associated > Plants > Roots > Rhizosphere | place: USA: Alabama | collected...
CCGACACCCAGGCGATGGACCTCGACGGCGACTACAACGGCGACAAGCGGAAGGACTTCGTCTTCGGCACCGGCGAGAACGAGCTGTCCGTCTACCTCGGCGTCCCCGGCGGAAAGGACGAGCTCTTCTCCAAGAAGCCCGCCGTGGTGGTCGAGGCGGAGGCGTTCGGCGACCTCAGCAGCCCCGACCTGAACAACGACGGCTATTCGGATATGATCATCTACTATCCGAACAGCACCGACAAGAAGGGGATGGTGCAGGTGCTGATGAACCTCAAGGAGCTGCGATAGGAGGGACCGGCATGGACGAGGCGATCGTCGCCGATGTGCCGGTGCAGGCCGGTCCCGAAGCGCCCGACCGGCGGATCGGATCGGTAGACGTCCTTCGCGGGGTCGCCGTGCTGGGGATCCTCGCCGTCAACATCTTCACGTTCGGACTCCCGCCGATGTCCTTCCTCCGGCCGACCGCCGCCGGCGGATTCGCCGGGCTCGACCGCGCCGCCTGGTGGACGGTCTTCCTCCTGTTCTACTACAAGATGATGCCGGTTTTCTCGATGCTCTTCGGGGCGGGGCTCGTCATGATGGCCGAGCGGTTCCGGGCGGCCGGGCTGACGCTCCGCGCCTTCTGGTACCGGCGCATGCTGTGGCTGATGGCATTCGGTCTGCTGCACGGGTATCTGCTGTGGGTCGGCGATATCCTCTTCCTCTACGGATTCTGCGGGATGGCGGTCTACGCCGTTCGGGCCAACCGGCCTCGGAGACTCCTCATCGCCTCGCTCGTCCTATACGCGGTGAGCTTCGTCCCCGTCGCCGGAGCGGGGTACTGGTTCGAGATGATGCGCGACCGGATGCCGGCGATAGAGGAAAAGCTCGAACAGAGGCAGCCGCTCACGAAGTCGGAGGAGGGGGCGCGGGAGCAATGGGAGAATATACGGAAGCTGATGGACCCGACCGATGACGAGCTCGGCGGGATCGTCGACACCTACCGCGACGGATACTCGGGGATCGTGATATTCCGAGCGCCGCTCTATCTCAACAACACGACATTCAATCTGCTCTTCGCATCGTTCTGGCCGACCGCCGCCCTCATGCTGGCCGGCATGGCGCTGATGAGATGGGGAGTCTTCTCAGCCGCGCGATCGCGCCTCTTCTACCTCGTCATGGCCGTCTCGGGATACGGCGCCGGGATCCCGCTGGCGTGGAGAAGCGCCGCGGGCATGATCGGGCACGACTTCTCGTTCGTCGAGGTATTCAGGTACGACCTTATCATCAATCATCTCGGTGGTCCGCTGGTCGCCCTCGGGCACGTGGCGCTGGTGATGCTCTTCGTCCGCAGTGGTATCATGCGTCCTCTCCGGCACGCATTGGCGAGCACGGGCAGGATGGCGTTGAGCAACTACCTCGGCCAGTCGCTGATCTGCACGACCTTCTTCTTCGGATACGGGTTGGGATGCTACGACACCCTCGGCAAGGCGGGACTTATGGCGGTCGTCGTTTCCATCTGGGTGCTCCAGCTGATCGTGAGCCCGCTCTGGCTCGCAGTGTTCCGGTTCGGTCCGGCCGAATGGCTCTGGCGCTCGCTCACATACTGGCGCCGCCAGCCGGTGCTCCGGCGACCGCGCCCTGTCCCCTGAGCCCCGGCATTGTCCCCCGGGGGAATTCCTGCTATATTTATACGTACGAGGGGAGGTTCTCCATGAACGCCAGACACATTCCCCTGATGGTCCTTGCAGTGCTCGCCCTGTCCTTCTCCTGTATAGAGGACTCCTCCGGCCCCTTCGACGGCGGGACCGACATCATCTCAGGCATCGACCGCGCCATTGATATCAGGATCGATCACAGCGTTTTCATCAGATCGGAGAGGCTGACGGTCACCTTCACCGACGTCATCGAGAGCCGCTGCCCTCGCGGGGCGATCTGCATCTGGGAGGGAGAGGGGATCGCCGAGCTGCGGCTTCGCACGAGCGACAGGCGGGAAGCGGTGATCCGGCCGACGATCAGGCCGGGGATGGATCCGGAACGTTTCCCCTGGCTCACCGCCTACGCCTTCGGGCTGAAGATCACGCTGCTCGAGCTCGAACCGTACCCCGACGTCGACCTCCGGTACGACCGGTCGCGCTGCAGGGCGCGTCTGCTCTTCGAGCTGGTCGGCGATCCGGCGCCCTGCCGCGACGTCGAGTTCGACGAAGATCCAGCCGGGCGATGCGCCGATCCGCTCTGGTTCGACGACGTTTCGATAGACGGCGACCGGCTCGTCGTGGCGCTGCGCCATAGCGGCGGATGCGGCGATCACGAGTTCGCGCTCTTCGCCGATCGGGGTTTCGCCAAGACGAATCCGCCGTCGATCGACTGCCGGTTCGTGCACTACGATCTCGGTGATCTCTGCGAGGCGATCGTCCCCGACACGGCCTGCTTCGACCTGCGCAGGATCGGCGAGCTCTGCGACGGGATCTTTCACGGCTGCGACGAGATCGTGATCAACGTCTACGAGTGCGATCCCTCGGGGACGGGGGAGATGCGGACGGTGCGGTGGATCCGATAGGGGTCAGTCCTCGAATCCCTCGAAATGGCGATGGGCGTAGGCGTCGCAGCGCGAGCAGAGTAGTATCTTGTCCCGCTCGCCCCGCGCGAGGTATTCGGCGTACTGCCTGCGCTGCTCTCCGTTCCAGATCTCGAGCACGCTGCTCTCGTTGACGTTCCCGATGACGGCCCGTCCGGCGATGTCCCAGCAGCACAGCACGGCGCGCCCGTCCGTGTAGAAGAACATCTCCTCGCGCATCTTGATGCACGGCTTGCGGACCATCTCGACGCCCTCGGTCCACGGCCAGTTGTACAACGGGACGATCAGCGCACGGTCGACGCGGGAGCTCCAGTACTCGATGTAATCGTCCTGCTCGTGGCGGTTCGATTCCATGTCTATCATCCGGACCTCGGTCACGACGGTCCGCCCGGACTCTTTCGCCATCCGCGCGAATCGCTCGATGTTCGCCACGACGCGGTCGTAGTCGAGCCCGACGCGGTCCTTCGCATAGGTCTCCGCGGAGAAGGCGTCGATGCTGAACCGCATCAGGTCGATGCCCGCCTCTATCAGGGCGGCGGAGAGCTCCTCGCCCAGGGCGTGGCCGTTGGTGTTGAGCTCGGCGTGCGCCGTCGGGTCCTGCTTGATGTACGAGACGATCCGGGGCAGGCGCTTGTCGAGCAGGGCCTCGTTCTGGAGGAACGGCCGGTAGGTGATCCCGAGACCGCGCGTGTCGTCGACGATCTTCATCCACGTCTCGTCGGGCATCCGCCGCGGCATGCGGTCGATGTCCCGCTGCGGGCAGAAGGGGCATTGCGCATCGCATCCGATGATCGTCTCGATCTGGATGTAACGGGGCTGTTTCGGTAGGCGAAGGCTGTCAGTCACTCTCAGGCCTTTCTATGCCGAGGCGTCGTTCGATGATCCTGGCGCATCGCGGGGCCGCGCCGCATCCCTCTCGGATGAACCGGCTCCCTGTCTCTCCGAGCCTCCTGCGCTCCGCCTCGTCGCGCAGCAGCTCCCCGGCCGCTCCTGCGAACTCCTCCGGGGTCCTCACGATTGTTCCGGCGCCGAGTCCGACGAGCTTACCAGCTTCCCAGGAATTGTCAATCTTCGGTCCGAATAAAACGGGAAGGCCGACGACGGCGGGCTCCATCACGTTGTGGACCCCCGTCGTCCAGCTGCCGCCGACGTAGGCGACAGCTCCGGCGCGGTAGAGCTCGGCGAGATACCCGACCCCGTCCGCCACCGTTACAGGGGTACCTGCCGGAGCGTCACCGAGGCTCGAGAGCAGGACACGCTCGAGGCCATGGGCGTCGAGGGCCCGGTCTATCTCGCGCAGCCGCTGGCCGGTCGGCTCGTGCGGGGCGACGATCAGGCCGGCGTCAGACCCGTTCTCTCGCAGACGCGCGAACCCCGGTATCACCACCGCCTCGTCCTTCGGCCACGTGCTTCCGGCGATTAGCAGGGGACGGGGGTCGGCGAATACCGCCGGCGGGAGCTTCGAGACGGGGGCGTCGATCCTCGCGCAGACCTGGTCGAAGCGCGTGTCCCCGGCGACGACCACGCGCGATTGATCGCTCATGCCGTCGGCGAACCGGGCGGCGTCCTCGTCCGTTATGGCTGCTATCGCGTCGAGGCGCTCGTAGAGCGAGCGGTAGAATCCGCGAGCCAGGGGCGAGAGACGCCACGAGCCGGGGGAGAGCGTCCCCGAGATGAGGACCTGGGGCACCTCCGCCTGGTGGGCTTCGACGATCAGGTTCGGCCAGAGGTCGAATTTGACGTAGACGATCATCGAGGGGCGAAGGGTCTCCATGCAGAACCGCGCGTTGGCGGATGTGTCGAGGGGCAGATAGTCGGTGAACACGATCGCCCTGTTCGGACGGGCGGCGTCGTGCCGCCGGAAGAAGTTCATCCCCGAGGGGGAGAAGAAGGTGATCGCGATGCCGATCCGGTCGGGATGGCGCGCGGCGAGCAGGTCGATCACGGGCCGGGCCTGCAGGAACTCGCCGACAGAGGAGACGTGGAACCAGACAAGGGGGCGATCGCGGTCGAGCCTCTCAGCGGCGGCTTTCCAGCGTTCCCTCAGGCCCTTCCTTCCGGCGAGCCCCTCGGCGATCTTCCCGTTGAACGACGCGGCGACGCGTGCGCCGGCCGCGGCGAGCGGCAGTGCGGCGTTGTAGAGGATCCGTTCCGGTCTCATCAGCGGTCCTTCCCGGAGAGCGCGGCGCTTATCGCCTCGTCGACATTCCGCACCGTGATCGCCTCGAGACATTCGAGGCGTTCGAGACGACACGGCCGGGCGCCGTTGCGCGAGCACGGACGGCAGGGCGTGTCGGCCTCGAGCGTGACGCTGCGATCGAGCAGGGGGAAGTACCCGAACTCCCTGACCGTCGGGCCATAGAGCGCGACGACGGGTGTCCCGACGGCCTCGGCGATATGCAGCGGAGCGGAGTCGTTGGTCACGAGCAGGTCGGCGCGCTCGAGCGCCGCGGCGGTGCCTATCAGATCGCTCTTTCCGCACAGGTCGAGCGCTGCGGGGACCGCCGTTGCAACCGGGGCGCATGTCTCGCGATCGTCCGGCCCGCCGACGAGCACGATCCCGTGCCCCCGCCGCTCGAGGAGCGAGGCCAGCTCTGCATACCGTTCGGCCGGCCACCGCTTCGAGGGCCAGCGTGCCCCGGGGGCGAGAGCGACGACGGGCCGGCCCTGAAGTCCGGCATTCCGGAACAGACCTTGTGCCGACTCGCGTGCGGACTGTCCGGGCATCAGACGCGGCATCGCATCTGCGTCTTTCACCCCGAGACGCCAAGCGATCTCGAGATAGCGCTGCCGCATCGTCGTCACCGGGCCGCCCCGACGTCCCGAGAGGACCGCTGCCTTGCCGAGCTGGTTCTTGTCTATGCGCACCCGCCGGCGCGCCGACAGGGCGCCGGCGAGAAGGATGCTTCGTACCACGCCGTGAGCGTCTATGAGCGTCCCGTACTCGACCCCCCGGAGCGAGCGCCACAGACGCAACATCGCGCCGGGGCCGCCGTCGTCCGGGAGGAGGCTGATGCGGTCGATCCGGGGGTCTGCGGCGAAGAGGGGGGCGTACCGCTCCTTGGTGACGAGATGTATCTTCTTCCCCTGCAGGCCGTCCCTCAGGGCCTGCACGAGCGCGGTGAGCAGCACCAGGTCGCCGAGCGAGCTGAAACGGATCAGGAGTATCGTATCTTCCTGTCTCTGCATGAAGTCGTCCCGTTCTCCGGCGGGTTCTGCGCGCCGTCCCCGCAATATACAGCAGGCCCGGTGGTGCGTCCAGACACAAACCAGTCCCGCATACGATAATCCGGAATATCTATTAAATGCAGAAATTTATTCTTGAAAATAGTGCATGGTTTTTGCATTATGCATAACGGGTCTGTGATTGTTCGATTTTTATTCTTGTTTTGATGGAAAAAGTGCTTTTTACCTGATACCCGGCTCGATATCTGCAACAGGGACCGGATAGGGGCCGGGCAGGCGGTCATTCATACCACATACGACGGATCGAGGGGAGGGCCGTATGGAGACGAGGAACGAGATCGGCTCGCGCATAAAGCAGTACAGGCTGGCCAAGGGGCTGACCCTGAAGGATATCGAGTTGCGCGCGAAGGTCTCGGCGACGCATGTCTCCGAGATCGAGCGCGGGATGACCTCCCCGACCGTAGGCGCCCTGGCGAAGATCGCCGAGGCGATGGGGACCGATGTGGCGTACTTCGTCGAGAAGCGTAACGTCTCGAAGCTCTCCGTCGTGCGAAAGAACGAACGCCGCAAGATGCAGTTCAAAGACTGGGGCGCGACCTATCTGTCGCTGACCAAGGACCTCGCCCATCCGAAGATCTCGTTTCTCGAGGTCGAGCTCGACCCGGGGATCGCGCGGCCGGAGGAGACGAGCACGCACGACGGTGAGGAGTTCGCGCTGGTCACCAAGGGGGTCATGGAGATCATCATCGGCGAGGAGAAGTACATCCTCAAGGAAGGCGACAGTATCCATTACAAGGCAAACAAGCCGCACGCGATGCGGAACATAGGGGATGCCCGCTGCAGGGCGATCTGGGTGACGCTGCCGCCGTTCAACCTGTAGGGCGACGCGGAAACGGAAGGGATGTCGACGATGATCACGAAGGAAGAGATCGGCCGGCGCATCAAGAAGGTGCGCGAGCAGCAGCATCTGACGCTGAAGAACGTCGAGGCCAAGGCGGGCATCTCGGCGACGCACATCTCCGAGATCGAACGGGGCAAGACCTCGCCGACTATCGGCGCGCTTGTGCGGATCGCCGAGGCGCTCGGCCGCGATCCCGCATATTTCATCGAGGACGATGAGCTCAGCGACGTCTCCTTCGTCGCGCTCGAGGACCGCCGCACGGGGAAACTCGACCGGGCCGAGGGGGAATCGGCCGTGCTGACCCATTCGATACCGAGCGGCAAGATCAACGCCCAGTTGATCACCCTCGCCCCGAACCCGGACGGCGCGCTCGTCGTACACGCGCATGACGCCGACGAGGCGGCGCTCGTCCTCAAGGGATCGGTGCGGTTCAGGGTCGAAGGGATCGAGCACCTGCTCGAGGAGGGGGACAGCATCTACTACGTCGCGCGGCAGGAGCACGGGTACGCAAACGCCTCGGCCGACTCCCAGGCGCGGATGATGTGGTTCGCCTCGGACCGGAACGTCACCTGAGATCCCGCGCGGGGATGTAAAGAAACGATAACATGCAGTATGACCGCCGGTTGACCGGAGACTGGCGGTTTTTTATCGCCCGATTTTGATTGACACCATTTTCGGGCTGTTTCTATAGTCGGTCGAGTAAGGGGGGCTCTTGGATGGCGCAGGACGTTCCGGGAAGCAGCAACTCGCGTGATTCCATGCTTTTCCAGCATATTCTCCTGATGCTACAGACACTCGCGCTGCAGCAGCTGGGCAAGATCACCAACCCGATATCCGGCAAGATGGAAAGGGATTTGCAACAGGCCCGGATAACCATCGATATGCTCGGGATGCTCCAGCGGATGACCGCCGGGAATCTGGAGGACAAGGAGAAACGGCTGCTCGATACGGTCGTGCTCGAACTCCAGATGAACTTTGTGGACGAATCCGGCAGGAAGACCGGCGATGAGGAGGAACGAGACGGGACGGAGGACGATGGGCCCCCGGGAGAGATCGACCCGGGTGAAGCCGGCGAGGGAGATCCCGGACCGGACGAGACCTGAGGACAGGAGGTCGGATGATGAGATTCATGACCAGACTCGGCGCGGCTGTGCTGCTGCTCGCGATGGCGGCGGGCGGACCGGCCCATGCCCAGACATCATGGGACGGGACGGCCGGGCTGCTGCGCGTCTACGAGGCGGGGACGGTCGGCAAGGGCAAGCTCGTGTTTTCCCTCGGCACGTCCTACCAGAGGTGGCCCGACGAGACGCTGCTCGATTTCCCCGGCAGCTTCTACTCGAAGGCCGGGGGCGCGGACCCGAAGACCGTCACGTATAACTTCTTCGTTTCGAGGGCCGGCCTGACGCTCGGCCTGAACGACAACGTCGAGCTCGCCGCCACACTCGACGTTCGCAACTGGATCATGCAGGTCCCCGATGATTTCAAGACGGAGGACTTCGAGACGTTCTACCGCGGAGGCCTCGGCGACACCCGTGTGATGGTGAAGATCTGCCCGCCGCTCCCGACATCGCGGGTCAGGCTCGCCGTCCTCGGATCGGCCAGCTTCGCGACCGGCAAGAAGGATTACCGCTTTACCACCGACTCGACCGACTTCGGCATCGACGGCCTCGCGACCCTCGACATGACAAAAGTCGATGCGTTCGTACCGTGGAAGCTCCATGTGAACGTCGGCTACGTCTTCAACCGGAACGAGGATGAGGGGTACGGCATTCTCAATTCGAGCAATCCCAACCTCAGCGGATTCTATCCGCCGGCCTACCCCGCTGTCCCCGACGGCAAGAGCACCAGCTTCAACGACCTGTTCAAGTTCGGCACGGGCGTCGAGTTCCTGCTCAAGAACACGCGGCTCTTCGTCGAGTTCCGCTGGGACGATTTCATCGGCTTCGACGAGACGCTGCCCGACTCGTTCCCGCTGCGGAACAAGAGCATGTACACGATCACGCCGGGGTTCACGGTCCTCTCGTCGAACAACGTCGGCATACAGATCGCGATGGACGTGAATCTCAACTCCGAGACGAACCAGTCGATCATGAACCCGCCCGACTGGATGGCGTACTTCATGCTGAACATCGGCGGTTATGTCCTGCCGCAGGACGCGGACAAGGACGGCATCGAGGACAAGGTCGACGCGTGTCCCGACGAGCCGGAGGATTTCGACGGCTATCAGGATGACGACGGCTGTCCCGATCTGGACAACGACGGAGACGGGATCCCCGACGACGTCGATCAGTGTCCCGATCTCGCCGAGGACTTTGACGGGTTCCAGGATACCGACGGCTGTCCCGATCTGGACAACGACGGAGACGGGATCGCCGACGTGGACGACCGCTGTCCGAACGAGCCCGAGGACTTCGACGGGTTCGAGGATTCTGACGGCTGCCCCGATGTTCTGCAGGACAGCGACTCGGACGGCGTGCCCGACGACATGGACAAGTGTCCGCTGAAGCCCGAGGACATCGACGGGTTCCAGGACGAGGACGGCTGTCCCGATCTCGACAACGACCTCGACGGCATCCTCGACGTCGACGACCAGTGCCCCAACGAGCCTGAGACCTTCAACGGATACAACGACGAGGACGGCTGTCCGGATGAGCGGCCGATCGAGCAGAAGTTCATCCTGCGCGGGATCAACTTTGAGACCAATTCGGCGGCGCTGACCCCCGACAGCTACGCGACGCTCGACCAGGTGGTCAAGTCGCTGAACGCGTATCCCGAGGTCAAGGTGGAGATCCGCGGGTACACGGACAGCTCCGGCGACTGGGATTACAACCTCGGTCTCTCGCAGCGTCGCGCCGATTCGGTCAAGGAGTACCTCATCAACTCCGGCGTGCCGGCCGACAGGATCCTCGCCAAGGGATACGGTGAGGCCGATCCGATCTCCTCCAACTCGACGGCTTCCGGCCGCGCGGAGAACCGGCGGATCGAGTTCCACCGTCTGAACTGAGCGGGCGCCGTATACGACGAACGAACACGGCCGCGGGGCGCCTGCCCCGCGGCCGTTTCAATTTCACATTCCTGACGCACGAGTCGTCCTAGCCGGCGTCCGTTTTCTTCATCCGCTGCCAGAGCGCTTCCATCTGCTCGAGCGAGAGATCCGTCAGTGCGGATCCACTCGCCTCGGCTGCCTTTTCCATCGCGTCGAAACGGCGTATGAATTTCGCCGTGCTCCGCTCGAGGGCGCTCTCGCAGTCGATGTCGAGCCGCCGCGCGACATTGACGACCGTGAAGAGGAGATCGCCTATCTCCTCGCGCACGTGCTCGTCCTCGCCGGCATCGAGCGCGTCGGCGAGCTCGGCCGATTCCTCCACGAGTTTCTCTACGACGCCGCGCGGCTCGGGCCAT
>Ga0316578_10001287_pt1 | contig 10048 bp, 6 predicted proteins | sample J0NA_2_FD_203076 | JGI IMG/M metagenome (GOLD analysis project Ga0316578, IMG submission 203076) | Rhizosphere microbial communities from salt marsh grasses in Alabama, United States - J0-2_160517rDrC | ecosystem: Host-associated > Plants > Roots > Rhizosphere | place: USA: Alabama | collected...
GGTGTTCCGAGTGTCCGCCCGCGCTCATCACCGTGCACGACCAAACCGGAGAGAGCATGCGGGCGTCCGAGCATACGCTCGGCGCAGTCGAGCGCCCCTTCCGTCAGGGCGGACCGCACCCGGCTACTGGAGAACACCCCGGCTTGGTCTCCAACGAGTCGTTCCGCCCGCGCCCGAAAGCCAAATCGGTCACCCAGCTCGCTCAGCAGTCGCAGATCGCCGATGCGATCCGCACCGAAGCGAAAGTTCTGTCCGACAATCACCACGCCAGCTCCAAGCTGCTCCACGAGAATGCGCTCGACGAACTCGGCAGCGGGGAGCGCAGCGAGCTCCAACGTGAACGGTTCCACCACCACGCGAAGCGTCGAGTCGACACGACGTATGAGCTCTATCTTGTGGTCGATGGTGGTCAGAAGCGCGCGTTGGCTGCGTCGGAGAACCTCCACCGGGTGTGGATGGAAGGTCAGAACCAACGGCCTCAGCCCGCGATCGCGCGCCTCGCGAGCACCCGCTCCCAGAACCGCCTGATGCCCCCGGTGAACTCCGTCGAAGTTGCCGATGATGACCAGCGAGCTGCCGCGCGGGGCGCCCACCCGGGCCGCGCCATCGATGCGACTCATGCTGGAATCCACGTGGGGGCCTCTACTACAAGAGCGGCGGCCGGGCCAACGCGGGCCACGTGCTTGCTGTCCCGGCCATGCAGGGATAGAGGTCTCAGCCGGCTGGCCTCCGGGCAGGCCCGTCGTCGTTCTCCATGACACCGCAGCAGGCCATTCGGGAAGCGCAGGAGGGAACGCTGCGACCGGTCTACTTGGTGGCCGGCGAGGAGCTCTACCTCCAGGCCGCTGTGGTGAAAGCGCTCAGGGCGGCCACCCTCGCCGGGGGTACGCCGGGCCTCAACGAGGACCAGCTCACCGCCGGCGACGCTACGGCAGACGCCGTGCTGAGCGCGGCGCGCACACTGCCCATGATGGCTCAGCGCCGCTGGGTGCTCGTACGTTCGGTCGAGCGCTGGGAAAGCAAGAAGGAGGGCACCGGGAAACGACCCACCGACCCACTGGCGCGGATTGCGCAGTACGCGTCCGACCCGGCGCCCTCGACCGTGCTGGTGCTGCTGGCGTTGAAGCTCGACCGTCGGCGTAGGCTGTACGCGGCGGCCAAGAAGGCCGGCTGGCTCGTGACGTGTGATCCCCTATCCCGCCGAGAGCTGCCAGCTTGGATCATCGGGTTGGCGAAGAGCCAGGGCAGTCGAGTTTCGCGATCTGTCGCCGAGCTCATCGGGGAGCTCGCCGGGCCAGATCTGTCCGACGTGGCGCACGCGGTGGAACGCGTGAGCCTGTACGCGGGCCAGCGCGAAATCACCGAAGCAGACGTCGCCGAATGCGTGGTTCGGCTGCGCCCGACGGAAGTGTGGGATCTTGGAAACGCCGTGGGCCGGCGAGATCTCGGAGCGGCGCTGGCCACCCTCGACCGAGTGTACGACAACCAGGACCGGGGACTCCGCCTGGTCGGCGTGCTCGCCTGGGCCGCCCGGCGGCTGGTGCGCTTCGAAGCCGCTCTCCGGGCTGGGCTCTCAGCCGAGAGAGCGGCCGACCAGGCGGGAGCTCCCCCGTTCGTGGCCCGGGAGTTGGCTCAGCAAGTGAGACGCACGTCGCCACAGGCCCTGGAGCGTTGGCTCGAGACTCTTTCCGACGTCGATCTGGCCCTGAAGGGCGGCTCCCGACGACCACCGAAAAGCGTGCTGGAACACGCCATCATCAGCTCCTGCCGGGCAGGGTGATGCACGCGCAACGCCCCGGCGAGAGCTTGACCTGTGCACGGGTAAGCACCATCTTACCCCTCGCGCCGCCAGCCAAAGCTCGACGTGAGCAAGGCGGGGGACGAACGAGCACGGTGGCCGGTGCGCCTAGCAGCTAACGACGAGTCGTGGAGATGAAACAGCTCAGGTCCCCAGGTGGTTGGGCCAGCAGGCTCAAGGAGCTTGCGCTCGCGCCTCTGCCCACGCGGTACGGGGAGTTCAACGTCTACGTCTTTCGATGGGACGACGATCTGGCCCACCCCGGGCTGAGCAACGAGCATATTGCGTTGGTGATGGGCGACGTGCGCGGGCAGACGTCCGTGCCAGTCCGAGTCCACTCCGAGTGTCTCACCAGTGAGGTCTTCGGGTCCTTGAAGTGTGATTGCCGTGAGCAGTTGCACCGGGCCCAGTCGGAAATCGGCAAGCGGGGGAGAGGCGTCATCCTCTACCTGCGTCAGGAAGGGCGTGGAATCGGCCTGGCGAACAAGGTCCGCGCCTACGCGCTGCAGGCCCAGGGGGCCGACACAGTGGAGGCCAACGAGCTGTTGCACCTCCCCATCGACGCCCGCCAGTACGACGTTGCTGCTGCCATGCTCACTCGCCTGGGAGTCGCGTCCATCCAGCTGATGACCAACAACCCCCACAAGATCGAATCTCTGCAGAAGTTGGGGATCCGAGTCGAGGGGCGCATTCCGGTCCTGGTGGCTGCGAACGAGCACTCCGCGCGGTATCTCGAGGCGAAACGCCTGCTGATGCGACACCAGATCCCCGACCCAAACGACGAGGCTCCAGAGAAGCGCACGGCGGACGGTTGAGGTTGCTTCCAGAGCGCAGCCAACAAGCACTTCGCGCTAGGCCCTAGACCCTGCGGGCAAAGGCGTCGATCCGAGCGTTCGCTGGCACCGTGACGCGGTCGAGCACGGCGTACGCGCCGAGCTCGGCATTCTCCCCGATCTCGGAGTCGGTCACCACGCAGCCCACGTCGATGGTGGCTCCCCTTCGCACCGTGGTATTACCGCGGAGGAACACTCCCGCCGATATCGTGGCATCCGGGCCCAGAGCGACGGTGTCGTCGATGCGGGCATCGCCACGAACCGTTGCTCCCGCCCGCGCGTGCCGCTCGGCGATGCGACGGTACATCGCCTCCTCCGCCGCGGCCAGCTGCGCCCGATCGTTGACCCCAACCAGGTTCTCCGCACCCCCGCTGACGGCGACGGCGCCCCGTCCACGCGCCCCCATGCCGACGATATCCGTGAGGTAGTATTCCCCCTGCGCGTTCGCGGGGCTGAGCTGCTCCAAGCTCCGTCGCAACGTGTCCGAATCGGCTACGTAGACCCCGGCATTCACCTCCCGGACGGCACGCTGCCCGTCGCTTTCCAGGTCGCGGTCCTCACGCACCTCCAGCACCTCACCCCGAGATCCCCGCAAGACTCGTCCGTAGCCCGAAGGATCGTCCAGGTTGCAGCTGAGCAGCGCAACGTCCGGGCTCTGACTGCGGTAGGCGGCAACGAGGGCGGCGAGGTCGCCTGCCGCCAGAAGCGGCGTATCGCCGTAGAGCACCAACACCAAGCCTGACCCCACCACGTCCAACCCGAATCGCGCGGCGTCACCGGTGCCACGGGGAGGATCCTGAACGACCAGCGAGATACGTGAGTCGCCGAACGCACGCGCGAGAGCTTCGGCCACGGCCTGGCGGTTCGCCGGGCTGACCACAACCACAGCATGCTCTGCTCCCACCTCCAGGGCTGCCGCCACCGAGTAGTGCAGCAGCGGGCGACCCGCGATCGGGTGGAGCACCTTGGGTACGGCGCTCTTCATCCGCGTTCCCTGGCCAGCGGCGAGCACGACGGCCGTCAGCTTTGACATGGGCCGCACTATGAGCATCTCCGCCGCCAAACAGCCACCAGGAGAACATGGATGACGCTCCGCGTCATGAAATACCCTCCCCGATCCGGTCAGTCGACAGCTAGGCTGCCGCCCGCCGAATCTCGCACGGCGCGCCGACAGCAGCGCGGAGGAGAACCATGAGCGACGACGCGATCACACTGAAGAACGGTGACTTGGAAGTGGAGCTCAGAGCGGACTGCGGAGGGTCGGTGACGGCAATGCGGCTGCTCGGCGGCAGTGAGGCAATTGACCTGCTGCGCCCCGCTTCGGCCCAGACGATCGCCGACCGGAACGCCCTGGACACGGCCTGCTATCCACTGGTGCCGTTCTCCAACCGGGTCATGGGCGGCTCCTTCGAGTTTGGGGGTCGCGAGTATCGGCTGAAGCCCAACATGCCCCCGTACCCCCATCCGCTGCACGGCCACGGCTGGACGGCACGGTGGGAGGTCCGGGACAAGAGCGCAACCACGGCCACCCTCGCCTTCTCGCACGACGAGGACGACTACCCATCGTCCTATGAGGCCGTACAGAAGTTCGAGCTGTCGGGAAATGGGCTGACCATCACCTTCGAGCTCAGGAACACGGGCAACCAGGCCATGCCGTGTGGTCTCGGTCTGCACCCGTTCTTCGCCAAGCCAGAAGACACCGTGCTGGATGTGACCGCCGAGACGGTTTGGCTCAACCTCGACAATGGTGATCCAGCCGCCCGCATCGACGTCCCCGACAGGTGGAGTTTCTCGGGAGGAAAGCCCCTGGGCGACGTGCAGTTGGACAACTGCTTCGGTGGCTGGAACAAGACCGCCACGATCACCTGGCCTGCACGCGGTCTGCGCGTGCGCTTGACCGCAGAGGGTCCTGCCGAGCACGTCGTCATCTACGCCCCGCCCGGCCAGGGCTTCGTCTGCGTGGAACCGGTGACCAACGCAAACAACGCCTTCAATCTGAGCCGGCGTGGCGTCGAGAACGTGGGCGTCCAGGTGCTGCAGCCGGGCGAGGTCTTGACGCTGGTCATGAAGCTCGCCGTCGAGCGGATCTGAACACCGCAGCTGCTCTGGCGGCGGCAATGCCACGGCCGCAGCGAGCGTCCGCGCGACTGCCAATCCGGCTCAGCCGCTGCCCGAAGCTGGCGCCTCACCCGATAGCGGGGGCAGCGCTTCCGGCTGCGGCGGATCGATGGGCGGTAGCGGGGAGATTGCGGGCCCTTCAGGGCGTGACGCCGAGGTGTCAGCCCAGCTGCGTGGCGCGTAGACGACCACCGTTTCGCCCGGCAGAAGCTCGTCTCTTCGAGAGCGCCGATTGACTCGTTCCATCCAGCCTATGCTCATGCCGTAGCGCTTGCCGATGGACCGCAGCGACTCTCCCGGTTTCACGGTGACCAGCAGGCGCTTCTTGCCCTTCTGCCCTTCGAAGTAGTCGAAGAACTCGGCACTGCCTGCAACCAGCACGCGAGTCTCACGCGCCTTGGTGTGACGGATGCGGTCCAACCGTTTCTTGTCGACCACGTACACCTGAAGCACCATGCCCGGCTGCAGCCGAGCGTTCTCATCCAACGCGTTCCATGCCAGAAGCTCCGTCTTGGTCACCCCGAACGCGCTCGTGATGGCCGCAACGGTGTCTTCGCGGCGCACTCGGAAGAAAACGCGTTCACGGTCAGCATACTGGAACTGTCGCTCCGGAACGACGACCAGCTCCTCACTGGCGCCGGTCGAAGGCTTCGTGCCGCGCACCCGGCGCGGCACGAGGAGCACCGTTCCCTGACGCAGTGTCTCGGAAGAGCTCAGCCCGTTGAGGGACTCGATGCGCTTGGTGCTGGTGGCGTAGCTCGCCGCGACGGTGGAGGCGCTGTCACCAAATCGAACCACGTACGGCTGAAGCTTCGACCCGGCCCCGGACTCACCACGCAGACGCTGGCTGGCCACGACACCCTTGCCCTGAGGAACGCCTACAGACCAGGTCACGTCGCTTTTCGCCTCGGTGGTGGGTGGAGTCCTCCCGACGAGGTAGTGCGGGTTCAACGCTTCGATCTCGGAGAGGCTCACCTCGGCGGCAGCCGCGACGCGTGACAGCAGAACGCCCGAGGCCACGCGAACCGTGTCGAAGCTCTCGCTCGGATCCGGCGTGATCCGATCGATGCCAAAGGCCCGCTTGTTCGTCATCACGATGGCCATGGCCAGGATTTTGGGAACGTACAGCGTGGTCTCCCAGGGAATTCCAGCCTCGTGGCGGGACAGCACCCAGAAGTCGTTGGTGTTGAACTTCTGGATGGCTCGGTCGAGACCTCCCTGGCCCATGTTGTACGCGGCCATGGCCAGCTCCCAGCTGCCGAAGCGCTGGTAGAGGTCGCTCAGCAGGCGAACCGCAGCCTCGGTCGAGCGTCGAGGATCCAACCGCTCGTCGACCCAGCGATCGACGACAAGCCCGTACGCTCGCGCCGTTGACGGAATGAACTGCCAGAGGCCAGCGGCCCCTGCTGGCGAGTGAATGGTGGGATTGTGGCCGCTCTCGATGAGCGAAAGCCACACCAGATCGGTAGGAAGACCCGCCCTGGCAAGCTGAGCCTGCAGTGCGGGCGTGAATCGGCCCGCCTTCTTCGCCCAGGCCTTGATGATCCCCTGGCCTTGGCTGGTGTCCCGGTAGAACTCCAGGTACTTGACCACCCGAGGGTCCAGCCGCACCGGCAAATTGGGCAGGGTGAGGCTGCGCAGCCACTCCGCCTGTGCCGCGGCGGCGTCCGTGCTGCCCGCCGGGCCCGGCAACTGCGCAGCCGGAGGAACGCCGGAGGTCTCCGCCTGCACCCGTCCCGAGCCAACCGGCGCGGGTAGGTCCCAGGACCAACCTGGCGTGGCGCCATCCAGGGGACGGGGGAACAGGACCAGCTCCGCCTCCCTCAACGCGGTCAACTGCGGGTCGTCCTTGCCAGCGTGCAGGTCGTCCGCCGTGGGGCCACCAGCGACCGTTCGCCGCACTCCATCATTCGGCTGGGGCGGTGCAACGCCATCTGGCAGCGTAGGTCGAGGGGTCCGGGGTGGACGCCCCTTCTGGTGGCTGGTGACGGTCGGCTTCCGCTCCGGCTCGGGCGGCGCCGCCGACTCGGCCGGGATCGTGGGCTCCGATGGGGTGGCAGAACGCTGGTCGGCGGCCTTTCGCGCCGGTGCGCGGGGCGGAGCAGGCGCGGAGGGCTCGGTCGAGGGCTCCACCCGCCGCTGGCCAGCGCCGGACCTCGGTCCGACCGATGGCTGACCGGTAGCCGGGGCCGCGCGCAGGGGGGCAGACCACGCGAACAGAAGGGCCGAGGCCGCTACCAGGGTGAACCCTCGCCGGACGGATTTGGCCCGCGACATGGTCGAGTCGTACCCGCGACGCTCGAGCAGGTCAAATCCGACGCCATTTCGCCAACGATCTTGATCCACAGAGCCGATCCGTGCACCCCCGTCCCATGACCGAAACGAAGACGCGCACGGAACAAGACACCATCGGCCCGATTGAGGTCCCGGCCCACCACCTGTGGGGCGCCCAGACCCAACGCAGTCTCCAGAACTTCACGATCTCTCGCGAGACCATGCCGCCGCGGCTGGTGTGGGCGCTGGCCACCGTCAAGAAGGCAGCGGCGCTCGTCAATCTCGAACTCGGCGCACTCGACGAAAAGATCGGCCAGGCGATCATCGAAGCTGCCGACGAAGTGATTGCCGGACAGCACCGAGAGGAGTTCCCGCTCGTCATCTGGCAAACCGGCAGCGGCACACAGACGAACATGAACATGAACGAGGTTCTGGCGAACCGCGCCAGCGAAATCCTCGGCGGCGCGCGTGGCAAAGAGCGCCTGGTACATCCGAACGACCACGTGAACCGAGGGCAGTCCTCGAACGACGTATTTCCTTCGGCCATGACCGTCGCCTGCGTCGACTCGGTTCGGACCCGAGTGCTCCCCAGCATCGCTGCGCTGCGCAACACGTTGGACGAGAAGGCGAAGAAGTTCGACGCGGTGGTGAAGATCGGACGGACTCACTTGATGGACGCCGTACCGCTCACCCTGGGGCAGACCATCAGTGGATGGGTCTCACAGCTCGATCACGGCAGGGCACACCTCAATGACGCGTTGCCGCATCTCTGCGAGCTCGCTCTGGGGGGCACGGCGGTCGGCACAGGCCTAAACGCTCACCCGGAATTCGCCGAGCGCGTGGCGCATATGGTGGCGAAGCTGACCTCCCACCCGATCACGACTGCCCCTAACAAGTTTGAAGCGCTCGCGGCGCACGATGCGGTCGTCGCTGCTCACGGCGCACTCAAGACCCTGGCCGCTTCGTTACTCAAGATCGCCAACGACGTGCGTTGGCTCGCGTCCGGGCCACGCGCTGGGATCGGTGAGCTCATCATCCCCGCCAACGAACCAGGAAGCTCCATCATGCCGGGGAAGGTCAACCCGACCCAAAGCGAAGCGCTCACCATGCTGTGCGCTCAGGTCATGGGCAATGACGTCGCCGTCAACATTGGCGGCTCGAGCGGCAACTTCGAGCTGAATGTGTTCAAGCCCCTGCTCTGTCACAACTTCCTGCACAGTTGTCGGCTTCTCGCCGACGGGTGTGACAGCTTCCGCAAGAACTGCGCTGCAGGGATCGAGCCCAACCGAGAACGCATCCAGATGCACCTGGAGAACTCTCTCATGCTGGTGACTGCCCTCAACCCGCACATCGGGTATGACAATGCGGCGAAGATCGCCAAGAAGGCGCATGCGGAGGGCACGACTCTGCGGGAAGCTGCCCTCGAGCTGGGACTCCTTTCGAGCGAGGACTTCGACCGCTGGGTGAAGCCGGAGCGGATGGTCGGGCCAAAGAAACCGTGAGCAACCGCCCCCGAGCGTCAGCTCGGGCTACTTGTCCACCACCACAAAGAACGTCCTGCCGCGCCGAAACACCAGCAGCAACGTCTTTCCCTTGGCGCGCTTCCACAGACGCTCGAAGCTCGCGATGCTGGTAACCTTCCTGCGGTCCACCTCCAACAGGACGTCACCGGGACGCAGCCCGGCACGCGCGGCGCTGCTGCCCGACTGGACTCCCGTGATCAGCACCCCCTGGCGAACTCGTGTCGGCAACTGGTAGCGGTCACGCATGGCCGGCGTCAGCTCTTCCAGAGTGATCCCGTCGAGGCTGCTCGGGCCGCCTCCGGGAGCCGCCGGGGAGGACTTGCCGCCCGCCGACTCACCGCCCGGCATCTTCCCGAGCTCCACCGTGATCACGCGTTCCTTTCCGCCACGAAGGACCAGAAGCTTCACGCGCGCCGCAGCGCCGGAGCTGGCGATCGAGTTTCTCAGCCGACCGGTAGAGTCCACCGGTTGATCGTTCACTTTGAGCACGACGTCGCCCCGCTTCAGACCCGCGGCCGCGGCCGGCGACCCCGCACCGACGTCTGAAATGAGCACCCCGTTGGTGCTCTCCAACCCCATCGCCTTGGCCAGGTCCTGGTCGATGTCCTGGATGGAAACACCGAGCCAGCCACGAACCACCTTCCCCTGTGTGAGCAGGCTTTGGACGATGGGTCGTGCCATGTTGGTCGGAATCGCAAAGCCGATGCCCTGATAGCCACCGCTCCGCGACAGGATCGCAGTGTTGATCCCGACCAGACGCCCTTCCATGTCGACCAGCGCCCCTCCCGAGTTGCCGGGGTTGATGGCGGCATCGGTCTGAATGAAATCCTCGTAATCGATGATGCCCACGTCCGCCCGGCCTTTGGCGGACACGATGCCCATGGTTACGGTCTGCCCAACTCCGAACGGATTTCCGATCGCGAGAACGACGTCACCCAACCGCAGGCGCGATGAATCCCCCATCTCGACGGGGGCGAGGCCACTCGCGTCGCCGTGCAGCCGCACCACGGCTAGGTCACTCTTGGGATCGGTCCCCACGACCTCCGCACTGAACTCCCGTCCATCCTGAGCCGTAACCTGTATTTCGTCCGCATCCTCGACGACATGGTTGTTCGTGACCACGATGCCTGCCTGGATGACCACACCGGAACCCAGTCCCTGCTCCCGATGCTGCGGAGGAGGTGCACCCGGTCCAAAGAACGGCCAGAACGGCACTTGGGGACGCCGCGCACGATGCGAAACCTTCGTGGATGAGATGGAGACCACGGACGGCGTCACGCGCTCGGCGATATCCGCGATCGAGAGCTCCCCACCGTGAAGTCGCGTGAGCCGGGGATGCGGAAGAGCTGACTGCGACGACGCGGTCGGCTGGACACTCGGCCCACTCGAAGCAACTTCGGGTGCAGGCTCGGCTGGAGAAAGCGATCCCGCTCCGCACGCCACTGACAAGACGGCAGCGAGAAACAGCGCCACTCGCGGCGAAGGTGAGGCAACTTGCGCTT